>Ga0209980_10000891_pt1 | contig 16317 bp, 15 predicted proteins | sample CR02metaG_FD_183611 | JGI IMG/M metagenome (GOLD analysis project Ga0209980, IMG submission 183611) | Deep subsurface microbial communities from Mariana Trench to uncover new lineages of life (NeLLi) - CR02 metaG (SPAdes) (version 2) | ecosystem: Environmental > Aquatic > Marine > Ocean trench...
TTGGTGATTGGGCCGCGACGTCCTTCGCCGATCTCGATTCTGTCAACGGAACGAATCGGTGTCAGTTCGGCGGCCGTCCCGGCAAAAAACAGCTCGTCTGCGAGATACAGCATTTCACGGGGTATCGCCTGCTCGCGAACCTCGAGACCGAGTTGCGCGGCAAGCTGCATGATCGTGTCGCGCGTTATGCCGGTCAGAATGGACGCGGCCGTCGGCGGTGTATAGATCTGTCCGTCGCGGATGACGAACAGGTTTTCACCCGCGCCTTCGCTAACCAGCCCATTGGTGGCCAGAGCGATGCCCTCGGCGAATCCAAGGCGTTTTGCCTCGGTGCTGATCAATTGACTCGACAGGTAATTGCCACCCGCCTTGGCGAGAGCCGGTACGGTATTCGGTGCGACACGTTGCCAGCTCGATACGCAGACGTCGACACCTTTTTCCAGACCGTCGGCGCCGAGATAGGCGCCCCATTCCCATGCCGCTATCGAAACGTCGACGGGGTGGTCCGGCTTGGGTGCAAGGCCTATGTCGCCGAGCCCGCGAAATGCGATTGGCCGGATGTAGGCGCCGTTCGTCAATTCGTTAGCCAGCACGACCTCCTTGCACACGCCAATGAGGGTCGGCAGGTCGTAGGGAATCGGCATGCGGTAAATCAAGGCAGAGTCGAAAAGACGCTGTATATGAGCAGTCAGTCTGAAGGCTTTCGGCCCTTCGGGCGTCTTGTAGACGCGAATTCCTTCAAATACCGAAGATCCGTAATGCAGGGCGTGTGTCATGACATGTACTGTTGCCTGTTCCCATGGAACCATCCGGCCGTTATGCCAGATCAGTTTTCCGCCCTCAAAACTCATTTATTGCGATCTCCAGATAAACTGCAGGGTGGTGGTGCTGGTAAGAGGTGTAGCTTAACAATCGCCACAGGCTTTCGCATCAGTGAAAGTCTCGACGCGCCGAATGCGACATCAAGTGTGTCGCGAATTGTTAAATAGACGCACGATTCACGTCGCTGCCGTCATCCACAGTATCCAGGCCCCGCTCGCGCCGCCTCAGGATACGATTGATGACCTCCAGGTAGGCCCGGCTGCCGGCTTCCACGATGTCGACACTGACGCCATGACCACGGTAACTGTTACCGTTGTGCTCGACGGTAACAACGACTTCGCCCTGCGCGTCCTCTCCGATCGTGGCACTGTGCAGCTCAAAATTCTTGAGGGCGATACAAACACCAGTCGCCTGTTCGATGGCATTGAAAGCGGCAGCGACAGGACCATCTGCCTGCGCAGATTCGCTGACTTCATCGCCGTTGTCGTTGAGAAGCCGGATGACTGCCGAGGCTTGCTGATCTGTCTGCGAAGTCACTTGCAGCGACTGAAGCATCCATGGTCCGGCCGACGTGCTGTCGACATTCATGATGATCGCTTCTATATCCCCGTCATACAGGTCCTTCTTTCTGTCCGCCAACTTCTTGAATGCCTGGAACGCGCGATTGGTTTCGAATTCATCGAGATCGAATCCGAGGTCTTTAACCCGGTCACGGAACGCATGCCGCCCGCTGTGCTTGCCAAGTACAAGATTGGAATGGCTTCTGCCGACGTCGCCGGGGCGCATAATTTCGTAGGTTGAATGGTGCTGCAGCATGCCGTGCTGGTGAATGCCGGCCTCATGGGCGAACGCATTTTCACCGACCACTGCCTTGTTCCTGGGTATGTGCATGCCAGTGATGCTGGAGACCAGCCGCGATGTCGGATAAAGCCGCGTCGTATCCACCCCGGTTTCGAGTCCGAAGTATTCGGAACGCGTCGCCAGGGCCATCACGATTTCTTCCAGGGAACAATTGCCGGCGCGCTCACCAATGCCGTTTATCGTGCACTCGACCTGGCGCGCTCCGGCGGCGACTGCGGCGAGGCTGTTTGCAACCGCCATCCCCAGGTCGTCATGGCAGTGAACGCTCAGCACAACGTCGTCGAGGCCCGGGACGTGCTCTTTGAGATATCTGAATAACTGGTCGAACTCGCCCGGCACCGTGTAGCCGACCGTGTCCGGAATGTTGATGGTTCTTGCGCCGGCCTCGATCGCGGCAGTGACGACTTCCGCAAGATAGGCGGGCTCAGTCCTTGACGCATCTTCTGGCGAGAACTCGACGTCCTCGCAGAGTTCGCGCGCCAGCCTGACAGCGCCGGTCGCACTCTTCAGGATTTCTTCCTTTGCCATTTTGAGCTTGTGCTCACGATGAATTTCACTCGTCGCCACGAATACGTGGATGCGGTGTTTGTCGGCACCTTTGACTGCGGCGTGAACTTTTTCGATGTCCTCCCGGTTGCAGCGCGCAAGACCACAGATTGTGGGGCCGAGGTTTTCATCGGCAATTGCCTTGACCGAGTCGAAATCGCCAGGAGATGCTGCCGGGAAACCGGCTTCGATAACATCTACGCGTAGATCGGCAAGCGCCCTGGCGATGCGGAGTTTTTCCCGCAGCGTCATGCTGCAGCCGGGGGCCTGTTCGCCGTCACGCAGGGTGGTGTCGAAGATTCTTATCCGGTTATCCGCCGTCTCTTTCCTCATTGGATTTTCGTCCTCCAGGCCACTAGTTCTCGAGCCAGTCCATGCGACTCCGCAGGTCTCTACCGACCTTCTCGATCTGCTGTGCGAGATCATCATTCATCAGGCGTTTGTACTCGCTCTGGCCCGACGCGTTCTCTGCAATCCACTCTCGTGCAAAAGTACCGTCCTGGATTTCGGTCAATACTTCCTGCATTGTCTCGCGAACATGGTCATCGACGATTCGCGGTCCTCGGGTCAGGTCGCCGTAAGCAGCTGTTTCGCTGATGAACTCATGCATCTTCCTGAGTCCCCCTTCGTGCAGCAGGTCGACAATCAGCTTCAGTTCGTGCATGCACTCGTAATAGGCGACCTCCGGTTGATAACCAGCCTTCACCAGAGTTTCAAAACCCGCCACTATGAGCTCTGTTACGCCGCCACACAGTACCGCCTGCTCACCGAACAGATCGGTTTCGGTCTCCTCCGCGAAAGTCGTTTCGATCACACCGGCACGGGCCCCACCAATGCCCTGGCCATAGGCGAGGGCGAGTTTCAGGGCGTTGCCGCTGGAATCTTGCTCAACGGCGACGAGACAGGGGACACCGTGTCCTTCTTCGTATTGTCGCCTCACCAGGTCGCCAGGACCTTTTGGAGCGATCAGGACGACATCGAGATCGGACCGTGGTGCGATCTGTTTGAAGTGAATGTTGAAGCCATGTGCAAAAAGGAGGGCCGAGCCTTGATCTATTTCGGACCGGACCGCTTCATAGAGGGCCCCTTGGACGAGATCCGGTGTCAGAAAGGCAACGATTGCTGCGCCCTTGACGGCATCTTTGGGCTCCCTGACCTGCAGCCCGTCGGCCTCGGCCCGGGGCCAGCTGGGGCCTCCTGGACGAAGCCCTACGACGACATCGAAGCCGCTGTCTTTGAGGTTTAGCGCGTGTGCGCGGCCCTGGCTGCCGTAGCCAAGGATTGCGATCCGCTTGCCTTCAAGACAGGCGGAATCGACATCCGCTTCTGAATACATTCGCATTTTTCTGTTTCCCCTACGGTGCAATGCTGTTTTTCAAGATCGATACAGCCTGGAAATGAAAACACACCGTCAAACTGCCAAAAAAAAACCCGCTATCCGGTCGGGATGCGGGGTTTGCGTGTCGATTTGCTTAGTAAACGCTACCCGCAGGTTCCCCTGAGTAGTACCACAAGGAGCATATTCCGTAGCGGCAAACCAGCAGTTGCCCGGACTCCAGCAAACCCGTTTATGTTTGTCGATGCCATTGTCGCGGATCATGTTGTATGCATGTCGCTATGTCAACTGCCCGATAATCGCCAATCAATCAGTAACTTGTGATACCAATCCAGCGAAAGAAGCGCCGCTGGCGATGCCCGGCTGCAAGCTTGTGCAGCAAAGATGAAACATTCCGGCCAGCGCAAATATTTCAAGTTAATTCTTGATATATTCTATAAATCGTTGAATAACAATATTATATCTTAATGACTATTTTCCCTTTCGCTCGCCGTGCCGCCAGTGCCTCCAATGCCAGGGCGGACTTTTCCAGCGGGTAGGTCTCTGAAACATGCGGCTTTAATTTGCCGTCCTGCAACAGCCGGAACAGTTCCGCGGTATTTTCTGCATTTGTTTCAGGCTCTTCCTCGGTAAACCGTCCCCAGAATACGCCGACGATGGAGGAGCCTTTAAGCAAAGGAAGGTTTGCCGGTATCTTCGAAATCTGGCCACTGGCAAAGCCAATAACAAGTACCCGCCCGCGCCATGCGACCGCGCGGAGACTCTGTTCGAACAGCTCTCCGCCCACAGGGTCGTAGATGACATCAGCGCCGGCACCGGCGGTAATCTCGTGAATGCCGTCCTTCAGACTGGTATCCGTGTAATTAATAAGGTGATCCGCGCCGTATTCGGCGGTGAGCTTGAGCTTATCCGTGGTACTCGCCGCTGCAATGACTGTTGCCCCCATCAGTTTGCCGATCTCGACAGCGGCCAGCCCGACACCACCGGCCGCGCCGAGCACCGCAAGCGTTTCGCCGGCCTGAAGCTGTGCCCGTTGCTTGAGCGCGTGGTAGGCAGTGCCGTAGGCGAGCAGAAACGCGGCTGCCGGCACGTAGTCGATGGCATCAGGCAGCGGTACCACTTTTTGGGCGTGCACACAGATTTGTTCAGCCATGCCGCCGAATCCCGTTACTGCTATAACTCTTTGGCCCTGCTTGATATCGGCGACGTCACTGGCAATCTCGATGACATCGCCGGCAAGCTCTGCACCAGGAGAAAACGGCATCGGTGGCTGCTGCTGATACTTGCCGGCGATCATCAACAAGTCGGGAAAATTCACACCACAGGCTCTGATAGCGATTCGTACCTGGCCGCGGTCCAGTTCGGGTTCGGCGACATCTTCCATGACAAGACTGCCGGGCGGCCCGAATTCCTTGCAAAGTACTGCTCTCACAATCACTGACTCCTTAAAATTCCTGGTGAATCCGGTGCCAGTCTATTTCCCCCTTGCGTTGCTCCGCAAGTCAGCCTGCCGTGGAGCAAAACTGGCGCTGGTTGGATGACATATATAAAGGTATCCTGCCGCGGCAAGTATCTTAGTGTCAGTATCAGTATCAATTTCGGCAGGTTTCGTGCTTATGGATTTCGACTATTCGACAAAGGTCAAAGGACTTCGGGCGAAGCTTGATGACTTCATGCAGATCCATGTCTATCCGGCAGAATCTGAATACTTCCAATTTCTGGATAGTGGCGAAACACGCTGGTCCATACCGCCGGTCATGGAAGACCTGAAAAAGAAAGCACGAAAGGAGGGTTTTTGGAACCTGTTCCTGCCGGACAGCGAGTACGGCGCTGGTTTGAACAACCTCGAATATGCCCCACTGGCTGAGATGATGGGTCGCTCACTGATCGCCTCCGAGGTATTCAATTGTTCGGCGCCCGATACCGGAAACATGGAAGTGCTGGTTCGCTATGGCACTGACGAGCAGAAAAAAACCTGGCTGGAGCCGCTCCTCAAGGGTGAAATCCGTTCCGCGTTCGCAATGACAGAGCCGGGCGTCGCATCTTCTGATGCGACCAATATTCAAGCGTCGATCGACAAGGACGGCGACAGCTATGTTATTAACGGACGCAAGTGGTGGATATCCGGCGCGATGGATCCGCGCTGCAAGATTCTGATCTTCATGGGCAAGACCGATCGGCAAGCCGAACGCCACAGTCAGCAGTCGATGATTCTTGTGCCACTGGACACACCCGGTGTCACTGTGGTCCGGCCCCTGACCGTCTACGGGTTTGACGATGCGCCTCACGGTCACGCCGAGATGCTGTTTGAAAATGTTCGCGTGCCGGCAAGCAACCTGTTGCTGGGCGAGGGCAGGGGTTTCGAAATAGCGCAGGGCCGCCTGGGTCCGGGCCGAATCCATCACTGCATGCGCCTGATCGGACTGGCGGAACGCTCGCTCGATAGCCTGTGCGTGAGGGCAACTGACCGGGTCGCATTCGGCAAGAAATTGTCGGAGCAGGGTGTCATTCGGGAAGCGATCGCGAACTCACGCATCGAAATCGACCAGGCGCGATTACTGACGCTGAAAGCCGCCGATATGATGGACAAGGTTGGTAACAAAGCCGCCCGCGCGGAAATAGCGATGATCAAAGTGGTTGCGCCGTCGATGGCGCTTCGCGTCATCGACCGGGCGGTGCAGGTGCATGGCGGTGCCGGCGTCAGCGGTGATTTCGGTCTGGCTGCCGCGTGGGCGGGTGCGCGCACTCTCAGGCTGGCTGACGGCCCGGACGAAGTACACCTGGCGTCGATCGCCAAACTCGAACTTGGGCGTCAGAAACATTAGCAGCATGGCACTTGTTGGACCGCCACGGCTTATGTTGCCGTTGGGCTGGCGATCGTCATGCCATGTGTTATTCTTGTCGCCCAGTCATTCTGGGGCTCAAAAAAAAGCCGGCGGGACTAAAGTTTGTTGCTACATATGGTCTGGGCTGTAAGATAGGAAAAAAGGGCCAAAACTATAAAATCAGCGCCGCGGCGACGGTGGAGAGGGTCGCGAGCGCAGCGGGGAATACTGTGCTTGGAGTGCAGTTCCTCGTTTTTGTGCGAGTAGTTTTTGAAGTCACACCGCACGCCCCTCTCCCAAGATCTCAATACTAAAACTCGATCTGAAGGAGTGTTCATGAAACGGTGCAAAACGAGCAGTCGGCAAATAGCAACTGTTTTCATAGCAGCAGTTATTGCAGCGACCGGCAGCGTCTTCGCCCAGTCTGTCGATCAGGTATTACAAGCTGATCTTCGGCGCTTAAGCCTGGCTCAGGCGTCGCAGGAGCGAATTAACTCGGTGGTAGAGCGTACGCGCTCATTGTCTGACCAATACCGTGCGGTCAACAAAGAAATTGACGGCCTCAAAGTCTACAACCGTCTGATGACGGCGCAGACCAACGGTCAGCAAGCCACTCTGGATGATATTTCCTTGTCTATGGACCAGGTCGACGTCATAAATCGTCAAATTTTCCCCCTGATGGAACGCATGATCGATGGGCTCGGGCAATCGATCGCACTCGATATTCCATTTCTTATGGAAGAGCGCAGCAATCGCGTCGCAAAGCTCAACGAGATCATGCAGCGATCCGATGTGAGTGTCGCCGAAAAGTTTCGCAAGGTGATGGAGGCCTACCAGATTGAGAACGACTATGGCTCATCGAGTGAAACCTACCGCCAATCGCTCGAGATCGAGGGTACTGTAAGGGATTACAACATGCTGCGCATAGGCCGGATTGGACTTTATTTCCAGTCCGATGATGCAAGAATCACCGGTGCGTGGGACGTGGAGCAACATGCTTATGTCGTTCTCGGCAACAAGCACCGTAACGAAATCAAGAAAGGAATTCGCATGGCGAAGGACCTGATCGCACCAGAGTTGCTCTTGCTGCCGGTGCCTGCCGCCAGACCTGCCGGGGAGGCTTCATAAATGAAACATATAGCAATAATAGTCGCCACCGGACTGCTGAGTTTTGGTGTGGCAGAAGCCCAGGATGCGGCCAACAGTATGGGCGAGCTACTTCAGCAGATCGAACGCGGCCAGGCACGGGATTCCCGGGAAGCCCGTCAGCGTGAAGCCGACTTCGCCAAGCGCAAAAACGAACAGCAAAGCCTGCTGAACCGGGCAAGGGCCGAGCGCGCGAGGCAGGAACGCAACAGCGAGCGCCTGGAGCAGTTGTTCGAAGACAACCAGGCCAAGATCGTTGCAGCACGTGCGGCACTCGATGAACGCCTTGGTGCCCTCAAAGAGTTGTTTGGTGTTCTTCAGACGGTATCGGGCGACACCCAGGCACGGTTCAAGGATTCCCTGACGGACATCCAGTTCCCCGATCGCACGGACTTTCTGGTCCAGCTCGGCAGCAAAATGGCAGGCGCGAGCGAGCTTGCCTCGATCGAAGACATCGAGAAACTCTGGTACGAGCTGCAACGCGAGGTAACCGAGTCCGGCAGGATCGTCAGATTCAATCACGAGGTGACGACTGCCGACGGCGAAATCATCAACGCCGAAGTCGTTCGTGTCGGTGTGTTCAACATCGTTTTCGAAGACGGTTATCTGAAATACGACTCGACCACAGGCAACGTCAGTGAATTGCAGCGGCAACCGGAGCAGTCCCGCTACACCGGTTCCACGGCGGACATGCTCGATGAGACGTCTGGAACGGTGACTTTCGGGCTTGACGTGACGCGCGGCGGCATTCTGGCCCTGCTGGTTGAATCGCCGACCGTCGGCGAACGGATCAATCAGGGCGGTATCGTCGGTTACTGCATCATCGTGCTCGGGATTATCGGCCTTTTGATCGCAATCTGGCGCTGGATTGCACTATCGAGCGATAGCCGTAAAGTGGCAGCCCAGCTCAAACGCGACACAGCCAGTACCGATAATCCGCTTGGCCGCGTTCTGGCGGCCTACGAGTCGAATCGCAACGCCGATACGGAAACCGTCGAACTCAAGCTGAGTGAGGCGGCGTTGAAAGAAATGCCGGAGCTGACCAAGGGATTGTTATTCATCAAGGTGATTTCCGTTGTAGCGCCCCTGATGGGGCTCCTGGGCACCGTTACGGGCATGATCAAGACCTTCCAGGTCATCACCTTGTACGGTGCGGGCGATCCGAAGATGATGGCCGGCGGTATTTCACAGGCGTTGATGACGACGGTGCTGGGACTTGTCGTGGCAATTCCGATGGTGTTGATCCACACACTGGTCAGCGGCCAAAGCCGCAAGATCGTCAATATCATCCACTCGCAAAGTGCCGGCATCATTGCACAGCATTCTGAGCAGCACGGCTAGCGGGGCTGGCGAGGAGACGCAATGATTTGGCTGACTGACGCCTTTGAGGCCATCCGGAGCTTTATAGAACTGGGTGGCCCCATTTTGCGGGTGATCACAGTCACGATTTTCGCGATGTGGGTTCTGATTATCGAGCGTCTGGTGTATTTTCGCTCATCGATGAGGACCATGTCCGTCGAGATTCACGATGCCTGGGAGGCGCGCGGCGAGCGCAGGTCCTGGAACGCGCATCAGATCCGTGAGCGCATGATTTCGCAATTTTCCATGGCGACAAATAGTGGCATTCCAATGATCCAGACACTCGTGGCCTTGTGCCCGCTGTTGGGCCTGATGGGCACGGTGACCGGCATGATCAAGGTGTTTGAGGTCATGGCGGTATCTGGCTCCGGAAATGTCCGGGCGATGGCTGCCGGTGTCTCGCAGGCTACCGTGCCGACAATGGCGGGCATGGTTGGCGCTCTCTCGGGAGTTCTTCTCGTCACATTGCTTACCCGCCGTGCGGCGCGTGAGGTTGAGTTCCTCGAAGATTCGCTCACGATGGACCACTAGAAAGGATATACAAATGCGTAGATCAAATGCAGGAATAGGCGTTGACGAGGAGGAAAATGAAATCAACCTCACACCGATGTTGGATGTTGTTTTCATCATGCTTATTTTCTTCATCGTAACGGCTTCGTTTGTCAAGGAAGCGGGTATCGACGTCAACCGGCCCGATGCGCCGACAGCACAGAGAGTTGAAGACGCCAATATCCTGATCGCGATCAGTGCCAATGATGAGATCTGGATCGACCGCCGACTGATCGACCCAAGAGCTGTCCGCGCCAATATCGAAAGGCTGCACGCGGAGAACCCGAAGGGCTCGGTCGTCATCCAGGCGGACAAGAAATCGACCAATGAAATGCTGGTCATAGTGATGGATGCATCGCGCCAGGCAGGGGTGTATAACGTATCCATCGCTGCCATTAGAGATTAGGAACCGACGGCCGTATCCGGTGTCAGATGGTTAAGCAGCTGCGGATGCGCAGCATCGGTTTTTATTCGCCTTTTTTGTGGCAACCATACAGGAGAGCTAATCCATGATAGGCAGATACGTATTCGCCGTCGTTGCCGGAAGCCTGGTCACCCTGAGCCTGTTGTTCATCATGCATTTGCTGATCGAATTCGGCGAGAGCGCTCTCAGCACGCCCCGTGACCGGCACACGCTCGAGTTCGTGCGCATCAAGCGGAATGAAAACCTCAATACCGAAGACATAACGCCCGAGAAGCCGCCGAAGCCGCCCGAGGTGCCGCCTGATATTCCGCCGCAGGACATGGATAATATTGATCCTAATGCACCGACGATTAACATTGCGCCGCCGACCGTTGCTTCAAACGTAGACATTGGTGGCCCCGGTGTAATGAACATCGCCGAAGGCGATTACCTGCCGATCGTTCGCGTCGCGCCGATCTATCCCGCTCGGGCGCTGTCCCGCGGCGTCGAAGGTTATGTCGATATGTCGTTCACGGTCACGGCAACGGGTACCGTGAAGGATCCAATCGTCATGTTCTCTACCAGCAGTCTTTTTGACCGCGCTGCAACGAGAGCTGTGCTGAAGTTCAAGTACAAGCCACGCGTCGTGGATGGCCAGCCGGTCGAAGTCGTAGGCGTCAAGACCAGAATCACGTTCAAGATCGAGGACTAGCCGAGGCGCAGCCTGACGGAGCAGAGGTACGGGACTCAACAGAGAATATTTCGAGATGAAGAGCAAACTTGGTATTTCAGTGAAACTATGCCTGTTTTTGCTGGCAGGAATTCTTGCAGCGGGCGGCGCGTATGCTCAACAGACTGAGCGGGAAAAGCGAGACCAGCAGAAAACCAGGCAGGCGCAGGCAGTCAGCAAGGAAGTGTATGACAAGATCCTGCAGGCGCAGGACAAGGTCGATGCGGAGGACTACAAAGGCGCACTGCGCATTCTGCAGAATCTGAACCGAAGCGACAAGCTAACCGAGTATGAGCGGTCCAACGTCCTCAATTATATTGGTTTTGTTCATTACAACGTCGGCAATACGACGGCCGCAATTGCGACTTATGAGGAAATGCTTCGTATTCCGAGCCTGGAAGAACAGATCAGGAAGCAAACGATTTATACTGTCGCGCAGCTCCACACCATGGACGAGCATTACAACCAGGCGATTCGATACCTTGAGGAGTGGTTTGCGCTGGAGCTGAATCCCGCAGCGGATCCGTTTATCCTGTATGCGCAGAATCTGTACCAGGTTGACCGCTACCGGGACATGATCAAGCCGATCGAAACGGCGATGGAAATTTCGAGAAAACGCGAGAAGCCGGTCAAGGAAGACTGGTACGTGCTTTTGAATTTCGCGTATTTTCAGCAGGAGGACTATCGTAAGGTACGTGACATCCAGAAAATCATGCTGGTCAATTGGCCGAAGAAACGATATTGGTTTTCGCTTGCCGGGGCTTATACGGAGCTGGGCGAGGATAACAACCTGTTCGCGTCCTACGACGCCGCGCACACTCAGAAAATGCTGGAAAGAGAATCCGAACTCGTGACGATGGCGCAGCTCTATATGCAGCACGAGGTTCCTTACAAGGCAGCGAGATTGCTCGACTACGAAATGGAAAATGGTAGAGTCAAGCGAAATGCCAAGAATTACAGGCTGCTGTCGCAGGCCTGGTCTCTTGCACAGGAAGACGAGAAGTCCATTCCCGCACTCAAGGAAGCTGCGAGGCTGAGTAATGAAGGCGAGCTGAACCTGAGGCTCGGCAACGCCTATTTGAACCTCGGCCGGTACACGGAGTGTGTAGCCGCGGTCCAGGCCGGTTTGAGAAAGGGCGGCATCAAGAGCCCCGACAATGCCCAGATTTCTTTGGGCATGTGCCTGTATAACCAGCAGAAGTATCGCGCGGCGATCAATGCCTTTCGTGAGGCGCGGAAGACGCGACGTTCGGCCAGAATCGCTAATCAGTGGATCAACGTGATTAACAGCGATATCAAGCGGAACGAGCAGATCGCACTCGCCGAAGCGGCAGCACGAAAACAGCTTCGAGAGCTGGCGAAGCGTCGCGAAGCCAGCGGCAGGATCTGAGCCAGGGACATTGCGGACCGAACACGTTTACCTGCCAGGCAGGGTAAGAATCACGCAGCTGATCAATCGGCAGGGACGTTGACCGGACTCGGTCAACGTCCCTACAATGGCGCCCTTTTACCCGGAACAAGTTAATGCCGAGGGTCACCTACATAATGCCGGATGGCGAACGCCTCGAAGTTGAAGTCGACAGCGGCTATTCGGTAATGGAAGGGGCGATCAACAACAACGTCGAGGGAATCGTTGCCGAATGTGGTGGCGCGTGTGCGTGTGCGACCTGTCATAGTTATATCGACGAGAGCTGGCTCGACCGGCTGCCCGAAATGGATGACATGGAGGACAGCATGCTCGACGCCGCCTATGAGAGAAAGGACAACAGCCGGTTGACATGCCAGATTGAAATGAATGATGATCTGGACGGCCTGATCGTCCATGTTGCAGACAACGAAGCATAAGTAGAAACCTTACAAAACGTAATCAGGGGAACAGCGGCGGTACTCGGCCGTCTCAGGAGGAGTTTCATGTCAATACAAGCAGGAGAAAAAATGCCGTCCGGTGCGTTCGGAGTGATGACCGATGCAGGTCCCGGCGCAGTTTCGACGGAGGATTTATTTGGCGGCAAGAAAGTGGTTCTGTTTTCGGTTCCGGGTGCATTTACGCCGACCTGTTCCATGAACCACCTGCCGGGGTTCATCGATCACGCCGACGAAATTCTTGCCAAAGGCGTGGACACGATCGCCTGCATGGCCGTTAACGATATCTTTGTGATGGATGCCTGGGGTAAAGACAGGAGCGTTGGCGATAAGATATCGATGCTCGCCGACGGCAATGGCGAATACGCAAGTGCACTCGGTCTCGAGATGGACGCTACCGGTTTCGGCATGGGCATGCGTGGCCAGCGATTTGCAATAATCGTCGACGATGGTGTTGCAGCTCACGTAGCCGTAGAGGAGCCCGGCAAGTTCGAAGTGAGTTCCGCGGAATCTGTTCTGGCGAATCTCTGAATACACGAACTACAGATTGTGGGTGAACATGGAGTTGCCCAGGCTCCGCGGTCGCCCGTCGCAAGTCTCAGCGATCAGGAGCCGATGGCTTTCTCGAGCTCCGGAACGATCTGGAAAAGATCGCCGACGATGCCGAGGTCGGCTACCTCAAATATCGGCGCATCCTCGTCTTTGTTAATAGCAACGATCGTGCCTGCGTCTTTAATGCCGGTGAGATGCTGAATCGCTCCCGAAATTCCAATGGCGATGTAAAGATCCGGCGCGATAATCTTGCCTGTCTGGCCAACTTGCATTTCGTTGGCGACATAGCCGGCATCGACAGCCGCACGCGATGCGCCTACACCGGCACCGAGCGCATCGGCGAGTTTGAAAATGATGTCGAAATTCTCGCTGCTGCCGAGGGCGCGACCGCCCGAGACGACTTTTGTCGCCGTCTGTAAATCCGGCCGATCGGATTGTCCCGCCTGCAACTCGACAAACCGGGTGTGATCGGGAATATCGGCATCCAGAGATACCTGTTCAACGATCGCGGAATTGCCGGAGCCGACGCCACTGAACGAAGCCGTCCTGATGGTTGCGACCACCGGTCTGTCGTCGGGTACCTCGACCGTGAGTATTGCATTGCCCGCGTAAATCGGGCGCTTGAACTTGTGGGTGCCCAATACCGTCATCACGTCGCTGATTTGATTCACGCCAAGCAAAGCGGCCACCCTGGGCATCAGGTCTTTACCGAAAGTCGTTGAGGGGCCCAGCAGATGTGAATAGCCGTCCGCCATCGCGACAAGCTGCGCGGCGATGATCGCGGCCAATGGATACCGGTTCGATGGACTATCGACAAGCAGGACCTTGCTGACTGAGTCCAGTTGAGCTGCCTCATTGGCGATATCGGTGCCGTCTTCGGCGAATACGGCCACATCGATTTCCGCGTCCGCTAGTTTGGTGGCACATGCCATGCACTTCGCGGTGCTGAGGTTGAGGGATGATCCGTCGTGTTCCGCAATTACGAGTATTTTCGACATTACACCAGGCCTTTATCTTTCAGTGCGGCGACAAGTTCTGCGACGTCTTTCACGATGATGCCTTTCTGACGTTGCTCGGGTGGTTCGAAGGTGACTGCCGTTATCGATGCCGCCGATTCAACAGCAAGATCGGCGACGGGTATCTGATCCAGCGGTTTTTTCTTCGCTTTCATGATGTCTGGAAGCTTCACGTAACGCGGCTCATTCAGACGAAGGTCAGTCGTGATAACCGCGGGCAAGTCGACTTCGATCGTCTCGAGGCCGACGTCCACTTCACGCGTAACTTTGGCAGTCGATCCATTCAGCTCAATCCTCGATGCAAAGGTTGCCTGCGGTCGTCCCCATAGTGCGGCAAGCATCTGACCGGTCTGGTTATTGTCGTCGTCAATCGCCTGCTTGCCGAGAAGAACCAGCTCCGCCGCCTCTCGTTTGATCAGTTCCAGGAATATTCTTGCGCCGGTCAGAGGATTCACTGACTCCGCAGTCTCGACGAGAATGGCCCTGTCGGCGCCCATCGCTAACCCTGTACGCAGCTGTTGTTGACACTCACTTCCGCCAATCGAGACGACGACGACCTCGTTGGCTTCGCCACGCTCCTTCATGCGCAATGCTTCTTCGAGCGCGATTTCGTCGAATGGGTTGATGCTCATTTTGACGCCGTCTGTTTCGACGCCGGAACCGTCCGATCGGATCCGGACCCGCACGTTGTAATCAACCACGCGTTTCAGACCCACAAGTACTCTTTCCACGAACCGTTCTCCTGGTTTCGAATAGAATTGCAATTATGGCCAACAGCCGCAGGACTGCGCGTCGCATATTGTCTCCGAGGACAAACCGCTGTACAAGGCGGATATGACATTTCGCCACGGTTCGGCTCTTTTTGACAGGACATCCACCGGAAATGACCAGTTACAATTATTTGATCAGGGTCGACGAGCTGAGACAACAACTGAATGAGCCGCACTGGCGGGTGGTGGATTGCCGTTTTGACCTGATGCAGCCGGCAAAAGGATGTGAAGAATATCGGCAGGACCACATTCCGGGCGCTCAATATGCCAATCTCGATCAGGACCTCGCCGGGCCAGTCACTGCTTCGACGGGTCGGCATCCTTTGCCTGCGGCCGACGCATTTGCGCTGACATTGAGTGCCTGGGGCATTGGCGAGGACTCACAGGTCATTGTTTACGATCACGCCAGCGGCGCGATAGCGGCCCGACTGTGGTGGATGCTGAGATGGCTTGGCCACGAGCACGTTGCCGTGCTGGATGGCGGGTATGCCGCCTGGCAGAAAGGCGGATATCCCGTATCTCACAGAGACGAAACCATTGTCCGCGCGCGATTCCAGCCGCTGCCCGATGCAGGACTTATCATTTCGACTGACGAGCTCCTGGCATCGCTGAAATCCGGCGGGGGGCCGCCAATTGTCGACGCGCGTGCCAGCTTGCGGTACGCCGGCAGCAGCGAAGCACTTGACCCGGTGGCGGGTCATATTCCGGGTGCAGTGAATCACCCATTCTCGGAAAGCGTTGCCGCCGATGGCACCTGGAAAAGCCGGGACGAGCTGCAAGCAGGCTGGGCTGGAGTTTTCGGAGACGCCAGGGGTGGGGCCTGGGTCAGCATGTGCGGCTCAGGGGTAAGCGCTTGTCACCTGGCCTTGTCGGCACGGCTCGCCGGCTATCCGGAGCCACGCCTGTATGTCGGCTCCTGGAGCGAATGGATACTGGATCCTGACCGTCCGATTGCCACCGATGCGGCCTGAGCCGGCCGGCGATGCAAGATCGGGCACCGTGTCGGCTCGATCGGCTGCGGATTTGCGATGAACTTAATGCCAAATCCGGCAGTCCAAACAATGAAAGTCGCTGATCTGAATTGGGCATCATAGGGTGCATCTCCGGCTAGCAGCATGAGTAAAAAAATTATTTTAAAACAGTTAATTATTATACTTTTCTTAGGTATTTTCTCACCATTGATGCTGGCCCAGGCCGATGATTTTGACCCCGCGGTCGAGCTCGATTATCGAGGATCGGATTGCATCTCGATCCGGACTATCCGAGACTATACGGCCCTGGATGACAGGAACCTGCTGATATGGGCTTCACCGAAGCGGCCATATTTTGTCAGGCTATCCAGTCCGGCCTGGGGGCTCAGGGGCTCGTTCCAGATAGGAACCCTGTCCAGAGACGACCGGCTTTGTCCATACGGCGGTGACGCGCTTGTTTTTGACTCCGCAGGTCGGGACACAGCAAGAATTGCTTCAATTCGACGTATTAATGAGGATGAGGCAGATTGGTTACTCGTGCGGTTCGGCAAGAAAGAGCCGGCCGGCG
>Ga0209980_10000893_pt1 | contig 16310 bp, 16 predicted proteins | sample CR02metaG_FD_183611 | JGI IMG/M metagenome (GOLD analysis project Ga0209980, IMG submission 183611) | Deep subsurface microbial communities from Mariana Trench to uncover new lineages of life (NeLLi) - CR02 metaG (SPAdes) (version 2) | ecosystem: Environmental > Aquatic > Marine > Ocean trench...
ACAGAACGCCCTGTACGTAAGTGCAGGGATGAATGTTCTGAAGTTCCCGAAGGGCAAGCCCTAAAGCCACGGACGTAAGTCCGTGGTACGGGGTTTACCTTTTTGAGATTGGACGGCAGGGAGGCGATTGAACGAGCGATCAAACCCAACACTAAAATGCTGTGGCTAGAGACTCCCTCCAATCCGCTGCTGAATATCGTAGACCTTGAGATGGTGGTGGGTGTTGCCAAAAAACATAATCTGATGACGGTGATAGACAATACCTTTGCGACACCTTATTTTCTGAGCCCGATTGAGTATGGGATTGACCTGGTGGTCCACTCTACCACCAAGTATCTCAATGGGCACTGTGATGTGGTAGGTGGGGCGGTGGTAACCACCACTGACGAGCTGACGGAAAAGGTTCAGTTCCTGCTCAACTCCATGGGGACCTGCGCCTCTCCCTTTGACTGCTGGCTGGTGATTCGCGGAATTGAGACCCTCCCGGTGCGAATGAATCGGCACGAGGAGAATGCCTCTGCCGTGGCCAATTTCCTGGTGGGGCACCCCTCGGTGAATCGGGTGTTCTATCCCGGTCTGAAATCTCACCCGGGCCATGAGATCGCCAGCAGGCAGATGAAAGGGTTTGGCGGGATGGTCTCGTTTGAGTCCAAGGGCGGCATGGAGGCGGTTGGCAGGTTTATAAGACGAATCAAGCTCTTTGCCCCGGCTGAATCGCTGGGTGGGACCGCCTCGCTGGCGGAGCACCCGGCGACAATGAGCCATGCGGCAATGCCCAAGGAACACAGGGAACAGGTCGGCATCACCGACGGAATTATTCGGTTATCAGTCGGCCTGGAAAATATCGATGATCTGATCGACGACTTGCGTCACGCACTGGAGCCCGGCTAGATGAAAAAAATCAAGACGGATTGATCTCTCGGATACCATAACGATGCCACTGGGCATCGACCTTCTCCAGATGTTCTTTCGGAGGGACTGCGAGGGCGGGGAAGGAATGCTTGCGGGTAGCGTCGATGCCGAGCTTTGAGCTTATCTGATCCGTGGGTTTGACCTTTTCGCCTGACTGCAAGGGCTGGGATGGATCCAGGGTTAACGGATCGGTATTCTTGATCACATAGACATCCTCGGCCGGCTGCATACGGAAGCTCAAGGCCCATTCGACCTGAAATGAATCGCGGATATCGATGTCGTCGTCAACGACGATGGTGAGCTTACCGAAGACGTCGTGGTGCGACCAGGCTCCCATCATCGCCTTAAACGGCTGAAAGCGGTTTTGCTTTTTGATCGAGATCAAGAGGATGCCCGTGGCACCCCCACTCTCGGGGAGGTGGACGTCGTGTACCGGAATTCCCAGATTGTTTTTGAGGTGTCTGCGGATGATGTTCTCCCGGCCAATGCTCTTGATGCAGCTTGACTCGCTGGGTGGCATCTGGCTTAGAAACGCCTGGTAAATGGGGTTACGCCTGTGCGTGATGCAGGTGATCTCGATAAAGGGGTGCTCCCCTCCGGTACCCATATAGCCCCCGTACTCTCCGAAAGGACCCTCGGTTTCCCTCCCCTTGCAGGGGATCTTTCCTTCCACGACGATCTCGGCCGTAGCAGGGACCTCGAGATCCACCGTGAGACAGTGGACAACTTCCACGGGCTCTCCCCGAATACCGCCGGCCACGTCCAGCTCATTTACCCCGTAAGGAAAAGGTGTGACTGCGGTCAGTCCCACCACGGGGTCGGTTCCAAAGACGATGGCCACCTCTGTGCCTCGACCCTCGGCTTCGTTCTTGCGAATGTGATGGTTCATGTTGCGGGGAGGGTTGATCATGAGCCCTGCCCGTCTGGGACCTTTGACCTGGACTCGGTAGACACCCATGTTTTGAACTTTCGTTTCTGGGTCTCGGGAGATAACCAAGGGGGATGTATGGTAGGGAGCCGGGTCCTGGCCTACAGTCCAGACCGGGGCGGGAAGCATCTCGAAATTTGCCTCCTCACTCATATGGACTTCCTCCTGGCACGGACCGTTTTTCACCAGGCGTGGCTTGAGCGGGTGCTTTACCCCTGACTCCCATTTTTCCAGGACTTGCTCCAGGTCGGCTTCCAGGGCGGTGGCATAAATCTGTCTTGAGCCGCCAAGGATACCCACGACCAGCGGGATACTATGGCCTTTGATCCGGTCGAACATCAGGGCCGGGCGGCGCTCCTGAGGAATGTTCTGGAATGTGCGCCGACACACCGCCGAGAGCTCCCAGTCTTTATCCACCTCGGCCTGAATGTGGCAAATCAGACCTTTTTTCTCCAACACCGCCAGGTATTCACGTAGATCGCGGTAGGGCATCTAAGACCTCCTTTTGCATGGCTTGGCGTCTATTCTAACCACCACGCCCCTGGTTTTAAGATTGGACTCGAGCGTTTCGTATCCGCTGTGAACCTGTCCCTTGGCGACACGATCGGGCCTTACACTTTTTATCTCGGTTTTTATTAAGGGTAACCCCGCGGCTTGCCGCGGGGTATCAAAGCAATCTGATTTCACTTTGTGTCCTTCGTGCTCTTCGTGGTGATATTTCATTCTTGCTTAAACAGATAAGAGACTGCGGCCGGTTTCACTGGCCTGCTAAACCGTCAGCTCCTGTGACATGTGATAGATTCTTACCGATAAAATGTTCAACAGAACGCTTCAACAAAGATTTTCTCGCCAAGACGCCAAGACCGCAAAGATGGCAATGAAAAGAAATTTTCTATTTCTCCGAACTTGGCGCCCTTTGCGCCTTTGCGAGAGTCATCCTCTATCCGATCTTTTCCTCTATCTTTGGATAGTATGTGTTAACCACGAAGCACACGAAGATCACGAAGAATTTACAATCAAACTATATCGGCCCCTGGAGTTCAAACCCCGTGGTCGATATAACTTGATTGTGAAGGAAGGATATTCCGGATCTCACGGTCATAGCCCTCTTCCGAGTTTCTTGGCGATATCCGACTGCAGGACTTTTTTGTCCACTTTCGTGTCCGAGACCATGGGCAGGCGGTCGACGACCTCGATGCGTTCGGGAATCTTGTACGGGGCGATCCCTTTGGAGGCGAGGAACGAGGCTATCTCTTTTAATGTGGGTGGAGCCGGGCTCCGCAAAACTATGTAGGCGCACACCCTTTGCCCCAGGACAGAGTCGGGCATGCCGATCACTGCCGCTTGATTGATCTTGGGATGGGTCAGAAGGTGGTTTTCAATATCGATCGGCATGATGTTCTGGGCCCCGCGAATAATCAGATCATCCTTGCGCCCGACCACGATCAGATTCCCGCAACTGTCCCATTGAGCCAGGTCTCCCAGGGGAAGCCATCCGTCAGCGGTCCATGCCTTTCGGGTAGACTCGGGGTCTCTGTAATAACCGCTCGAACAGCTAGGACCCCGACCCTGGATCTCCCCTGGCTGTTTCCTATCGACGGGCCTTCCCTGCTCATCTACGAGACGTACCTCGGTGCCTGCGCGGGGGATTCCAACTGTCAGATTGCGCACCTTGGGAGGGTCCAGGGGTGAGGTAAAGACCGCACCACCCCAGTCCACGGCACCGTAGCTGTTCAGCACTTTACCCCCTAACTTTTCTTCTGCCTCTTGGGCCAGGTTGGCGGACAACGCGGCCCCTACGCTGAGCCAAAAGCGAACCAAGGAGAGGTCATAGCGGTTGTAATGCGGGTGACGCACCATCAGGGCGAGTTGAGCCGGAACCAGACACGCTACGGTAACCCTCTCCTGTTGAATCAGCTTGAAGGCCGTCTCGGCCTCGAAGTGTTCCAGAAAGACCGTCTTGGCTCCCACCTGTGGGGCGGCAAAATAGACCGGGATGTTAGGGCCTCCCGCGGCTGGGGAGAGGGCTGCCAGAACATCTTGCCCGTTGAGTTCCAGGACGTCCACGTAGCTCCTCCCATAGAGGAGCCGTGCGGCTGCGGTGTACTCGGCAAACTTGGGCAGGCCCGTGCTACCCGAAGTGGCGTTAACAAAAGAGACTTCGGTGGCCTGATAGCGACGCCCCTCTAGCTGGGCGGGGGACTCTCGTTCTTCCAGTGGATAACTCGAGATTTTCTCCAGTGCGACTGCCCCGGCAGGCACGTCTTTGCCGGGGACCAGGATGTGGCGCAGGCGGGGCAGTTCTTGCTGCAAGCCCTGCATCATCGCGCAGTGGTCGAAACCCCTGTATCTGCCCCAGACCAGGACGGCCGTCGCCTCGGTCTGTCGGAGGCAGGTGCCCATCTCGTGCTGACGCAGGGTACAGGGCAGGGGCAGGGACAATACCCCGGCCTTTTCGCAGGCCACCCGCATGAGCGGTAGCTCCACCCCGTTGGGAATCTGGATTGCCAGCAGATCATCACGCGCCAGGCCCAGACGGATCAGGGCCAGGCTCACTCTGTCGGTCCATACCTTGGCCTCGCCCCACGATACGCTCTTTTCCCCGTTGGTTACTGCGATGCCCTGCGCGTTTCGAGACGCATTGCGGTCCCAGTGGTCCGACAGGGTGACGGGTTGCCAAACCCCCCGTTTGAGGTAATCCCTGATTGTCGCCTCTGTCAGTCGGCTGGGCGAAGCCATGGTCGGGGTTTGCCGAGTTGTCAATCGAGATGCTTCAGGGCAGTGAAAATATCCTGCCACGGTTCTCCGGGCACATACGGGGGCAATTCATTCAGGATCTTTATGGTCCAATGCTGAGGGTGGAGATAGCCGGTCTCGGAACGAATCCACAAAGTGTCCCCGTTGGGGAGAGTGTGAGCGCTACGTGATAGCTCCGCGCGGACCAACTTGGTGTCGTACTTGCTCGGGCCAGGAGTGAGGTCTTTGATAAACAAGACTTGCTTACCTTCGGCTAGATTAGCCAGTCGGCGCACAAAGGTTACATATTCCCTTTTCATGTCTTTTCTCCCAATCCGTAACTCCGCCAATTGTCCAGGACCTTCGCCTTGAGCGAATCTGGGTAGGTGGTTTCAAATGAGGATTTTACGGGAATAGTCTCCTCCTCCCATTCCTCGGGCCAGGTGGCATCAAAGACCGCAGATGTCCCCTTGAGCCTGCGGCGCTCATCAGCGCTGTAGCACGGAGTCAGGGCATTGCCGCGCCCCTCGTAGTGCTCCAAGATGATTCCGCGGCCCGGGTGGCACTTGGTCGCAAAGGCATGGATCACTTGGTTCATGTCGAAAACATCCGTATCTTTATTGACAACAATAACCTTGGACACCATCACGCGGCGGGCGGTGATGAAGTCTAACACCTGCCGAGCCACCTGGCTCCCGCCATGCTCGACTCCCACCACGACAAGGTGGGTCACACCCTCCGGCGGCACATAGACCTCCGTCACGGGAACGCCGCGGCGCTTGAGCCCCCGCTTTATCGCTATCGCCGCAGTAAGGGAGGCGGCAATGGAGCTATCATCTGGGGGTATACCGAGTGTGGTCAAGGTAATAATAGGATTGTTTCTATGAGTAATCGCGGTGATCTGGACCAGAACGCCCTCGCCCATGGTGCCGCTACGGTACCCCGGGTACTCCCCGAAGGGACCCTCGAGGGCAATGCGGTCCGGGAGAATTTCTCCTTCAATAACGATTTCGGCTTGGGCCGGCACCATGAGGTCGCTCGTCTTACACTGCACGAGATCCACCGGGCACCCCCTGATCCCTCCCGCGTGCTCCACCTCACTCTCGCCGGGCCTGTAAGGCTCGGTTGCCACCAGGTGGCATACGGGATCACAGCCGATAACGACGGCGATGGGCATCGGCTTTTTGTGGGGCAGGTATTTGCTCTTCATAACGAGGGCAAGCTGGCTTGTGGCTTGCGGCCAGCCAGTGAGCATGTTTCTCGTGTGGGTCATGAACCGGTACATACCCCAGTTGGTCCATCCGCTGTCGGGGTCCTTTGTGACCACAATATCCCAGGTGCCGATATAGCGTCCCCCGTCCCCGTCGTGCACCATGGGGGCGGGGAGTTTATAGATGTCCACTTCAGGACCATTCATGACGTTTTCCTGGCAAGGGGCCGATTTCACATGTGCCGGCTTGAGCTTCTTTTCGCGCCGCTGCTCGTACGCCGCGTAAATCTGGCGCGCTGTACTATCCGGATCAAGATCGAGGGCAATAGCCACCCGGCGCCACGTCGCCACAGGTCCATTGAGGATTGAAAATCCACGGGGATAATCCTTGATCTTTTCAAACCAGAGTGCGGGGCCGCTCTGTTCGAAGACACGCCGGCTGACGGCTCCGACCTCCATATCCCAATCCACTTCTTTCTTGATACGAGCCAGATCCCCTGATCTCTCGATAGCGCTTATGAAATCACGTAGATTAACAAAAGGCATAGTTTTACTCCACGATCTTGGGACTTTCCTCATCGAGGAAACGATGACTGCAGTAGGGGCAGAGGAGCTGGATCTTCTTGTGTCGCAACTCTTCCGAGTGGCAGTAAAAATCCCCCTGGCACTGGGGGCAAGTCACCCAAAATATCTTTGCCATGATTCTCCTCTTCCTGGTCTCAGTGCTACAGGAGTCCGTTGAGGACCGACGGCGGGATAAAGTCCTCTAGTTTGGTTTTCTTCAGGGCTTCTTTTGGCACTTCTAACCGGGCGGCGAAGGGTCTCCCTACCGGACGGGTCGCATCGAGGATCATCTTCGTGGTCATGATGCTGTCGGTCTGGGATGGATCCAGCGTGTTTCCCTTCACGTTCTTTATGATGTCGACGTCCTGGTCTCCCTGCAGTCGAGTAGCCACCGCCCACAGGACCTCTTGCTCGTTGAAGACATCGATGTCGGCATCTACGACAATGACATGTTTTACAAAGTCGCACCCGGCCAGCGCGGCCAGCGCAGCCTGTTTGGTCTCCCCATCGACCTTCTTGTCGATCGAGATATAGCAGTGATATCGACAGCAGCCGGAGATAGGAAAATGGACCGCCTTGGTCGTGGGCACGATCCCCCGAATTAGATTGAAGAGGCTTCCCTCCTTGGGAATTCCTCCCAGGACCCAGTTGTCGCGGTGACCCACGAAGGTGTGTTGAAAGACTGCCTCGCGCCGATGGGTGATCGCGGTCACCTCGATCACAGGGCGGACCCTCTGGGGACCGTAGTAGCCGGTGAACTCGCCGAAAGGTGCTTCCACCTCCCTTACGTCGGGAAGCAGATTTCCCTCAATCACGATCTCGGCATCTGCGGGGACCTTGAAGTCGTCTCCCCAGGTCTCAGAGGCCGTGAGTCGTAGAGACTCCCCCATGATGGCTCCAACGCGGCCATAATCATCGACTCCAAAGGGAGAGACATTGAGAGCCCCGAGGTAAAAGGCAGGGTGGTGGCTTATCACAATGGCCACGGGCGTGGGACGAGCCCTCTCCGAGTTCTTGCGGTAGATCTGCCAATTGTGCCTGGGGGACATGTGAATTCCCAGCCGCCTGGGTCCTTTGACCATGTTGCGGAGAAAGGCAATGTTGTAGAAGCCCTCGTCCGGGTCCTTCATGACCGGGGTCATGTCGATATAAGGGGCGGGATCCATCGCGTGATGACGAACAATCGGAAAGTCGTAGAGGTCGGCGTCCTCTCCGCGCTTCACGACCTCTTTGACGGGGGCCTCCCGTACGGGGATGGTCACCGGCGCGATCATTTTCTCCTCTCGCCTTGCATACTCCAGGCTCAGCGGAAGCCTTTCATCGTCCGGGTCCATCCCTAAGGCCAGGGCGCAGCGTCGCCGTGTGGCAAACAGATTACTCAAGAGCGGGAAAGAGGAGGGCTCGCCTTTGAGGTTGCGTGGTTTTTCAAAGAGGAGGGCGGGATATCTCTGCTCGTTCTCCAGGTGTTGAAGCAGGGCGGTGACCTCATAATCGGCAGGGGCAACGGCCCGCTCGATCGTCAAGAGATCATTCGGAAGGCGGTCTCTAAGATTCTGGAAGAAGTCTTGAAGTTTTTTCGCCATCATTCCCTATCGCTTCCATATCTCAATGGCCGGGGAATTTCAAATCAAGTTACATAGACCACGGGCTTTGAAACGCAGGGCCGATATAATTTGATTGTACATTCTTCGTGATCTTCGTGTGCTTTGTGGTAGACAAATACTATCACATGTCACAGGAGCTGACGGTTTAGCAGGCCAGTGAAGCCAGGTGCAGTCTCTTATCTGTTTCAGCAAGAGAAAAATATCACCACGAAGAGCACGAAGGACACTAAGTGAAATCAAGTTATATCGAACACGGGGTTTGTATCCCCGTGTTCGACCAAAGGGGGAGAGATGCCGCTTCTCCCCTTTGGAAACCCCATCGGCTTTGTGCCCACCTCAAGAGGCGGGGTTTACATTAAATCAAATTACTAGGATAACCCGTGGCAAGCCGCGGAGTATCCTAGTAATCTCACGTTCAGGAAGGCTGGGCACCTATGGATGGAGAATACACGCTAGAGAGTTTTATTCAGGACCTTGACCGTGTGACCCGTGAGGAGAGCAGTCCGGTCGCCATCGTCAAGCAGGTCACCCCTCGGCTCCAGCGGCTACTTGGCAACCCGGGCTGTATACCGGCTGAGTTCCGCCGGCGTGGGCATAATGCCTACGGGGCTACATGCTCCACCGGGCACCCGGCTTCAACATCACCGCGATCGTGTGGGGTCCGGGCGATATGGCGAAGGCCCACAACCATGACACCTGGGGTCTTATTGGTGTTTTTGAAAACGAGATCCAGGAGACACGCTTCCGCCGCCTGGATGACCGCTCGAAGCCGGGCTACGCCGAACTTCAGGTAAAGGGGGTCCTCAAAAACCGCGCAGGCATGGTGTCGTGCCTGACCCCTCCCGACGATGACATCCATGAGATGGAAAATGTGACTGACTGGGACACAGTGGAGATCCACGTCTACGGCAGGGACCTGGCTGGCCTCCAGCGCTTGCACTTCGATCCGGCGAAGAAAACGACCGCATTTTTCGCCAGCCCTAAGTACGATAACTGTTAACCTGTTGCTCTATAGGGAACAGAAGTTCCTTAAAGAAGGTGGGCTTTCTTGAGTGCGTTCTTCACCCTTTGTTTTTCTTCTTGATCCAAAGGCATCTGCGGGGGTCGGACGTTGACGACTCTTGGGCTAAGCACACCCATCATGGCGAGCGCCTCTTTGCATCTCGCCCTCCTGTTTCTTGTGGGGGCACCCCAGAGGACGTTGGCCAGCGGCTGCAGGCGATCGGCAATTTCCTTGGCTTCATCGTACCGCCGGTTATTAACCAGATCGAACATCTCTGCAATCTTGTTTGTTTCGAATGAGCCGAAGCCGATCAAAGCCCCCTCCACTCCCAACAAGAAGGATTCCAACAGGAACGTATCATTACCGGTCAGAATGGATATTTTCTTTGGCAGGCCTCGCAGTAATTGAACAGTCTCGTGAAATTTCTTCGCATCGAAGGAGGCCTCTTTTATAGCATAGACGCTTTCCAGTGAGGCCAGTTCAGCAAGGGTCCCCTTGCTGTATTCCACACCCCCTAGGCCTCTATTCAATTGGAACAGGACAACCGGTAACTTCGCGGCCTCACCAATGGCCTTATAATAGGTGACTGGAATCTCGACCGGCAGATCATCCCCGACAAAGAAATAGTTGGGATGAATCATGATAGCCGAGGCCCCTGCCTCCCTGGCGTCAACGGCCTGGGCCATGGCATCCCCAGTATAATTCGCTGCCACCCCGGCGATGATTGGGACGCGTCCCATGACGACGCTGGCGACGATCTTGATGACCCGTATTCGCTCTTCGTGTGACAGCAAAGGACCCTCGCCGACCTCGACGTTAACTGCCAGGCCTCCCACCCTCTGTTTCATCAGCCATTGGATATAGTCTTCCAGGGCCTCTTCGGCGATAGAATAATCCGCGTTCATTGGGAGAAGCGTGGCAGGAATGATGCCTGCTAAATATGGTCCTGACATATTTGGGGAGGCTATCGTGGAAGAAGTAACCATGTCAACTTGAGATTGAACCTTGGAGGTTATGTGAGTATTCTACCTGGACGATGAATGCTGAGATGCCAGAGTCTATTCAGAACCAGGAGGCAAAGGGAGATGGCTGAGACCTATGACCTGTCCGCGTTTATGCGGGAGCTTGACGTTATCGTTGACGAAGAGAAACAGAACTTTCGCGCCATCGTCAACAGAGGGAAGCCTCTTCTCGGGCGCCTGCTTGCAGAAAAGAAGTGGCTGGCTGCGCGTTACTATGAACCCCGGCAGGGGGGTTCGGTCCAGTATCTCCTTAACAAATCTTCTGTCGGAAAGTACACCATCACCTCGGTGGTCTTTTGGCAAGGATACTGCACCCCGGTGCACAACCATAACACCTGGGGACTGATCGGCATCTGGCGTGGGGAAGAGCAGGAAGAGCGATTTAAACGGGCCGACGATGGAACCCGGGCGGATCACGTGCAGCTTCGTCCTGCGGGCACTCAAATCAACACCCCTGGTAGTATTTGCCATCTGATACCGCCGGACGAGGAGATCCATCGCATCTGTACCGTTTCCCCTGAGCCTTCCTGTTCCATCCACGTGTATGGTGGTGACATTTTCGCCAAGGCGCGCCAGCAGTACGACCTCGAGACCGGTGCGGTCAAGGAGTTCCAGGTAAAGGCTGTGGTCCTTGACTAGAGCAGGACACTCAACCATGCTGTTCTTCCTCGCCACAACTCACAAAAGTGCTGATTGAATCAGGCCCCGGGATCGGTCAGAGCCTTCGTGACCTACCCAAACACCTAAACCTTCTCACCTTGTCTCACGGTTTTGTGGGTTGGGTGTTCAGCATGACAGGTCCCATGTTGATCCTGCTGAGTGTGGCTGAGCAGGGTAACCTGCCATCGGAAATCACCGTCTCCTGGATTTTTATTGGGCTTTCAGTCGGTGGGGCGACTAGCTGGCTTTTGTCTCTTTATTATCGCCAGCCATTGACGGTCGCTATTACCATTCCGGGAATGGTTCTAGTGGGGACTGCCCTGAGTCACATTACTTTCCCGGAGGTCATCGGAGCCTATCTGGTAACAGGTGGCCTCCTCATCCTCGTTGCCATGAGCGGAAAAATCAGGCCTGTGATGGAATGGTTTCCTTTGCCCATCTCCATGGCTATGGTAGCAGGCGTCTTTTTACCCTTTGGGTTGAAAATCATTGCCGCCTGGGCAACTGACCCGTGGGTATCGGTCCCGACGACTCTGATCTTTCTGGGAATCTCCTTTTTCTCCGCTCATGCTAAGACTTTTCCCCCAATCCTTGGGGCAATTCTAGTAGGGATTCTCATGGCCGCTGCGACGGGACAAGCCCACGGTGAGTTGTTCGAGTTAAACTTCGGCAAGCTCACCTGGATCAGTCCGGTCTGGAGCTTGCCCGCAATCACTGAACTCAGCATTCCCCTGTTTCTCACTGTCGTTGCAGTGCAAAATGCTCAGGGTTCGACAGTCCTTCGCATCGCCAAATATCAGCCTCCCCTGAACGCCATGACCTGGGCCTGCGGCATCGGAACATTGATTAACAGCGTTTTTGGATGTGCACCAGCCTGCATTACCGGTCCCGTCAGTGCTATCATTTCGCCCTCCTCGGTTGGCTCCAAGGAAGGGCGTTATGTTGCAGGCATCGTGGTAGGAACGCTCTGGCTTATCTCCGGGGTTCTATCTCCTTTGGTTGTAATAAGCAGCAAGATCCTACCGGCCACCTTGATCAGCCTGCTCGCAGGGCTGGCCTTGTTTTCCGTTCTGGGCAATGCATTCGTGGAGGCCTTCAAGGGGAAATATCGGTTTGGTGCGCTAACCTGCTTCATGATTACTGTCTCGCAGATCACGATCTGGAATGTCGGCTCACCCTTCTGGGGGCTGGTTGCAGGTCTCCTGGTGTCGGCGGTCTTGGAACCGAGTGACTTCCAGAAATAGATGCTCTTTCGGGCTATTCGACGGAATAATGGATAAGAAAAATCGTACATCGACGTTAGACGGGCAGTACTGGAAATTACCCGCTAATGAGCTGGCTTACCTCTCAACGGATATTGAGAGGCAGATGCTGGGCGCGCGGGCACACAGGAACATGACCTGTCAAATTACTGATGTCCTGGGGCAGGCAGATCAATCATCATGCCACGCCCCTCCTTTTTAGCCAGATCGTAGGCGCGCATCGAGATTGCCAGGTCTGCGCAGCCGAGGCCGTTGTTGTTCTTGTGATAGGTGATCTGACTATCACTGGTGCGTCCCGGATGCTTACCCGCTGCTAGATCGCCAAGCTCATGGATATCCTCTAGCTTAATCAGCCCTTTCTCCATCGGCTCGAAGAGGTCCCCCTGCTCTTCAGAGATCAGCGATTCGCGCAGATTGGTTACGATAATGTCCGCCCTGCCCGCCGTCTTGTCGTCAATCTCCCGCCGGCGCCTCTTCAGAAATCCACCCTTTACCAGAGCTACGTTCGAGCCAATGATCCCAGTTACGTGCTGGCCGGGCTCCAGCCAGTTTCCGTCGAACAAAGGCACATTGGTGTTGGTCGCGCACACGATCACGTCGACACCACGAACAACATCGCGGGGTGAATCCACGGGCTTGATTTCAAGGCTAAACATCGGACTGTACTTGTCCGCAAACCGGCTGCGGTTGCCAGGGTCGCGACTGTAGACTCTGACGTGGGTAATGGCCCGCTCGCATTTAAGGGCGAGAAGCTGATTGGCTGCCTGGCCTGCAGAACCGAACAGACCAACTGTCCTCGCATCCTTCCGCGCCAGGTAGCGAAAGCCCAGGCCGCTGGTAGCACCTGTCCTGAGGGCCATTACGCTGGTATAGCCAATGGTTTTTTCGTCGACCTGCCCGATCAGAATTGCCAGTAGGTGACCACTGTTAGAGTCGTGTAATACGTGGATCGGATGCTCACGGTAGGGAACGATTTGATTGCTATCGAGCTGCTGCACCAAGTCGGATCGAACCCCTGCTCCTATGACGCCGAGACTATGAACGCCACCCGGGAAATTGCTTATTCGGACGCCTGCCGGTGAGTGGACACGACGTCTTGGCGCGTTGATTATCGGGAATTCCGTGATCCCTCGGTAGCCCTCCTCGACCACATCGATCGCCTCACTCATGCTAATAAGCCCTTTGAGGTCCTGGGGCTGCAACAAAAGAAACCCCATATTTTATTCCTCCTTCCCTTTCATTTTAGCCTTTTCGTTTGTCCGATTGACAGCAGGAAAACGGATTGTCCACTGGGAATCCGTTTCCTTTCAAATGGGTGCATACGAAGATCAGCTACTTAAAAAAGGTTTATTGTTTTGCACTTCATGAGCGGTTTCGGGCTGCCCAGACAGTTCGAGGCCCCTATCCAAATTTCAGGAGCCGGGCCGCATTGGACCCTAGGATTTTGGCCTGGTCGGCACGGGAGAAAGACGCGTGGACATCCACGCGTTTGCGATTCGTCTCCTTTAGCCTGAGGTCGAGATCTGTAAAGGCAGGCTTTAGCGGTCCTTGTACCCCGCCATTCATCTCAATCATGAGGCCCTTGGGGTTGGCGCGCTGCAAGCGAATGCCGAAGGTCTCCCCCTCTTCATCCAGGAGTTTGAGATAGCGCTCCGGGAAAAAGTGGGCGTGGATATCGATGATTGGGCTCTTAGCCATGGCGACTTAATACTATGGCTACTCTTGGTCCGTGTCAGTTCCTGCGCGCCAAAGATCAAGATTCGAGAGGCAAGATTTATAAGATTGTCAAGATTGCCGCTCTTTCATTTCGAGCAAAGCTTCCAGCTCGGCAACGGCCTCAAGGTCTCTGGGTCGACCTGCGGCCCGCTTCACTTCAATAAGACGTTTCAACCCAAGACAGCGACAAGAGGTCCCAAACAATTCCAGCATGATTGTGTGCGGCAGTAGATCTTCGTATCGACCTCCTCCCGTAATCTCACCGAACAAGTCGAGATCTCCCAAATCGGTGACCAGCGTGAAGTTCAGTCCGCGCGTGATCGTCTCTACATCGAAGCGAAATGGGAGTCCGGGGGGGGCGTCGCGGAGGTAGGGCGAGTGTGGAGCCAGGGAAGCGGCCAGTCGGCCAACGTTATCCGGTATGCGGCGATACACAACATCAAGGTCCTGAGTCAGCCTTGTAGAGCCGTGGGCAGTGGCCGCGGCACCACCGATGAGTATGAATTCAACGTTGTTCTGAGTTAGTAGCCGAATCAGGGAGGGGAAGTCGGTCATTGTCCGGCGCGTTGGCCTGCCTGCCGGAGCTCAGCCGCAAACTGCTGCAACTCCATGAGCTTAAGGAAGCGCTCCTCAACCGTCAGCTTCAGATTCTGGCGCAACAAGCTCCGGTCGATATCGCGTTTGTAGGCCTCGATAACCGGATCCGGCTGCAGCCTGTCTTCGCTCATAATGGATGATAAGAACTTGCTTTTAAGGTTCAGGCACGGAGAACCCGAGAATTTCCGAACCCCCCTGCCGATCATTCCGCCTTCGAGGGTCCCAAGCCGCAGTCGAAAGGCCAAACCGGCCGGCCATCCCTCGTTATGGGCAGAGAGTATCCGATAGCGACCAATTATGTCAACCTGGGGTCGGCTGCATGCAACGAACCTATGCAATACCGTTCGGCATGTTCTCGTGTCCCCTTTTTCCCATTACAGTGAGAGTTTTAGTGAGGCAGATCGACCGGTTGACAAAGCAGAGGAATTATATCAGCTAGTCTCATACTAGTCTATTTTGATCGGAGGTCTAATGCGTAAAGGGTTGTCTCTGGCTACGCGGGACAGAAAGATGCGAACCGCCGTCAAAGCTGCAGGTGTAAAACTTTTCACGGTGGCTTGAAACTGACTGAATAGGAATTTGCAAAAATTGGGGCCGATTCTTCCTCGCACCATCACGTGGTGCCGGATCCCAGGAGCATCGAGGCGCGCTTGCCTAGGCATCTCAACCAGCTACCGTCAAGCTCTTTCGGAAGCAACGTCCCTTATGACAGCTTTCCACGCGTCGTACGTCCGCGGCCTTGCCCTTGTACTGGGGCGTCGATGTCCGGGCGATAACGAACAGGCCGGAGACCTTGGAGAGATCGGTGATGATGTCCTCGGTGATGCCGTCGGAGAAGTGCTCCTGCTGCTTGTCATCCGACATGTTGGTGAAGGGCAACACCGCAATCGACGGCTTGTCGGGCAGCGGAAGCGGAGGCTCTTAGGGCAGCCCCGCCTTGCGCAGACCGGCGAGGACGCGTTCGGCGTGTGCCGGGTCTCTGAAGACATTAAGATACTTCTGCATCCATGCCATCGAGACGTCGGGCTTGATCTCCAACGCGGCTTTCACGTGCGCACGGGCCTCCTCCATGCGGCCAAGCTCGCCGTAGATGCTGGCGAGATGGAGGTTCGGCAGGAAGACGCCATACGTACCTTTTAGAGGTTCAAGCTGTTGCGTGAATGCAACAATCGCCTCCTCATGCTGTCCGGTAAAGCGTAAAGCGCCTCCTAAGAACCGCAAATAATCTAACCAGTAATAGGGATTAGATCGCATTGCATTCTTGACCAGCGCGAGGGCTTCCTCGAACCTCCCAGAATAGTGCATGACCTGGGCAGCCCGTACGAGATTGTCCGAGTTATTTGGCCCGAGGGCAACCGCTTTCTCCGCTTCGGCGAGGGCCTCGTCGTACTGCTTCCGGTAGAGATGAAGTAATGCCAAAGCGATATGCCCCTCGGGCAGCTTCTCATCGAGGGCGATGGCCTTCTGCGCCAGCTCAGCACCTCGTTTCCAGGACTCTTCGCGTGAGGCGCTGAAACCGAACCGCGCATCCCAGTAGTGGATCAAGGCCAGCCTCGACCAGGCCCAAGCATAGCCGGGATCGATTTCTACAGCTCGTTGCAAGAACGCTCGGGCTTTTATGTTGCGTTCTTTCTGTGGTGCCACAGCCCTCAGAGCTTTGACCGCATAGCTCCACGCCTCCAGGTCGTTCGTTGAGCGGTGTCGGGCACGGGCTTCCTCCCCCTCCGTTAGCTCTACCGACAACGCCACGACAATCTTCAGGGTGATCTCATCCAGGAGGGCTAAGAGGTCCTTGAACACCCGGTCGTAGCGCTCGGCCCAAAGGTGGTTGCCGATCTTGGCGTCGATGAGCTGGGTGGTGACGCGCACGCGATCGCCTGCCTTCTGCACGCTTCCATCGAGGACGTAGCGCACCCCCAGCTCCTCTGCTACCTGCTGCACCTTCACTGTCTTGCCCTTGTAGCGAAAGCTCGACTTGCAGGCGATGACGAAGATGCGCGGAATTTGCGACAGGGCGGTGATGATGTTCTCGGTGAGGCCGTCGGCGATGTAGGCGTCCTTGGCATTACCGCCGAGATTGGCGAACGGCAGCACGG
>Ga0209980_10000894_pt1 | contig 16302 bp, 14 predicted proteins | sample CR02metaG_FD_183611 | JGI IMG/M metagenome (GOLD analysis project Ga0209980, IMG submission 183611) | Deep subsurface microbial communities from Mariana Trench to uncover new lineages of life (NeLLi) - CR02 metaG (SPAdes) (version 2) | ecosystem: Environmental > Aquatic > Marine > Ocean trench...
CGGTCCCGCCTGGGCCGATATCGAAAAAGCAAATAAGATTAAAAGGATTATGAAGCGTTTCATGATACGGCTTCCCCCGTTCACGCGATTTGGGATATAAGTATCAAATTTTTGGGCCACCCATTTCTGTGCGCGAAGTCTCAGTTCGGCCGCAGTGTGTTTCACATAAGACCTGCAAACCCCATTTGTCGGTCAAACTATCGGATTTTCGGGACAATCCGGGTGTAAAGGGAAAGAGCGATTCGCAATGCCGGCTACAACGCTTTTTTGCTAAAAAGTCGCATTTGCCAATATCGGCGGCTTGGCCGGCCGGGTAGGCGGACAGGGTCAGCCAGGGTTTTGCGGTCACTCTTCCCAGTCGCCGGGCAGCCAGCGCGCAGCCAGCAACAACAATCCGGCGGCAACCAGGTAGAGGCTCGTGCCGGCCAGGATCGAGTATTTGAGTGCGTCGTTGCCATACCGACCTTGCAGCCCATCCGACAGCATTCCTATCACGACGGTGCCTGCGCCAATGCCGATCAGGTTGTTGATAAACAAGAACACGGCGGAAGCCGTGGCCCGCATATTGGCTTTGACCAGGTGTTGTATGGCGGCGATTACCGGCCCCAACCAGACCAGGCCCAGGGCAGTCGGTATCAGCATCAACAAAAATGTCAGGGCCAGTGACGTCGATAACACGCCCGCCACATACAAAGGTACCGTGGCGACGAAAGCGATGGCCGGGACATACGCGTAGACCGCGCGGTTACGTTGCCCGAAGCGATCGGCAGCCCAACCCCCCATCCAGATACCGGCCAGCCCGCCGACCAGGATGATCGCCCCGTAGAAAAGCGATGCTTCCAGAAGCGTGATTCCGTAGTTGCGGACAAAAAACGATGGCAACCAGAAAAACAGTGCATAGCCCATCATTGACGAAAAAGAAGCGCCAACGGACATCAGCCAAAAGCTTTTCTTGCCCATCAGCGTGCGCAGAATTTCGCGAAATTTCGCTGGTGATTGAACCTTGCTTTCGCGGTCAAATCTGCCGCGTACCGGCTCCTTGATCGTCAGCCGAAAAATCGGTGCGATGAGTACACCGGCGGCGCCGACCACAAAAAAAGCCACGCGCCAGTCCATGGTGCTTGCTATAAGGCCTCCAGCCACGATACCCAGGCTGCCGCCTATCGGAATGCCAAAAGAGAAAATACTCAGGGCGCGCGCGCGCTGGTTCGGCGGAAAGTAATCCGAGATCAACGAGTACGATGGTGCGACTCCCCCGGCCTCGCCCACCCCCACGCCGAGGCGCGCCAGGAAAATCTGCCAGAAATTCTGAGCCAGACCACAGACCGCGGTCATCGCGCTCCACAGGACCAGCGCGATAGTGATGATCCATGTGCGGCTACTCCGGTCGGCAAGCATCGCAATCGGAATACCCAGGCCCGTATAAAACAAAGCGAACGCCAGGCCTCCCATCAGGCCGAGCTGCGTATCGCTCAGCATCAGTTCGGCCTTGATCGGCACCGCCAGGATACCGATGATCTGGCGATCGATAAAATTGAGGGTGTAAACGACTACCAGGATGAAAAGTACATACGCACGGTTTTCAAACAAACCGGCCGCGCGCTGGTTTTCTTCTGAAGTCTTCATGTCTTCGCTCGAAGCATGCAAAATACCTGGTGGCGAGTGGCCTCGCCCGGAATAATCATGAATAATCCGGGTTAAGCCGGTGGAAACTCGATGGGCCCCATTTTTTTGGGGTGACGAGGATTAAAGGGCGCATAAAACTTCCGTATCAACGCCAGATCCTGCTCAAGGATGCCGCTGGGGATAAAAATTTTCCCGATACCCACTCTCTTTCGCCGGTAGTCGATAAACCCCAACACGATAGGCACACCGACTTCGATCGCGATGTGGTAGAAACCGGTCCTCCAGTACCGCATCCATTTACGGGTACCTTCCGGCGCCAGCCCAAGCAAAAAACGATCGTGGGAATTGAACATGTCAACCGCGTGCCGCACCAGGTCACCACGTTCGTCGCGATTGACCGGGATAGCGCCCATTTGTCTCAGAACGCTGCCAAGCGGCCACCAGAACAAAGTGTGCTTGCCGAAAAAACGGGCATCTATTCCCATCGCAACCTTGTACGCCAGTACCCAGAGCCCGTCCCAGTTTGACGTGTGCGGGGCAACGATCAGAACGGCTTTATCGACGGCCGGAACTTCACCGACCATCTCCCAGCCGGCAATTTTCAGCATACTTCTGGCCAATTTTTTCGCGATCATGAAGAAACAATGTCACATTCCGAAACCGGGAACAAATCTGATATTCCCGCCCCGGATCGACGCGCCTCATGGTCTTGCGGTACCCGACGAAAAAGGATCCGCCGGGCGCCTCTTCTGTCCATGAACAGCCTGTCAGTTAGAAAGCTTTCGCTCCATTACAATTCCAGCCAGGCCAAACATGCCCAGCAGCACACCGATGAAAACCAGGAACTTGCTTTGCCATGGATCGATTTGCCTTTCTCCATCGAAATAGTAAGTGCGTGAACCCCCATCAACCGGCAAGTTATATATGGTCCCCCTATATTCGCTGACCAGCACATAATGCTCGTTTACCCTGGCCTTGATCGCATCAAGGTAATTCTGAGCTTCGTCGCGATTCTGGAGCGCCGAGCCGGAAAGATAAGTTCTGCTTTTTTCGAAAATCTCCTTGGGCTCACCCTCCAGAACGATTCCCCGCGACACATACTGATATACATTGTCAGGGAAGAAAAGATGAACCCTTCCTCCATAGATCAAGGCGACGCCAATCGAGATCAGCGTCACCGATACAATCAACCAGCGTCGCCGATTCTGGATCATCATGCTTTTCTCGCGTGTCAGGAAGTCCGCAACCTGCGGCAACTGCCGCAACTGATTTTTGGTTCGCTGATCGAGCTCGCAGAGGAGCTCACCGATTTCGATCTCAAAGACTTCCAGAATCCGGCTCAGCGTATTTCCCGATGGCATCGACCTTTCGTTTTCCAGTTTGGACAAATACGACTGTTCTATGCCGATGGCATCGGCCAGTTCAGGCTGGGTCCATTTTTTCTCGTTTCTGAGATCGCGCAGTTTTTCACCAAAATTCATTTGTATCTCCTGATCGGAATAACCAGCGATAGTCTCAGGTATTCATTTATGCATTGGCAGATGAATAATAGCGAATATTCCAGAATAAACAGGAATGAAATGGCGCCTCATGGCTAATGCTTGTGACTCGCGGCTGCTTTACTCGGCAACGAGAAGAATTGCAGTTCGCCGAGCTCGTCTTCCAGCAATTCCAGGGCCTTCGCCGGTGCCTCTTTTAACCGCGCAGCCCAGCACTCCGCTTCGGTGTGGCTGTTTGCGTACACCGTTTCCACCCTTTGCGGGCAGGATTCCACGAAGCGCCGGTCGGTCGTCCACCGCCGCCGCCCTGATGACATGCAGCCTACCGATCCAGGAAAAGGCGATAGCTTTCGAATTTGAGCGGCGCCGGGACCGGTTCATTCAATCCGCCCAGGCCACCGAGTTCATCGAGTATCGGGTCGATACGCGCCTTTTGCGGGGCGGACATGGACTGGTAATGGGCCAGTGGCCGCTGAAACATCCATTGAGCGAACGGCATGACCCGTCGGGTCGTCTTCACATTGCCAAGGATAAATTCGTGTTTGCCGATGAAGCGGGGGATTCGCTGAGCGTCCGGATGCTCCGACGCCCATCGCCCGACCCTCCGCAAAGTATCCACAAGTACCGGCAATTGCTCGACAAACATGCGCCTGAGCAACGGATACAATGATTCAGGCACTTCATCGTCAGCAAGAAAACCACCATCGAAATCTGTGGGCCGCTGCATGCGCTCAACCCATTGCGCGACATTCGGCGCACGTCGCCTCATTAACCGGCCCGGGTACGGGTCTCTGTAAAGATGTGCATACAGAGGCCCGATCAGGCCGAAGTCGCCGATGCCCGGTCTGCTACCCAGCAAAAATGGATGGTCTTCAAGATGCCGGTTGAAATCGTCCAGAAAGGCCTCGTAGCTTTTTTCTATTTCATCGATATTCCCGCGACTCCGCCCCATAACCGGTTTGTAGAAAGTAGCAAACAGCATCGCCTTCGGCAGCCCGCCGATCGGTCGCAACCAACGCGGCCAACCCGGTTTGATAATGTCGCCGAAATTTTTCAGGACATAGGCCAGATTCTGCCGCTTGAAATGCCAGCGATAGTGCATCGCCGGCAACACCAGCCATTCGTCGCCGTAGACTTCGAACAGCAGCGAAACCAGCCTCTGCCATGGACCATCCGGGTAAACAGATCGTTCGGGATAAAGGCGCTCGAAGTAGTCGATGATTTGAGTCGTGTCCTGCACGAACTCGCCATCGGCTGTCACGACAACCGGTAACACCCGACGCCCGACGTGTTGTTCTATGAGTTTTCGATCCTCTGGCGTCGCGCTCTCGACAAATGGAATCTGCTTGTGCCGCAGGTAAGCGCGCGCCTTCCCCGAATAAAGCGAGAATTCGTGGCCGATCAATCGGACTGGAGGGTCAAAGGCCTTTGGTGAGTCGGGCATGGTGCGACCACCTTAGCAATTCCCCCGCGTCGCCAACAAGGAATCTGCCCTCTGAAAGCCGGACCCACCCGCCTATTGCATCCCAGCGGCTAACGCCTTGGTGAAATATGTAGGATCTTTTATATCGCTGTGGCCCCATCGTTCTTGCTATCCTTGATTCAGGCGAATTCAAAGGAGCCTGCATGTCCGGCTCGTTCATTCAGGAACTGAAGCGACGCAACGTGTTTCGCGTCACTGCGATCTACGTCATCGTCAGCTGGCTGCTGATGCAGATAGGCGACGTGATGTTTCCGGCGCTGCGCCTGCCCGAGTGGACGACCACGATGCTGGTGGCGTTTCTGCTGCTCGGCTTTCCGATCGCGGTGATTCTTGCGTGGGCCTACGAGGTAACTCCAGCGGGTGTCAAGCGCACCAAAGATGTTGAGCCGGGCGAGTCGATCACCCATACCACCGGGCGCAAAATCGATTTTATTATCATTGCTGTGCTGGCGGTCGCCGTTGTTTTTCTGATTGCAAAGGTCTGGTTTGAGGGTGATACCGCTCCTCCCGGCATCGCTTCCGTCGCGGACAGATCGATCGCGGTCCTGCCGTTTGCCAACATTAGCGCCGCCGAAGAGAACGCAGAGTTTTTCGCGGCCGGCGTGCACGATGAGTTGTTGACGCTGCTATCGAGGCTCGGCGGGATCAAGGTCATATCCCGGACATCGGTGGAAAACCTCGACGACGGCCTCAGCATTCCTGAAATCGGCACTTTGCTCGGCGTCGCGACCGTGCTCGAAGGCCAGGTACAGCGCGCCGGCAACCGCCTGAGGATACACGTGCAGCTTATCGATGCGCTGAAGGAAGACCATCTGTGGGCAACCACCTATGACCGCGAACTCACCGCCGAAAATGTATTCGAGGTCCAGAGCGACATCGCAAAAACGATCGCAGATGCGTTGCATGTGCAACTTTCGGAAAGTGACGAAGCTCTGCTCGGAACTATTCCTACTGAAAACACGCAGGCACTGAACCGTTATCTGCTTGGCCGACAACATATGCATCGAAGTACTTTCGAATCGCTTCGCCGAGCCGAGCGCTATTTCAAAGAGGCGACGGAACTTGATCCAGTGTATGCGCAAGCCTGGGCGGCGATCGCTTACAACCGCAATCAAATGCTTTTGACCGGCTCGATTGACGCACAGGAATACATTGCCGTTGCCGAGCCGGCAATATCACGCGCGCTGGAACTCGATGACCGGCTGCCGGAAGGTCAAGCACAATTGGCGGTCTTGCGCTGGCGCTCAGGAGATTTCGCTGCAGCGGAAACCTCTTTCAAAGCGGCTCTGGAACTGAACCCGGGAGATTCGACCAGCCTGCTTGCGTACGGGCGATATCTACGCATGACCGGCCGGCCGCTCGAGGCGATACCGGTGCTGGAAAAAGCACTGCAGAATGACCCGCTATCGGTGCAGATTCTTTTCAATCTCGGAAAATCGGCAATGTATACCGGGGATCCCGAGCAAAATATCGCGTACAGCAATCGGATTCTCGCAATCGATCCATCCAGCTCCTACGGGTATACCGGCCTCATGCAGGCCTATGTATGGATGGGTCGGTGGGACTTGCAACGACCCTGGGGCATCAAGATGTTATCGGTGGACCCGGAGGATTTTGAACTCTGGGCCCACATAGGTCTGAGTGCCAACCTGCTTGGTGATCCTGATTTGGCTGACCGCTACCTGGGCCGCGCCCTGGAACTTGGCCCGACAGAGCCCACAGTGCTCAAGTGCCTTGCCCAAGTACACAGACAGCGCGGCCAATATGACGAAGCGCTGACGATTGCCCGCAGGGCCCTGGAGGCAGATCTGGATGACCGCTGGGGATCCGATGCTGTTTTCCTCCGGCTGGTCCGCGACGACGCATTTAAGACCGGCGCCATTACCGATGCACGAGCGTGGTATCGCAATCGTCATCCGGAACTTCTCCAGGAATCGCCGAAGATTACAATCGACAACATCAATGCCGCGGCAGACCTGGCATTGTTGCTACAACAGGCCGGCGAAGCGGGCAGTGCTGATACACTTATCGACGCTGGCCTTGCCTGGTATCGGGAAACGCAGGCCCCCGGCGTGCATGGTTATCTGGCCAACATCGTCGATGTTGAATTGCTCGCATTGCATGGCGAAAAAAATGCCGCCCTGGAAACCTTGCGTGAAGCCATTGACGGTGGCTGGAGATGGTCCTGGCCGTGGTACATGAGCAATGAAAATCTTTTCTCGTTAAGAGACGAACCCGAATTCCAGGAAATCATGGCGCAACTCAAGGACGACATGGCCACGCAACTCAAGGCGATACAAGCGGTGCCAGACATGGGTGAAGCCGATCTGCGGTTTCCCAAAAGCGATTGATGGAACGCTTCCGGGCCCGGCAAACCTGACGATTTTACCGGAGCGGCAGGCAGGTGCGGACCATGCCCGGATATAACGAGCATTCATCACCTAAAAGGCGCAAAAAAGTACCGGGGTCCCGTGCAGGGCATGGCATTGCCTGCCAATGCTTAGCAATCTCCCGACATTGAACAACCTGGGCAAACAGGTCTGAAACGACCGATATCCCTGACATTCGCCGTCTATTTGCTTGGTTTACCGCGAATTTAGCTGCTGGATGCGAGAATGCCCCTGGAATTGCTACAAGTACTGATTTTTGGGATGATTGGGCCACACTCCCCAAGCTATCAGCGCCACCGGCAGGTGCTTCGGGGATCTGATATTGGCCGCAAGCCCATAGACAACGGGAAAACTGCGACGAGGTCGACAAATACGGGTTTTCCTGCCCCCTTGGACTTGAGATTTCTAACGACTGCAAGGATAATACTCAGCCGGATAAGCCCTTGAAAAAATAGAACTTACAAATAGTTGGCCAATTTAGCTCACCCTAAATAGCTTATATTTGTAACCAAATTATTTTGCAAGCAGGGAGAGGACTCTTTTGACGTTTGAAATAACGCCGACCAAGCATGATTTAGCATTTCGACCGGGAGACTTTCCGACCCTGGTCGATGCGCTGGATTACGCCGCCCTGGGAAATACAGGCGCCAATTTCTTTACCGGCCGGGGCGAACAATACGCCCGGTTGCCGTACAGCGAAATACGAGTCAAGGCCCGCAAGCTAGCACGAAAATTGCTGGGGCTCGGTCTGCAAAAAGGAGACCGGATGGGATTGGTTGCCGAAACCAATCCGGACTTCCTGATTTTTTTCTTTGCCTGTCAATATGCAGGCTTGGTGCCGGTTGCATTTCCCGCGACGCTCACACTCGGCGGCCATGAAGCTTACGTCCAGCAACTCGCCAGGCTTATTGCCAACAGCAAGATATCGGTCGCCATGGCATCCAGTGGTTATATCTCCTTTCTGCTTGAGGCAGTCGAAGGATACGACATCAGGTTTGTCGGCGATCCAGCCGATTTCGAAAAACTTCCCGATGGGGATGCCGAGCTGCCGGTCATTGAAGCAGATGATATAGCTTACCTGCAGTTCACGTCCGGTAGCACACGCTTTCCGCGTGGCGTCGTAATAAAGCAGAAAACCGTGATGAGCAATCTGACCGGCATCATCAATCACGGTATCAAGATTCAGCCCGGGGACCGGTTCTTTTCGTGGCTTCCTTTCTACCATGACATGGGCATGGTCGGCCTGATGCTGGTTCCGATTACCGCACAAACGTCAGTCGATTATCTGGATACGCGCGATTTTGCCGTGCGCCCCAGGCAATGGCTGAATTTGATGACATTGACCAAGGCAACGATCTCGTTCGGCCCGTCCTTTGGTTATGATTTGTGCGTTCGACGCCTGCGTGCCAATGATGCGGAAAAGTATGACCTGAGCAACTGGAGAATGGCCGGGGTTGGCGCCGAAATGATTCGCGCTGAAACTCTGGAAGAATTCGCCAAGGCTCTGGAGCCCGCCGGTTTTAAAGATTCCGCCTTCCTGGCCTGTTATGGAATGGCGGAGTGTACGCTGGCAATAACTTTTGCTCCGTTATCCCGCGGCCTGATGACTGATTGTATCGATGCCAACCACCTTTCTGAATGCCAGGAAGCGTTGCCTATCGACTCTTCGCACCCGGACCAGTCCAGAGCCAAGAGATTTGTAGCCTGCGGCTACCCGCTTCCTGATTTCGAAATCGAGATCAGGGACAAGGCAGGGAACAAGCTACCGAACCGGCACAGCGGTACGATTTTTCTGCGTGGTCCCAGCGTGATGTCCGGCTATTTTAACGATCCCGATGCCACCAAGGCAGTATTGTCCGAGGATGGGTGGCTCGATTCCGGCGACCTGGGTTACCAGGTAGATTCGAATCTCGTTATCACCGGGCGAGAGAAAGACCTGATCATAATCAATGGCAAGAATATCTGGCCCCAGGATATTGAGTATCTGGCCGAACAACAGCCCGAGGTGCGGGTTGGCGGCTCGCTCGCGTTTTCGGTGCCTAATCCGAACGGCGGTGAGATCTGTGTCCTCAAGATCCAATGCCGGCAAGCCGATCCTGGTAAACGGTCTGAACTGATTGCTCGCCTGACCAGTATTATTCGCAGCGAGCTCGGCATCGACTGTTACATCACCCTGGTTTCGACACGGAAACTGCCACGCACTTCGTCCGGCAAACTATCGCGATCCAAAGCTCGTCTGAATTTCATGGCGGCACATGATATTGACCGCCTGGTTGAAATCGCGGATGAGAACGAACTGCGGAAATCTATCGCTTAAGCAAAGCGCTCGTTTGTGGATCCCAAGTTGAAGAAGGTAATCGCCGTCACAGGCGCGACCGGGTTTATAGGTCATGCGATCTGCGGCCGGCTAATTGCCGATAATTACTCTATTCGCGTGCTGGTTCGCGATCCTCGCAAGGCCTCTTCACGCACCTTTAGTGATGCCGAAATCATCCACGGCGACCTGGCCGATCCGGATAGCTTGCAGCGTCTGGTCAGCGGCGCCGATTCCGTCATACATTGTGCCGGCGCGGTCCGGGGCGCGACTCAAGCCCAGTTCGATCGCGTTAACGTAGAGGGGACCAGGAACTTGCTGCACGCCATCAAGGCCGGCACGACCAGTCCAAGGTTGTTTTTTATCTCGTCGCTTGCAGCGCGCGAGCCGCAATTGTCTTTTTACGCCGCCAGCAAGCATCGCGCGGAGCAGGTACTGAAAAAAGAAGGCAGTGGCATCGCCTGGACTGTTTTGCGACCACCAGCCGTCTATGGCCCCGGGGACCGGGAACTGTTGCCGGTGTTTCGGCTGATGGCACGTGGGCTGGCGCTGACCCCCGGGTTGCCTGACGCTCGATTTTCGATGTTGTATATAGACGATCTGAGCTCCGCCGTCGTTGCCTGGCTGGGCGCTGACCTCATTGCGGAGGAAATATTTGCCATTGATGACGGCCACGCCAGAGGCTATGACTGGCATGATGTCGGCAAGGTCGTGGGCGAACTTTGCAAGCGGAGAGTCCGCGTCGTCCGGGCGCCGTCGTGGCTACTTGATGTGCCCGCCTGGGTAAACAGCCGCATCGGTACTCTTTTCGGCACTGCTCCGATGCTGACCCCGGAAAAACTGCGCGAGCTGCGTCATCGGGACTGGGTATGTGAAGGCACTTCATTCCAGCGCGCCGTCAACTGGCGCCCAAATGTACAATTGGCTGAAGGGTTGCGGGCGACTCCCGACTGGCCCGGCCATCGTCAGGGAGATATCGGTCCGGAGTGATGTGTAGGATGCCAGGATTCGGGGTGTTATACGGTACGGGCGCTTGCGTCTTTCGCGATGCAGGCCTGCCGGCAGAATCCGGAACCGCTGTCTAATTTTTGATCACCCGCTATGCTATTATTGCGAGCTGAGATGCAGAAACCACCCATGGACAAAAAATCTGTAAGACTTTTCAAGAGTGACTTTATGGAGTCACTTACCCACGTTCACCCGATCGTCCCTCTATTGTTCTGGTCGCCGGTGATCGTGTTCCTGTTGTGGCGGTCTTTGTCTGTTCACGAATTGTCTGCCGTTCAAGTCGCGGCAATGATTCTGCCCGGTCTGTTTGTCTGGACCCTGACGGAGTACCTGTTACACCGATTCGTTTTCCACTTCCGCGCAAAGAGCGCTGCCGGTAAATGGGTGGTGTACCTGTTTCACGGCGTACATCATGATGTACCGACCGACAAGAGCCGGCTGGTCATGCCGCCGGCTGGTGCGGTCATCGTAATGGCGATGCTGTGGGTCTTGTTTTCGCTGTTGATACCCGCGCCATGGGTAGAACCTTTTTGTGCGTTTTTTATAGTTGGCTATTTGATTTATGACTATACGCACTACGCGACACACCATTTTCAAATGCGACATCCTTGGTTGCATGCTTTGAAAATCCGTCATCTGAAACATCATTATTCCGATAAGAAAGAAAAATTCGGTGTCAGCTCACCATTATGGGATTGGGTATTCGGCACGCTGGACTGACCGTCTCATGTGGGTGCATCAAGATGCACCTGGTTTCTACCCACAGGAAAACCAGTCGATGGAAAAACCATCTGGTTCCGGTTTGGTCGTCCAACGCGTATCCGGACGCAAACAACTCAAGCGATTTATAGCTTTCCCGCAGAGGATTTATGCGGGCGATCCAAACTGGGTGGCGCCGCTTTGGTTCGAGCAGTTGCACAGATTTTCGGAAAAAAATCCTTTTTTCGAGCATGCCCGGTGGCAAGCGTGGGTTGTGCTTCTCGGATCGAGAATCGTTGGGCGAATAAGTGCGCAGATCGACGATTTGTATAGAGACACTCAATGTGAAGACGCGGGTTTTTTCGGGTTGATAGAAGCAGAGGACGACCCCGCTGTCTTCAGGTTGTTGTTCGAGACTGCAGAAAACTGGTTGCGGGACCAGGGGATGAAAATAATCCGCGGCCCATTCAACCTGTCCATCAACGAGGAATGCGGTTTATTGATCGATGGCTTTCAAAGGCCTCCCTTCATCATGATGGGGCACGCTCCTGGATATTATGGCGACCGTATAGAGGGCGCTGGTTATCGCAAGGCAAAAGACCTGCTTGCCTATGAGCTCGACCCGGATTTCGATGCCCCTGGCATTATGCGGAGGCTGCTACGGGGGTTTGGCGAAAAAATCCAGATACGTCAACTCCGACGCAAACAACTGCAGGACGACCTGGATATTCTTCGTGATATTTTTAACGATTCCTGGTCTGAAAACTGGGGGTTCACACCGTTTACTGAAGCGGAGTTTTCCGATATGGGTGAGCTGCTTACACTCCTGGTAGACGATGATTTTATCCAGATTGCCGAAATCGATGGCCGGCCCGTCGCGATGATCGTCGTGTTCCCGGACATAAATCGGGTCATCAAAGACCTGAATGGGCGATTGCTGCCTTTCGGGTGGTTGAAACTATGGTGGCGCCTGAAAATCAAATATCCGGATGCGGCCCGCTGCATACTCATGGGCGTGCGGAAGGAATACCAAAAATCCCGGCTGGGCCCGACACTGGCGTTCATGGTTATCGATGCGGCGCGCAAGGCGCTTGTCCGGCGGGGTATCAAAATCGTTGAAATGTCCTGGATCCTGGAGGACAACGAGGGAATGAAAGGGATTCTGGAAGCGATGGGCGGCGACCCGTACAAGCGTTACCGCATTTACGAAAAATCCTTGTAGTTACGTCATTGTGATCGATAAACCGAAATTGAATATGGCCGCCATTGTTTTAGCGGGTCAACGAGATGGCGAAGATGCGCTCGCACAACATGCCGGCGCCAGCTGCAAGGCATTCGTCGAGATCGATGGCAAGCCCATGCTATCGCGTGTGCTCGCAACGCTTTCAGCATCGCCAGGCATAGCAACAATTCTCCTCTCCGGCCCGGACAAAGACAAACTTCAAGATCAAAGCGAGATCAACGATTTGATTCGATCCGGTGGTATATCCTGGCTGCCACCGCAATCGAGCCCGAGTACCAGCGCCTATGAAGCGTTGCGCACGCTGCCGCCAGAACAGCAGGTTTTGTTGACAACGGCTGACCACCCGCTGCTATCGGTGGAGATCGTCAATGCTTTTTGTACACGGGCTACTGAACAGGATGCGGATCTTGTTATTGGTTTCGCCCGGTTTTCGCTCGTACAGAAGGAATTTCCTGGGCTGAAAAAAACAGTCTTGCGTTTTTCCGATGGCGAATTATGCGGCTGTAATTTGTTCGTATTTTTGACGCCCGCCAGCAGGGAAGCATCGAACTTCTGGCGGCGCACCGAGGCCCGGCGTAAAAACCCGTTTCGGGTGATCGGCGCCCTGGGGTGGATAAACGTGTTGAAATATTTATCCGGTGCGTTGACGCTCGAGGATGCGCTGGATGCTTTGTCGCGCAAGCTGGAACTGCGTGTGCGGGCCGTTGTCCTGCCGTATGCTGACGCGGCCGTCGATGTCGATTCAATAGCGGACTATCGTACCGTACAGGAGCGGTTTCTGAAGCGACAGGATATCTCGCCTCACTGAGCTCATCGAGCTCCCGCGAATTTATTCTTCAAGTGTAGAAAAAGCATCGGCAATTTGCTGAATTTGCTCGGTGCTGTGGGCGGCGCTTACGCTGCAACGTAACAGGCTGTAAGTAGATGGTGACGCAGGTGGTATCACCAGGTTTACGAAGACTCCCTTTTCGAAAAGTTCTTCCCACCAGCGAATCGCGGTCTCCGCACTTTCGGATTTCACGGCGACTACGGGGCTGACATGAGAATCGACCTGTAGCCCCAGTTCCGTCAGTCGCTTGTGTAGCCGGTGTGCGTTTTCCCAGAGTTGCTCTCGCAATTCCGGGCGTTGTCGCATGAGCTTCAGCGCCACCCGCGTGGATGCGACCACGGATGGCGATGCCGAGGCCGTGAATACATAGGAGCGTGTCGCAAATCGCACAAGTTCGAGCTCTGGATGGTTGCTAACGCAATAACCGCCGATGCTGGCAAGGCTCTTGCTGAACGTGCCGACTAAAAAATCCGTGTCGTCTTCGATTCCTGCGGCGGCGGCGGCCCCCCGGCCATCATCACCCATGACACCCAGGGAATGCGCTTCATCGACCATCAGGTAGGCGCCGTACTTGCGCTTGATCGCGGCGATCTCCACTAACGGCGCAAAATCGCCAAGCATGCTGTAGATGCCCTCAACGATTATGAGTGTTTTCCCGGCGCGTTGTCCGAGCCGGCGCAATCGCTTCTCCAGATCGGCGGTATCGTTATGGCGGAAACGAATTATCTCCGCACCACTGAGTCGAACTCCGTCATAAATACTCGCGTGAGAATCGGCATCGAGAAGAATCACCTCGCCCGGCCCGGCCAGGGTCGCGCTCATCCCCATGGTCGCCGAATATCCTGTCGAGAAAAGGACGGCGGCCTTCGTGTTGAAGAATTCCGCCAGCTCCTGTTCGAGCATCACATGGCCGGCAAAGGTTCCGTTGGCCATGCGCGAGCCCGTAGTCCCTGTGCCACTTTCCTCAATTGCACTTTTTGCCGCGGCTATCGCCTCCGGATCGAAGTTCAGTCCCAAATAATTGTTAGTGCCGGCAAGGATGACGCGATGTCCATTCACAATGGCTTCGGTGGAAGACAAACTGCGTTCGGTTACCGCGCCAAAAGGCATCGTGCCTCGTTGCTCGAAAAAGTCACGCATCTCCTGGTATTGGCTGAATTTTTCGAACAAACTCATGCTGGCTCTTATAATATTATTGATCGAGTACTGCGAAGATTTCCTGAGCCAGGTCTTTTATAGTCCGAATGTCCGGCAGGCGATTGAGCGGAAAGGAAATATCGAATTCCTCTTCAATCTCCAGTACGAGGTCCATCACTTGCAGCGACGTCATGCCGACATCCTCTTGCAAATCGGTATCCGCACTCAGCTCGGTATCCGCCTGGACTAATCGGCTGACTATCGAAACAGCCGAGGCAAGCACTTTGTCGTAACCAATGCTCATTAAACATCAATATCCGTGTACGCGATGACCAACTCTGGGTTTCGACTGAACTATACGCATTTCCCAGGTTTATTGGCAAACCGGCTGTCGGACGAGTTCGCCCGGAGAGAGATACCATTTGTTCACGCCTTGCACCACGTATCCGGTAGACAGGAAAAGTCTTCAAATGCAATTACATCGTCTGGAAAAGGGTTTTTGCCATTTTCAGCGACCCGTCCCAAAAACTTCAGCCTGTTGGACATGGCGCCTTTGTGGTCCGCAATTGCATCGCCAATCATCACGCAGCGGCTGGCATCAATTGAATATTCGACCAGCAGCTCGGAAATGTGCTCTGCCTTTGTCCCGGGAGATCCTCTGATCCCTTCGAAATACTGCCGCAGGTTACGTCGCTGCAGAATTTCATCCAGCTCGGATGTTGGGGTTCCCGATACAATATACATCGCCAGGCGATCCTGGCAGCGGTCCAGGAATTCCTGCGCTCCCGTCACCATCGGCGCCGAAACTACCTTGTCAACAACGAGTTTCGAGAATAAGCCGGCCAAGTCTGAGACTTCGCGGTCGTCGAGTGGGGGACCACCCAGTATTTCAGTCTGGAAGTAACGAAATTTTTCGAAACGGGACTCTCCACCGTGACGCAAATGATAACCCTCGACCTGTGCCACGACCTTCTCGCCATGATCCGCATAAAGGGATGCGAAGGCTTGCGTCTTGATGTTGACGGATTCGACGAGAACGCCGTCGAAATCAAAGATAATTGCGTCCAGACCGTGCAAATTCATAAGGCTGTTGTCGTTGGCTGATTCGATCGCCAGGAGTCTGCGCGGTAGGAATACTTTCTACCGCGCAGACTCCTAGCCAATTTCCGGCAAATTCGCAGGCGACTGATCGCTGGAGTCAAACTCCTGATGTTTTTGCAGGTCGCTGATACACTCGAGTAGACCCTGCCCCAAATCCACGAAATCCGTCCCAACCAGCTTATGACCGATGTTCGGCTGGTAGGCATAAGGCGTCATCGTATAATGGCTGATCGGATTGCCTCTTTCGAATTTCAGTTTTACATCCCCGGGAAGAATCTCGGCAATCATTTGCATCACATCGCGAACCCGCATTCTTTCGGTCCCGGTCAGGACCAAATGCCTGTTTGCGTATTTCTGCTCCAGTATCTGTACGCTCAAACGGGCTGCATCGGTGACATGTATATACTCTCGAACCGCTTCACCATCTCCGCCATAGGTGATGCAATTCTTCGTAATGGCCTGCTGCAGCATCCGCAACATGCCGTTGTTCGGATCGGCTCTGGGTCCATACAACGAGCCATACCTCAGGACCGTGTAATCCAGGTCGTAGCGTGAATGGTAGGTTTCCACGAAGCGTTCTGCCGCTTGTTTGCTGGCGCGGTAAAACGAACCGGCTTCGGAAAAAACGTAGACACTGCTGGCAAAGATAAAACGCCTGACCTTGGCGAGCCTGGCAGCCTCCAACAAGGTCACTGCCCCCAGCACGTTGACCTCGACGGTTTTCACCGGTTGATCGTGTGCTTTATCTATATCGGCGACGGCAGCAAAGTTGTACAACGCCAGCGCACCCTTGGCGACCTCCAGCGCCTGGTCCAAATCGGTGATGTCGCCGACCACCATTTGCTGATCTTGCCGAAGATACGGGGATTGCTGAGTATCGAATACGACGACCTGGTACCCGGTATCGGACAGGCAATCCGCAACATGGCTGCCCAAAAAACCACTGCCACCAAAAACCACAACTTTTTTAGCC
>Ga0209980_10000897_pt1 | contig 16275 bp, 15 predicted proteins | sample CR02metaG_FD_183611 | JGI IMG/M metagenome (GOLD analysis project Ga0209980, IMG submission 183611) | Deep subsurface microbial communities from Mariana Trench to uncover new lineages of life (NeLLi) - CR02 metaG (SPAdes) (version 2) | ecosystem: Environmental > Aquatic > Marine > Ocean trench...
TATTGATACTACATTGCAAGGCCTCCTAGTATATAAAGGGGCGCGGGATGAGCCGCCCTGAGCAAAAGCGCCGAGCAAAGCAAGGCGCGAAGTCTAAGGGTCGGAACCATCCCAATGATAAGAATGATAAGAATTCCCTTTTCGGGTTCGGCCATTGAGACCCCAAGAATTCTGGCGGCGACCGCGCGCCAGCCCCTACTGGGGCCCCCAAGCAGCTAGCGGGGGGAGCCGACTCGCCAAGGCACCCTATTGCTACCGGGCAGTATCCAATAAGGTGCGTTATGTCAACCGGGGGCCGGCTTTCGGGCAGTTCTCTCTGCCGAGCGAGGCAGACCTGGACATTGCCCCGCGACAGTTGAGATGCGGACTTACAATCTTATGCGTCACTAGGTAGCCTGGAGATCTTTAATGTAATCCTTGAAACCTGTCTCCATGCTGAACAGGGGCTCCCAGCCAAGAAACTCCTTGGCACGGGAGATCACCAGAGGCTGCTTAAGCGAGCGAGAAGGCTTTCCAGGAATGATTTCGACTTCAAGTTTGGGGAGCAGGCGCTTCGCCAGCGCTATTAGATCGTCGAATTTTGTCACCACGCCTGTCCCGATGTTGAAAATCGTTTTGGCCGGCATAGGAATTGTCGCGGCTAGTTCTATCGCACGGCCAGCATCCTTGAAGTAAACATACTCGAAATCTCTGGTTTGCTCGTGCGGAATTCGGATCATCCCTCCGTCCAGCCCTTTTTGAAGCAGATTCTGGATAATTTCTCCTCCAGCGGAACCCGCCCAAAAATGGCCTAGGCCATAAACGTTGGCCAAACGGAGCACGATGAGTTCAAAACCATACAGGCGTTGATAGGCCTCCAACATGAGTTCCTTGGCCACCTTGGAGTTGCCGTAAGGAGCACCTTCCCCCCTGGGAAAGTCTTCATCTATCGGAGTAGAGCCCTCGCGCCTCCGGTCGTAGGTCCCGAAAGTGCTGATGTGAATCAGTCTCTTGACACCTGTCAGCCGGACGGCCTCCGCCACGTTGATAGTGCCCATCACGTTGATCTGCAGGCCGGTGTAAAGGGATTCTGCGACACGGGCACCGATGAGGCCTGCAGTGTGCACGACGGTATCTACCTGGTGCTCCTTCATTGCCTGAATCAGGGCGGGCAGGTCGCGGACATCTTTTTGAAGAACTGTGACTTGGGCCTCTCCTAGCTTCCTGCGCAGGAACTCTCCTCGAGGCTGAAAATCAAAAAAGACCAGGCGTTCGCCCCGCTTGAGGGCCAGTTGAGCGAACGACGTGCCCACAAGTCCTATTCCGGTGATCAGTGTAGTCATTTCTGCTCCTTTCGACTTTAATCTCTACGGGTTAATTCCCCGCAGCTTGCTGCGGGGTAGTTCATTCGGAAACCGGAGAAAAATGGCTCCTTGGGTGAAACAGTAGAGGACAGTTATGGCTTCTGTCAAGTTTGCGCGGGGTGTTTGCTCATTGATGTTCCCGCTTTTGACGCTTATGTCGAGCGCAACGAGGTTGGTTATGAGTTTGGCTATGGTCGGGGATTGAAACCCTTCGAAGAGGGGGGTCAGTTCTTAACGGTCAGCCGACGGACGATGCCGTATTTCTTCAGCTTACGATAGAGTGTGGCCTTCGAGATACCGAGCTGCCGAGCTGCCTCCTCAGCATCTGCTCCGTATTTGGAAAGGGCCTCTACGATAGTCATTCGTTCCAGCTCCTCCAAAGGCATGATGGGTACTCTCCCATCGGAGGCAGCAGAGGCTTTCGGATGCCCGGAGGCAGCGCTGGTATGGTCCCGTTTGCCTCTGATATCTTCAGGAAGGGACTCTGGCTCAATCACGTCCCCCGGCGTTAAGATCGCGACCCGCTCCATTGCATTGCGTAGCTCACGCACATTACCAGGCCAGTCATGGTCCATAAGCAGTTGCCCTGTCGCTTGTGAAAGACGTTTTTCCGTGCCCTGCCCTCTACGGGGTGTAATCATGTCGAGAAAGTGCTTCGCAAGAGGGAGGATATCCTCCGGACGTTCCGCCAAGCGTGGGAGCTTGAGGGTGAAAGTATTGATTCGGTAATAGAGGTCCCTGCGGAAGAGTCCCACCTCTATCTTTTCCTGGAGGTTTTGATTGGTGGCTGCCACTATCCGGACATCCACCGGGATATTCCGGTGACCGCCTACTCGTTCGACCATCCCCTTCTCCAGCACCCGCAAGATCTTGGCCTGGGTGCTCAAAGGCATATCCCCTATTTCGTCAAGGAAGGCTGTCCCCTTGTCCGCCAACTCGAATTTTCCGATTCTCTTTTCCGTTGCTCCCGTAAAGGAGCCTTTCTCGTGTCCGAAGAGCTCGCTTTCGAGCAGGGTCTCTGGAATGGCTGCACAGTTGATGGCCACATATGGAGTCGTGTAACGCCGTCCCGAGTAATGGAGCAACCATGCAATGAATTCTTTTCCAGTCCCGTTTTCTCCCTGGATCAGGACAGTGGAGGAGTCGTCTTTGATGATGTCCACCAGAGAGATAACGTCTATCATCGCTTGGTTGTTGCTCTTGATCCAGAGCAGGTCTTTTCCAGGCAAGACCTCGGCACGCAGCTCTGGCAAGAGTTCTTTCAACCTGTTTAGGAGGCGAGCCAGATCCACGTTCTCAACCCCTGTCAGCGGCAAATAATTCGAAGGTATTTCACTCTGACCTTGTTTATGATCTCCAGCAGTCGGACCGTTGCCAAAAACAACAAAGGGAAGTTGCGGCTTTATCCTGTGAATTTTTTCTACCATGTCCGTCGGATTTACAAGGAGTACCTCTTCCATGAGTACCGCTGCGTAAGGATTGGTGGTCAGGACCGTAAGGGCTTCGCTGCACGATTGAACGTAATCCGTTTTTATGCCCAGGTCCGTTAAGGCAGCAAAAAGGTGGTGGTACTTACCTGAATTAGAGATGGCGAGGATGGTGCTTAGCATGAACCTAGTATCTCATTTCCGAGTCTCATAATTCAATGAGTGTATCAACTAAAGGGTAAAATGGAAGCAAGAATGTATTCCTCTAACTAAATACTCTGGTAAAACAATAAGTTACATCTATTAAACGGATTCGGTAATGTGCGACAATTACCAAGCCACTTTGTCGCAATCTTATAAGAAGCCAGTATAAAACTCAACAGGGAGTCTTAAGGGGTTACTTAGGGATTACCGAGAAACTTGGGCTCTGTTCCTTTATTTTGGAAGGCGGTCCAGTCGGATCCGGGTGTCCCACAAGACCGGGTCACTTTCTACACTCGGGCAGTAAGCGTCGACCTGAAGCTGGGTTGCGCATCCAGGGCAATAATATTCATGGTACTGAGCCTCGTAGCGCTCACCTGAGGGGAGGGGAGACGGCATGAAATCATTAAGCTCAACGACGCGACGTAAGGCATAAGGTTTATAGTTCTCCTCTGCATTGCAGAAGAGATAGCCGCAGCGCCTGCAACAGATGACAAAGTCCTTCCCATCAGAGGCAATTTCCAGAACATCGTGAAAGTTCAGAACCGCGCGCCAGGTCTTCGCAGCTTTTGTCTGGGCGTTACCTGCCCCTCTTTTAACAGCCGATCCCTGATTCTTCCGATTGACCCGGAGTCGCTCACGTGCGGCCTTTGTTTCCTCTGGGTTCACTCGCACCCCGTCTGGGTCAAAGACGACGCCGTAGATTTTTTCTGCTATCCTGCGTGAGACCTCCTGTCGGCGATAATCGAGCAGGACCGCCTCAGGTTCCCTTTCGAGTGGGTCCCCAAACCCACCACCACCTGCCACATAATCTGTCACTAGGGTCCCGCTGGGCAGAGGCACACGTTCTGGAACCTGCTTGGGGTGAAGGATCTCTCCCCAGTCTCCCCGCTGAATAGCCTCACGATCTGTCGGCATTTCTCCCCGCCGGACCCTCTCGAGCAAATCCGCTGGGCCTTTCACCATAACCCTCAGGGTCCCTGTTCCGGTCGGGTAACCTCCGTAGAGACCAAAGCCTCCCTGGGCGACACCACCGTAGGGCTTGTAGTCGGTGGAACAATCTTCAGAGCCGTAGACCAGAAAAATGCGTCTGCTCCCGAGCCCACCCCGAAATCGGCCGAAACCGCTCCCGTCCTGATTGTGCGAGCGGGTAAAGTAGAGGAACGGGTACTGCATTTCGATCCGTTCAACATCAGTAATGCCGGCAGATGGGATGTTCATGTGACCTCCCGTGTTCACCCCATCCCGGAGAGGCGTTGCGCCCAACCCTGAGCCATGCTGATCATACATCCCCTGCGCCACAGGGATCCCGTCTCGATTGTGGCCCCCATAAAAAAAGCCTGGCCCTCCAGAGAAGACCACGTTGCCGGGAGAAGAGGCGAAGACATCTTCCCCACGGCCAGAGGCATAAAGCATTTTCGCCATACACTCACATACGGTCGACACTAAAACATTGCCAACCCGCGGCGCAGACCCACAAGCGGCAGGGAATTGGCAATTCAAAATGGATCCCTGGGGCACATCAATCTTTATCGGGCGAAGCTTCCCGTCGCTCCACGGCACGTCCCAAAAAAGGGTGTTGGTCAGTGCAATAGCAATGTGCGCAGTGGTGCTGGGAAGCGTAGAATTGTGGTCCGTGTTTGTCTGGGGACTTGTCCCCGAAAAGTCCATAGTGAGATCGTCGCCATCCTTGGTCATCGTGCAGATGATCTGCTGCGGTACGGCTCGGCGAGTTTTCCGGTCAAGCGTCGTCACATACTGCCGTGCCGTCCATGTTCCGTCGGGGAGGGATCGGAGCTTGACCCGGGCCATCTGCTCCGAGTCCTCGATGACCTTCACTGCTGCCTCTCTGATGAAGTCCGGACCAAACTTCTTGATGAGCCCAAGATAACGGTTGGCGCACACGTTGTTTCCGGCGATCATTGCCTTGAGATCAAGGCCTACATACTCTGGGTCACGACACTGCTCGGTGAGGGTTCTAAACACGTCTTCACGAAACTCTCCGCGTTCGACCACCTTGAGACCCAGGATGCGGATCCCCTCGTGGTAGATCTCCGTGGCGCCCCCGCGCAGTAACCCTCCTGTGTCAGCCGTGTGGGTGCTGGTCGCAACCCATGCAGTCAGCTCGCCCTGATAGAAGATCGGCATGATGACCATCATATCGTAGGTGTGAGAGCCTGCCACATAAGGGTCATTGAGGAAGAATTGATCTCCTTCATGAATGCCTGGCGAGTGGGAGAACCATTGGATCAGGCTTTTGATCGCATCAGAGCTGGCTGCGGCAAACCGAAGATGTCCCGAGCAGGCAAGCACCATGGTCCCTTTGGGATCGTAGAAGGAGCTCATCGACTCTCCGCCCTGCGCCACAATGGGAGACGCCGTGACGCGCTGGAGAGTGGTTCTTCCCTCTTCCCCTATTGCCCACAGGCGGTGAAGGAACATCTCAAAGCGGATAGCATCGATCTCCATGTACGGGTTACTCTCCTTTTTCACTCGGTATAGAAATGCTTGGGGAACCAGTCTCCGTGACCGCTAGGGAGGAGGTCAAAGAGATTCCTGACCGGCGTGAAGAGATCCATGGCCCAGTGGTGCGCTCAACGAGTGAGCCTTCCGTGGTGTATAAAAGGTTTTTCAGGTCGTGGACACGCTCGGCCACGTGCAAGCCTGCTCGCGGCTCCCCGTTCTTAACCGTGTAGGTCAGCAGGTTGTAATCGATCATGTAATCTCCTCATTCAGGTATTTAAGCCTGCCATCACATGCGCAACCAGCTCCTGCGGGTTGTTAGGCCCAGATGCATCATCGGGCAGCACCCACAGACTGCGGCCCCTCTTGCCCGCAAGCCTTGGTGCTGTGCTATTCCCCTATACCGAGCCTGTCTAGTGAATAGTACAAGGGACAAAAACCAGTAAAAACAATTTGCAGCAGGGTTATCCCCAGTAGCCCAGGCGCCAGCAACTAAAGAGGATTTCCATAATATCCGAGCAGAACTCCAGCTGTTATGACTGTACCGACTATACCATCATGGATGCGCCTCTTTTTGTTCATAATGATTACCTCCTCTTCTAAAGGCAGCAAATTAGCGCGGAGAGGTTTCGGGTATTAATGACTCTCTAAATAGTTTTGCCACGGAGTCCAGTAATACTTTTCCCAACCCTTGGTAACCCCTTCATAGTCGTGGTCCGGCACGTCAAGATGCACAAGATCGATGCGACCGCCAACCCCTTCAGTTGAGAATGAGAGGATCAAGGTTGAATCGGGGTCATCGCCCTTGAAAGAGGTAGAACGCCAGGACTGTACAATGAGCCTGGGCCTCACTGTGGCAAGTATTGTGCCGGAGAGTGCGCCGTTAAACGCTAGAAATTCTGCGCCCGTCTCTCTTCCAATTCGCACGGGATTTCCCGTGATCGCTGCGTGCACTACCGGGTCGAGGTACATATCGAACAACGCTTCCGCAGAAGCAGGTAGAACCACCGATTGCCTAATCACGTTCCTCAATTTTCTGATACTCCCGGATTTTACCCCGTACCACAGAACGCCCTGTACTTAAGTGCAGGGATGAATGTTCTGAAGTTCCCGAAGGGCAAGCCCTAAAGCCACGGACGTAAGTCCGTGGTACGGGGTTTACTCCTCGATGCCTAACGCTCCGAACGAGTAGCGTACTGACTGATATTGAATTGCCAACTCATGTGTACCCGAGTCCGCGTTGCGCGGATATAGGTTGCCTATCACTCGGCGCTGTCACGGTGAACAGCCTCCGGTGAGAAAGCAGGTAGACAAACCGCAATATATTCCGCACCGCCAGGCTCAGGAGTACTATAGAGCATCCACTCACCAGGCTCGGCAACTATCGCCTGCCCAGCACGAGCCTCAAAGACACCGCCAGGATACTCAACGCGAAGCATTCCTTCGACAACTATCGAGATCTCTTCGAACTCCGGTCTCTGCCCCGGCTCTTCCCAGCCCGCCGGCGACCGCATACGAGCGATACTGACAGCCTCATGGTCGGAGTAGACACGACCAGCAAATTCCTCAATCTGTTTCAGCTTGTTACCCGTAGCCTCGATGATCGTCGGTCGCTCAATTAAACGTTGGATCACGAATTCTCCTAATCTCAGTATGGAAGGTCTACGATGATCTCCTTACCACCATAACCGTGGACTGAGTCTCGGGCGCGGATGCGGACCTGTTTTGTTGACGTCGGAATGCGAACGCCACCCAGCGACCGCGTAAAGGGTTGCTCGTTCACATGGGGGTGATAGAGGATGCGGGTCCCGAGCACCTCTCCTTCGAGGGAAAGAACTTCCCACCTGTCTGCGTAGTGATCCCAGCCTTTGTCCGCGTGGCGGAGGGTAACCGTAAATTGACAGGTGGAGTCGCTCTGACAGGTCACATTGGCCTTGGTGACATCTGCGGTGCCTGCAGAGACGCTGGTCGGAAGTAGGGCGAAGGAGATGGCAGCGAACAGCTTGAATTTACAGCGCATAGAAGTAGATTACACTCTACACAGAATCGAGTCGTCTAACGATAGCGTTGATCGGTGCTCGAAGAGCGTCCGTTTCCAACGCCTGGTTAGAGCAAATCATTACTCCGGTAAATCCTCAAGCCGAGTGCCTCGTACGACGCGCAGGCTCCTTCGCGCCCGTTCGACACGCTCAAGAAAACGGGGGTCGTTCTCAAGCTTGTAGTCGAACCAGTCCTCCTCGGACTCGAACCCAATCAGGACTCCCGCAGGCTTTCCATGACGGGTAATGACAATCTCATGTTTCTCAGCCTCGTGGAGAAAGCGGGAAAGGTCATCTTTGACCTCGGACAACGGAACTTCTTTCATTCGCGACTTCCGAACTGATTTAGCCATGATGCAGCCTCCGATTTGGGAATAATTGCCAAGACCTCAACGGTCGTGGCTGATACGTCGTAGAACACGCGGACCTCATCAACCCGGAGCCGATATTGCGGTTGAGATAGGCCGCGCAACCGTTTGATCCGGCTCCGGCTCGTTTTGGTTGGCTAACTATTAAGTGAGCTGCCTATTGATACCCCCTGACATTGCAGTCCTTCGCAGCCTATCTCTGCTGCATCAGTAATGCAATAAATTCTTAAGACGGAATTATTACCGTACGCTAGAGCCATATTGATCACCATCATCCCTGGAGCAAACATTGCAAAAACTCATAGCCTATTCCGTTCTATTGATAGCTACCCTAGTGGAGATCGAGCAGTAATGCCTACAAGCAGGGATGTTCCCAAGCCTTCAATCTTTTTAGCTGGTTGGGCAGTAATAACTTGACAAGCTCGGGAGGGGCGATATAGATCACGGTCAGGCAGAGGCGGGATCCAGTTACAGAGTAAAACCTTCTGGTTGAAACATGAATGTTCTTATAACGGGTGGGATGGGAGTCAATGGGGCTGTGCTTGCAAGGCTCCTCGTGTCGAAAGGCCTTCGTCCCGTTCTGTTGGATAACCGGATGGATCTATCGCTGATCGCCGATATAAAAAATGACGTGAACCTGGTTGAGGGGGATGTTCTTGACCCTCACGGCCTGGAAATGGTGGTCGCAGACTACAAGATCAGCCATATCGCCCATCTGGCGGCGCTCATGCCCGGCCCTGCAGAATCGGATCCTCGTCTTGCGATGAAAATAGGAGTGGGTGGAACAGTGAATATTCTTGAGGTGGCTCGAGCCCGTAATATCCAGCGGGTTGTCTTTACCAGCTCCAAGGCGGTCTACGGTGAGATTACGGGAGAGCAGACCCACCCTGATTACGTGCCGGTGTTTGAATTTCAGCCGCAAAGGCCCGTCGATCTCTATGGTGTCATAAAGGTCTGCTGCGAGTCGATGGGGAACTACTATCGCGAGCGGTACAGGATCGAGTTTGTGTCGCTCAGATTCTCATCGATATACGGGCCAGGCAAGCAGGCCCGACATGGGGTTCTTTCGCTGTACGGACAGCTTATTGAAGACGTGATGTCCGGCAAGGAGGTCGTCATCCCTTGCGGTGGAGACCAGTTGAATGATGCCCTCTATGTTGGGGATGTCGCCCGCGCCATTTTTCTTGCGCTCAAGGCTAAAAGTCCCCGGCAGTGGACCTTTAACATAGGGACAGGAAAGGGAGTTACACTGCGAGATTTTGCCCAGGTGCTTGGGAATATATATCCCTCGGCCCGGATCGAGATCGGGCCAGGACTGGACTTCCGAAAAGGAGAGAAGCAGAGTTACTGTATCTTTAATATATCGAAGGCCAGGGAGCAGTTGGGTTATAGTCCGGACTATGACCTGGAGCGGGGTATAAAAGAATATATTGAGACCATCAGGAGGCTTCGCTCGTAAGCGCTACCGCTTCGGCATTATTACCGTCGCCCCTGAGCGTGCACATTCCTCCGCGAAGACACGCCTAATCTCCGGATCCTCGTCTTCATATTCGATCTGCCAGCCTCCCTGATTCAACGGGACATCGGACTTGATCTTGCCCGGGGTGAGCTTGTATCGGCGGCTGAGCATCTTGAGGGCCAGATAGCGGGCCGGTCGATCGCCTGAATTGAAGTGCTGGTGAAACCAGCCCTCAGGCGGAACCAGAATCGAGCCGGGCTTCCAGTTGATCCGCATCTTCTCCTTGCCTTCCGGCCACATGATCGAATAGCCCTCGCCGCAGAGGATAAGGACATGCGCACCTGGGCCGTGGCGATGGGCCTTCTTGTACATCCCCACCTGAAACTCAGATATGTGCGCCCCCATAGTGCTCTCTGCCAGCTCGAACATGACCGAGGCGCTCCCTTTGCCCCTCTCGTTCCAGGCGATGGTCTCCAGGGTGGTCACATCGGAGATAAAATTCGTCTCAAGGACGCGATCGTTGTAGAGCCGGGCTCTCCCCCCGAAGTAGTCCTCTTCGCCCTGGAACCTGTCCGAGAAGACGTAAGGGTTGTCCATGACAAAGCCCTCATTATGAAAGAGGTTAATAACCAGCGGGGCATTCGTCACGCCGAGCATGCGCGCCTCCCGATCTCCCTGCCCATTAAAATGCTGGTAGTGGGCATTTAAGGGAATGGCGAAGAGACTCCCCTTCTGCCATTCAAAGGTCTGTTTTTGGCCGTTTTCCTGCCACATGGATGTGGCACCACGTCCCTCAAGAATGTATACGAGCTCCTCGAAGAGGTGCCGCTGGGGTTTAAGGCTCTGGCCCGGAGGAATACTGCAGACGAAGCCGTCGTCCAAGTAACCGGCTCCATCCAGGTTGATAAAGGCCCCGTATCCGCCCTTTCTTTCCCACCACTTTAGAGGCAAGTTGTTCAGGTCTTCAATAAAATAACCCTTGAAGGTGTTGATCCCCTGACAGGCGACCCAATCGTCATAAGGGGTGTCCATCCGCTCGGCGTTACGGTCTATTTTCTCAAAGGAGGGGAAGCTCTCAATCTTCATGGCACGGCCTCGTGAAATAGTTGCTGGGCGCGCTTCAATTGATTTTGAAGGTTTTACGGTAAAGCTTTACGATTTCTTCGTAATCGTCGTACTGTTCGGGCTATAGGACAAATCGTTTGAATCCTCTCGAGAGTCTGGCGGGATCTGGGGCCACGTCTTTGCGTACCGGGATGCGGTTGAACCCCCGGATCATCTCCTGACCTTCCTTGGAGATGAGAAAGTCCAGCAGAAGCTTTCCAGCGTTTCTTAATGTTATTTTGGCTTCTGCGAGTCAGCCAGGTACCGCAGGATGCGCGAGTCCTGGGGAAGAAGGATCGTGCTCTTCTTGCTGAGGAATTTATCATAGGCCTCAAGGCTTCGCACGAAGCTGTAGAACTCAGGGTCCTCACCGTATGCTTTGCCATAAATCAATGTTGCCTCGGCATCTCCTTCGCCCCGGCGGCGCTGACTTTCCTCATAGGCCCTGGCTAAAATAATGGTCTTCTCTTTATCAGTCGTCGCTGTGATCTTCGCCGACTCCTCCGCCCCCTCGGAGCGGTAGCGCTTGGATATACGCTGACGCTCGGCGCGCATCCGGGCGTAGACGCTCTCCTGGACCTCATTGGGGAGGTCGGCCCGTTTGACTCGCACATCTACTACATCGATTCCGAACTCCTTTGCCTTTTCACTGGACCGGAAGGCAACCGCCTCCATCGCCGGCTCCCGCTCATTGGCGATGATCGACGCAAACTCTCGATTGGCCAGCTCCGCTCTGAGCTCGGAGAAGACGATCTCGTCAAGACGTGCACGCGCCCCTGCCTCATTCCGCACAGTCTTGTAGAACAGAAGGGGGTCCTGAATTCTCCACCGGGTCACGTGGTCAACCACGACCCGCTTCTTATCCATGGTGAGGTACTCGGCAGGTTCCGCGTCGCTGGCGAGGATCCGCCGTTCGAGCGTGATGGCCGTCTGGACAAAAGGGATTTTCCAGTTAAGCCCGGGCTCCTTGATCGCTCGCTTGAATTTCCCCAGCTGGATGATTATAGCCTGTTCCCACTCGCCTACGATAAAGACGGTTTGGGCGCCCACGATTAGCAGGACCACAACGAGAACCAGCCCTATGCCTGAGAAAAGCTTTTTCATAATTACTGTCTCCTCTCTCTCTGACCACTCTGGGTGATTGGCTGTTGAAGGCCGGGGATACCCACTCCTCTCAACGGCAAGATCGGTAGGACGCTACCCCCGCCCCTGGAATCGGTAATGATCTTCTCCACATTTGGAAGAACACGTTCCAGGGTTTCGAGGTGGAGACGCTCTCTGGTAACCTCTGGCGCATTTTTGTACTCGGCGAGCACCGACTTAAACCTCGCGGCATCCCCTCGGGCCCTGAGGATCCTTTCTTCCTTGTAGGCCTCGGCCCCCCGAATGATCTCCCGCGCCTTGCCCCGGGCCTTTGGGATCAAATCCTCACGGTAGCCCTCGGCCTGGCGGATGAGCTTTTCCCGGTCTTCCCGTGCTCTCACAACCTCATGAAAGGCATCCTTCACCTGGTCGGGGGCATCTACGGTCTGGAGCTTTACGGCGGTGATCAGGATGCCGGACTCATAGGTGTCCATCAGCTTTTGAAGAAAAGCCCTGGTCTCTTCCTGAACCTTGGCCCTCCCGACAGTGAGCACCTCGTCGACGGTCGTGTTGCCGACACGGCTCCTGAGTGCGATCTCGGTTGCTGCACGGAGGGTCGAGACGGGATCCTGAAGCCGGAAGAGGAACTTGACAGGTTCCTTGATGCGCCACTGGACAATGAGCTGGGCATCGACGATATTTTCATCGCCGGTGAGCATCAGGGACTCTCGGGGGACCGGTCGAGTGATGCTGGGCCGGCGAGGGTTGCTCCTGAAGCCGAGCTCGAGTCGGCGGATTCGAGCTATGTTGACGACATCGCGCTGTTCGATTGGCCATGGGAAATGGAAGTTTAACCCCGCGCTCGTTTTTCTGATGACCTTGCCAAACCGCCGGATTACTCCTTGCTCGCCTGGTCCAACGGTATAGACGCCGCTGGCTAACCAGATGATAAGGATCAATACAACCACAACCCCGGGAATTCCTGCTTTCATGAACTTGGGGAGTTTTGGCAGTCGTGCCAGGATATCTTCAAAATCGCCTAATCCGCCTTGTGCCATTTATTTCTCCTTTTTCGCCGATTCCGGCTATCGTCCTTACTCTACATTATTAGGTAACCCCGCGGCTTGCCGCGGGCACATAACCGATGGGGTTTCCAAAGGGGAGAATCGGTAGCTCTTCCCTTTGGTCGACCACGGGGTTCAAACCCCGTGGTCGATATAACTTGATTCCTGTGAAGATGCATCACACTGGTCGGCCGGTGCCACCGAAAAGTGACAGGACAAGGGCCAGGACAATTCCCTGGACAATCCAGCCAATTACACACACACCCACAGCTCGCCATGTGCTTTGATAGTCCAAGGCTTGTCTTACGGCAATCACCATAGCCACCAGCATCCAGATCCCTGCTACAAGAAATACGATCCCTCGCAGCCCTGGGATGACTCCCAGGACCCTGAGCAACCCAGGTGAGCTGGAAAAGCCAATTGTTCTCAACAACTCGCCGTGAGTTGCATGAGTCTGAGGCTCAGGGAGAAACTTCGCGCCAATCCAATAGGTCAAGTAGGCCCAGATGTACCAGCTGATGAGCGCTCCCACGCTCGCGATTATGATTCCGCCGAACCCTCCGCTCCTAGCTCCCACCCCGGCGGCGATCGCAGACAAAACCACTATTCCAACTGCCTGGCTGGTCGCTGTGGTGTCGGCCTCTACCTCTTCGTAGAGTGCCACGTCCAACTTGGCGGCCCGTATAACCCGATTGGCGTAAGTGCCTGTCACAAATGCCTTATGCCTCTATCGCTATTCGCATCGATATCTTAGTTTCCAAGGTGAGAACAGTCGGGCCGTCTTTAACCATTGGAACTCTATCTCTGCACTTCAGCCATGTCAACCGTTGTTGATGTTCCAGGTTTGTAATATTTGGGTCCGTATCCTATAAGGGAATCCGCAACTCACGAATTCAAGGAGAGAGGACATGGCCTTTCAAGATCTAAGGGCTTATATAGCGTGTCTGGAGCAAAATGGCGAGCTCCAACGCGTAGCAGAAGAGGTCGACTGGCAGCTGGAAATCGGGGCAATCATCCGGCGATGCTATGATCTCGGTGCCCCCGCGGCCCTCTTTGAAAAGGTGAAGGGTTATCCGCGGGGATACCGTGCCCTTGGGGCGCCCATGGGTCCTAGCCGTTATCCGGGCCATTCCCTTTTTGCGCGTACTGCCCTAGCCCTGGGACTCGGGGCTGAGGCGCCGGCGAGGGAGATCATAGAAGTTTATCTCGCGCGTAGGCAGCGACCGGTTAAACCGACCGTTGTCGAGGATGGACCTTGTAAGGAGAATATCCTGACGGGTGAGGAAGTGGATCTGCTGAAGTTCCCGATTCCCCTGATCCATGGAGGGGACGGGGGCCGTTACATCGGCACATGGCACACTGTCGTGACCAAAGATCCGGATAGCTCGTGGGTCAACTGGGGGATGTATCGCCTGATGGTTCATGACCGAAACACCATGGGCTGCCTCTTCCCCATGCAGCAGCACATCGGTCAGATCTATCAGAAATACGAAGCGAAAAACTTACCTATGCCCGCCGCCGTAGCCATCGGGGGCTCGCCGGTTGTGGCGATGGTGAGCTGCGCTATGCTTCCATCTCACGTCAGCGAGGGCGACATTGCCGGCGCCTTACAGGAAGAGCCCATTCCTCTGGTCAAGTGCGAAACCGTGGATCTCGAGGTTCCTGCCACGGCAGAAATTGTCCTCGAAGGAGAGGTCCTTCCACTGGAACGGAAGGATGAAGGCCCTTTCGGGGAGTACATGGGCTACGAGGCAGGCAAGCGATCTCCCAAACCCATTTTTCGAGTCAACGCCATTACCCATCGACACGATCCCATTCTTACCATCTCGAGTATGGGGATGCCCATCCACGAGTCCCAAAGCGTTCTCAGCCTTACGAAGAGTGCGGAGATTTTCCTCGAGCTCAAAAAGCAGGGATTGCCCGTGAAGGGTGTCTTTATTCCTCCGTATGGGGTTGGCCACATGGTGGTTATCTCCACGGAGACTCCCTTTGTTAACTTTGCGAAACGCGTGGCTCATTCGATTTGGGCTACCAAGCCGGGGCTCTTTACCTATTATATAGTTGTAGTCGATGCAGATGTGGATCCGACCAACATGGATGAAGTCCTTCATGCCATTACCACTAAGTGTCATCCGGTGAATGGAATTCATCAGGTCCCGCATATACCGGGCTTCCCTGTTTTGCTTCCTTTTCTCCCACCGAAGGAGAGACTCCTTGGGGATGCGGCCGGCGTGATCTTGGACTGCACCTGGCCTAAGGATTGGCCTTCGGAGACGATACCGATAAAGGCAACGCTGGAGAATCTCTGGCCGAAAGAGATTCGAGATAAGGTTCTGGGCAAATGGGAGGTCTACGGGTTTAAGTCGCCTTGAGAGGCTTCTGTCAACAGGCGCTAGATTCAGGGAACAATCTCCGGGGTGCTTTACAACTTCTTTTTATCGGGAGCATTTCCAAATCCTACGCTTGACAAGGACCATGCATTTTTTTAGGCTCCCTGTACCAGATCATTAGCAACACTAATAAATAGTAAAGGAAAGCTAATATGCCTGTCATAGACTCAGACGGCCATTTTCATGAGCCACATTATCTCTTCGATAGATACATAGAAAAAGAGTATTTCGGGAAGCGCCCGCGCGTGCTGGCGATCCGTGACCATGCCCTGGAGGAGGGGCGATGGGTTGTGGAGGGGAAGGTGGTGCCACGGGTTCCTTTTGCCAAGGGAGTTGGGGCGGGTGGATTTCAATATATGACTCCCCGGCACAAACAAATGCACATGAAGGACAACTCGCTGGATGACGTTGAAGGTCGATTGAAGGACCTGGACCTGCTGGGCGTTGATATACAGGTCATTTACCCAACCGCATTTGTGTTTGTAGCAGACGTGGAAGACAAAGACCTGGCGGCGGCTATCTGTCGCGCCCACAATAACTATGTCGCCGAAAGATGCAGGAAGGCGCCCGATCGATTGAAAGGCGTCGCCATAGTCCCTATACAGGATCCCCCTGCTGCTATCGAGGAAATGCGCAGGTCCTTGAAAGAACTGGGTCTGGTCGCAGTCACGATACCTGGAATAGTCGGCGATAAGCCTCTGCACTCGCCCGAGTTCTTCCCCTTCTTCAAGGCCGCAAACGATCTGGACTGTCCTATTGGCTGTCATGCGGTTACCGGCATGCACTCCACTCCTTGGGCGGATTGCTTCAAGGACTTTTTCTCGACTCACGTCACGGCGATGCCCTTTTCCATGATGGTTGCCCTGATGTCGGTCATCCGGACTGGATTGATGGAGCCTTTACCCAATCTTCGATTTGCCTTTCTTGAAATCGACGGTACTTGGCTTCACTACTGGTCGAGGTGGGTGAACAGGCACGTTGAGGACTCTCCGAGGGTGAAAGGTGGATACCATCTCGAGCCAGGTTGGGGGGAAGAACCGTACGTGCTTCCGGATACCTCCAGGGACCCGATGGAATATATCAAGTCGGGCCGGTTTCTCTCCGGGTACAGTGAACACGAGGACCTGAGGTACCTGATAGATCATTTAGGACCGAAGACATTTATGTATGCGAGCGATTACCCTCATGGGGATACCGAATGGGAGCGGGCGAAGGAGACAAAAGCAATGACCACCCTGACCGATGAGGAAAAAAGCGCGATCCTTTGTGACAATGCGGCCCGATTCTATAAGTTGTAGTATGAATTCTTGACTGGGAACTTATTTATAGAAGGT
>Ga0209980_10000898_pt1 | contig 16260 bp, 16 predicted proteins | sample CR02metaG_FD_183611 | JGI IMG/M metagenome (GOLD analysis project Ga0209980, IMG submission 183611) | Deep subsurface microbial communities from Mariana Trench to uncover new lineages of life (NeLLi) - CR02 metaG (SPAdes) (version 2) | ecosystem: Environmental > Aquatic > Marine > Ocean trench...
AGGCGTTCATTCTGTCGGCGCCGAAATATGGGTCTCAGGCCGAACCGGGTAGCGGGGCAAATCGAGCATCTTCCACGACTCAGAATCCGAGGTGCCTCAAGAGCTGCGGCTCGAGATCCCTTGCTACCTCTGACAGGTCTTTGGTCACACCAAGCTCTGCCAGGTCCGTGACCTCGAGATCGTCGAAGCCGCAGGGATTGATGCGCGTAAAGGGCTCGAGATCCATATCAACGTTCAGTGCCAAGCCGTGGTAGCTGGAGTTTCGCCGTATACGGAGACCGACACTGCCGATTTTTTTCCCCTGCACGTAAACGCCAGGCGCATCCGCCCGGCTTGCCGCCACGATGTCGTATTGCGCCGCCAGATCGATAACGGACTGCTCGAGTGCGGTGATGAGGTCGCGGACGCCCAGTCCGGCCCGTCTCAGATCGACCAGCGGATAGACCATGAGCTGACCGGGCCCGTGATAGGTCACCTGGCCGCCTCGATCGATCTGGATTACCGGGATATCTCCGGGTGCGAGTACATGCTCACGGCTTGCATTCAGGCCGAGCGTGAAAACCGGCGGGTGCTCGGTAAACCAGATTTCGTCGGGCGTCTCATCCCCACGTGAATTCGTAAACTCCTGCATCGAACGCCACAGCGGTTCGTATGCCCGTTGCCCAAGCCAACGTATTTCGACCGCTCTTTCGTGACCAGCATGCTGAATCCTGGAAGGTACCGTCACAGCGCGACCAGAATTTCTTCGTGTTCGGTCAGATCGCTGTATATGTCGTCCAGTTGTTGCTGACTCTGTGCTTTTATCATAATCGTGACCGACAGAAAATTGCCGTTACGGCTCAGCGCTGTGCGAATTGCATCACTGCGAATTTTTCCTGTATGCCGTTCGATCAGCGCTACCGCCGCATCGCGGAATTCCGGCTGCTCCCGGCCCATCATCTTGATCGGAAAATCACAAGGGAAATCGAGCAGCTTTTCTTCCTTGGGTGCAGTCATCGGTCACATGCCCGGCCCCAGCGAGGGGCGCAATTTCCGCTTACTCAAACCAGAGCTTTACGCCATCGCGGGTGCGTTGCCAGAACGTTCCACTGGGATTGTCGTTGAGTGCTCTCAAAGGCTCGCTCACCAGGTCGGTGCCGTTGAGACTCACCTTCAGTTCGGCAAGTGGCTGGCCCTCTGCGATCGGGCCTACGAGAATAGCCGGAATATTGAGTACTGACTCGACGGCGTCGTAGCTGCCGCGCGGCACGGTGATGTACAGGTCTTCGGGGAGTCCAAGCGGCGTAAATTCATTCGCGGCTTTCCAGATTCGCGCATTGGTAACCGGTTCGCCCGCTTTATACAGCAACTTGGTCTCGAAAAAACGGAAACCGTAATTAATCAGCGCCTGGCTGCCATCGATACGCGCCTTCGCGCTCGCGGTTCCCAGCACGACGGAAATGATGCGCATGCCATCTCGCTTCGCAGACGCAATAAGACAGTAGCCGGCATCATCGGTGTGACCCGTTTTCATGCCATCAACGGTGGAATCTCGCCAAAGCAACGCATTGCGATTACTCTGTGAAATATTGTTGTATTCGAATTCCTTCACCGAATACCACTTATAGTACTCAGGAAACTCGTTGATAATGGCGCGCGCAAGCGTCGCCAGATCTCTCGCGGTCGAATAATGCTGTTCACCGGGAAGGCCGGTCACGTTTTCGAAATGACTGGAATGCATGCCAAGCTTCGCCGCGTATTGATTCATCACTTCGGCAAACACGGATTCGGTGCCGGCCACATGTTCGGCCAGTGCAACACTTGCGTCATTACCCGACTGCACAATCATGCCGAGCAACAGGTCTTGCACCGTGACCCGCGTCCCAAGCTCGATAAACGTCCGTGAGCCGGGAGTACGCCAGGCCTTTTCGCTGACTGTTACCTGGTCATCGAGAGCGATCTGTTTCTCATCGAGCGCCGTAAAAATCGTAAAAGCCGTCATGAGCTTGGTCAGACTGGCCGGCGCCAGGCGCTTGTCGGGCTCGAGTGAGCTCAGCTCGTATCCGGTGTTGCCATCGACGACGAAATAGCTTTTGGCGCCAATGATCGGTGCGGCCGGCACCGGGCGCATTTCGACGGCACCCGGGGCCATCGAGGGAACGAGCAACAACACGAGGGAAATCAGTAAGAAAGGGGCTTTGAAACGCATAAGTCCTGCATAATATCGAAACAGAGGCGCGTATTGTAACGCCTGTGGCAAGAAAAGATCGCCCATCAGTCGGCCCCAAACCCCTGTTATTCAGTTACCAAATGCGTTTCGGAGATGCCAAGGTTCTGCAGTCGCGCCACGAGGGAGTCGTATTGAACGACGTCGACAATCGGTCCGATTCTGACCCGGTAAAGGGCCGGTGACTGACTGTTATCCTCCAGAACGAAAGCATTGCCGACGCCACTGCTCCTCAGGAGGGCGAAGCGGCGACTTGCGTTCTCCGCATCGCCGAATGCGCCGACCTGCACATAGATAACGGCTTCGGTTTTTTCTGGCACGATCGCTTTCGTTTCTTCGGGTTTCACTTCGGTCGGCGCCCGCGCGACAGGCGGTGGCGGGGGCGGCTCGTCAAAGCTGATCGCTGTTACTTCAACGAGGCTCGTTCCTTGCCTGATCATGTCCAGGCGCAGCGCCGCAGAATAGGAGAGGTCGATGATCCGGTTAGCAACAAACGGACCGCGGTCATTGACCCGGACTATCACACTCTTATGGTTACGCAGGTTCTTGACGCGGACATACGTCGGTAATGGCAGCGCTTTGTGTGCTGCAGTCAGTGCGTACATGTCATACCGCTCATGACTCGACGTCTGGCGTCCATGGAATTTATTGCCGTACCAGGAAGCGACGCCACGCTCCTGATATCCATAACTGGAGCCCATCACTTCATAGCGGTTGCCATGCACTTCATAGAAGGGTCCATTGCCATAACGGCTCTTCGGCTCCTTGCGCGGCACCGGGTCTTCGGGCAGATCGCGCGGCATTACCGAGCCGCTGCGAGGAGGACCATCCTTCGGCTGTTTGCCGGCACAGCCAGCCAATAGCAAAACCAGAACAAGCGACCAGACGAGCAGATATCGCTCAGGTCTCACGGCGGTTGACCTCGATCGCGATTTCCTGGCCGAGCTGATGCACGGCCAGGGCATACATGATGCTGCGGTTATATCGCGTAATAACGAAGAAGTTGTGAAAGCCGACCCAATGTTCCTCGCCGTCGGCTCCCTCGAGCGTCAATAACTGGCTCTTGTGATCGTTCGGCAGGTCGGTCGCGAACATGACACCCTGACGGCTCAGCGAACTGACGGTCTCGGCGGGTTGCAAAGTATTTTCCGGTAGTTTGCCCTGCCATCTGATGCTGAGAGTAGCCCGGGTAACCACCTCGGCGCTGTGTTGCCAGCCGTGTGCGACAATATAATTCGCTACACTGCCGATGGCGTCCGACCAGTCAGTCCAGATGTCCCTTTTTCCATCGGCGCTGCTGTCGACGGCATAGGCACGGAAGCTGCTTGGCATGAACTGGGGTGCGCCCATCGCGCCGGCATACGACCCCGTTGCCTCGGACGCTTCAATATTCTCCTCGCGCACGAGCAGGAGGAACTCCTCGAGTTCCCGTCGGAAGAAAGCGGCCCTGGGCGGGTAGTCGAACGCCAGTGTCGTTAGTGCATCGAGCACACGATAACCGCCGGTAATACGGCCGAAATAGGTTTCGACACCGATGATGCCGACCAGAATTTCGCAGGGAACACCAGTTTCCTCGCTGATTCTCTTGAGTTTCGACTCGTGCTCGCGCCAGAAGTCAGCGCCCGCCCTGATGCGCTTTTCCGTCAGAAATATGGCGCGATACTCCTGCCAGGATTTGGTCTTTTCGGCGGGTTTGCTGATCGCTTCGAGAATCGATTCCTGCGTCCTGGCTTGCCGCAGCACCCTGGTCAGAGTCATACGGTCGTAGTCGTGCTTTGACACCATCGAATCGATGAACTGCTTGACATCCGATCTTTCGATATCGATGGCGAGGGCGGTCTGTCCGCTGCAGATAAGCAGAATCAGAAGTCCTGTGTGCCGTAAATCCTTGGCGAATTTCATCAGTGTGGCAGCAACTTCCGGTGTGTGTGGATCGACATCAGAATACCGAATCCAGCCATAAGGGTCACCATCGATGTGCCTCCAAAGCTAACCAGCGGTAAGGGTATGCCGACAACCGGAATAATTCCCGTGACCATGGCCGTATTTACAAGAACATAGACAAGAAAAGTCAGGCTTATGCTGCCGGCGAGCAGCCGCGCATAGGTATCCGGGGCCTGTATGGCGATATATAAGCCTCTGCCGACAACAAAAAGATACAGACCCAGAAGACTCAAGACACCCAGCAGGCCCAGTTCCTCGCCCATGACCGCAAATATGAAGTCCGTCTGACGTTCCGGAAGAAACTCGAGCTGTGCCTGGCTGCCGTTCGTCCATCCCTTGCCGAACAAGCCGCCCGAGCCAATGGCAATTTTTGACTGGATGATGTTGTAACCAGCGCCCAGCGGATCGCTGTCCGGATTCAGGAGAGTCAATACGCGCTGCTTCTGGTAGTCCTGCATAAAGTAATTCCACAGGACCATCGCGCCCGGCACCGACATCAGGCCAAGTACGGCCATCAGCCAAAATGACATGCCCGCGAGTACCAGCACAAGAAATCCGGCGGTCGCGATCAGCAACGCTGTGCCAAGGTCTGGTTGCATGGCAATCAGCGCGGTCGGCGCGATGACCAGCACCGCTATGATCAGCATGTGGCCGGCCTTGGGCGGAAGCTGCCTGTCGTGCAGGTACCAGGCAGCCATCATCGGCACGGCCAGCTTCATGATTTCCGAGGGCTGGAATCGAATGCCCAGATCGAGCCAGCGTTTTGCCCCCTGGCCAACTTCGCCAAACGCCAGCACGAGAATCAGCAGGACGAGCCCGGCACCATAACCCCACGGTGTCCAGCGCCGCAGGACGTCGGGTGGCAGCTGGGCGACAACGAACATGCCGACGATTGCGACACTTAGCCTGATGCACTGCTGCAACCACAGATCCATGTCTTCGCCGACGGCGCTAAAGAGAACCACCAGTCCCAAACCGCATATAAGCAGCAGGCCGCCGAGCAACTTCCCGTCGATGTTCAAACGCCGCATGATCCTCGCCGCGTTGCCCAGTGGCGCCGCTTTGCGTTCGAGCAGCTGCTCCGTGTCACTAAAGCGCATTGGGATTCACCCCGAGGTAGCGGTCCATGATTGCGCGTGCCATCGGCGCAGCCACGCCGCTGCCGCTACCGCCGTTCTCGACAACAACCGCGACCGCAATTTTCGGATTTCCAAGCGGTGCAAATGCAATAAACAGGGCATGATCCCTGAGGTGCTCTTCGATTTCATCCGCTTCGTAGCTTTCCTCCTGACCCACCGAGAACACCTGCACCGTCCCGCTCTTTCCGGCCATCTCGTACGCCGCGTCACGGCCGGCGGCCCGGGCTGTGCCCTTGTCGCTTTGCATGACATCGTGCATCGCGCCAATCACGGTTTCCCAATAAACCTCGTTGTCGATTTCGACGTCTGGCAATTGTTTGGGTGCAATGATTTTTCTCGTGCCGGTAAGCGGATCTTCTATGGCAGCAACGATGCGTGGCTCGAAGCGCTTGCCCCTGGTTGCCAATGTCGCCACCGCGTTCGCCAGCTGCAAAGGCGTCGCGAGCATGTAACCCTGACCGATCGACGCGATGACCGTTTCCCCGGGGAACCAGACCTGGTCTGCCCGTTCGCGGAAAGCGTGCCGTTTCCACTCACGTGATGGCAGCAGCCCCTGGTGCTCGCCCACCAGGTCGATGCCTGTGTATTGCCCGAGCCCGAATTGGTCCAGATAGTAATGCATCTGATCGATTCCGATGGCGGTGCTGATCGAATAAAAATAGACGTCGCAGGACTGCGTAATCGCGTCATGCAGGTCCATATCGCCATGACCTTGGGGTTTCCAGTCCCGGTAACGGTGCGTGCTGTGGGGCAAGGTATAAAACCCCCTGCAGAAATTCCGGTGGGTCAGATTGGTAGCGCCTGTCTCAAGCGCCGCGAGCGATAACATCGGTTTGATCGTTGAACCGGGCGGATAGGTTCCCCGAACAGCCCGGTTGAACAGCGGCTGTCCGGCGTCGGCTTGCAAGGCACTGAATTCGTCCGTGCTCATGCCCGTCGCGAAAATATTTGGATCGAATGCCGGCGCACTGACGAGCGCAAGTATCTCGCCGTTCTCCGGGTTAATCGCGACGATGGCGCCACGACGGCCGCGCAAAGCTTGTGTTGCGAGAATCTGGAGATCGAGGTCCAGGCTCAGATAGAGATTTGCGCCTGGCAGGGGAGACTCTCTTTCCGGCAGCGAAGCAGAGAGTTCCCGGAAGTCCGGCGGAACCTGCCTGCCGCGTGCATTGGTCATGACCTGTCGGTAGCCGGGACTGCCGTGCAGCTCCGACTCAAAGCTGATTTCTATGCCTGTTTTGCCGGTGTGAGCGGAGCCCACGTAAGCGGCTGGATCGAGTCTTGCCAGGTCGGTCGTGTCCACGGCGCCGACATAGCCAAGGGCATGCGCCACACTTTCCCCATGCGGGTAGCGACGCACCAGCCTGGGCTGAAAATCTACGCCTGGAAACCGCGGGCGCTGGATGGCGAAGTTTGAGATCTCGGCCTCGGAAAGCCGGAATCGCAACGTGACCGGCTTGAAGCGCGGCCCACTCAGACTGAGTGACCGGATGCGCGGAATATCTTCCTTGTCGATTAGCTTGATTTCTGCAAGGCGGTTCAGCGTGTCGTCGAGATCCGCTACCTGTTCCGGAATCAACTCGAGCTGATAGGCCGGCAGGTTTTCGGCGAGCACCCGCCCTTTCCGATCGAAAATCAGGCCGCGCGTCGGCGGCATGGCTTCGATGCGGATGCGGTTGCCCTGCGACTTCTCGGCGAAGAGTTCGTGGTCGAAAACCTGCAATTGGACAAGGCGGGCGACGACACTGCTGCACAGCAGGAATCCGATGATCGAGGAAAGCACGACGCGCCTGACAAACAAGCGCCTTTCGGAGTGATGGTCCTTGATGGGTGCGAGCAGCCTCATGGCCTCGCCCGGTAACGCACGCTGCCGAAAAACAGGGTCAGCAGCGGCCAGATCAATGTGCCTGTGATGACAGGTCCCCAGTACGCCACAGCAGGGGCATTCACTCCGGCGACACCGTTGACCCAGAAAAGAATGAACTGGTAAAACGCGAGAATTGCGAACACGGTCGCCGTCATCTGCGATACAGGGAACACCCGAAACTGCAAATGAAATTTGACCGCAATGTAGGCCACGAAACAAAGCGCAACGGCGTGTTGGCCGAGTAAAGAACCCTGAGCGACGTCCAGGAGGATCCCCACGATCCAGGCTGTGCCGACGCTGTAGGTGCGCGGTAATATCATCGCCCAATATATAAGTGTCAGCGCCACCCAATCAGGGCGAAACGGGCTGGCCCAATCGGGCATCGGAGCGATTGCCAGCATCAGCGCCGCGATAATGCAGGCGACTACGGGTAAGCGCCGTGATGCCCGGTCCTGAGTCATTCGGGAGTCTCCGGAACGTCTTCGTCCGCGATTGACCAGATCAGCATGATTTCCCGGACCTGGTTCAGCTTGGCGGCAGGTTTTGCGGATACGGCTGCGAACGGTTCCTGTGGAATTCGGGTCACATTATCAATGATTGCAACGGGATAGCCCGCCGGGAAGGCACCACCGAGTCCCGAGGTGACGAGCAGGTCCCCCTGGCGAACATCGGCGTTATTGGGCAGGAAGGGCAGATCCAGCCGGTCGAATTCGCCGGTGCCAACGGCAATCGTACGCAGGCCGTTTCGGTTGATCTCGACCGGCAGCGCATGATCCGGATCGCTGATCAGTACTGCCTGCGCCGAAAACAGGCCGGTCTCTATGACCTGGCCGACCACGCCGTCAGCATCAATCATCGCCTGGCCGTCATAAACACCATCGTTTAGTCCCTTGTCGATGACAAGATCGTGGCGAAACGGATTAGCGCTGACCGACATGATGCCGGCAACGCGGACCTCGTCTCTAACTCTGGTCCGTGCCTCCAGCATTGCGCGCAGGCGCGTGTTTTCAGCCTCGAGTGCCGAGTATCTTTGCAGTCGGGCGTGGGTCAGCAGGCGTTCGGCCTTGAGCCGGCTGTTCTCCAGCCGGAGTTCGTTGCGGCCCGCGCTGGTCTCGCCAAGCCAGTGCCACATGGCGACGGGTGCGTCGACAATGACACGCAGCGGATGGATCGTGACATCGATGGCTCTGTGCACGGCGTCGAGGTAATTCTCACGGTGGTCGATAACCAGAATCAGAATGCTGAGGCCGGCAAACAGCAGCAAGCGCAGGCCCAGGGCCGGCGTTTTCTGTGAGCGATGCTGATTTTCTGTTCTTGCGGTAAGCATTAGCGGAATGATACCGCCATTACGACAGTGGCAATAACCAACCACCGCACATGTCGCCTGCACGCGCGGACGAGCAGCAGTAGGAGCGCCCGCAGGAGCGGCTGGTTGGAGCGCCCGCAGGAGCGGCGGTGGGAGCGGCTGGTTGGAGCGCCCGCAGGAGCGGCGGTAGGAGCGCGGTAGGAGCGGCGGTAGGAGCGCCGGTAGGAGCGGCGGTAGGAGCGGCTTTAGTAGGAGCGGCGGTAGGAGCGGCGTTAGTAGGAGCGGCGGTAGGAGCGGCTTTAGTAGGAGCGGCGGTAGGAGCGGCGGTAGGGACGGCTTTAGTAGGAGCGGCTTTAGCCGCGATTCCTTAAATGATCAGTCGCGGCTAAAGCCGCCCCTACTCCAGTCCGAAGATAGCGGGTCCGTGCTCGTCAATCAGCTCGATGACTCGGCCGCCGCCGCGGGCAACACAGGTCAGTGGATCATCGGCGATGACAACCGGCAGCCCGGTCTCTTCCATGAGCAACTTGTCGAGATCCCTGAGCAGGGCCCCTCCGCCGGTCAGTACGATGCCGCGGTCTGCGACATCGGCGCCAAGCTCGGGTGGCGTTTGCTCCAACGCCTCCTTGACCACGCCGATGATGCCCTGCAAGGGTTCCTGCAAGGCCTCGAGTATCTCATTGCTGTTTAACGTGAAGCTGCGGGGCACTCCTTCCGACAGGTTGCGGCCTTTCACCGAGATCTCCCTGACTTCCTGTCCCGGGAATGCGGAACCGATTTCATGTTTGATGCGTTCTGCCGTGGCTTCACCGATCAGGATGCCGTAATTGCGCCGCACATAATTCGTAATGGCTTCGTCGAAGCGGTCCCCGCCAATTCTGACGGATGCTGCATAAACGATGCCGTTCAATGAAATAACAGCAACTTCCGATGTGCCGCCACCGACATCAAGCACCATGGAACCGCGGGCCTCGTGCACAGGCAGGCCGGCACCGATCGCGGCCGCCATCGGTTCCGGAATGAGATGTACCCTGCGGGCGCCTGCGCCTTCCGCAGATTCACGAATGGCTCTGCGCTCTACCTGCGTTGAACCATACGGCACGGCAATCAGTACCCGGGGGCTCGGCCGGAAATAACGCGTGCCGTGCGCCTTGCGGATGAAGTGCTGCAGCATTTTTTCCGTTACGGTGAAGTCAGCGATGACGCCGTCTTTGAGAGGGCGGATGGCTGTGATATTGCCGGGTGTTCGGCCGAGCATATTCTTCGCTTCCATACCGACTGCCTCGACGACGCGGCCGCCGCGAGCACTGTCTTCCCGGATAGCGACGACCGAGGGTTCGTCAAGGACGATGCCGTGACCGCGGGAGTAGATCAAGGTATTCGCCGTTCCAAGGTCGATCGACAAATCATTCGAGAAATAACCTAGAATGTTCTTTAACATGTGGGGGTAGAATCCCGCGATTCAAATGAACTTTGTAATCTAACAATGCACAGGACATTGCACAAGGCGGTGTGTACCATTGTCGCCGCTCATGCTGCCCGGTACTCTGTCGGGCGGCCGCATACCGGGTCCAAATCGTGTCACTAAGCAAAGAACAGGTTCAACACATCGCTGCGCTGGCATGCTTGCAACTGGACGAGGATGAATTCGACGATATCGTCGCCAAGCTGTCGAGCATTGTCGATTTTGTCGATCAACTGCAGCAGGTGCCGACCGACGATGTCGTGCCGATGGCGCACCCGCTGGACCAGGTGCAACGCCTGCGCCCGGATGTGGTAACAGAAACCAATGAGCGCGATGCGTTCCAGGCTAACGCACCCGCTATTCAGGACGGCTTCTATCTCGTGCCCAAAGTCATCGAATAATCATGGCAGGGCAGCAACAGGCATTACACACGCAGTCACTGGCCGAGCTGGCGAAGGGCCTCTCAAAAGGCGAGTTTTCCTCGCGCGAGTTGATCGAGACCCTGTTATCACGGATCGAAGAGCATGACAGGTCGTTGAACGCTTTTATTAGTGTCACGGCGGACCAGGCGCTGGCAGTCGCCGATGCAAGCGACAAAGCAAGATCGAAAGGAGAGGCAGGCACGCTTGCCGGCCTTCCGATCGTCTATAAAGACATCTTTTGCACCAAAGGTGTTCTGACCACCTGCGGTTCCCGCATTCTGGAAAACTTTGTATCTCCGTATGACGCGACCGTGGTCGAACGGCTATCGTCGGCAGGCGCTGTCATGCTGGGCAAAACCAACATGGACGAATTTGCGATGGGCTCGTCGAGCGAGACCAGTTATTTTGGCCCGGTCAGGAATCCCTGGGACACTGCACGTTCGCCCGGCGGGTCGTCCGGCGGCTCGGCGGCGGCCGTCGCCGCGCGCCTGACCCCGGCCGGGACTGGCACTGACACCGGCGGATCGATCAGGCAGCCTGCTGCACTGACGAATACCGTTGGTCTCAAGCCGACCTACGGCCGCGTTTCCCGTTACGGCATGGTCGCGTTCGCCTCCAGCCTGGATCAGGCGGGCGTTATTACGAGGACTGCTGAAGATGCGGCGATGCTGCTTTCTGTGATGGCCGGGTTTGACGAGCGCGATTCGACTTCAGTTGATCATCCGGTGCCCGACTATGTGAGCGGTCTGACCGTGTCATTGAAGGAACTCAAAATCGGTGTTGTTCGACAGCACTTCGACGCGGGCCTGAATGAGCAATGTGCGGCACGGGTAAAAGATGCGCTGAATGTGCTCGAGCAACAGGGCGCCAGTCTGATCGAAGTCGATCTCCCCAACCTCGATTTGTCAGTTCCAACCTATTATGTAGTCGCGCCAGCCGAATGTTCGTCAAACCTTTCCCGTTTCGATGGCGTACGTTTCGGTTATCGTGCCGATGGCGCCAAAGATCTCCTGGACCTTTATTGTCGCAGTCGTGGTGACGGATTTGGCGCGGAAGTCAAACGCCGCATCATGACTGGTACCTATGTCTTGTCGGCCGGCTATTACGATGCGTATTACCTGAAAGCACAAAAAGTGCGTCAGCTCATCAGCCAGGATTTCAAAAACGCGTTTGAGAAAGTCGACGTCATAGCGGGGCCCACCACACCGACGCCGACGTTCCCGCTGGGCGAAAAAACAGATGACCCGATTACGATGTATCTCAACGACATTTATACGATCGGCGCAAACCTTGCCGGACTTCCCGGAATATCGGTGCCCTGTGGCTTCGTCGATGATCTGCCGGTCGGCCTGCAACTCGTCGGGCCGCATTTTGCAGAAGAGACCATTCTTGCCTGTGCACACCAGTATCAGCAACTGACCGATTGGCATCAGCGCTGTCCGGAGGCCTACCAATGAACAGTGCCTGGGAAGTCGTTATCGGACTCGAGCTTCATACGCAACTTGCAACAAGCAGCAAGATCTTTTCCGGTGCGTCGACCGCGTACGGTGCCGAACCCAATACCCAGGCTTGCCTCGTCGACCTCGGATATCCGGGCGTGTTGCCGGTCCTGAATGCCGAAGTCGTGCGCATGGCTTGTAAGTTCGGCCTTGCGATCAACGCTAAAGTGGCGTCACGTTGTGTCTTCGCAAGGAAAAATTATTTTTATCCCGACCTGCCCAAGGGCTATCAGATCAGTCAATATGAGTTGCCGATCGTTTACGACGGCGAGCTCATGATCAAGGATGATCGAGGCGAGGACAAACGAATTGGCATCACGCGCGCACATCTTGAAGAAGATGCGGGCAAGTCGATTCACGAAGGCCTGAATCAGTCATCGGGAATCGACCTCAATCGCGCGGGCACGCCCTTGCTCGAAATAGTCTCCGAACCGGACATGCGCTCAGCAAAGGAAGCTGTTGCTTTCATGCGCAAGATTCATTCGATCGTCCGTTACCTGGAGATCTCAGACGGCAACATGCAGGAAGGCTCCTTTCGCTGCGATGCCAACGTATCGGTGAGACCTCACGGGCAGGAAAAGCTCGGCACACGATCCGAACTCAAAAACCTCAACTCGTTCCGCTTTGTCGAAAAAGCGATCAACTTTGAAATCAAACGCCAGATCAACATTTTGGAAGATGGCGGCGAGGTGGCACAGGAAACGCGCCTCTATGACTCCGACCGGGACGAGACCCGATCGATGCGCAGCAAGGAAGAAGCAAACGATTACCGGTACTTTCCGGATCCGGATCTGCTTCCGGTTGTGCTCGACGATGCTTTTATCGCAGAGGTGAAAAAGACGCTGCCAGAGCTGCCCGACGCGAAGCAAGCCCGCTTCGTGGAGCAATATGCATTGAAACCCAGCGACGCCGCGATCTTGACGGTCAGCCGCGCAGTTGCGGACTACTTCGAAGCGACGGTAGCTGAATTCAAAGATAATCCGAAGACGGCGGCAAATTGGATCACCGGTGAACTCTCCGCAGCACTGAACCGCGACGGCATGGAAATTACCGACAGCAAGATCGCCCCGGCGGACCTTGCTGCACTCTTGAGTCGTATCCAGGACGGAACAATCTCCGGCAAGATCGCGAAAGAGGTATTCGAAGCCATGTGGACGGGCGGCGGCGGTGCCAATGAAATCATAGAAACCAGGGGTCTGCGGCAGATCACGGACAGCTCGGCGATTGAGAAAATTGTGGACGCCGTCATTGCCGCAAACCCCGATCAGGTAAAACAATATCGCGCAGGCAAGGTCAAAGTACTCGGGTTCTTCGTTGGCCAGGTGATGAAAGAGACTGGCGGCAAGGCAAATCCAGGCCAGGTCAATGAGGTGTTGAAGCGCCGCCTTCGCAAGGGTTAGGAGTCTGCATGCAGACGCATAGCGACGCTGTCGTTCCGTTCGTCTTCGAATCGCTGCCGGTGCGAGGCGCGCTGATTCAGCTGCAAAAGTCCTGGCAACGAATGCAGCTCGGTCATACCTATCAAATGAGCGTGCTCGAAACGCTTGGCCATGCTGCAGCGGCCACCGGACTCATCGCCCAAAGCCTCAAGTTCGACGGCATAATTACGATGCAGCTCAGTGGTGACGGACCACTGGCCATGCTGGTTATGCAATGCACCAGCGAACTCGAGCTGCGCGGCATGGCCAGTGCTCCTGATCTGACGGATCATGCTTCGTTCGCCGAGCTTGTGGCGCAGGCCAGATGCGCGATCACCGTCGATGCGGGTGCGATGGAACGCCCCTATCAGGGCATCGTTGAGGTAACAGGAGCGTCTCTCGCCGACAGCCTCGAAAATTATTACGCGAAATCTGCGCAAATTCCGAGTCACATTCACCTGGTATGTGAGCCGTCCAGCTGCGGCGGGATCCTGTTGCAACAAATGCCGGAGAAAGACAGCGCGCTCGAAGATGACTGGCGCCGTCTGGGCATGCTCGCCGCGACGCTGCGCCCCGACGACATCGCCGCCGGCGTCGGCATCGATTTACTGGGCAAATTGTTCGCCGAAGACGACGTCCGGGTTTTCAGGCCGAGACCGGTCACCTTCAAATGCCGGTGTTCAAAAAAGCGGGCCGAAGATGTGCTGCGGATGCTCGGCGAAAAAGAGACAAACGCCGCATGTGCGGAAAAAGATCGTGTCGACGTGACCTGTGAATACTGTGGCCGCACGCGTTCATTCGATACTGTCGATGTCTCCCGCCTCTTCTCGGAGCACGTCGTAGAGGGCACCGACCGGGTCCACTGACTGGGCCAGGAGAAACGCGGCACGGCGGACGGGGCTATCTGGTTTCGCTCAAGTTCGCTGCGCCGTGCCTGACTCCGCCCACATCGGAGTGTCCTCGCTGCCGCATCCTGCCCCGCGCGGACAATACGACGCTCATCGAGTAGCCCTGTCCCCGGCGCTGGATCGGTGCCAGGGCGGGGACTTGCATGAGTGGTCGTGCTAAACTATCCAATGCATTATATAAAGATATAGTCATATATTTATGTTAAGCCAGGCAGAGCAGCTTGCAGCGCAATTCAAAGCCCTTGCGGATCCGGTACGCATGCGGCTCGTTGCGCTGTGCCGACAGGGCGAATGCAGTGTTTCCGAGCTCACGCAGGTCGTCGGCCTGAGTCAGCCACGGATCTCGCAGCACCTGAAACGGCTCTGCGACGCCGGGATACTGGAGCGCTTTCGGGACGGCCAGTGGGTCTTTTATCGTGTGTCGCTGCATGCTGGTGACGCGGCAGCGAGACGCCGCCTGCTCGAGCTGATCCCTGATGACGATGCGATTTTTCAGCATGACCTCGCGCGCCTGCAGGAACTCCGGGGTGAACGGGTCGCGGATGCGGGGGCAGACGCCGGCACGGAGCGGCCCGGAGACCGGGCGCTTCACAAGGCACTCCTGGAACTGACCGTGACGGCGCAACTCGGAGATCTGCTTGATGTCGGTTGTGGCCGGGGCCGGATCCTTAAATTGCTCGCCAGCCGGGCACATCGTGCCGTGGGTGTCGACATCGATGCCGACGCGCGCCGCCTCGCGCGCGCCGAACTGATGCTGGCCGGGTTGCCGAATTGCAGCCTGCGCAGGGGCGACATGTACCGACTGCCTTTCGGCGACGCGGATTTTGACACGATCATTCTGGATGATGTCCTCGCCGATGCCAGGGACCCGGTTCGGGTGCTGACAGAGGCGCGGCGTCTATTGCGGGCCGGGGGCAGACTTTTTGTCTTGCTCGCGGTCAGTGACCGTTCACCGGACGAGCTGCAGAGTCAGTTAGCTGCATGGAGTGCGACTGCAGGCCTGCGCCTGGCGCCGGCGCGCCTTGCACCAAGAATCGATCCACAGTGGCTCGTGTCGGTTGCGACGGTTTCGGACCGTCAGAGTGCCGCGGCCTGAATGCCTGTTCAAGTAAAGACTATGCAGGAACGCAAAATTACAACTACCGAACAGAGCGAGCAGACGCGTGTCGACGCAGTTACCCCCAAGGCGCAGGTGTCCTTCGAGTTTTTCCCGCCCATTACCGGGGCAATGGAAAAAACACTGTGGGATTCGATCGAGCGCTTGTCGGTATTGCGCCCGCGTTTTGTCTCCGTGACCTATGGTGCGGATGGCTCTACGCGTGAGAGAACGCACGCCGTAGTTGCACGGATCCTGAGCGAAACAGATCTGACCGCTGCGCCGCACCTGACTTGCATCGGCGCCAGCCGCGGCGAGATCGACGATATAGCACGGCGATACTGGGACATGGGTGTGCGGCACCTGGTTGCGATTCGCGGTGATCTGCCCAAGGACGTCGAAAAATACCGGCCACATCCGGACGGCTATGCCTATGGGTCGGATCTGGTGGCGGGCCTCAAGAAAGTTGCCGACTTCGATATATCTGTCGCTGCCTATCCCGAGGTGCATCCGGAAGCACCGAACCCACTATCCGATCTCGACAACCTCAAGCGCAAACTCGATGCGGGCGCATCGCGCGCAATTACGCAGTTCTTCTTCGACGTGGAGTTGTACCTGCGTTTCAGGGACCTGTGTGCCACTGCCGGGATCGACTCGAACATCGTCCCGGGTATTCTGCCAATAACACGGTTCCCGCAGTTGACGCGATTTGCCAAGCAGTGCGGTGCCAGCGTGCCTGATTGGCTAACCAGACGCTTCGACGGACTGGAGGACGATGCCGAGACACGCCAGCTCATTGCAGCCAGCGTCGCGATAGAACAGGTAAGACTGCTGGAGAAGCAGGGTATCGAGGAGTTTCATTTCTATACGCTGAACCGCGCCGAGCTGACCTTCGCCATTTGTCACGCGCTCGGTGTGCGTCCGCAACAGGCGGCTGCCTGAGGAACTGACGATGGAACGCAGGCAGCGCATAGAGGCAATGCACCAGGC
>Ga0209980_10000900_pt1 | contig 16255 bp, 21 predicted proteins | sample CR02metaG_FD_183611 | JGI IMG/M metagenome (GOLD analysis project Ga0209980, IMG submission 183611) | Deep subsurface microbial communities from Mariana Trench to uncover new lineages of life (NeLLi) - CR02 metaG (SPAdes) (version 2) | ecosystem: Environmental > Aquatic > Marine > Ocean trench...
TTTTCTCTATTATTACAACTAGTAGATTTCCCTCAGAAAACCAGTGATCCCAAACATCAGAAATGTAATCTCCCCAAGAAAAAGTATTTTTGCAAAATTTAAGAACTGAATTTTTATCAGAATATATTGCTTTTCTAATTTCCACAGCTAACTAAATTTAGTAAAACTATTAAGATTAGTCAATTATGAACGATGTATGGGAAAGATATTGGTTTGTAAAACTTCTGAAATTCCTGCTGGAAAATTACACAAAGCCTCAGTTGATGGAAAGGAAGTATTAGTGGTTAATGTAGGAGGGAATTATTTTGCAATGGATGATACTTGTACTCATTCAGGTTCGAGTCTATCAGAAGGGGAACTTGAAGGTTCTACGGTGACTTGTGGGTGGCATGGAGCCAAATTTGATTGTAAAACTGGAAAACTTGAGAAATTTCCTGCCAAGATAAATGATTTAAAATCATATAATGTAATAATTGAATCTGATGACATCTTCATAGAGGCATAAATTAAATTTAGTCTTCTACATGAGTATACGTGATGATGATGGCAGAAAAAAAATCTAAAAATGAAGAATCATTGAACACTGCTTTTGAAACATTAAATCAGGTTGCAACAAATCTTTCAACTCCAAAAAATATCAGAAAAACTATTTCGGATCTAGCAAATGATCTTAAAAGCGAAGAATATTCTATGTCAGTGCGCGCATCTAATGCAATTAGTATGTTAGATGACATAACTCAAGACCCAAACATGCCATCATATGTTAGAGTTACATTATGGCAAGCAGTTTCAACGCTAGAAGGAATAAGAGAATAGTTTTCATGATAATTAATTACAATAATGAAATTAGAAGAATATTTACAAACCCTCCCTAGTTCTATCCTTTCAGGAAATGAAGTCCAACTTCCGGACCATTCTTTTAGAGAAATTTTTGAATTTGTTAATTTATCAAATGAAGATATATTTTATCATCTAGGTTGTGGAACTGGTAAAGGTCTTACAATAGCATTAGAAGAATATGGAGTCAATAAAGCTATTGGAATTGATAATGATTCTAAAAAAATTGAAATTGCAAAAAAAATGATAGATGAAAAAAATCTAGAAAATTGTTTTGTTAATTGTAAGAATGTAATTGATGCAGAATTTGATGATGCAACAGTTATTCTTTTTTGGTTTACAGATATTAATATCACCGAAAAAATGTTGAGAAAATTTGAAAAGCTAAAAAAAGGAACAAAAATAGTAACAATTTGGGGGCCTCTTCCAGGTTGCATCCCCAATAAAGTTGATTTTCCATATATTATAAACCAGGTTCCATTTGTACTTGCAAAAGATCTAAAAGAACAATTGCTTGCAATTTTTGGTTCAAAATGTGTCGATTTTGTAAATGCATGGGAATTTGCTGAAAGATATACTAAAGCAATTGGTTCTCCTGAAGCTGGAAATGATAGATTCCTGACAATTTTACAATCTCTTGTAATATGGATTAATGCAAAAAATTTGGGGGTGGCATGCACAGATGAAATTCCGCCTGCCATAAAAAATTATATGGGTATTTTACGAAACTTTTTTAATATAGAAGTGGAACATCTTTTAAAATAAATTCCTAGTCAACTTTTTATTTTGAATTAACTTAGGATAACATATGCCTGAAAGAATGTACATCAATGTATCTGCTATTGATTACGACAACACCTCTAAAGTAATCAATTCTACACTTACCTTATTAGAAGAAATGGTACATGCCGAAGATGGTTTTGTAATAACTGATTCTGAATTTGCCTTTGGTTGGCACTTTTACGTTGTAGGTGTGAATAAGGAATTGATTCAAAAATTAGCTGATCAAATGGGATCTGATTTTCAAAATTTAAAAGGAAAAAGTATGGAGAAAAAATTTCTTACTTGGCTTACAGGTAAAGTAGAACAAAAAAATCTTAGAATTAAACTTGCAATTAAAGAAGAAATGGAATCAAGCAAGCATGGAATTTTCTAAAAATATTTTATGGGCCTTCGAGGGGAATCGAACTCCTGCCCGGGGATCCACAGTCCCCTATACTACCACTATACTACGAAGGCCACGGAAACGAATGTAAACACATCCAGTAATAATCTTTAGCTATAAGAAAATTTTTGAAGTTGATAATTTGCCTTTAAGTTTATTATTCTCTTTTCATCATATTTCATATGGAACATAAGGGATGGTGGATTGGAATGGCAATTGCTGTTGCAGTAGTTTGGACCGGAATAAACTATCTAATTCCTTGGCATTGAAAAAATACCCTTAACTCAATATTTTACTTGAAAATTCTTTAACCACCTTTAAATTTGCAAATTAATCAAAAAATTTGATTTGAAAAAGGACTTTATTACTAACAAACTACGCCATGGAAAAAAGATAGAATTGGAAAGCGGTGCTGTTGAACATAATGTTATTACTATTGAAGGAGAAAAATTTTCATGGATTGATTTACAAAATCCAGATAGAAAAGATGTAGAAGAACTTGCAACAAAATATCATTTTAATGCATTAAATGTTGAAGACTGTATGACAAAATTTGAACTTCCTAAATTAGATAGCTATGATGATCATGTCTTTCTCATTTTACATTTTCCTCCACTTAATCCAATTAAGGGAATGCCAAAATTTAGTCAATTGTCTATCTTTATGGGAATTAATTATATTGTCACAGTACACCAAGGTGATCTTAAACCCTTAGTTGACATGGTTAACGTTTGTAAAGAAAATAATGATCCTCAACGAAAACAACGTCTAATGGGTAAATCAACTGGATTTTTACTTCATGAAATTATTGATATCTTGGTAGATGATTTACTTCACACCTTGAGAAAAATAGTTGGAAACCTTGATGATATTGAAGATAGCGTTTTTGATGAAACAAAATCAGCTGCACGAAAAATTTCTCATCTTAGAAGGGAAATTACTGCGCTAAGAAGAATTGTACATCCATTAAAGAGAATTGTATTAGAAACTGCTAAAAACATTCAAAGGTTTTCACAGACAGAAAAAGACTTGACCCTTTATTTTGATGATGTGATAGACCACGTTGATAAAGTTATAGAATCATTAGAAGAATCTAAAGAAACTATGGAAATCTACAAGGATACAGACTTTGTCTTAAGCACAGAAAAATTAAATAAAATTTTGGCACTATTGACAATTGTTTTTACACTTGCTATACCTGCTACTGTTATTGGTACATTTTATGGAATGAATGTTTACCTTCCAGGAGGAATAGAAACTGGTCAGACCGCTGGATTTTATGACTTCATTCCGCTGATATTGGTTTTGTTGGCATCTGGCATTCCTGCGTTGATTATGTTCTTGTACTTTAGGCGTTTAGGATGGGTTGGATCTTAGTAAATTAAATAAAAATTTACATACTTTGCACAGATTTAATTAAACCAGGATTGCTGAAAAATCATGAGTTGTAGTGGAGAAACAGTAGAAGAAGAAAATCAAATAATTCAGATAAAACCTGGAATTGCACAGCAGCTAAAAAAAGCAAAGTATGGAGTTTCTGACCATTCTACCGTTGAATTATGCCACTATACAAAAAAATCATTCAAAAATGGAGGAGATTGTTACAAGAAAAAATTCTACGGCATTTCTACTCATCGATGCATGGAATTTTCCCCCGCTGGAATGCATTGTGAAAATAGATGTGTGTATTGCTGGAGACCAATGGAATTTTATGATTCAATGAAGATGGAGCCAGAAAAAGTTGCCGAACCTGAAGAAATCATAAACAAGCTGCTGCCAGAAAGACGGAAACTAATCGTAGGCCATTATGGAGATCCTAAAAGTGATAAAAAGAAAATTGATGAATCATTACTTCCTCAACATTATGCAATTTCACTTTCTGGTGAACCAACAATGTATCCCAAACTTCCAGATCTAATAAAATATCTAAACTCTCTTCCAAATACAAAATCTACATTTCTTGTCACAAATGGTCAGGAACCAGAAATGATTCAAAAGCTTCAGGATGAAGATGCATTGCCAACACAACTGTATCTATCAACTAATGCTGCTGATGTTGATACCTTTATGAGAATTAACAGACCAAGATACAAGGATTCATGGGAACGATGGAACACCTCACTTGAAATGCTTGCTAAATTAAAGACTCGAACAGTTCTTAGAATAACTTTGATTAGAAATTATAATGACCAAGATGAAATTATTCCTGCTTTTGCATCATTACTTCAAAGATCAAATGCTCATTTTATTGAAGTAAAATCCTACATGCATATTGGACGTTCTACCAATCGACTTGAGCATGAAGATATGCTAGATATGGAAGAGGTTAGGCACTTTGCATATGAACTAGCAAAACAAAGTGGCTTTTCAGTCATGGATGAGAGTTTTATTTCAAGAATAGTAGTGCTTCAAAATCAAAAACGGTTTATTGACCGTTGGATACCTACGTATTTGAAAACCAATTAGAAAATTTTCGTAGTGCAAGATATCTGTGCGAAATTTCATTTTTGTTTTTAATTTTTGCAAAGGTTTCTTTTTTGCCTTGTGGAATGAAAATTGGATCATATCCCCATCCATTTCCTTTAATATTTTTTGAAATTTTTCCATTAAGGTTTGCGCTAAATAATTTAATTTCATTTTTTTTATGACAAAATGCTATAACTGAATGAAATTTTGCTTTTCTATTTTTGCCAACTAGTTTTAAAATCCCATTGTTCCCTATGGATTCAAAAACAAAAGATGAATATGGTCCTGGAAATCCGTGTAATGATTCTATAAAAAGACCGTCATCTTCTACAATTACTGGTTTTCTACATTGATTAAAAGCGTCTGCAACTTTTTTTGTAGCTATTTTTTCAATGGAATTACCCTGTATTTCTTCTAAATTACATTTAAAAAATCCTAACTTTATTCCATGAATGGCAAGAATTTGTTTTGCTTCTCTGAATTTGTTTGCATTAGATGATGCAAATAAAATATCAAATGACATTGGCATATCTTCCGCGACTTTCTATTACTGAGACTAGGTGTGTGACTTTGTTATAATAAGTAGAACCAACTGACTTTTTATAACCTGACAAGAAATTTGCCCAAGCTTTTTTTATAATTCGAGCATGAGCACTATTCAAAATTTCTTTAAATAATCTCAAGTCTATAGCATGATCTACTGGCTTTTTTGTTTTATTAGCAAGTCCAAAATCAATGACAAAAATTTTTCCATTTACAAGAATAAAATTTGATGTTGTTAAATCACCATGCATAATGCCATTTTTATGAAGGGTGCCAACTATTCTGCCAATTTCTTTACAATATTTTATTAATTTAAGATCTGGAAGTTCATATACCAAAATTCCATCCAAATGTTGCATAAGTATAGAACAATTTTTCATATTGACTTGATAGATCAGTGGAGTACGAATCCCAAATGACTTTACTTCAGAAATTATTTGAGATTCCCTAATTGTTCGTTGTTTTCTAATTTTACTATCTAATTGTGAATTACGATAATTTTTTTTCTTTCTAATCTTAAGAATGGCTTTTTTATTATCCCAATTTGAGAGATGAAGATCTCCTTCTGCACCTTTTTTTAATAATTTCAAAACCAATTTTTCTTCATTCAGGTTTCATTAAGATTTTTCCAAACAAGCCTTTTCCTTTTAACATCTTTTTGTGAGCCTCAACCGCATTCTCAAATGTATATTCAGAATCAATAATAGCCTGAATTTTTCCTTGATGCATCCAATGTAAACCAGCCTCTAATTCAGCCCTTGTACCCTGTGTAGAACCAAGAACATTAATTCCTTTAAAGAAAATTTGGCGCAAGTCTGTTTTTACATCATAACCTGTAGTAGCCCCAGTAGTAACTATTGTTGCACCATATTTTAACAATGTAAGTTCCTTATTCCAATGAGAACCTCCTATATGTTCAAAAATGACGTCGACGCCTGCTGATTTTCCATTTTTTTTAGCAAGATCTTTTGTAATTTGCCTTACTTCTTTGTGCCAATCATCTTTTCTGTGGTCAACGGCAAAATCTGCTCCAAGTTGTTTACATTTATCTAGTTTATCTGGACTCGCAGTAGCAATTACGTCACAATTATAAAGTTTAGCAATTTGAATTCCAAAAATTCCCATGCCAGAACTACCTCCCATTATCAAAACCGTTTGTCCAGGGAAGATCTTAGCTCTTCCAACAAGCATGTGCCATGACGTCATTAATGTCATTGAAGCTGCTGCGGCTTCTTCATAGCTTAGGTTATCTGGGATTTTTACTAAATTTACTTCAGGCAAATGTGTTTTCTCACAGAAACCTCCCCATAGTGGACCTGTTTGAAATCCCCAGATCTTTCTACGTTGGCAATCAAATTCCCTACCACTTGTACATGCTTGACAAACTCTGCAAGTAAGATTACTATTTGAAACTACTCTATCACCTACCTGAATATTTTTTACTTCATCACCAACAGCAATTACTTCACCTGCAGCATCAGTGCCAGAAATATGAGGCAGTGGTATTTCGATAGGTTTTCCTCTCATTCCCCAAATATCATCATAATTTAGTGCAGCTGCTTTTACTTTGAAAACTACTTCATTCGATTGTGACTGGGGTTCATCAATATCTTTAAGCATCAAAATTTTTGCAAAATCGTCATCATGAGTATATTCTTCATAAACTAGTGCTTTCATTAAAATTATAACCCCATTAATGAAGATTAAAATCTAATTATGGAAGATTCAGAAAAAAAAATCAGGCAAGAAGATTGTAGTGAAGATTCTTTAGGACCGGGTATTCTCACTCTGACCAACAAAAGAGTTGCTTTTGATAAAACTAGAGGAAGAATAATGGATTTTGCAAAAAAGTTTGGTGAAACAGTAATCAATGTTCCTCTTAATGATGTGACAAAGGTGTGGAAAGAGGGCATATTCATGAAAAAAGTTTGCGTTAGAGTCAAAACCGATGAAGGAGAAAAAGATTACAAGTTTGGTGTTTTCAGCAATGGAAGGTGGCTTAAAACCTTACAGGATACTCTGGAAGAAAACAAAAATCAATAAGAAATATCAATATTATCTAATCGCCAAGATTGCCTTACGAATGTATCTTCAAGGCGGGCACTTGGCTTTGTTTTAGACTCTAATAGGCCAGTCCAAGCAATTTGAGAGCCACAATCACCAGAATAATTTATTGGCATTACAAAAAATTTACATTTTTGTCTTCTACACACACTTTTCAGCATTTGTGATAATCTCTTATTTGCTGCCACTCCTCCAACAATCATCAATTCCTTTTTCTTAGTAAAGGCAAGAGCTCTTTCTGTGGCTTCACCAATCATTGCAAATGCTGTTTCTTGAAGAGAAAAACAGGCCTCATCTTCTTTTCCTTTTTTTACAATTGATTTTGTAGCAGAGAGTAATCCTGAAAATGAAACATCATTTCCTTTTACTGTATAAGGTAAAGGTATGTAGTTTGTGGTTTTTTTTGCCAAATTTTCAATTTGTATTCCGCAAGGTGAACCAAATCCAAGTGATCTTCCAAATTGATCAAGAAGTTGACCTAATGTAATGTCTAATGTTTCTCCAAAAACTCTCCATCTTCCCATCATAAATGCTAGTAACATTGTATGTCCTCCTGAAACTAAAAGTACCAAAGGATTTTTAGCACCAGTTACAAGTTTTCCTAACTCTATATGCCCTAGTGCGTGGTTGACAGGATAAATTGGAATTTTATAATATGATGATAATGAACGAGCAACTACTGCACCAACTCTTAAACATGGCCCAAGTCCAGGACCAGCAGCATATGCAATAAGATCTAAATCAGTAATACCAACTTTGGCTTGTTGTAAACAATCTGAAAGGACATCTGCACTGTTTTCAACGTGATGTCTTGAGGCTTCTCTTGGGTGAATTCCTTCACCATCTGGAGGTCGATATATTCGTCTAACATCAGAATGAATCTTACCTTTGTTTCCTTTTTTTTCAAGAACTGCACATGAAAATGTATGTGCTGTACTTTCAATTCCTAAACATAACATTTTATCCTCTACTCATACTAGACACAATTTTAATTACATCACCATCTTTTAACTGATGATCAGCACCAATTCTTTGTTTTGTTTTAACATCAATAGCATGTAAGAATCCCTTTGCTAGATCTGCATGTACCGTTCCTGCCAAATCTTTTGCATTCGAACCAGAAGACAAAAGTCTGGCATCAGGAAGAACTTCACCATCTTTATTGCATAGCTTTGTATCATCTTCTACTGGATAAACTACAATTAATTTTAAAACATCAAAAACAGCAGAATTCAAAACTTTCTGAATGCCAGTTGAATTAATTTTTGAGAAAACAGATTTGACTAAATCTAAGGCTTTTTTTTGTTGTGGTGAGATCTCAACATTTTCTTTAATAGTAAAACTAGTGTCTCCTGGAACATAATTAACTAGACCAGATTTTGCTGCTTTTCTCAAAAGTAATTCAGTTTCAGCACTACACATAGTAACACTAGAATCTTTAATTTTATCAACTATTGCTAAATCCTTGCAAAGATCTGCCTTGTTTGCTGCAACCATAATTGGTTTTGTTTTTTTTCTTAACTCCTTAATGAATTGAATAAGATCAGAGTCTTGCCATTCAGTTGGTTTTTTTGTTAAAAAACCTAAATTTTGTAAAACAACATGTACGTCATAATCTTTTATTGATAATCCACTAAAGCGGTTAGCAATTCCATCTACTAGTTTAGTTCTTTTTTGTTCAATTTCCTTTGAAAGCTTTGGCCATTCACGTTTTAAAATTTGTAAGAACCATTGATCAAATTCATCCTCAACAAATTTTATATCTTCTAAGGGATCGTGAGTTCCAATTGGTACTGGTTGTCCTTGAATATCTGTAGAACCTGCAATGTCTACAACATGTATCAATGCTTCAGCTTGTCTTGCATCATCTAAGAATTGGTTACCCAATCCTTTACCTTCATGAGCACCTGGTACAAGACCTGCAATATCAATTAGTTTTATGGGAATAAAACGTGTTCCATTTTTGCATAATGAAATATCGTGCTTTATTTCAAAATGTCTGCAAGCACAGTCTGTTTTGACATAAGCTACACCTACATTTGGTTCAATAGTTGTGAATGGAAAATTTCCAATCTGAACTGGAGCCTCTGTTGCTGCAGAAAAAAACGTTGATTTTCCAACGTTTGTTTTACCTAAGAGCCCAATTTGCATGCCAGACTAGTATCCCCTTGTAATATTAGTATTGCAGAAATTGTTTAATCTAATTCAAGTTGTCTCTATAACATGGCAATTATCATAACTGGAAATCCAGGAGTAGGCAAACATACCTTAGCAAAAAGTGTTACAAAGATTTTGAATTATAAAATACTAAATATCAATAAGATAGCACTAGAATCCGGGCTTTATGAAAAAAAAGATAATACCATAGATGTTGATGTTAAAAAATTGAAAAATATTTTAAAAAAGAAAATAAAAAGAAACTCCCTAATTGTAGGGCACTTAGCACCTTATGTTGTATCTAAAACTCAAGTGAAAAAAGTAATTATTCTACGAAAAAATCCTTACAAGCTTATTTCAGTTTTTAAAAAAAGAAAATATTCTGCAAAAAAAATTATTGAAAATACTGGTAGTGAAGTTTTAGGAGTAATTGCATATGATTCAATTAAAAAATTTGGTAAGAAAAATTCCCACCAAATTGATACAACATCAAAGTCGATTTCTAAAATATCAAAAATTGTATTAAGTGCACTTAAGGGAAAATTTGAAAATGATACAGTAGATTGGTTAACTTTGGTTTCAAAAAAAAATGAACTAAAAAAATTCTTTACATATTAATTAAATAATGCATTAGTTAGCGTAATGTTAAATTGTTTGAGATAAAAAAATGTGATTTGGCAGGAAGAATTGGAATTTTGCATACAAATCATGGTAAAGTTGAAACTCCTGCATTTGTTCCGGTGATTCATCCTGTTAAACAAACAATTCCCACAAAAAAAATTCGTGAGTTAGGATTTGACTTGGTAATTACAAATGCATACATTACACTCAAACATTATGGAGATGATGCAATAAAACGTGGAATTCACAACATTATTGACTTTGATGGTCCAGTAATGACTGATTCAGGTGGATACCAGGTTTTAGAATATGGGGATGTGGATGTTTCACATGAAGAAATGTCCGAATTTGAAGCTAAGATTGGATCAGATATTGCAATTCCACTTGACAAGCCAACAGGTTACGGTCTGCCAAAAACGAAAGCAAAATCATTTGTTGAACACACTTTGAAAGTTTCAAAACAAGTTTTAAAGAAAAAAGCTAATGGGCAGATTTGGGTTGGACCAATTCAAGGTGGCGAACACATGGATCTTGTCAGAAAATCTACAAAAACACTCGTAGAATATGGTTTCAAAATGCTTGCTTTGGGGAGCCCAGTTGAATTCATGAAATCATATGAATACAAGTTACTTGCTAACATGATAATTTCTGCAAAAAAACTAATTCCTAGTGCCATTCCTCTACATCTTTTTGGGGCTGGTCATCCACTCACGATTCCATTTGCAGTTGCTTTAGGTTGTGATACTTTTGATTCGGCATCATACATGTTATACGCAAAACATGAGCGATACATTACAGAGGATCGAACTTTGCATCTTTCTAAAATTCCAAACTTTACTTGCTTGTGTGAGGTTTGTTCTAGACTCAATCCAAAAGAATTACTTGATCTTGATAAGGATGAAAAAACAAACAAGATTGCACTTCATAATCTCTATGCCATCAAGTCTGAGGTAGAAAGGGTAAAGGAGGCTATCTATGGAGGAAGATTATGGGAATATGTCATTAAAAAAGCACGTTCTCATCCTAAATTATTTGAAACAATAGATGTTTTTACAGAAAACTCCAAGTACTTTATGAAATCAACTCCTAGATTCAAGGATTCTGCCATTTTCCTATTTTCAGCTGTGGACCAATTTAGACCAGAAATCATATCATATCATGAAATGGTTCGAAGATTTAGAACAAAAAAGAAAATTCTGGTTCTTACAAGGGATTCTACCAGAAAGCCGTTTTATTTATCCCCAGAATATAATCTACTAAAAGACAAGTTTTCAAATCAAAATTCAGTACAATTCTGTCAATACAATCCTTTCTTAGGTATAGTTCCTTTGGAGATTTCAGATATTTTTCCTGCAGCTCATAATGTCATGGCTAGAATTGATTACAAACCTGAAGATTTTACAATTTTTGCTAAAACATGGAAAATCTTCTTTGAGAAGAATCATTTTACTACTCTTTATTACGATAAGAAAGATGAATTTCTCAATTATTTTGCAAAAACATTACGAATGCAAATTAGAAAAAAGTCACTTTGATAATAAAAATAAAGAAAAAAAGTGCGAAAGATACCGACTATAAAGCGGCGTCTTCTGCCCAACCTTTTATGAATACTCCGTTCTTGTGAAGAGGTACAGGTTGTCCTGCAGTGTAATTCATTGGTCTCATCCAAAAGATTGATTTTGTTGGACAAACTCCAATGCATGCACCATCAGAAATACATCTTTCTGGATAAAAGACAAATGCTTTTCCTCTCTTCCAACCTTCAACAGGTTTTACACGAAGTACGTCGGGGCCAAGAGTAGTACAGATTTCTACACAAAGTGCACATCCGATACATCTCTGTTCATCAATGTCTGGAAGTATTGCTATTGGCATTTATTTCACTTAATGTAATCATTGTTCGGTTGCTATTTAAACCATGATTGAAATCCATAACAGGGTTATAGAATAGTTTGATCGGAAATTAAAAAATTCAATATCACCCCGTTATTTCAGATTTATTCTTAGAATTTGATTAGTTATAGCTAAGTTCAATAATTATTGATAAATCTTGAAAATAGAGTTTGAAATCACATATCACAGTAAAATATACAAATTAAAAAACAAAAAAAGAGTAATATGAATTAGACGTGTTATTTTCTCATTGCATCAATTTGACCAGATGTAACCCAGTCAAGTAATTCAGCTGAGGTTGGATTAAGTTCAGCCTTTTTGTCCATTAGGTTCTTTACCCAAATCCAATTAATCTGGTTAAGAAGTGGTTTATTTGCTTCATCGCCTGCGCGAACCTTTGAGACAACAGCTTGATCCTGTGTTTTTAACCAATCTTGATAACTTCTACCCATACGGATCGGATCAAAGCTAGCGCTAATTAAAGCTTTTGAAGATTATAGCTTTTAAAGAGTGATCGGAGATTTGGTAACAAAGTTTTAAGGTAGATCTAAAGGCAAATGATTTCTTGAATGTTAAAGTTTTAGGAGCAGCTAGAGAAGTAGGTAGATCTGGTTTTTTAATTAATAGTAATGGAACAAATTTACTTTTAGATTATGGAGTAATGTTTGGAAGACGTGGCTCTCCCCCACAATACCCCATGCATGTAAAGCCCAAAGACGTTGACTCTGTTATTATTACACATGCTCATCTTGATCATTCTGGTTATGTGCCAGCTTTGTTTGCAAGTGGGCATTGTAATGTATATGCAACTCCTCCTACTTTTGATCTAACTCAATTATTAATTGAAGATATGTTAAAAATTGAAAAAAACTTTCATCCCTTTGATCTTCCTGAACTTAATAACATGATGAAAAATTCTAAAGAAATTGGATTTAGGGAGAAAGTAAAACGAGGAAATACAACTTTTGAGCTTCGTTCATCGGGTCATGTTTTAGGTGGAGGTACGGTTCTAGTAGAATCAGAAAATAAACGCGTTTTCTATACAGGGGACATACATCCTCAAGGTTCACGAATGTTGCCTAAAGCTGACCTAGATATTGGTGAAATTGATTTGCTCATTACAGAAAGCACCTACTCACAAACAGTACAAAAGCCACGAGAACAATCCGAAGAAGAATTAATTGAGTTTGCCAATGAGGTAATGGATAGGAAAGGAGTTTTGTTTATTCCAGCATTTTCAGTAGAACGTTCACAAGAAATTGCATGTGTATTAAGAAGTTCAAGATTCAAACATAAAGTGATAATGGATGGTATGGCCCTTAAGGTAAATGATATAATGTTTCGTTATCCTGAATATCTTCGAGATCGAAAAATCTTTGCAGATGCTATCAATAGTGCAGTAGCTATTAGAAATGATAGAGAACGCAGAAATGCTCTATCAGAACCATGTATTGTAATTTCGCCTGCAGGAATGCTTGTAGGAGGAAACGCAGTTTACTACTTACAAGAACTTGCATTTGATAGTAAAAATGGAATTGCACTAGTTTCGTATCAAGGTGATGGAACGCCAGGAAAGAAACTTTTAGAAACAGGTAAAGTTGAAACGCGAGGAAGGAACCTGAAGGTTACAGCACAAGTAAAACAGTTCGAGTTTTCTGGACATGCAGATAAAAATGAACTTTTTGATTTTGTTAAAAACATCAAAGGAAATCCAAAGGTTTTGACAGTACATGGAGACGAAGATTCATGTACTAAATTTGCAGAAGAATTACATGAACGACTTGGTCTTGAAACACACTCTCCTAAAGTAAATGAAACCATTACTGTTTGAGAATTTTTCTCAGCAAATTAACTTGCAGGATACCATTAACAGTGGGCAGGTCTTTTTGTGGGAAAAAAATGGGAAAAAATGGTATGGAATCAATGGAAATGATGTTCTAGCTATTGATCAGAACACGCGAAAAATTACATCATTTTCAGAAAATCCTGCAGACATTTTTCGAAATGATGATAATTTAAAAAAAATTCTGGAAAATATTAGCCAAGATAAAATTGTAGAATCAGCGATTCAAAGATTTCCTGGGCTTCGTCTTTTACGACAAGATCCTTTCCAATGCTATATCTCATTTATTGTATCATCTAATTCTAATATCCAAAAAATCAAACTAATGTTAAAGAAGTTATGCAAAAAATTTGGAAGAAAGGTTAGATTTGATGGAAAAGAATTTTTCTTGTTTCCTGAACCAAAACAATTGGCAAATGCACAAACTAAAGATTTGCTTAGTTGTGGTTTAGGTTATAGAGCAAAGTCTGTAAAAAATGCTTCAAGGGATGTAGTTTCAGAAAAAATTGATTTTGAATTTTTAAAAAATGCTGATTATGATACTACAAAGAAAACTTTATTGAAGGTTTATGGAATAGGTGATAAAGTAGCTGATTGCATCATGTTATTTTCACTTGAAAAACTTGTTGCGTTTCCACTTGATAGATGGATGCTAAGAGTTTTGCAGAAATATTATTCTAAAAAGTTTCAATCACTTGGAAAAACACTAACAGAAAAAAAATATTCAATGCTACACGAGGAAATTATAAATTATTTTGGTCCTTATGCTGGTTATTCACAACAATTTCTCTTTAAGATGGAAAGAGAAATTAATAAAAAAAAATGGTAATAACTAACAAATTAAATTATTGCGTTATGGACTTCATACTTCTATCTCCGCCTTGTTTTCCAACAAAAACTTTATCTAAATAATATGTAGTATTACCTTGATATTCTATTGTAAATTTTATATCAAATACGTTGTTAACGAGTCTGGGATTATTTGGTACATTGAAAAACCCAGAAAACCATCCATTATTACTTGTTGTACCACTCGTAGAAACAATTACTGTTTCAGCTCCTGTAAAAAAACCTTCTACAGTTACATTGGCACCGGCAATATATCCAAATCTTTGCTGTATGTTTCTTGATGGATTTTGTTCCTCATCATACACTCTAATATTAAATCGATAAGAACTTTTAAGATCTACAACATGACTTACATCTCCCAAAATAATCATGTTTATTGTTTCAATTGGTTCAACTATAACAGGTTCTTGTTCTTCTTCAGCTGTTTCTGAAACCATTTCTTTTTCTTTCATAATAATTTCAGATAAAGGTTGAGCTGAAAGGGCAGATTTTGTTACATAGTGAAAACTAAATCGCTCATTACCTTGGTCTAGTTTTCCTGTAAGCTGATAAACGAAACCATCAGCACTGGCTCCAACAAGCCTTCCAAAAATTCTAATTGAAATTTCATTTCCTTGATTGTCTTGTGCAGTACCTAAAATTCTCAGGAATTTCCCATCACGTAAAAGAGAGCCGCTAATACCATCTAGATCATATTCTCTGTCTTGAAAAATTAGAAAACCTTCCTTGATAATCATTTTTGCAGTCCTAGCTGTATCTTGAAGAGAAAAAGTCAAAGAAATTGTAGAACCATCTAATTCATTTTCTGTTATTGTAAAGCCATTTCCAGTCAAAAAGTAGGATTTGGATGGAACAAACTGGGCATAAGCTTGTTCGGAGAAACCCATAGCAAATAGAGTGAATATTGTAAAAATTGTCAATACTGTAGCTGTGAGACTAATTACTCTCATGTTGCTTCTCATAGGATTTTGGTTGTTTTTTGCTTTTTCTAAGAAATCATTCGACTCTTTAGTTGAAGATAGGTATTAGCCTATCTGACCTTTGTTGGAAATTGACAAAGTGTTTGATTTACTATCATAAACTAATTACAGAATATGTTCTATTGCTTTTTGAATATCCCCAGCGTTAATTACGCCGCCTTCCATCATTGCTTCAAGTAGCCTGAGAACTTTTAATTCACCAGTAGCCCCTGAAATTGTTTGTGGTATGATCACACATATATCAGAAACTATGACTGTAACCTCATCATCCTTACCTCCCTTCCAATCCCGCGGTATGCCAATGTAATAATACTTGAAATCTTTGTGACTAAGATCTTGATAAAGGACTTCTACCATTATTTTGTTACTTTATGATGAAATTAAAACATACCTTAAATTAATAAAAATATAAGAAATGGATGAATATTTCAAAAGTCTTTTGACTCAAATTTCTGAAACCTACAATTTTCTTAAGGAGATGAAAGATAAACCAGGTGATCTTGATATTATTAAAGTACAACAAAGCAAAATTCAGGGCTTAATCAAAGTTTTATGCAACAAAATAGAGACATTGCATAATGAATCGGATGATTTTTCCGAACTTTTGAAAGTTGCAAAAACATACCTCAAAAATTATGATTTTTACGATATCATTGATACTTATCAGTTATACTCTGAAGACGTTATGAGAATAAAAAATATAAGAATTTCAATTCTTTCTTCTTTAGAAGAAACTAAACTCATTTCTAAAATTCAATCCATGTTACAACATTGGGATTCATAATTTAAGGAATACTGGATCGGACCTTTGTTGGATGTTGACCTGTGTATAGCTCT
>Ga0209980_10000902_pt1 | contig 16249 bp, 10 predicted proteins | sample CR02metaG_FD_183611 | JGI IMG/M metagenome (GOLD analysis project Ga0209980, IMG submission 183611) | Deep subsurface microbial communities from Mariana Trench to uncover new lineages of life (NeLLi) - CR02 metaG (SPAdes) (version 2) | ecosystem: Environmental > Aquatic > Marine > Ocean trench...
GAATACATTTTCATAAAGGGCGCCCGCCAGAACAATCTCAAAGGGCTGAACCTGCGTCTGCCGCTGAACGAGCTGATCGTGATCACCGGGGTCAGCGGCTCGGGCAAGTCGTCGCTGGCCTTCGACACCATTTACTCCGAAGGCCAGCGCCGTTACGTGGAGACCTTCTCGCCCTACGCGCGTCAGTTTCTCGATCGCATGGACAAGCCCCGGACGGATCGCATCGAGGGGATCCCGCCGGCCATCGCCATCGATCAGACCAACCCCGTGCGCACATCGCGTTCCACGGTGGGCACCATGACGGAGCTCAACGACCATATCAAATTGCTGTTCGCGCGCGCCGCGCGCCTCTACTGTCATGGTTGCGGGCAACCGATCCAGCGCGATTCGCCCGACAGCATCTACGCGTCCCTGCTCCATGAGACCAGGGCAGCACGGCAAAATACCGAGCGGTCGCCGCGGCTCATGATCACCTTCCGGATTTCGATTCCGGACAATTTCAGCCAGGCGGAGATCATGGGATTCCTGGCGAGGCAGGGCTATACGCGCATTCATAAGAAAGATCGCCGATCGCTGGAGGTAATCCAGGATCGGATCCGCTTCCAGTCCGGGCAGCGCGGGCGCATCATCGAGGCGCTGGAGGCGGCCCTGGAACGGGGTCGCGGCAGCCTCACCGTGTACCTGCTCGGCGAGGACAACGCGGCACGGGACTCCTGGCAGTTTTCATCGGACTATCGTTGTCCGGGCTGCGACATCCGTTACCGGGAACCCATCCCCAGCACCTTCTCTTTCAATTCGCCCATCGGCGCCTGTGAATCCTGCCGCGGCTTCGGCCGCACCATGGGCATCGACTATACGCTCGTGATCCCCGATGAAAGCAAGAGCCTCGCCGAGGGTGCGGTGAAGCCGTGGCAGACCAAGAGCTACCGCAAGTGCCAGCGGGATCTCATGCGTCATGCGGCGGCCCGCAAGGTACCGGTGGACGTTCCCTGGCGCCGCCTGGGCAAAGCCCACCAACGCTGGGTGCTCGAAGGTCTGGGCAAACGGGGTTCGCGCCACTGGTACGGGGTCAAAGGCTATTTCGATTGGCTCGAGACCAAGAGCTATCGCATGCATATTCGTGTGCTGCTCTCCAGGTACCGATCCTACGTGCCCTGTGAGGAATGCCGCGGCGCGCGGCTCAAGGGCGAAGCCCTGGACTGGCGGTTGGGATCGAAGTCCGATGCGGACGCCGCCCTCTGGGCTTCGCAATCTTTCCGATCACCGCTGGTGACTATGACCGACAGTGCACACGCGGCGCTTCCGGGGTTGAGCGTGCACGACATCGTTCTGCTGCCCCTGGACCGGTGCAACGCGTTTTTCGCGCGACTGCAGCTGGAGAAATCCCTGGACGAAGCGGTCAAGCTTCTGCTCGACGAGATTCGGTCGCGCCTGCGCTACCTGGTGGAGGTCGGGCTCGGCTACCTCACCCTGGACCGGCAGTCACGCACCTTGAGCGGTGGCGAGGTGCAGCGCATCAATCTGACCACTGCTCTGGGCACATCTCTGGTCAACACGCTGTTCGTTCTCGACGAGCCCAGCATCGGCTTGCATGCCCGCGACATGCGACGCGTGATCGGCGTCCTGCATCGTCTCAGAGACGCCGGAAACTCGTTGATCGTCGTCGAGCACGACGCACAGATCATGCTGGCGGCGGACCGGGTGCTGGATCTGGGTCCCGGACCGGGCGAGCGTGGCGGCAGGGTGGTCTTCTACGGATCCCCCGAGGAGCTCGCGCAATCCACCCGTTCCCTGACGGCGCAGTACCTGAACGGCAGCAAGCGCATCTCGCCGCCGCGTGCCTCGGGCGCGCGAGCCGAGCCCACCACCGAGCACAGCATTGAAATCATCGGCGCCGCCGAGCACAACCTCAAGGGCATCGACGTCCGCCTGCCTCTCAATCGATTCGTGTGCGTGACCGGCGTCAGCGGCTCGGGTAAGTCGACGCTGATCGAGGACATCTGCTACCGGGGATTGCGCAAGCTCAAAGGCCGGCCCGTGGATGCACCGGGGCGCCATCGTGAAATTCGCGGCGCCGAGCACATCGACGATGTCATGCTCGTCGATCAGTCCCCCATCGGCAAGACGACGCGCTCCAATCCCGCCAGCTACGTGGGCGCGCTGGACACCATCCGCAAGCTGTTCGCCCGGGAACCGCTCGCCATAGAGCGCGGCTACACAGCGGGAACTTTCAGCTTCAATTCCGGCACGGGCCGCTGCCCGACCTGCGGCGGAAACGGATTCGAGCACGTGGAGATGCAATTCTTGAGCGACGTGTACCTGCGCTGCCCGGATTGCGATGGCCGACGTTACCGCCCCGAGGTGCTGGAAGTAAAGCTCGCCTCCACGGCCGGGGGACGCGGCGGGCGACGGCAGCGCGCGCCATCCATGGCGGACGTTCTCGACATGACGGTGACCCGGGCGTTGAATTTCTTCGCCGATCAACCGAAGATACTGAAGGCCCTCGAGCCTCTCTCTGGCGTCGGCCTGGGCTACATGAAGCTCGGTCAGCCGGTGCCCACCCTCAGTGGCGGCGAGGCCCAGCGGCTCAAGCTCGCGGGTCATCTGGCGAAGACCAGCTTGAGCCCGAAGCTGCTGTTGTTCGACGAACCCACCACCGGCCTGCACTTCGACGACGTGGCGACTCTAATCGCTGCGTTCCGGCGCCTGCTGGCCATCGGCCATTCGGTGGTCGTCATCGAGCACAATCTGGATCTCATTCAAGCCTGCGACTGGATCATCGATCTGGGCCCCGAGGGGGGAGACGCGGGCGGCGAAATCGTCTGTACAGGACGGCCGCGGGAAGTGGCCACGGTGAAGAACAGCCTGACGGGCCTGGCACTGCGCGCCCAGTCGCGCAGCAAGCGCTCTCGATCACGCAAAACGAATATTCCCGGCGCAGCTGTGTCTCCACCGACAGGTGGCGAACGACCGGGCAACGGCCACGACACTATCGAGGTAAGAAACGCGCGTGAGCACAACCTCAAGAGCATCGACATCACGATCCCGCACAATCGTTTCACGGTCATCACGGGCGTCAGCGGTAGTGGAAAGAGCACCGTCGCATTCGACATTCTATTCGCGGAAGGGCAGCGCCGGTATCTGGAATCCTTGAACGCCTATGCGCGGCAATTCGTGCAACCGGCCGCGCGTCCCGATGTGGACGCCGTCTTCGGTATCCCGCCGACGGTGGCCATCGAGCAACGTACCAGCCGCGGCGGCCGCAAGAGCACGGTCGCCACCATGACCGAGATCTATCACTTTCTACGGCTGCTGTACGTCAAGCTCGGCATCCAGCATTGCCCCGATTGCGATATCCCCATAGAGAGCCAGTCCCGCGAAGCGATTGTCGCCAGGATCATGCGCGAGTTTCGTGGGCGCAGGGTGACGGTGCTCGCGCCGCTGGTGGTGGCGCGCAAAGGTTACTACACGGATCTGGCAAAGTGGGCAGCCGGAAAAGGGTTTTGTGCTCTTCGGGTCGACGGCACCGATACACCCACTGATGCGTGGCCGCGCCTGGCTCGCTTCAAAGAGCACGACATCGATCTGCCGGTAGGGGAAGTGGCGGTGTCCGCGAAGTCCGAGAAATCGCTCACGGCGCTCCTGGATCGGGCCTTGGATTTCGGCAATGGCGTTGTTCGTATCGCGCCCAGGGGCGGGGCGGGCAATTTATTCTCCGTAAGACGTGCCTGTGCCTCCTGCGGCCGTAGTTTTGCGGATCTCGATCCGCGCTTGTTCTCGTTCAATTCTTCCCACGGTTGGTGCCGAAAGTGCTACGGGACCGGTGTGAAGCTCGAAGGATTCGACGCCGACCAAAGCGGCGAAGAAAGCTGGTGGAACGGCGAGCGGGACGCTACCGACAAAGTATGCGGCGCCTGCCAGGGCCGGCGCCTGCGCCCGGAAGCGCTGGCGGTGCGCTTCAAGGGACGCGACATCGGCACGCTCACCGCCATGACCGTCGAGGCCGCCGAAAGCCTTTTCATCCGGCTGCGCCTCAAAGGACGTGACGCGCAGATCGCCAGGGACATTCTCGCCGAGCTGCGTTCGCGGCTGGCATTCCTCAAGCAGGTGGGCTTGAGCTATCTGTCACTGGACCGTTCGGCGCCGTCGTTGAGCGGCGGCGAGGCGCAACGTATCCGGCTCGCTTCCCAGCTCGGCTCGAATCTGCGCGGCGTGTGTTACATCCTCGACGAGCCGACCATCGGTCTGCACGTGCGGGACACGCGAAAGCTGCTGAAAATCCTCGACAAGCTCGAGAAGAAAGGCAATACCATCGTCGTGGTCGAGCACGACGAAGACACCATCCGGCACGCAGAGCACATCATCGACCTGGGGCCCGGTGCCGGCGTGCACGGCGGACAGGTCGTCGCCCAAGGCACCTTCGAGGAGCTGGTGGCGAACCCGGCATCCGTGACCGGGCGATTTCTCGCCAAGCCGCTACCCCACCCCCTCGATGGAGCGAAGAAGGCCGAACCGAAGAATGGACAGCTGGAGATCCTCGGCGCGCGCCTGCATAACCTGCGCCGGATTCGCGCGAAGCTGCCCCTGGGCCGCCTGGTGTGCATTTCCGGCGTGAGCGGCAGCGGCAAAAGCACACTGGTCCGCGACATCCTGCACGACAATCTGAAACGCCTGCTGGAGCGGCGGCGAAGCGGCGCCAAGCGGCGCGCGAAGCTTGCGCTCATCGGTTGCGACGAAATCCGGGGCACCGAGGCGGTGGGGCGAGTGCTCGAAGTGGACCAGACCCCCATCGGTAAGACACCACGTTCCTGCCCGGCCACCTACATCGGTTTCTGGGACGGCATCCGCCGCTTGTTTGCCGACACCGGCGAAGCCCGAATCCGCGGTTACACGCCGGGGCGATTCTCCTTCAACGTCCACGGCGGGCGGTGCAGCGCCTGCGAAGGCCAGGGCATGAAGAAAATCGCCATGAGTTTCCTGCCCGATGTCAGAGTGCCCTGCGATGTGTGCGGGGGAAAGCGCTTTGCTGAAGAGACACTGGCCGTGCACTATCGCGACAAGAGTATCGCCGACGTGCTCGCCATGAACGTGGATGAGGCGAGCGCGTTTTTCAGAGCCCATACTTCCATACATCGCGCTCTCGAGCTGCTGCGCGAGGTGGGACTGGGCTATCTCACCCTCGGCCAGCAGAGCCCGACCTTGAGCGGCGGCGAAGCGCAACGCATCAAGCTGGTCACGGAGCTTGCCAAAGGGAAGCCGCTGGATTCAGCCGGCGGCCGCCGACACCATGCCAACGGCGGCCACACGCTTTACGTATTGGATGAACCGACCATCGGTCTGCACATGGCCGATGTGGAGAAGCTGATCGGCGTTCTCCACCGACTGGTGGCCGCAGGCAACACCGTGATCGTGATCGAACACAATCTCGACGTGATCGCGGAAGCCGACTGGTTGATCGATATGGGCCCGGAGGGCGGCAAGAACGGCGGCAGAATTGTCGCCCAGGGAACGCCGATGGACGTCGCCAGGAAGAAAAATTCGTCACATACAGCGAAGGCCCTGGCTGCATTTCTACGCCGACGCAAACCCGGGAAGCTATCGCGAGCTAGAAATCGTGGGTTGGGCTGAGCCCCAAAAAAGGAGTGGCGGGATCGCCACTCCTTTTCACAGTCGTGCCAGGTGCCTAGTTAACGGCGAACTTGATCGACCCGAGAACGGAGCCGTCGTCGGATACGATCACCAGGCGCCAGTCACCCGTCCAGTCCGGCTGGACGTTTTTGGTGCTCCATGTGCGCCAGTCACCGCTGCGCACCGAGAGGGGCACGTCGGCTACCAGGACGTCGCCGTGATACCACTGGTGGTAAACACGGATTTCCTCTTCGGCCCCGACGATGCGGGTAAAGGCATACAGCTTGCCCACGGACGAGTCGAAGTACGTGGAAATCCCCGTGGGCACACGGTCGTACACGCCGGTACCGATGGCCACGTCCTGGACCTGCAGCGAGCCCGCCCACGCAAGAGTAGGAACGGCAAGGACCATGGCCGCGACGGAAGTCAGCAGCGTTTTTCTCAGATTCATGAGTGCTATCTCCTTAGGTATCGCCGATTCGGCGATTGGGCAATTCGGGGCCGTCGGGGTCCACGGCACCCCGTAGGCAGTGAAAACGGGGGGGTTGGACCTGTCCGCGCGCCCCTGACCAGAAAGGCCTATTGGCGGCTTCACGTTAATAGTAGTCGGCAGCCAGGCGACCAATCTTGATACAAACGGTGCAAATTGTCGGTGCAAATTGTGGACACCCACTAATTTGAATAGTGGGTGTCCACTGATTCATCCACTAATTCACCACCAATTCAGTGGGTGTCCACAAATTCAACGTTATAATGTAACGTTTTCGAAGGTGGTGAATCGTGACGGTGACCAGATTCGAAGGGTCCGGGCCCGGTCGCCGGACCTGGTGGTGGCTTCTGTTACCGGCCCTCGCCTCCCTGATATGGCCTGCTTCGCTGGTGGCGACACCCAGGGTGGTGGCCAGCATCGGGCCAGTGCACTCGCTGGCGGCTGCCGTCATGGGGGATCTGGGTGAGCCCCGGCAGATCGTGCGTGGCTATGGCTCACCCCACACCTACCAGATGCGGCCCTCGGATGCCGCCAGTCTGCACGACGCCGACTTGGTTCTGTGGATAGGGCCCTCCCTGGAAACATTCCTGGAACGCCCGCTGGCGGGACGCCGTGACGACACCCGCGTGGTGGCGCTTTCGGGCGTCCCCGGACTGGCGCTGCTGGCGAATCGAGGGGCCGGAGTCCGAAAGGACGATACGCACTCCGCCGGGCACGGCGATACCGGCTCCTATGACGCGCACATCTGGCTGAGCCCGTTCAACGCCAAGTTGATGGCGGGCGCTATCGCCAGGGAGTTGAGTGCACTGGACCCGGAGAACGCCGCGACCTACCGGGCAAATACGGATCGCCTATGGCAGCGCATCGACGCCATGGAAATTCGCATCGCGTCACGGCTGGCACCGGTACGCACGGTCCCCTTCGTGATCTTTCACGATGCCTTTCAGTATTTCGAGGAAAGTTTCGGACTCAATAGAGTGGGATCCGTTACCGTGAGTCCGGATCGCATGCCCAGCGCCCGGCGCATCAAGGCGCTCAGAGAAAAGATCGCAGAATCCGGAGCGCGTTGCGTGTTTCGCGAACCGCAGTTCGAATCCGCTCTGGTGCAGGTCCTGCTCGAAGACTCGGACGCACGCGCGAGCGTGATCGATCCCCTGGGCACCGGTGTGGCCCCGGGGCCAGATGCCTACTTCGAGCTCATGGACTCGAACACCGACGCACTGGTCGATTGTCTGAGCCGGTAAGCGCGGCCTGGGCTCGTGAGGCCCGATCGGCGTCACTATTCGTTGATGAGAATCCTGGTGCGCGTGCTCGCCACCTGATGCTCGTCGATGAACTTGAATTGGTGCGTGCCCACTTTCACCACGTCATCGTGTTTCAGCATGCACTTCTTTGTACGCTTTCCGTTAACCTTCGTACCGTTGGTGCTCTGCAGGTCCTTCAGCCAGTAGTCGTGCTGACCTTCCATGTACTGACTGGGCTTGACCGCAATCTCGGTGTTGTAACCACTGACGGCGTCGTCGTCGAGCTGAATGCTGTTATCCACATTGCGCCCGATCTTGAAAACGCCTTCATTGAGCGGATATTCGCGCACATTGGCGCCATCCACGACATGCACTAACTTTCCCATTTGAATGATTCCTCTTGTAGTTTCTCTCGCCGAGTCAAGCGCGACCGACGGCCTTGCGAGTTCGTCTTACTTTTTCCTGACACCTGGCCAACGCTTCCGACAGCTCCGCGCCGTCGTCGTAGCGCTGGTCCGGATTTTTTTGCAACGTCCGATTGATGATGCGGCTGATGCTCGCATTCAAGCTCGGGCGGATTTTCTTTATCGCCGGGTGCTTCTGAGTCGTAATGCGATAGATGAGATTGGCGAAGGAGTCACCCACGAACGGCAACCGGCCGGTGAACAGTTGGTATAGAGTCACGCCCAGAGAAAACAAATCCGAGCGCCCGTCCAACTTCTTGCCGGCAGCTTGCTCCGGCGACATGTAAGACGGCGTACCGAGCACTGTTCCGGTGCGCGTGCGGCTGCTGTCGGTCAGGCAGGCGATGCCGAAGTCGGTCACCTTGAGCATGGCTGTCTCGCGGTCATACATAATGTTGCTGGGTTTCACGTCGCGGTGAACGACCTGCCTCTCGTGGGCATAGTCGAGGGCATCCGCAACCTGGACACCCACGTCCAGCACTTCCCAGACCGTCAGCAGGTCATCGGGATCCGTGTAGTCTTCCAGGCTTTCGCCCTCCGCATAGTCCATCACGATGTATTCGAGATCATGGTCGACCCCGGTTTCGTAGATCGTCACGATATTCGGATGGCTGAGACGCGCAGCCGCTTGCGCTTCACGCCGGAACCGCTCTTGCGCTTCCTGCAACGCTTCTCCCTGAAACTCGTCGGTTAGTGACAGCGTCTTTACAGCCACCTTGCGGTGGAGCTTTTCGTCGGTGGCGAGATAGACGATCGCCATGGCGCCCCGGCCAATCTCACGTTCGAGCCTGTAGTGCCCGAGCCTGGGATTCTCGATGCCCGAATCGTTCAGGATTACCGTCTTGTTGCCGGGCGCGCTACCGGCGAATTGCTTTACGGCCAGCCCCGATTCCACTTTTTTGAGGCGCTTCAAGCGTCCACGAATGTCTCTGAACGACGACTTTATCTGCGCTGCGTAAGTGAATACGGCAATAGCCTTGGCGAATTGCCGGCGACTCTCAAAGGCGAGGCCAAGCTCGTAGAGGGGCTCGAGCAAACCCTGGTAGCGAGGGCTCTTGCGGTACTGGGCAAAGGCGTCGTCAAGGCGCCCCTGATGCTTCAGCGTGCCCGCATAATCACGGCGAACGTCGGCGAGCTCTTTCAATTGCATGCCGGCACCGGCTAGGAATGCCCGCCGTGCGAAAAGCACAGCCTGGGCGGTCAATAGAAACAGCGTCGGCACCGCCATCGGCAGCCACAGCTGGTTGGTGATCAGAACCACCAACTCGGTATTCAGCATGACCAGGCTCACGACCCCCGTCATCATCAAACCCGTGCGACCGTGCCAGCGCCGTGGCATGAGCAGAAGCGCGGCGGCCAGCAAAAAGATGAGCGCACGCTGCCAACCGAAGAAGGCGACGGGCATGTGCACCTGGCTGAGCTCGAGCAGACTGGCAACGGAATGCGCCGCCCACACGACCGGGGGCAACTCGATGCCGCCGGTGCCGCGCACCAGCGGCGTCAAGTCCGGTCGCGTCAACCCGATGAGGACAGTCTTGTTCTTGAGTTTCCTGCCGGAGAAACCCGACTCCCACAGCTCCGCCACCGAGATCACCGGAACACGCTCGGCGTTCTTTCCACTCGCCGGGGGCAGGGAACGGTAGTTGAGATCAGGAGCGACGATTTTAGTCTTTTTCCCAATCTGCACGCCGTAGTCCGGCATCACGGCAATGCTTCCCATGGGAATACGGCGTGCTAGCGCAGACAGAAGTGTAATGAATCCAGGATACGCCTTGTCACCGTTCAGTACGGCCAGGGGCATGGCGGGAGTAGACTCCACGCCTCGCGGGTCAGGATTAACACCGACACCGGCGGCGGCCTCGACAAAAGGCATCAACGGCGCCCGAACGCGTGAGATCGGAGCCGACGGCGGGGCCACAAGGAATTGGAAAAACCCGGGCTCATGGATCTTCGCGGGCTGCAACCGACCGAATTCGGCAGCAGATCCGCTGGTGCCGGCGGACGGAGTCGATTCTCCCTGGGTAAGTCCCGCTGACAGAACAACCCGCCCGTGGCGCGCGATGGCCCGCGCCAAATCCGCGTCGCTGTCGAGTCGTGTGGCCCACTTCTCCAGGGTAGCCGACAACCCCCGCCGCGACTTCGTAGCATTGGCAACCAGGTCGGCAAGCGCCGGAGGTGTTTGAGCTTCGGAAAGAGGAAGCGTGATTCCTATCGCACGCACGCCGAAGCGCCGCAGGCGATCGATGGTGGCGGCGATACGGTCCCGGGGCCAGGGCCATGAGCCGATGCCCTTGATGGCGGCGTTGTCGATGGCGACCACCACGACGGCCGACGATACGGTTCCCGCGGGCAGCGCTTTGCTGACGAGATCGTAGACCCTGCGCTCGGTCGCCTGAAAGCCGTGGAAATACGTGCCGACGACGAACAGGCCTGCGACTGCCAGCACCAGGAAACGGTGGCTTCTAAGAATCGACCAATTCACTGTTGGCAGTTGTCCCGCTGTGAGCCGCGAGGTACTGGTGAGGTGCCGGCACCCGGGGTAGCCTCTGAATCTACTGGGAGACTGGATCTCCGGGATGGCCGCGTTCGCCGGCCTCCCGGACGCTCGCCCGAACCGCCGGTTGCCGCGCTGTCGACGCACCGCCCCGTACGTGAGTGTTTGCCCGCCAGTCTTTGACCGCACCGCCGGAGACCCGGAAACCGGCCCGAACACTAGAAACATCGGCCATGGCAGCCGGAACTTTAGGCGACGGGGGGGGACCGGGGTCGCAACTTCCGGAGGGCCCGGCGACCCTGGGCAGGTCGCGATAGTCTATTGATTTATCGATACTTTTTTTGCTGGGAACACGCGCGGATCCGCCATCGGCCGCACCCCCCGCGGCGGGTATACAATTGGACCTCGAGAGCCGTCCATCGAAGGAGAAAGCTGGTGCCGAAACACAGTCAGCGCATCCCCCCGAGGCGCGGACCGAGCGGCTCTGCCGGACCGTCGGATTTTGCCCGATTGGTCGCGCTCCTGCTGCTGGTCGCGGGCCTGGCCGCGCCGTGGCCGCGACTGGCGCTGGCCGCGGGCCCGCCCGCGTACGGCGTCGCCGTGACACCGCAGAACTTCCCCGAATTCACCGTCGAGGACATGGACGGGGCTTTCGCGCTGGCGAAGCAGGTCGGCGACTACGCGGTATTCATCTATCAGTGGGGAAAACTGGACCTTCGAGTCCCACGGCTGATGGTCCAGAAAGCGCGCCGGGCGGGTCTCGAGCCCATCATCGGACTGAGTCCGACGAGCCTCGGCGAGGCTCGCAAGGAGCTCGATCTACCGGCCGATGTCCGGCGTCGGGCGGCACCCCACATCTCCTTCGCGAACCCGGTGATCCGCGAGGCATTCAAGCGGACCGCCGCCGATCTGGCCCGACTGCAGGTGCCTTATCTGTGTCTCGCCACGGAGATCAACTTTCTCGCCATGCAACGGCTCGACGAATACATCCACTTCGCGAGGCTCTACCAGGAAACCTACGTGTTGATTAAGCGCATCGCTCCCCAGACGCGCGTCTTCGTCTCCTTTCAGTGGGAGTGGATGCGGATTCTGGATTCCCGGGCGCCAAACCGGATCGCGGAGCACAGGAAGCTGATGGACGTATTCCGCCCGCGCCTGGATGTCGTCGGCCTCACCAGCTATCCGGCGTTTTTCCACGACACGCCGGCGGACCTGGCCCCCGACTATTTCACCTGGCTCGCCCACCATGTGCTGCCCACCGACGAGATCCTGTTGATGGAAGTCGGTTGGCCTACCGAAGGGATCGGCAGCGAGCAGGAGCAACGGCAGTTCGTTCGGACGCTGCCCGAGCTGCTCAGCGGCGTGAACGTCTCGGTGGTGGCTTGGGCATTGCTGCACGATGTCGGGCTTGAAGAATTCGACGCCAATCTGAACAGCGTCGGCCTCGTAACCGCCAGTGGCCGCCCCAAGCCCGCCTTCGCGGACTTCAAGAAGCTGCACGCCTCCACCCATCCCTAGCCCCTCGCCAGACGTCGGCGCGGACACTAGAATTGCCGAGGCCTGTAGGAGCGAGCTTGGAGGGGACAGATTTGAAATCTGTCCCCTTCAAGCCCGCTCCTACAGTTGGCGTCAATTACTCTGATGGGGGGGAGGACCCTAGAATGGCAAAGTGTCCCGTATGTGACGGCGATGTCCCGCTGGAAGCGGATATCGTCGTCGGAGAGCTACTCGAATGTCCGGATTGCGGTAGCGAGCTGGAAATTCTGAAAGTCGAACCGCTGGCTCTGGGTGAGGCTCCCGAGACTGAGGAGGACTGGGGCGAATGAGGATTGGGTTCCTGCATTCGCTGATCAGGAAGGACGAAAAGCTACTCCTCGAGGAATTCCGAAAACGTGACGGCGTCGAGCTGATGATGCTCGACGACCGCAAGCTGATTTTCGATCTCCAGAGCCGGCCGGAAGTCGATATTGTTCTAGAGCGATGCATCAATCACTCCCGCGCCATGCACGGCCTGCGCTTGCTCGAAAGTGTCGGCATCCCCTGCATCAACACTTCCGAGGTGGCCAGGATCTGCGGCGACAAGATCCTCTCATCGCTCGCGCTGAAGGAAGCCGGTGTCGCGCAGCCGGCGCTGCGCATCGCATTCACCGAGCAATCGGCACTAACCGCCATCGATGAAATCGGATATCCGGTGGTGCTCAAGCCGGCGGTGGGCTCGTGGGGGCGGCTGCTTTCCAAGGTCAACGACCGGGAAGCGGCGGAGTCGATACTCGAGCACAAGGCGATTCTCGGCAGCTATCACCATTCCATTTTCTATATCCAGAAATACGTCGAGAAGGAGGGGCGCGACATACGCAGCTTCGTGGTCGGAGATACATGCATCGCCGCCATTTACCGCAGCTCGGAGCACTGGATCACGAACACCGCCCTGGGGGGTACTGCCACGGGCTGTCCGGTCAACGACGAGATCGCGGAGATTTCGCTGCGCGCGGCGAATGCTGTGGGTGGGGGCGTGGTTGCGGTCGACTTGTTCGAGACACCCGGAGGCCTGCTGGTCAACGAAGTCAACTACACGATGGAATTCAAAAACAGCATCGACACCACGGGTGTGAACATTCCCGCGAAGATCGTGGATTACGTTCTGGAGTACGCGCCGTGACATCGGTTTCCATCGTCGGCGGCTCAGGATATACGGGCGGGGAACTGTTGCGCCTCCTGCTTTTCCATCCTCACTGCGCGGTTCAGCAGATCACCTCCGAACGCTTCGCCGGGAAATTCGTACACAATGCCCATCCCAATCTGCGCAAAGCCACGCGATTGAAATTCTGTGCCATTTCTGAGCTCGAGCCATGCGACTTGCTGTTTCTGTGCCTCCCCCACGGCCAGTCCATGGGCCGTATCGACGAGTTTCGTGGGCTCGCGCCCAAGGTCATCGATTTGAGCGCCGATTTTCGACTGGCAAGCACGGCACCGTACGAGAGCTACTATGGCCGTGAGCATGAGCGCTCCGATCTGCTCGACGCCTTCGTCTACGGACTCCCGGAACGGCATCGAGAAGCGATCCAGAGCGCGGATCTCGTGGCCTGCCCGGGATGCAATGCCACCGCCACCATTCTGGCATTGTCTCCTCTGCATAAACGCAACCTGATCGAATCCGTGGTCATTGAGGTCAAGGCAGGATCAAGCGAAGGCGGCAACGCAGCCAACGACGCCAGCCATCACCCGGAAAGGAGCGGATCGGTGCGCTCATACAAACCCACCGGACACCGGCACGTGGCAGAGATGAAACAGGAGTTACCAGGCCCGGCCATTCACTTTTCAGCCACCTCCATCGAAATGGTGCGGGGTATTCTGGCAACCTGCCACGTATTCCTGAACGCGGACATTACGGAGAAGGACGTCTGGAAGATCTACCGGGAAGACTACGCGCACGAGCCCTTCATTCGGATCGTCAAAGAACGAAGCGGCATTCATCGCTATCCGGAGCCGAAACTTCTGGCCGGAGCGAACTACTGTGACATCGGTTTCGAACGGGATCCGGATTCGAACCGGCTGGTCGTAATAAGCGCCATAGACAACCTCATGAAGGGCGCCGCGGGACAGGCCGTTCAGAACTTCAATCTGATGCTCGGTCTGGCAGAGACAACGGGGCTCGAGTTTCCCGGGCTGCACCCCATCTAGCCTGGTTGAGCATATGTGCCGCTTGCTTTTTGTCCGGACCCGCTCACCCTTCGCCATTCCCGAGCATCTCGAGACATTTGCGGACATCTCGAAAAGCAGCCCGGAGTATCAGGGTCACGGATGGGGCTGTGCCTGGTTACGCGATGGCCAATGGCGTTTTCATCACGACATCCGGCCCGTATGGGAAGATGACTTGAGCAACTTCGGCGAAACGACGTTGTTGCTGGCACATGCGCGCAGCGCGTTCCGCGATGAGGGGATTTGCGTCGAGAACAATATGCCTTTCTTCGACGGTCGCTACGTGTTCATCTTCAACGGCGAGCTTCAAGGCGTTCGCATTCGGGAAGAAGGGCGAATCGGTGCGGAAAAGATATTCAATTACGTCAAGCGCTTCGACAAAGACGATATGCTCGAATCCATTAAACGGGGCGTCGGCGTCATCAAAAAGCGTACACGTTACGTGCGCGCGATGAATTTCATCGTGGCGGATCAAGGCTCCGCCTACTTGGCCACAATTTTCGGTGAGAATCCCGGTTATTTCCAACTTCATCGCCGGCGCGAGAACGACGTCGATCTCGTTTGCTCCGTCGCATATCCCGGAGAGAAGAACTGGCAGACCATCGACAACCATTCGGTCGCCGCTCTTTGAATACAGTCTGAAGACCAGGATCATCAAACCGTGTACATCATAAAAGTGGGAGGCGGCGCAAACATCAATCTGGCGGGAATCGTCAAGGATCTTGCGGAGCTCGATGGGCCCACTGTAGTCGTGCTGGGCGCCAATGCGGTTCGCGATGATATCGCCGAGCGGCTTGGAACGCCGAAGAAGACCCTCACATCCGTATCGGGATACGAGAGCGTGTACTCCGACGAGCAAGCCCTGGATGCGATCATGATGAGCTACGCCGGTTTGCGCAGCAGCCGCTTCGTCGAGCTGTGCCAACAGAACGGAGTGAATGCCATCGGGCTCTCGGGGATCGACGGACGCGCGGTGCAGGGACAGCGCAATCGGGGGATCAGGGTGCGCGAGGGCAGTAAAACCATTCTGAAACGGGATTTTTCAGGAAAGCCGAAAAGTGTGAACGCACCGCTGTTTCGACTGCTGATGGACAAAGGTTACGTTCCGGTGCTCACGATTCCCATCCTCGATGAGAACGGCTATGCCATCAATTCGGAGAACGACGACATCGTCAACGTTCTTCAGCAGGCGCTTGCCGCCGACCACATCGTGCAGTTGATCGAAGCACCCGGTTTCCTGAACGACAAGGACGACCCCACATCCCTGGTCCCGGAGCTTTCTCGAAGTGAGATCGAGCGCCGCGAGCAGCAGGTCGAAGGACGCATGAAGCGTAAGATGCTGGCACTGAGGCGGCTGTTCGAGTCCGGCGCCTCCAGGATCATCATCGCTGACGGGCGCACCGAAAGACCTGTGAGCGATGCCTTGGCCGGAAAAGGCACTATAATTCAATGAGTTACGAGGATATCGAGAAACAGTACGGCTTCGAAGTCTATCCCAAGCGGGACATCACGCTGGTACGCGGAGAAGGTGCGACGGTCTGGGACGACACGGGCAAATCCTATATCGACTGCACGGCCGGTGTCGGTGTGGCAAGTGTGGGACATGCGAATCCCCAGGTAGCCAGGGCGATCAGTGAGCAGGCGGAAACGCTGATTACCTGTGCCGGTATCTTCTACAACGATGTGCGCGCCCGATTACTGGAAAAGCTCGTCACCATCGCCCCCGCGGGACTCAATCGCGCTTTTCTCTGTAATTCCGGCACCGAAAGCATGGAAGCAGCGATCAAGTTCGCCCGGCACGCCAGCGGCAAATCCGACTTTGTTTGCGCCATGCGTGGCTTCCACGGCAGAACCTTAGGCGCGCTGAGCGCGACCTTCAAGTATCGCGATATGTTCGAGCCGCTGTTGCCGGGTTTTTCCTTCGTTCCGTTCAACAACATCGACAAGCTGCGCAGTGCCGTGGGTGATGCGACCGCGGCCGTGGTGCTGGAACCGGTACAGGGCGAGGGCGGGGTGCGTCCGGCGGATCCCGAATACATGAGCGCGGTGCAGGCGCTCTGCGTGGAGAGAGACGTGCTGCTGGTCATCGATGAAATCCAAACCGGTTTGTGCCGTACCGGATCCATGTTCGCCAGCGAGCATTACGGAGTGACCCCCGACATTCTGTGTCTTGCCAAGGCGCTGGGGGGCGGCGTGCCGATAGGTGCGGTATTGACGAGTGAGCGGATCA
>Ga0209980_10000903_pt1 | contig 16237 bp, 16 predicted proteins | sample CR02metaG_FD_183611 | JGI IMG/M metagenome (GOLD analysis project Ga0209980, IMG submission 183611) | Deep subsurface microbial communities from Mariana Trench to uncover new lineages of life (NeLLi) - CR02 metaG (SPAdes) (version 2) | ecosystem: Environmental > Aquatic > Marine > Ocean trench...
GTGCCCGAGCGAGTAATGGACAGCAACGAACTCGAGCGCGAGCGTGGGATCACGATACTCTCAAAAAACACCGCCATCGAGTACCGCGGACACCGGATAAATATCGTCGACACCCCCGGCCACGCCGATTTCGGCGGAGAGGTAGAACGGATACTCTCCATGGTCGACTCTGTGCTACTGCTGGTTGACGCGGTAGAGGGCCCCATGCCGCAGACCCGTTTCGTGACGCAGAAAGCCTTTGCGGCTGGCCTGAACCCTATTGTCGTGGTGAACAAGGTGGACCGCCCGGGCGCGGAGCCTTACCGCGTGGTCGATGAAGTATTCGACCTGTTCGACGATTTAGGCGCATCTGAAGATCAGTTGGATTTCCCGATCGTTTACACTTCGGCCCTGTTGGGCCAGGCGGGCGAGGAGCCCGATCCACTCGACGATGACATGACGGTGCTCCTCGACACGATCATCGACTGCGTGCCACCTCCAGATGTGGACGAGGATGCGCCCTTACAGATGCAGATCAGCGCACTCGACTATTCGAGCTTCGTGGGCGTGATGGGGATCGGTCGGATCAACCGTGGCCGGGTGAGCCGAAACCAACCTGTTGTGGTGGTGAATCTTGCAGGAGAGTCTCGCAAAGGGCGGATTCTCTCGGTGCTTGGATATAGGGGACTCGAACGCTTCGAGCGAGAGGAGGCATTCGCCGGTGACATCGTATGCGTTACAGGGGTAACGGAAATCGGTATTTCCGAGACCATTTGTGCGCCTGAGCGGGTGGAGCGGCTGCCAGCACTCATTGTGGATGAGCCGACGCTCACCATGCTCTTTTGTGTGAACACCTCCCCGTTTGCCGGACGCGACGGCGACTACCTCACCAGTCGCCAGCTCAAGGAACGGCTATTTCGTGAGGCGTCTCATAACGTGGCTCTGGCGGTTCGCGAAACCGACGATCCAGATCGCTTCCAGGTCTCGGGTCGCGGTGAGCTGCACCTGTCTGTGCTGATTGAAACCATGCGCCGGGAAGGTTACGAGCTAGCGGTTTCGCGCCCTCGGGTGATCACTCAAGAGGTTGATGGCCAGATTCTCGAACCTTTCGAGATTCTCACGGTCGACATCGAGGTCGTTCACCAGGGCAAGGTAATGGAAAGCTTAGGCGTGCGTCGTGCAGAGGTGGAGACGATGTATCCGGATAGCAGTGGCCGCGTGCGCATTAGATATCGTATTCCAACCCGTGGACTCGTGGGCTACCGCCAACAGTTTCTTTCATTGACCTCCGGCACCGGCATCATGACATTCGCCAGCGACGGGTACGGACCGCGTATTGGCGGGGAAGTTGGTCAACGTAATAACGGTGTGCTCATCGCGATGGCGGAGGGCAAAGCCGTGGCTTATGCGCTCTTCAACCTGCAAAACCGGGGCCGGTTGATGATTGGACCGAACGATGAGGTATACGAGGGTATGGTTGTCGGCTTGAACAGTCGCGATTCCGACATGGTCGTCAACCCTCTCAAAGAAAAGAAACTCACCAACATTCGCGCTGCAGGAAGCGACGAGAACATTCTGCTTACTACTCCGATGCGGTTGACCCTGGAGCAGGCGCTCGAATTTATCGATGATGATGAGTTGGTGGAGATCACGCCCAAGGCGATTCGAATACGCAAGCTCCTCCTGAAAGCCCACGAACGTAAGCGGGCGGGGTAGTCTTCTCTCCTCGTCTTTTCCTTTGTTCGGGTGCTTAGGCAGGTTGATCAATGAGGAGCGAGGCGGAAGGTGTTTTGCAGAGACGCCAGTAAGACTCATCCCTGAGGGCTTAGCACTCGGGAGTTCGCCATGCGAACTCCTAAGCCATTCGCTTTGCGAATGGCCGCCGTCCCTGGCTCGTGACACCCTGGAAAATGACTTCTGCCTCACTCCCCCCCGAGATCCTTCCTTAATTATGGATTGGCCTTCCGTGGTTCTAGAGCAGATCTCCCACTAATCAGGTGAGAAGGGGTCGATCTACAGAACCAGGACAGATGAACTGGAAGCCGTAGAATGTCTGGCTTTGTCAGGGACTGGAAATCGGATGCGTGTGTTGCTGCAGCGGGTGAGTGATGCTTCGGTGTCGGTTGATGGGGAAACGGTCTCGAGTATTGGCAGGGGGTTGCTTGTGTTTCTGGGTGTGGAGAGGGGGGACACGGAAGTTGAGGTTGACTGGCTGGTGGACAAAACACTGGGGTTGCGTATTTTTGCCGATGCGGACGAGTTGATGAATCACTCGGTGATGGATGTTAGTGGTGGGGTGTTGGTTGTTTCTCAGTTCACTCTGGCGGCGGATACGTCGCGTGGTAGACGGCCCGGCTTTAGTACCGCTGCGCTGCCGGAGGTTGCGGAGGGGCTTTATGAGTGTTTTGTTACTCGAATGCGGGATCGGTGGTCCAAGGTCAGTGAGGGTCGGTTTGGGGCTGATATGCAGGTTACATTGACGAATGATGGGCCGGTTACTTTTTTGCTTGAGAGGTAAGAGGGTAAAAGAAGTAAGAAAAACAGGGCAAGTGAGAGAAATAGGAGAAACAGAAGTTGTCGTTGTGGTCAGCTGTTTTGACCCGGGGGCAGATATTCCAACTCCACGTCTGCCAGACCTTCCATGTTCAAGTAGCCATAGTCTATTTCGCGAAACCCGTGCTTTTTGTAGAAACGTCGTGCTTTGAGGTTGCGCTGGAAAGTGTACAGATGCAGACGCGCTGGCGAAGCGCATTTAGCGAGTTCGATGAACTGGCTGCCGACGCCCTGGTTCTGGTGTTTCACGTGCAAGTAGAGCTGTTCGATGTTCTCACCGGCTAGGGCCATAAAGCCGACAATCATGTTTTTGCGTTGTGCAACCGTAACGTCTGCGCGTTTGGTTAACACTTGGAGCAGAAACTCGCGGTGTTCATCGAATGAATGTGGATCCTTGTAGGGGGCAAGCGCACGGTTGAAGCTGCGTCGCCACATGGTGATCAGCTCATCGGCCATCTCCGGGTGGAACTCGACAAACTGGAGCTCGCTCATGGAGTTGCGCTCAGGTCTCTTGGCTCAATCGGGTTCATTGGAACGTCGTTCAACGAACCGCGCAAAGAAGATGCCTATTTCGAAAAGAATCCACATTGGCACTGCCAGCATGAGCTGTGAAATGACATCGGGTGGGGTTAACAACATGCCAAGGATAAAACACCCGACGATAATGTAAGGCCGTTTACGCGCCATGCTGTCGGGTGTGGAGAGGCCTGACCACACCAGCAGCAAGGTCGCAATGGGAATCTCGAAAGCGAAACCGAACGCGAAGAATAACTTCAGGACAAAATCGAGGTAGCTGTTGATATCCGTCATCATGGTCACGCCTTCAGGCGTGACGCTGGCAAAAAACGCGAAAATGAGTGGAAAAACCGCGTAGTAGGCAAACGCCATGCCGAGATAGAAAAGTACGATGCTCGAGAGCAGCAATGGGAAAGCAAACTTCTTTTCATGCAGGTAAAGACCAGGCGAGACGAAGCCCCAGATCTGGTGCAGCAAGAATGGCATGCCGAGGAAGATGGATGCATAAATGGTTGTTTTAAATGGGGTCAGAAAAGGTGAGGCGACGCCTGTTGCGATCATATTGCCATCGTTGGGTAGATGCGCCATCAAGGGTGCGGCCACGAAGCGGTAGAGATCTTCGGCGATGAAAAACAGCGGAATAAAAATGAGGACCACAACCAACATCCCGCGAAGAATGCGCGAGCGCAGCTCGATGATATGGGATAGAAACGGTTGTTCAGCATTGTCCACTACTTCGTCGTGGGCGATTTGTTCTTTGTCAGCCATTTGCTTCGTTGGCGGGTGGTACACCATCCGCTGACTGCTCTGAGGTCTGATCTGCTGTTTGTTTTTCTAGTGCGGGGCTGTCAATGGGCTTATTCGGTTCAGGCTCCGTCTCGGTAACGGCATCAATTGCATCGAGTGCCGGATCGGTTGGCGCGCTTGCATTGCTAATTGGCAAAGAATTTTTGGACGATGGTTCGGAGGTCGTATGAATGGTGGCTTCGCTCAACGCGTTGCGAGTGTCATTTGCCGTATTGCGCACTTCTGCCTCGATCCGTTTCATCTCCTCCATGACGGATTCGTTGTGCAGCTGCCGACGTACTTCGTCCATACCGATTTCTTTCTCGATTTCGCTTTTGACCTTGGCGAAGCTGCGTCGCATGCGTCCCAGCCACAGACCCAGCGTGCGCAGCGTCTCCGGAAGACGTTCCGGCCCGATCACCAGCAAACCGACGACGGCGATCAGAACCAGCTCGGGAAAGCCGACGTCAAACATGCGTGTCTTGTTTACTCTCGGTCTTATGTGCTTCGTTCAGTTTGCCATCGATCACTTTGGGATCGTCGGTTGTTTTGGTTTGCTCTTCGTCAGTCACCGCTTTGCGAAAACCCTTGATGGCGTTACCCAAATCCGCGCCGATGTTCTTCAACCGCTTCGGTCCGAAAATCAAAAGTACAATGGCTAGGATGACCAAAAGTTCGGTGAGACCAAATCCTCCAAACATGAGCTATCTCCTTCCGCTCGACAAAGGTAATTGCGAGTAATTATAAGGTGTCCGGGTACGTTTAAGTGTGGAATCCGTCCCGTTCTTTTTCCTCATAGTTCTTCTCTGTTCGCCCTTTCAGTGTGCCCCGACGTTCCGAAGCGCGCTTCGAGGACTTCGAGCACCCAGCGTGGTTTTTGCTCGAGATGCACAAGCAGCACGCATGTGTGGAACCACAAATCCGCCACTTCGTCTAATAGTGCCTCCTGGCGACCGTTCCCAACAGCCTCTTTGCCCGCGATAATCACCTCCGTGGCTTCCTCGCCCACCTTCTCAAGTATCTTGTTTAGGCCGTTTTCGTAAAGACTTGCCACGTAGGATGATTCGGGGGCAGCAGAGCGCCGTGCTTCGAGAACCTCGGTCAACTCGTCAATTATGTTCATGATTACGTCTCCCTTCGAATCCGGGCTAGGTGCGAACCAGCAACAGGGATCCGAGCACCGCGCTGACGAGGCCCGCTACGGTAGAAAGATCTTCGGTTGCCTGCAACGATTGTGATATGGGTCCCCATAGTAGGATTGTGGCAGCGACGATCAAGGCAACACCCGCATACCTGCGAATCCGGCTTTGATGACTGAGCTTGTCTACACGCTGTTCTAGATTCTTCAACGAAGTGCTCTGCCGGACCACAGTCCGTTCCAGGTGGCGTATCTGGCTTGTTGCGTCGAGGATCAGCGCGGGGAGCCGTGGCAGCTGCTGGAGTAGCTCGGGCCCCCGTGCCGCGAATTCGCGCAACGTCGCAGCTGGGCCGACATGTTCGGCCATCCAGGTTTCCATGAACGGTTTCGCGGTTGCCCACAGATCGAGCTCCGGATAGAGTTCGCGGCCGAGACCCTCGATGTATAGGAGGGTCTTCTGCAGCAGTACGAGCTGAGGTTGGATCTCCATCTGAAACTGGCTTGCTGTCTGGAAAAGCTGCACGAGAAACTGACTAAACTGGATTTCGTGCAAAGGTTTCTCGAAGATCGGCTCGCAGAGTTCTCGTATCACACGCTCGAACTCACCAGCGTCGGTATCTTCTGGAACCCAGCCTGAATCCAGGTGTAGGCGTGCGACCTCTGCATAGTCGCGATTGAAGAACGCGAGCAGGTTGCGAGCGAGATAGTCCTGATCTTCTTTGGTCAACTTGCCGATAATGGCGCAGTCGACTGCAATGTAACGCGGGCTTTCGGGATCACTTACGTCGACGAATATGTTACCGGGGTGCATGTCGGCGTGGAAAAAATTATCGACGAACACCTGAGTGAAGAATGTTTCAACTCCTCGTTCAGCAAGCACCTTCATGTTCGTGCCGCGCGCCTTAAGCTGTGTCACATCAGAAATTTGTACGCCATAAATGCGTTCCAGCACGAGAATGTTTGTGCGGCAGTAGTCCCAGTGCACTTTTGGCACGTAGAGCATAGGGGAACCGGCAAAGTTCAAACGAAGTTTGGCGGTGTTATCTGCTTCCTGGCGCATGTCGAGCTCGGCAAGAATGGTCTTCTCGTAGTCGTCTAGTACTTCCAGCAAATGCAGGCGACGTGCTTCCACGGACGCTTTTACTAACAAACTCGCTAAGGTTCGAAGCACGTGCATGTCTTCGCGGATGACCTTCTGAATGTTTGGTCGTACAACTTTGACAACCACTTCCGATCCATCATGACGTATTGCCGTATGCACCTGGGCGACGGAGGCTGACGCCAGTGGTGCCGGGTCGAACTGCGCGAAGGCCTCACCGATGGGTTGTTCGAGCGCTTGTTCGATGATGGCGATGGCGGTTTCGGTGGGGAAAGCAGGTACGCGATCCTGCAAACGAGCTAACTCATCGGCGATGTCGAGCGGGATCAGATCGCGACGAGTCGACAATAACTGCCCGAACTTGATGAACACCGGTCCCAGTGTCTCGAGCGCAAGCCGCAGTCGCTTACCTCGGCTATATGGTCCTTTGGGAAACAACCGTATTGGAGATAACCGCAACAGCCAAAGGTAGCGGCGCGGTATATCTGAGTTCTCGAGTTGTTTGAGGTCGACCAGTCCATCCAGCCGGTAACGACTCGCCGTCCAACAAATTTTTACCATCCTGCGAAACGGATTCACGGCGATTGCTGCCTGCGAGTTTCCTCGGCTCGGATGCGCACGGTGATGCGATCGGCCCGCATACGTACGTTGTCGATTCCGTCGAGAAGCGTGTTGAGCCGCGCTTCGTCCGCATAACGCCCTGCAGCACTTTCTTTGATGGCAGTTCCGGCGCCTTCTATTACGGATCGGAACGCTGCAAAGGCCAGTTCAGCCGCGCCGAGAAGGTCTTCAGCAGCCCGGCTACCCAACAGGGTAGACAGGGGTTTACCCAGGTCCGGCGCAAAGTTCCGCACGAGGTCGATGAGTTCCTGCAATACGGTTTCATCCCCGACGATGACGACATTTGCCGTACTGCCGCGCGATAACAACCATGCGCTGAGATCAACGAGCTTTCCTTTGACGATAACGTTGGGCTCGGGTAAGGCATGCGGATACAACGAGAGGCGTCCACCTTCTACCTTCAACGTGAAGATCCTATCCGAAACGTCTTTAGGCATTTCTCCTTCCAGGCGCAGCATGCGCCCTTCGAGTTGTTCCAGGCGCGATACCGATTGCGGATCGAGGTTCAAACTTGCGTTGGCTAGACGATCGAGAACATCGATGAAAAGTACTTCGGCGGCGCTCATGTTGATGCCCCGGTGTTTTCTGGGCGCTTTGCCTCACCTGTTAACCGACTTTTCACTCCACGATGAATGGCCACCGTACCACCCAGCAGGTTGTGATATTCCACATCGATAAACCCGGCGTCTTGCATCATCAACTTGAGCGCTTTCTGGTTGGGGTGAACGCGAATGGATTCCACCAGGTAACGATACGATTCAGCGTCCCCTGCGACGAGTTTACCCATGCCTGGCCACAATGACTGAAAACCCTGATAAACGGCCTCGAGGAGCGGGTTGGTTGGTTTGGAGAACTCCAAAATCAATAGTGCGGCGCCTGGTCGCAGAACCCTCAACACCTCAACGAGTGCCCTATCCTTGTCAGTGAAGTTGCGTAACCCGAAACCGATGGTTGCACAGTTGAAACTATCGTCGGCAAAAGGTAGAACTTCTGCGCTCGTTTGGCAGAATCGCACTTGGCAATGGCCTTGATTCAAGAGCCGTTCGCGACCGGCCTTTATCATGGCTGCGTTTATGTCGGCGAGCACCACACTGCCACCAGTGCCGACAACGGGTGCAAACAGGGCAGCCAGATCGCCCGTACCACCAGCGAGGTCGAGGACCGTATTACCTTCGCGCACGCCGGACATTTCGATTGTCATACGTTTGCATAATCGGTGCGTGCCGAGCGACATTAAGTCGTTCATCACATCGTAACGCTGGGCGACGGATTCAAACACATCCCCAACCAGCCGATGCTTTTCGGCAGGAGAAACTGTCTTGTATCCAAAGCTGACGGGGCGTTCGAAGCTCATGAGCCTTCGGCGTTGGCAGGGGTCGTCGAGTTTACGCTTTAGGGGTCCATTGGCCCACCGGTATCGTGGGCAGGCGAGTCGCGTTAGCGGTCTTCAATTCCGCGAGGTAGTCGCGCCAGTAACGCTCGGCGTTCTCCGCCAGGTCGCGTAGATAGGCCCACGCGTAGAGCCCGGTGTCGTGACCGTCATCGAATAGGATACGTATCGCGTAGTTGCCAACTGGTTCGATACCCTTGATGGCAATATGCTTCTTGCCGGTTTGCAGGCGCCGCTCGGTGTTGCTGTGTCCGCGGACCTCGGCAGAGGGGGAGTAGACTCTAAGCAGCTCCGCCGGGATCTCGTAATCGCCTTCGGAAAATTTGAGTTCCAAGGTTCGTGACTGCTTGTGGTAGGTGATTTTTTCCGGCCGGCTCATGTATCTTTATAAAATGTATCGGGACAGATCTTCGTTCTTTGCAAGTTCCCCAACATGTTCGTCAACGTAATCTGCGTCGATTACCACGGTTGTACGATCGCACTCGGTTGCTCCGAACGAAATATCTTCGAGGAGTCGTTCCATGACCGTATGCAAACGCCGCGCGCCTATGTTCTCTGTTGCCTCGTTAACGTGCCAGGCGAGTTCGGCAACTCGGTCCAGACCGTCGTCCGTGAATTCCACGTCGACGTCTTCGGTGGCCAACAATGCCTGATATTGCTCGGTGAGAGAGGCCTTGGGCTCAACGAGGATACGTTTGAAATCTTCGGCTGTTAGCGCACTCAGCTCTACGCGAATGGGAAGTCGGCCCTGAAGCTCCGGTATGAGATCAGAAGGTTTTGACAGGTGGAATGCGCCGGATGCGATGAACAGAATGTGGTCCGTGCGGATCATTCCGTATTTGGTGGAAACGGTGCAGCCCTCGATGAGGGGCAACAGGTCTCGTTGTACCCCTTCGCGGGACACATCGACACCGGAGGTTTCGCCGCGCCTGGCGACCTTGTCGAGTTCGTCGAGAAACACAATGCCTGTTTGCTCGACGTTCTCTACGGCTTTGGTCTTCACCTCTTCCTCGTTGACCAGCTTTGCGGCTTCCTCCTCGCGAAGCTTGCGTAGAGCCTCTTTGATCTTCAAGCGGACGCTGCGCTTCTTGCTACTGCCTAAGTTGCTGAACATGTTCTGAAGTTGACTGGTCATTTCTTCCATGCCGGGCGGAGCCATGATCTCGACGCCAATAGACGCCGCTTCGATATCGATGTCGATTTCCCTATCGTCAAGCTCCCCTTCGCGCAGCCGTTTGCGAAAGAGCTGGCGAGTGTTCGAATCTTCAGTGGACTCAGCCTGAGTTGACCCGGCGGCTCGCGGTTCAGGCAGCAGTGCGTCGAGTATCCGTTCCTCGGCAGCGTCGTCGGCTCGATGCTGTACACGTGCAATCTGCTCTTCGCGTAACATTTTGACGGCAACGTCAGCGAGATCCCGGATAATCGATTCGACGTCGCGTCCGACGTAGCCGACCTCCGTGAACTTTGTTGCTTCGATCTTGATGAACGGTGCGTTTGCGAGCCGCGCGAGTCTTCTTGCGATTTCCGTCTTTCCAACCCCCGTCGGACCGATCATGAGAATGTTTTTCGGCGTGATCTCCTCGCGCATTTCAGGTTCTAACTGCATACGTCGCCAGCGGTTGCGCAGGGCAATCGCCACCGCTCGCTTGGCGCTGTCCTGGCCGATGATGTGCCTGTCCAACTCATGGACAATTTCTCGTGGGGTCATCATGGTCATTGGAGATCGAGTACCTCAATCGTGCGGTCGTGGTTGGTATAAACGCAAATGTCGGCCGCGATGGCGAGCGACTTTTCGACTATGGTTTGCGCGTTAAGTTCGGTGTTCTGCGTCAGTGCCCGCGCCGCGGCCTGTGCGTACGGGCCACCGGAGCCGATGGCAATGAGTCCTTGTTCCGGCTCGATAACGTCACCCGTGCCGCTGATCAACAGCGAAGTCTCTGTGTCGGCGACTATGAGCATGGCTTCCAGGCGTCTCAGCGCTCGATCCGAGCGCCAGTCCTTCGCAAGTTCCACCGCTGCTCGAGTAAGGTTGCCGTGATACTTTTCGAGCATTGCCTCGAAGCGCTCAAAGAGCGTAAACGCATCGGCCGTACCACCGGCAAACCCGGACAACACCTTGTCCTCATACAACCTGCGGACCTTGCGTGCATTGCCTTTCATTATGGTCTGGCCAAGCGATACCTGGCCATCACCGCCCAGGGCAATCTGTGTATCGCTGCGTACACAAAGGATTGTTGTGCCGTGTAACTGTTCCATGCTGACCGGTGAATTCCGTGTTAACTGGTTGCCCAGAAATTGCCTGCTCCTTTCATGGGGGGCAATTTCCTGGATGCGTATGTGCTGGTATCCATACCATCACGCCAAGTCCTATTCGTTCTGGATAGGACACTAGACGAGCATAGTGGGGTTCGTATCACCGGATTTCAACGCTTTCAAGAGTCTTGCAAGCGCCGCCGGAATTCACCCGGAAGAAACCGGCCGCTTGATCAATAGCGCTGAAATATTGTGTTGGCGTAGTCGGGTCATCGCGCGTTGAGCCTGGATCTGGGTAGAAAATGGACCTGTCAGCACCCGAAACCAGGTGCCGTTCTCGAGTTGCACACGATACGAATTTGTTGGCAGGTCCATGAGTAAGAGTTTTACCCGCATAACTTCCGCGTCATCCTGATTACGGAAGGATGCAGCTTGCAGCAGATACTCCACCGGCTTGTCTGGGTCAGCATCGTTCGGGCTCAGGTAAATTCGGGGATCGCTGACGACCTCGCTGTTGCTGAGGATTTGATCAAATTCGAAACTTATTGATGCCCTGGGTTTGCGTTGCTCGGTGAATTGGACTAGCTCCTCTTCAAAAAGCTCTGGAGCATAAGCCCCAAGGACCGCGAGCACGATGCCAAGCACGATGCCCGCCGAGAAGCTTGCGCCGTGAAAGATGGTTTTTGCGGGCGCCTTCTTGGGTTTGCGTTGAGCGGGTCTCGGCCGGGAACCAGCGGATTTGGATTTTTTTTTCGGACTGGACCGGTTTGCGAAGTCTTTAGTCATAGGTGGCTACTATAGGCGTCAAAGCGAACCAAAGCGGGGTCAGTGTAAAAATAATTTGGTGGCCAGGGGAAAACTAAAAGTTTGGGTCAGAAAAGTTTGGGCTCAGAAAGTATCGTAGGGGTCGACGTCGAGTGACCAACGCAGGCTGGCCGGTAGCGGCTTATCGCTGGCGATTTTTTCCTGCAGTCGGTGCAGGCCGTGATGTAACGTACGGCGATTGTCGGCGAGCATCAGGAGTTGAAAACGGTATCGATCAGCGATGCGTTGGATAGGCGCAGGCGCGGGCCCGAGCACCTCGAACTCGTCTAGAAGAGCAGCCCGGATTTCGCTAAGGAAAGCGATGGGTAACGCACTGTCGCGGCTCTCTGCGCGCAACATTGCCATCGGCCGATAAGGGGGTAGACCGCTGCGACGTCTCGAAGTCAGCTCGCAGGTTGCAAAGCTTTCGTAGCCTTCCTCGATGAGCGAGACCAGCAGTGGATTTTCCGGCTGGTACGTTTGAATCCACACCTGGCCTGGGCGTTTGGCTCGCCCCGCTCGTCCGGCAACTTGAATGATGAGCTGCGCAGTACGTTCCGGTGCGCGGAAATCTGCGCTGCAGAAACCGCAATCCGCGTTCAACACCGCAACGAGGGTGACGTTTGGAAAATGATGACCCTTGGCGAGCATCTGGGTACCGACGAGGACCGCCGGCTTGCCCTGGCGGATGGCTCGTAACTGCTCCTCCATGCGTCGCGCACTCCGGGTCGTGTCTCGGTCGATACGGTAAAGGGGCGTATCGGGAAAAAGCGCGAGCAAGCCCTCCGCGGCCCGTTGAGTGCCGATTCCGACAGCGATCGGTGCTTGCTGGCCACATGCTGTGCACGATGACGGTGGGTTTTCGCGTCGGGCACAGTGGTGACAGATCAAGGCGGCAGGGGTTTTATGTAAAGTCATTGGCATGTCGCACTGCGGGCAGGTCGCCCGCCAGCCACAATGGGGACAAAGATAACTCGGCGCGTATCCGCGCCGGTTGATGAACACGAGCACCTGGCCACCGGCATTCAGGTGTCTGCTGATGATCCGCTGCAAAGGCACGCTCAGCCCATCGGTCAGAGTGTGTCCACGAATATCGAGCAGATGAAAGCTTGGCAGCTCAGCACCTCCAGCACGCTTGGTTAATCGCAAGTGGCGGTAACGCCCGCTTTGCGCATTGAGAAGCGATTCCAAACAAGGTGTTGCGCTCCCGAGAAGTATTGGGATGTTCAAGTTCTGAGCGCGTTTGACCGCAACGTCCCGGGCGGAGTAGCGCAGCCCGTCTGTCTGTTTGAATGAGCCATCGTGCTCTTCATCTACGACGATCAGCCCGAGATTGGCGAATGGCGTCAATATCGCAGAACGTGTACCGATGAGGATTCCAATGTCGCCGCGTTTGCATTTCAACCAGGTCTGCAGGCGCTGAGTATCGCTGAGATTGGAGTGCAGTACCTCGGCGACGCCGAAGCGATCTTGAAATCTGGCCACCGTTTGCGGGGTAAGTGCAATTTCTGGCACGAGGACGAGCACTTGTTGTCCTCGTGCGCGCAGTCGCTCGATCAATCGCAGGTAAATTTCCGTCTTACCGCTACCGGTGATGCCATCTAACAGGCTCGGCGCAAACCCATCGAGGCGTTCTAGCAATCCCTTAAGCACTTCACACTGCTCCGGATTGAGTACCGGAAGCTCCGCGGCAAGCTGCTCGTGGGGGGGTGCCTGTTCGGTGGGGGCGATGAGACCCTTACCCGCAATTGCCCGAATAGTCGTACGCGCAAAGCCGGCTGCGCGCAGCTGTGCTGCTTGCAACACCCCACCTTCGGTTGCGAAATAGTCGAGAAGGGCCTGTTGCTTGGGAGCTCGAGACAGATTTGAGCACTTTTCGGTGCGCCGCCAGGTCTCCGGATACTGGACGATGAGTTCTGCTTCGCGTCGAGCGGCTACGGGCAGGATCGTCCCAAGCACCTCGCCTAAGGGGTGGTGATAATACTCGGCGAGCCAGGAGGCGAGTTCGTAAAGCTCATCCCCAAAGGCGTTCTCTGCGTCCAGTACCGCATGAATGGGCTTAAGGGTGCGGTGGGCGTCGGTTGGATTTTGCGCCACACAGATCGCTGTCAGCCGTTGCCGACCGAACGGTACGGCAACTCGCGCACCGATGACGGGAGTCACAAGCCCCTCGGGAACCGAATAGTCGAACAGGGCGTGCAACGGCCTGGGTATGGCTACACGAACAGTTTCGGCAGAATACGTCAATTAGGGGACTACCGTAGGTTTTCTTCACTCATTGTAGGATCTAGGTAGGTGAAGCACTAAGCTAAACCTGGTTACGTCGCCGATTTACCCCGTAAGTAGCTAAAGGCGTAAGCGGTAGGAAACTGCAGGCAACGGTTTGAGCCTTGCCTTCGGGCAAACAGATGACTAAACTCCGCGGCCCTCGGCAAGGCGCGGTTGACCTGGATTGCGTGAGACTGAGCGAAGAGAACGGTGCAAGAAAGATGAAAGCAAACCTCCATCCAGCGTACAACGATATCAAAGCCACCTGTAGCTGTGGCAACGTCATTGAAACGCGTTCGACCCTCGGCGAAGACATCCATCTCGATGTCTGTTCGGCTTGCCATCCTTTTTATACCGGTAAACAGAAGATTCTGGATTCCGGTGGCCGTGTGGAACGATTCCGCCGTCGCTTCGGCAACCGAACGGTGGCCAACAATACAGATCAGCAGCCAAGCCAGGAATAGCATTCTCGTCAATTCATCTACTGTTCAGTTGAACCTGGGCATCGTACAGGGTCTAAATCTGTATTCTGCATAGGCTATGCTCATGGTGCAGAAACCTCTTAGCCTATGCTACCGAGTGATTTGAGCCGTATCACGGATAGTATTGAAGCGATTCGGGGTCTAAAAAATGAGAACCGGCTACTCTTTCCTCTTTTTTGCGATGTCTTTCTTTTCGCTATGTTGGGCCGATGGCGCGTTTGCCGCCGGAGATGGCGAGAAACTCTACAACGAGCTCAAAGAAAAAGAAGGTCTCTATCCCGATGAGGAATGGCAGGCGTACGTAACGGAGATCGGTGAGCGGTTACTGGCAACTAGTTCGGACGCGGGCGAGACCTATAATTTTGTGGTCGTCGACAATCCGACTGTCAATGCGTCTGCTACTGCAGATGGGTACATATTCATCAACCGCGGGCTGCTTGCCTATCTGCGCTCCGAAGATGAGCTGGCGGGGGTCATCGGTCATGAAATCGGCCACGTTGTTGGGCGTCATCACAAAAAGCGCAAGAGGGGACAACTTCTCGGCGATGTGGCCGGATTTCTCGGCTCCCTCGCAACCGGCACGAGCGCCATCGCCGATGTCACCAGAGATTTCACTGCCAAGAAAATAGCTGGCTTCGGGCGTGAGTATGAACTTGAAGCGGATACTTACGGTGGTGAGTTCCTGGCGCGGGCGGGATACAACCCACTTGCCATGATCGATGTAATCCAGGTACTGAAAGACCACGAGCTTTTTTCCCGCCAGGTCCAGAACCGTCCGACCGTCTACCACGGGCTGTTTGCCAGTCACCCGAAAAATGACAAGCGGCTACATGACGCGGTACAAAAATCCCAGAGTCTGCTGCCGGAGACACTACGCGAGCCGGAGCGGGATTTCTGGGAGATGATGGATGGCCTGGTCTACGGTGATGAAGCCGCTACTGGCTTGATCAAGGGGCAAAGTTATTATCATGGGTCGTTGCGGGTCGTTTTTACCTTCCCGGATGAGTGGGTTATCACCAATACACCTAGACAAGTCATCGGCAAACCCCGTGCCGGTAGCTCCGATTCATCCATTACCGTCCAGCCGATGCCCGCCCCCGAAGAGAAGGATGAAACACCAGCGGATTACGTCACCAATACACTTAAACGTGAAGACGTTATCAACGGCGAATCTTTAGAGGTGAGCGGTTACCCGGCCTTCATTGGAGATATCGAGGTTGCCGGGGGTGATGCGCAGGTTCGCAAGATCGCGATCATCTTCAAGGATGGCGGGGTCTACCAGTTTCTGGGTGAAGTAGGCCCGTTGGGAGATCCAGCGGCTTTCGAAGAGAAGTGGCGCACCACGGTGGAATCGTTTCGGGCGATGACGGCGGCGGATTTGAGGGTGGCCAACAACCAACGGATCAAAGTTATTGTTGCCCGCCCTTCCGACAGCTACTTCACGTTGTCGCAGCAAGCATCGCTGAAATCTTACCCGGAAGAAACACTTCGAGTGCTCAATGGCCATCATCCCCACGGGGAACCCCGTGCGGGTGACAACATCAAGATCATTCAATAGCTAAGCTAGTTCGTGTCCAGAATGGACAGGAACTAGCATGATGGGCATGGATGCCCATCCATTTTCCGGAGGAAAATGCGAGTCTTACGCAGTAAGACGACTAAAGAAATTGCCAGGAAGGCAATTTCTGGACAGGAACTAGCTCTGAGATCAGAAAATATCTTCAGGTTTGATCTCGGTGGTTTCTTCTGGTGGAAGCCAAGTGTTATCCAGCTTCGGTGCATGTTCGGAGAGGAAATACTCGAAGATCGCATTGTCCTGCTGTGGTGAGGCGAGTTTACCGCTGACCGGATCTATCTTCATGGTGACTACGCCTTCTGGTTGATCCGGAAAGCGCTCCGGGCGCCCTTTCAGAGCTTCGGTCATGTAGTCAATCCAGATGGGTAGAGGCGTGCTGGAACCCCACTCCCGACGACCGAGCGGTTGGTGGTTGGGGAATCCGACCCAGACGGTCGTGACGACATCGAGGTTATAGCCGTTGAACCAGGTGTCGGCGGCTTCGTTGGTCGTGCCTGTCTTACCGGCCAGGTCCTCTCGCTGCAGGCTGCGGTAGGCGGCTCTGCCGGTGCCGTGACGGATCACGTCCTGCAGCATGGTGTGCATGATGAAGGCATTACGTTTGTCGATTACCCGAATGGCGGGAATAATTGACGCAATTGTCTCGTCTTCGGCAACGGATGCATCCTCTTCGGCGAGGAGATCTTCCAGGTTGGTGGGTTCGACTGAATCGTCTTCTTTTGCTTCGTGCCCATTGCATGGATCACAAACCTCGGGATGCCGTGCTTCGAAG
>Ga0209980_10000906_pt1 | contig 16205 bp, 13 predicted proteins | sample CR02metaG_FD_183611 | JGI IMG/M metagenome (GOLD analysis project Ga0209980, IMG submission 183611) | Deep subsurface microbial communities from Mariana Trench to uncover new lineages of life (NeLLi) - CR02 metaG (SPAdes) (version 2) | ecosystem: Environmental > Aquatic > Marine > Ocean trench...
TTCGGCGTTAAGCTAAGAACTACGAAAAAGGAACAATCATGCGATTGATGATCGGTATTGCCGCGGTGAGCGGACTCGTGTTTGGCGCGACCCTGACGATGGCACAAGACTCCTATGTGGTGCCTGTGGATACACCCGCGAACCTCAAACGTGCCGTGGAATCTGACGCGCGGACGGACGAACAGCGCGCGAGGGATTCGCTCCGCAAGCCGGCAGAGATTTTAATGCTCGCCGGTATCGAGGAAGGTGACCATGTCATCGAGTTCGCGGCACTCGGACACTACTATACGACTCTGCTCGTCGATGCAGTCGGCACCGATGGCCATGTCGAAATGGTTGACATGCCGTGGACCGAGCGTTTCGGTGGCGAACCGGCCCGGGCGTTCGCTGCCGGGCACGACAACGCCACGTACACGCAAGTCCACTACAACGAAGCCGATTTACCTGATGACGTCGATGTCGTCACGATGGTGCTCTTCTATCATGATTTGACTCGCGAATCGGCCGAGCAAAGCGTCGATACCGCCGACATGAATGCGCGTGTATTCGCGGCACTTAAATCTGGTGGGACGTATCTCATCGTCGATCACAAAGCCGAGGACGGCTCGGGCTGGCGCGACGCGACGACCCTCCACCGAATCGATGCACAGACAATTATTGACGAAGTCACGGCTGTTGGATTCGAGCTTGCGGTCAACAGCGACATGCTTGCCAACTCGGCCGATGGCCGCACGCTCAACATGCGCGACCCCGCGATACGTGGTAGCACAGACCGGGCCGTGTTCGTATTCCGCAAGCCGATGTAGCCAGGAATCGGGATCATCCGAATGTCCGCTTGTGGCAGCCGAAAGCGGACGTTCATTAACAGTTAATACTCTAGCTCGACCCAGAGCGCGCGCGTGACCGCTACTAGGATCGGGCGCGGATACTCATCCACAGCGCTAAATGCACGTTAGAGCACGTTGAAGCACACTGATACGTGGCAAAAGTCGGGCAGGCCCACGTGGGGAGACGAACCCCCTTTTGCTTAGCTGACCGAACAGTACATACACCGAGCCCCTGACGGCACCCAAGTTGCCCGGGTTACGGCATGTTGCTCTCTGATGGAAACCCCATCGTACCAATCCCTATCCGGCATAGATGTCCGGCCGCCTAACGGACACCGGAACAGATGTTGTAAGCGAGTTGTAGGCGCGCTGTATACAGTCTGAACACTGCCCGGCTGCATCCTGAGCTCCCGAAAACAGGATTCAACGACGCACAGGACAGCGAAGGTGGATGATGGACAGCGAACCTACTCGATTGGCTAGCCTGGCGGCGCTCAACCGCAGGTCCCGTGAGCGCGGTTACGAGCTCGAGGATATCGACTGGTCCCAGCCGATAGCGCGCGACAGTCTCTGGGCACCCGAGCATACCGGCACCCTGTACTACTTGCCCATCTACGAAGAGCTCACGGTGGCCGAGAAGCTCCGCTACAACCAGCTCACGGGCTTGGGTATATGCGAACAATTCATCTATCTGGAGGAGAACGCGATTATCCGGCCGATGGCAAGAATGCTGCAGCGGGCCGAGCTGCCACTCTCTTTGCGGGAGTCTCTGTGCCACTTCATTCGCGAGGAGGAGAAGCACACGGCCATGTTCTGGCGCCTGCTGAAAATGTGCGAGCCGGATTGGTACACGCGCTCGAGGTATCGGCTCTGCCGCGTGTCACCGTTTCAGCAGCTAGCGTTCGGCCAAACGGCTCGTTATCCGGACATCTTTCTCGTGTGGCTGTGGGCCGCGCTATTTGTCGAGGAGCGCTCGCTGTGGGTCTCTCGTGAGTATCTCAGGGCGCGTAAGGACTGCGCCGGCGTTGACGAAATGATCACCCGTGTTCACGAGTACCACCTCAAGGACGAAGTTCGTCACTGTCAGCTCGACCATCATCTCATCCGGCAGTTCTACGATCACCGGCCGCGCTGGAAGAAGCTGCTTTGCGCGTTTTCACTGCGCCAGTTACTACGTGGATATATCAGCACCAAGCGCACCACCGAGCGCATTCTCCAAGTCCTCAGCGACGAGTTTCCCCGTTTACGTTCTCGCATCGGACCGGAAGCAAAGAGGCAGCTTGCAACCGTAGGCGGCAACCTGCGCTTTCAAAAAGCGATGTACGGAGAGAGGGTGGTCCCCCGCATGCTCAGGCTTCTAGCCGAGCGCTCTGAGTACGACGGTATCTGGGATCTGCTACCGGCTGTGGAAAGGAGGGGTGGATGAGCATCGAGAACGCAATGATCCGCCGCGTAGGCTCGATCGCCGCCATGCAGGCTGGCGGGCGTCGGCGCCTGGATCCGTTCAGCCCGGAAGCAGCCGAGCGTCGCTGGCGAAAGATTGGAAACGACGCGGGGCAAGCGCACGTGCTGGACGAGACGGCGCGGGCAACCTCGCAGGCTTGCCGGCGAAACATCGAGCGGTACATCGGTACCGTTAAGGTCCCCATTGGTCTTGCGGGCCCGCTGAAAGTCAACGGCGGTTTTGCGCGGGGATCGTATCACCTACCCCTCGCCACGACCGAGGCGGCCCTGGTTGCGTCCTACCACCGTGGCGCGAGGTTGATCACGGCAGCAGGGGGCTGTACTGCTCGGGTGCTCAAGGAAGGGGTGAGTCGCTCGCCGGGCTTCGCCTTTCGGAATCTCGTTGAGGTTGAAACGTTTCTCGAATGGGTCGACGGCCAGCTCGCAAACTTTCGACGTGTCGCGCAAAGTACAACCCGCTACGGCAAGCTCACGGCAGTGCGGCCCACCGTAGAGGGCAACCACGTCCATCTCGAGTGCGAGTTCGTCACCGGGGATGCCTCGGGCCAGAACATGGTCACTTTCGCGACCGAAGCGATCTGCACATTCGTGCTCGAGCACACGCCTGCGCAGCCTCAGTATTTCTTCTTGGAGGCGAATCACTCCGGGGATAAGAAAGCGACCTCCAAAGCGCTCGGATCTGTGCGTGGTCGGCGCGTGTGCGCAGAGGTCGAGATTCCCGCTGAGCTGGTGCGGCGGATGCTGCACACCGAGCCCACACGCATGTCGGACTACGCCCGCATGGCAACGACCGGCGCAGCCGTGAGCGGCGCGATCGGCGTGCAGGGCCATTACGCCAACGGACTCGCGGCTCTTTACCTCGCTTGCGGTCAGGATGTTGCCTGCGTGGCGGAGTCAGCCGTGGGCATCACCCGCTTGGAGGTCACGGACAGCGGCTCGCTATATGCTGCCGTGACCCTGCCGAACATCATGGTGGGGACGGTCGGCGGCGGCACCCATCTGCCAAGCCAGAAGGGCTGCCTCGACATCATGGGCCTTGCCGGGCCGGGCAAGAGCAGAGCCCTCGCTGAAATCTGTGGGGGGCTCGTGCTTGCAGGCGAGCTCTCTTTGGTCGGTGCGCTGTGCGCCGGAGAGTTCGCAAACGCACACAAGCGCCTGGCCCGCGGCGTCTCTCCGCGAATCGCTGCGCCAATGATTCGGGAGGTCGCCCAATGAATCGCTGGATCGTCTATCAACGGGAACGATTCCCGGTGCTCTCTCATGGGATCGCGATCGGGCTGTACACATTCTGCGCCTTGAGCTTTTCCGCCGCTGTGCGGGGCGTGCCTGCCGCCCCGGATCTCGTGCACTTCCTCGCCGCCTTTACGAGTGCGTTCGTGTTTTTTCTGCAGTTACGCATCGCCGATGAGTTCAAGGACAAAGAAATCGACGCGTGCTACCGGGCTCACCGTCCGGTCCCCCGGGGTCTTGTGACTCTAAGCGAACTCGCCACGGTGGCGGTCGCTGGTGCGGCCATGCAACTGGCCATCGCGATCTGGGTCGACTCTTCACTTGTGCCACTACTGGCGCTGGTGTGGGTCTACCTGGGGCTGATGACCACCGAGTTCTTCGTCCCCGTTTGGTTGAAAGCGCGGCCGGTGAGCTACTTGTTGAGCCATATGCTCATCGTGCCGTTGATCACGCTGTATCTGACGGCATTCGACTGGATCGTCGCCGGCGCTTCGCCATCGGCGGATCTTGGGTGGCTGCTCGCGACCAGCTTTCTAGTCGGCCTGGTGTTCGAGATTGGCCGCAAGATTCGGCCGCCCGGCGAGGAGCGCGAAGGCGTGGAGACCTACAGCGCGCTGTGGGGTCTGCGTGCCGCCCTGTGCGTGTGGCAGGGGGCGTTGATCGCCACCCTGTGTGCGGGCGTTGCCGCCGGGATCTTGCTCGGCTCCGGCGCGATCTATCTCGTGGTGCTGGGCGGAGCGCTGCTGCTTCCAACATTCGTCGCGTGGAGACTGATTCACCGTCCCGAGACTGCATCGACGCGGGTCATCGAGAGGCTCTCCGCTCTCGCGGCGCTACTCGTGTATTCGGGCCTCAGCGCGTTGGCGCTGGGGTACAGCTGAGGAAGGACATCGAGATGAGTTACATCGTCGGCATGAACGACGCGTCCGCGGGACGAATCGGCAACAAGGCCCAGCGTTTGGCGGAGCTGCGTCGAGTTGGCTTCGACGTGCCGGCCTTCTTCGTCGTGACGCCGGATGCGTTCGCGGCCAGTCTCACCGAGGATCAACGACGCGCGTTCGCGGCCGGTCAGTACGACTTTCTCGAATCCCTCGTCGTGCGGAGCCGGGTGCTGCAGGCCATAGCCGAAGCGCTCGACTCCTTGTGCGCCGACGGCGTCCGGGTGGCCGTTCGTTCCTCCTCCGCGGAGGAGGATGACGCGCGGAATTCTTTTGCCGGTCAGTTGGATAGCTTCCTCGGTGTGCAGGCATGCCAGGTGCCCGCGTATGTGTCGAAGGTATGGCGCTCGGCCTTTAGTGAACAGGCTGAGGTCTACCGCGCTCAGCGAGGGATTGCACTGCCACCCCGTGTCCCCGCCGTCATGGTGCAGCGGATGGCCAATGCCCAGAGCGCGGGCGTGTGCTTCAGCGCGGACCCGGTCAGCGGCCGGAGAGGAATCGCGGTGGTGAGCGCCGTGCATGGGCTGGGCGACGCCTTGGTGAACGGAAAACTCGACGGCGACCTCCTTCATATCGATCGGAGCGGCAAGATCATCGAGCGGCAGACCGCGGAGAAGCCCGCGGTCACTGATGAACAGGCGCGACAGATTGCCGAGATCGCGCGCAACGCCGCCCGGCACTACGGCAGGCCCCAGGACATCGAGTGGGCCATCGAGGACGATCGAGTTGTGCTGCTCCAGTCCCGGGACATCACGACACTGAGCTCCGAACAAGGCTCCGGCGACGGCCTGAAGATCTGGGATAACAGCAACATCGTCGAAAGCTATGGTGGTGTCACATTGCCCCTGACGTTCTCGGTTGCGCGTCGCGCCTACTCAGCGGTGTACAAACGTCTGGGACAGATCGTTGGCGTACCTGCTGCGGTGATCGCCGAGCATGATGGCGTGTACGATCGCCTGCTCGGTCTGATTCGCGGCCGCGTCTACTACAACCTCTTGAACTGGTATCGGCTCTTGGCGCTGCTGCCGGGGGTCAGCAGCAATCGCCTCTTCATGGAGCAGATGATGGGTGTGCGCGACGCACTCCCCGACGATCTGCTTGCGAAGCTCAGTCATTCCGGCTGGTGGGCGAAGCTGAATGCGCGGTGGCAATTGCTGCGCTCCGGAAGCGGGCTGCTGTTCCACTACCTGCTGCGTCGCCGAGACAACCGCCGGTTCTATCGCCGACTGGAGAGTGCTCTGGCGCCCGTCGGGCCCGCCCTCGAATCACTTCGACTGGACCAGCTCGCCAATCACTACCAAAGCCTGCACGATCAGTTAGTGCGGGGCTGGGACGCGCCCTTGCTCAACGATTTGTATTGCATGATCTTCCACGGGCTCCTGCAACGGCTCGTCATGCGTTGGCTTCCGGACGCGCAACATAATGTGCGCAACGATCTCTTGTGTGGCGTGGTGGGTATGGTGAGCCTCGAGCCCGTGCGGCGCATGCGCACCATGGCGCGTATGGCACGTCGTCATCCAAAGCTCGTCCGCACACTCTGTGACGAGTCGTTGGCGAGCATCTGGGCTGAAGTTAGCCGCTACCCTGAACTCGGTGCGCTGTTGCGCGAGTACTTGGAGCGTTTCGGGGATCGCTGTATCGATGAACTCAAGCTCGAAAGCCCGACACTGCATGACGAGCCCCTCCCGCTGCTGCGGGCCGTGGGTCACCTTGCTCGTCGTGACGGCGTCTCGTGCGCTTCCACTACCGCACACACGCGTCGTGTCGCGGAGGACGCGATACACGATGGGCTGTGGGGCAGGCTGATTCGCCAGCGCATATTCCAGTATGTATTGGGGCAGGCTCGAGCGCACATGCGAGACCGAGAGAACATGCGTTTCGAGCGCACACGAGTGTACGGTCGGGTGCGGAGAATCTTTCTCGAGATGGCGCAGCGGCTCTGCGCGGCGGACGCGCTCGAGAAGCCTCACGACATTTTCTACCTGGACGTGGAGCAGATCCTGGGTTTCATCGACGGCACGGCCGCCGGCTCGAATCTCAAGGCGTTGGCGCGTATACGCCGAGTAGAGTTTGACGAATACCGGAACGCCCCGACCCTGCCGAACCGCTTCGAGACCCGCGGCGCCGTCAACCTGGCTAGCTTCAGCGAGCGAGAGTCCGAGCCCGAGGACGCTGCATTGGGTGAGGAACGTAAAGGTCTCGGCTGCTGCTCTGGCACTGTCGAGGGAATCGTGCGCGTCGTCCGCGACCCGAACGGCACGACGGTGCAGCCGGGGGAGATTCTGGTCGCAGAGCACACCGACCCGGGCTGGGTCATCCTGTTCCCGCTGGCCGCGGGCTTGCTGGTCGAGCGCGGGAGTCTTCTCTCCCATTCCGCCATCGTCGCGCGGGAGCTGGGATTGCCGACGGTTGTCGCCGTACGCGGTCTCACTAAGTGGCTAAGGAACGGCGATCGGGTGCGTTTCGACGGCAGCACGGGCGTCATCCGACGTCTCGATTCCGCTCGGCGGAGGGAGGCAGCGTGAACGCCTTGGCCACGACAGTCACCGCCTGGGTATGGCGTCACCGGCTTGCCTGTGTGCTCAGCTGTTGCGCCATCACGGCGTTGGCGGCGCTACCGGCAAGCCGTATCGGCGTCGATAATTCTCTTGAAATCTGGTTCGTCGAGGACGATCCGCGGCTGTCAGCTTACCGAGAGCACCAAAGTGTTTTCGGCAACGACGAGGTGATCGTCATCGCGCTGCACGATCCGCGAGGCCTCTCCGCGGACGCACTCGAACGAATCGAAGACGTACGGGCGCGGTTGGAGAGGATCGACGGCATCGCATACGTCACCAATAACCCGGCAATTCAGGGCCGGATCGTGAGCGAGGATGGCATGACGGCGTCCCTTCTGGCTCGCTTGATCGCTGCGAGCGACATCGATGCGCGCCGCGACGGGATCCTCGCAGAGGTCGATTCGGTACTGAGCACTCTCGACACACCTCACTACACCGCCGGCATTGGCTTGCTGTATAGCGCGTTAAACAAGCTGTCTACCAGTGGCTCGGCCGTGTTGTTGATCGCGGCGGATGTCGTGATGTTTCTCCTGTTGTGGTGTCTCTTTGGGCGACTCCTGCCCGCGCTGGTCGTCCTTGCCGTCGTTAGCACTGCAACCATCTGGCTCATGGGACTTTACGCCGCCATGGGCCGGGATCTGAACATGGTCACCATGATCCTTCCAACCCTGATGCTGGTGATCGGTACCGCCGACTGCGTCCACATCTTTCGGAGCGTCGCCAGCGTGCCTCACGATATGCCACGGGCCGAGCGCGTGATCGAGGGTGTGAGCCGGATGTTTTGGCCCTGCCTGCTGACCACGCTGACGGCAGCCGCAGGATTTGCAGCTCTGATGACTTCGTCGTTACAAGTGGTGCGCGACCTGGGCGCCTTCGCCGCGCTAGGCCTAGTCGGAGCGTTTGGCGCCGCGCTAGTGGGTTGCACGTGGGCGCTGCAGTGGGAGGCCGTGGAGCCGAAGATCACCGAGCGGGACCGTCTGACGCTCTGGGCTCTTCGACTTGCGCGCCTCGGGACGGAGTTCCCACGCAGTACTCTGGCCGGCTCTGCAGTGCTGGTGATTCTAGCCGCTGTCGGGGTCTCCCGCATTGTCGTCGATACGTACACCATCGACTTCCTCTTCTCTGACCATCCGGTGCGAGTTCAGTCCGACTTTATCGAATCACATCTCGGCCCGTATGCGCCGGTCGAGTTCGTGATCGCTTCGTCGAATGGCGTGGCTCGTGAAGACGTGCTCCAAGCAACGCAGGATTGGCAGCGTGCTGCAGAACAGAGCGGCCGTGTTGGTTGGAGCTCGTCGCTCGCCGATCTGATAACGCTGGTTCCAGGAGGTTCCTCACAGCGATACACTGAGCTGCAGCTCTCCGCCTACCGCGACTACAACCCGACAATGTTGAAGTCGCGGTTCGATGGCTCGAACCGAATGAAGATTGTCTTTGGCGTACCGATGCAATCGGCAGGCGAGCTCAAACGATCGGTGCAGGCACTACGCGCCTTGGCCGAGATGCCGGACGACGTCACCGTGGAAGCTTCGGGCTACGCCGTACTCTACATGAGCATGGTGGACTACGTGCTTCGCTCACAGCTCTCGAGCTTCGCGCTTGCCTTCGTAACGATCTTCGGTGCGATTGCCCTCCTGTTTCGTTCCTGGCGCAGCGTGGCTATCGCCGTGCCCGCCAATGTCCTGCCGGTGCTCGCCACACTGGGCGCGATGGGCTGGTTGGGGATTCGCCTGGACATCGCGACCGTTACCATCGCCGCGGTCGTGCTTGGGTTGGTGGTGGACGATACCGTACACCTACTCTTCCGGCTCCAACATGAGAGCCTCCGTGAGGCGCGCATCCGTCGCATTCTACGCGCCACCGTACGCACCACGGGCGCCGCGATCCTCATGACGACCCTGGTGCTCGTGCTGGGCTTTTCCGTGCTGGGCTTAGCGCAGATCAAGTCGGTCATCTGGTTCGGGCTATTGACGGGCCTCGCGCTGACGACTGCGCTGTTGGCGGACCTCATCCTTATTCCGGCGCTGTTAACACTGAGTTCTCGTCGAACCCGAACGCTGCGGCTCCGACTGGCGATACACCGATGAGCAGTGAAATTCAGGCACGGGCGGACTTCTCCGCTATCCGCTATGCCCAGTGCTGGGAAGACGCGGACATTCTTCTGGAGGCACTGAATGTTCAGCCCGGCCAGATCTGCGTGTCGATTGCGTCCGCAGGCGATAACGTGCTGGCAATCTTGAGCCGCGGACCGGCGCGAGTGATCGCGGTGGATTTAAACCCCGCCCAGATCGCCTGCCTCGAGCTACGTGTCGCAGCGTGTCGAACACTGAGCTACGCAGAGGTCTTGGAGGTCATGGGAATCGCACCCAGTACGCGTCGCGCTGCCTTGTACCGGCGTTGTCGCGGGCACCTGACCGAGGCCGCCCGATGTTTCTGGGACGCTCGCACACAGATCATAGACTCCGGCGTCTCCGGCGCAGGCCGGTTCGAGCGTTATCTCACCGTGTTCCGCAAGCATGTGCTGCCGCTGATCCATCCGCGCCGCCGGATCGACATGCTGTTCGAGTTTGCTTCACCCGCGCAACGTCAAGCGTTCTACGAAAGTGAGTGGGATACCTGGGCGTGGCGCGCGATGTGTCGCGCGTTCTTCTCTCGCTTCGTGATGGGGAGGCTTGGACGTGATCCGGGTTTCTTCCGCTATGCGAAACGATCCGTCGCAACGCATATCCTAGAGCGCTCTCGACACGCCTTGGTTACTCTGAATCCCCGCGAGAACCCTTACCTGCAATGGATACTGACGGGTCATTTCACCAACGCGCTGCCGTACTGGCTGCGCCCGGACAACTTCGCCACCATCTGCGCGCACCTCGATAGGCTTGAATGGCGCTGCGAGACCCTCGAGGATTGCCTCGAAAGCTTGGAGCCGGGCACTGTCCATTGCTATAACCTGAGCGACATCTTCGAGTACATGTCCGCAGAGAATTACCGCGGGCTACTCGACAAGCTGATCCATGCCGCGGCAGACGGATGCCGCCTGGCCTATTGGAATCTGCTCGTGCCCAGGCGCCGCCCCACGACGATGGCGAGCCGGCTCCGGCCACTGGACGGTTTGTCCACCAGGCTGTATGCGCGGGACAAGGCCTTCTTTTATAGCGACTTCGTTGTGGAGGAGGTGATCTCATGTTGAGCCCGTGGTTGACCTCGGTTCTTCTCGTCGCCACGCTTGCCTTCGCGATGGCGGGTTTGAGCGCCTGTCGCCGGCAAGGCCTGCTCGACGCGGAGATCGCTCGCAAATGTCTACACGTCGGGGCGGGGCTTCTTGCGCTGGCATTACCCTGGCTGCTTACCCACAACGCGGCGGTGATACTGACAACGGTCATGGTCACTGGCTGGTTCATCACTGTGCGGATGTGTGTGCGGATCAGACTTGTTTTTGGGCTGGTATTGCATGACACAGGCCGGGTTTCGCATGGCGAGCTGTATTTCACCGGGGCGGTGTTGGCGTTGCTGGTGTTGGTCCCGAACGATCCACTGTTATATGTGGTTCCCATCCTGATCGTGACACTCGCGGACACCTGCGCGGCTCTGATTGGCACCCATACCCGCGAGCCCCGCTTCCTTCGCGGTGGGCAGGGCAAGACCCTGGAGGGCTCCGTGGCGTTTTTCGCGGTGGCCGCGATATGCACCTATCTCCCCGCGCTGCTTCTCGCGAACGCGACCCCGTCTGATGCACTGCTCATCAGCGTCACGGTCGCCCTGATCACAACTGTCGTCGAAGCAGCCAGCGAGTACGGCCTCGACAATTTACTGGTCCCCCTCGCGGCGTTGGTGAGTCTGAAGGTTCTGACGTCTGCGGCCCCCGCGGCCGTCGCCCTCCATAGCTTGACTCTCCTTGGCACCGCAGCGTTCGCCTTCTATTGCCTGATGAGAATCTATCGTGAACGAGCTTATTGAAGTCAGATCCGCGGAGGATTATGCGGGCATGTCTACCGAGGCCATCTCGCCGCCGACAAGCGACGATCTGAACTGGCACGCGCCCGACGCGCACTGGGCGTTGGTCGGTGACGCGCATCAACTGCGCGCGCGCTGCTCCTTGTGGTGGTCGAATACCTCGGCGTTGGACAGTCAGCGTCTCGGATTGATCGGCCACTACGCCGCTGCTGACCACGCCGCCGCGTCCTTGCTCCTGGAGCACGCTTGCGCGGAGCTGCGCTCCCGTGGCTGCAACCTCGCCGTGGGACCCATGGATGGAAACACTTGGCGACGGTATCGCGTTATCGTAGAAGGCGGCCAGCAGCCACCGTTCTTCCTCGAGCCCGACCACCCTTTGGACTGGAGGCGTCATTTCGAGGAGCAGCAATTTACGACGCTCGCCCACTACCGCTCAGCCTTGGATGAAGATCTCAGCTTCCAGAGTCCGGCAGTCGTTCCCGTGGAGCAGCGTATGGAGAGGCTCGGGGTGCGCGTTCGCTGCTTCGATCCCGAGAACCCCGAGGCCGAGCTCGAACGCATCTTCGGCATAGCCTGCCAGAGCTTCGCATCGAGCTTTCTTTACACGCCCATCGAACGTGCAGAGTTCGTTCGTATGTACCAGCCCCTCATCGGCCGTTTGCGCCCGGAGCTCGTCCTGATTGCTACCCACGAGGACGAGCCCGTCGGTTTTGCGTTTGGTCTGCCAGACTGGCTGCAAGCCCAGCGGGGGGAGACGGTGAACACGCTGATAATCAAATCGATCGGCATCGTGCCGAAGCCGACGTACAAGGGGCTGGGACATCTCATGTGGGCGCGGCTCTACGCAGCCGCATCTGCACTGGGCTACAGCCGTGCGATCCACGCGCTGATGCACGAGGACTACCGAACGAACGCTGTCGTAGGCGATCGAGTCAAGACGATCCGTCGTTACGCGCTGTACGCTCGGAGACTCCAATGAACATTGCCGAACTCTTTAACGCGCGGGTAGCGATGACCCCGGATGCACCGGCGATCATAGACGGTCATCGCGGCCGCACGCGCGTCTTCAGTTACGCCGATCTGGATGAAGCCGTGGCTCGCGCGGCAGCCCGACTTCGCGGCGCGGGCCTAGAGCCCGGCGATACCGTGTTCGTTTTTCACGCTATGTCCTTGGAGCTCTATATCCTCCTCGAGGCGATCCTACGGGCTGGACTCGTGGCGATGTTCATCGATCCCTCCATGGGGCGAAGGGGCATCGAGCGCTGTCTGCGCAAGCATCCGCCGGCGGGCTTTGCCGGCAGCCCCAAAGCCCACGTGCTACGGGTCCTGTGCCGGGAAGTACGACATATTGACCACAAGTTCTGCACTCGCGGCATCCTGCCGGGTGCCATCGATCTCTCCGCGGCGACCACTACGGGGTTGCAGCGCGTGGAACCGCGTAGCGGCGGCGACGCGGCACTGCTGACTTTCACCAGTGGCACCACCGGTCCGCCCAAGGCGGCGGTTCGAAGTCACGAACTCCTCCTGCGGCAACATGCGGTGCTTGCTGAAAGCTTTCCTAGCCGTGCCGGGGACATTGAGCTCACCGCCCTGCCGATGTTCGTGCTCGCCAATTTGGCGAATGGCGTAGTGAGCCTGTTGCCCGACGCCAATGTGCGTCATCCTGGCAGCATCGATCCACAACCTGTACTGGAGCAACTCGCTGCCCAACGTCCCACGCGCATAGCCGCCTCGCCCGCGTTCCTGGAGCGCCTCACAGAGGCGTGCTCGGCGGATGACCCGCAGCTCTCCTCGGTGGATCGCATCTATACCGGGGGTGGGCCGGTCTTCCCGAGGCTGGTCGAACACTTGGGCCGCGTCGCTCCGCAGGCAACGGTACAGATCGTATACGGGTCAACAGAAGCGGAGCCCATTGCTACCGTCTCGCACCGGGGGGGTTGTGTCAGCAACACCGCCGCCCCGCGCCGGGGAGCAGGGTTGTTAGTCGGTCATCCGGTGGACGGCATTGAAGTGCGCATCCATCGCGATTGCTGGGGCACGCCCCTGGGGCCCTACGACGAGCAAGGTTTCGCGGCACGGTGCCGGGGAATCAATGAACCCGGCGAGATCGTCGTCAGTGGCCCGCATGTGCTGTCCGGATATCTTGATGGAGAAGGTGATGCGGAGACTAAGTTCGATGTCGAGAACGTTGCCTGGCACCGTACGGGCGATGCTGGCTATCTCGACGAATCGGGGCGGCTATGGCTTCTGGGCCGTTGCAGCGCCCGTATAGAAAATGCGCGGGGGATTCTGTATCCGTTCGCCGTCGAGTGCATCGCACAGGAGTTCCCAGAGGTGAAACGGGCCGCTCTGGTCGGGTGGCGAGGCATGTGTGTCCTCGCCGTTGAGCCGCGCAAGGGATCACGACAGATCTCATCAAGCGTGCTGAGGAAACGTGCCCGAGCCCTTGGTGTGGACGCGATCGAGTTCTACCACAAGATCCCGGTAGACAGCCGTCACAACTCAAAGGTGAACTATGCGGCGCTCACCGCGCTCATCGAGAAACGGAAACTCACCAGCGTTCAAAGAATCCGTGAGGCCGTGCAGGAATTACGGTCGCGTGCGTGCCTAGATGAAGTGCGCGCCGAAGGTCTACCAGGTGGGCCGCCCAAATGACTTGGACCAACGCCGCCGTCATTACGACATCTGTTCACGACAAGACATGAGACGGCTTGTTAGGGCGACTGTCTCCTATAGACAGGCCTCGCTAGCGAGCTTCCCCCCACAAATCTCCCGCGAGCCTAATCTCCTCATTCTTTGACAAAGATCCGTTCAGCCACGGTCTTCATCCAACGGACATACTGTTGATTCGACCAGCCGCATTCAACAGTGAGGTTTTCCCAGTTCGGTACCAAGAGCATAGTCCACAAAACATCCGTTGCTCTTTTTTGCGTCCATCCTGGCGCGAGCTTTCCATCAGAATGCAGCGCGTCAATGGCCGCACGACATCCGTCACGCATGGCCAGCATGCGCTCTTGCCAGGCCGCTGCGGCCGCTTCATCGGTGTCCTGCGCCAGGAGAAGTGCTTTGGCGACGCCGTAGATTTCCGGGATGTAGTTACCCCAAAACTCGATATATAACGCGAGGCGTTCGACGCCAGACTTTGCGGCGCGCGATGGCGCGAGCCGGCGATCCAGGTCCAGAACCTCGTCACGGTACTTCGTTGTAGCGTCCAAAAGCTCCGCGCGCGACGCGAAATGCAAATAGACCGCTTGGCGGGAGATCCCGGATTCCTTGGCGATGTCGCCCATCCGGACCCCCCGGCCACCGTGCTCCTCGAGCATACGAACGGTTGCTTCGAGGATCCGTATGCGAGTTTCGATAATTTGACTTGACATGGTGTAAAGCATGCCCTAAGGTTGACACCGTGTCAATTGACACTATGTCAAGCCAACAACAGGAGACAGCTATGAAAACCGAAAAGAACTACGTCCAGTCGCCTGAAAAGATGACCCTCGTTCTGGGCGGGACCGGTAAGACCGGCCGCCGTGTTGCGGAGCGCCTGAAGGCGCGCGGCGTGCCGACCCGGATCGCCTCTCGTTCTGGCACACCGTCTTTCGACTGGAATGACCGGAGCACATGGGAAATTGCACTCGATGGAGTGACCGCGGCCTACATTACTTACGCTCCGGACCTCGCGATTCCTGGTGCGACGGACACGATCCATAGTTTTGTCGATAAAGCCACGGAGCAGGGTGTCCAGCGCCTCGTCTTATTGTCCGGTCGTGGCGAGGAAGAAGCGCAGGCTTGCGAACGCATCGTTCAGGATGCAGGTGTCGAGTGGACCGTGGTTCGTGCCAGTTGGTTTAACCAGAACTTCTCCGAAGGCGAGTTTCTCGGCATGGTTCTGGACGGAGCAATCACGTTGCCGGCAACGGATATTCCGGAGCCGTTCGTCGACGCAGATGACATCGCCGATGTTGCTGTCGCGGCGTTGACCGAGGACGGACATAACGGCGAGATCTACGAAGTCACCGGCCCGCGGATGCTGACCTTTACTGAAGTGGCGAAAGAGATCTCTCGCGCTGCTGGACGCGAGGTCCAGTTCATCCAGATTCCGAAGCAGGCCTTTGCAGGAGCCATCGTCGAATCCGGCGCGCCGGAAGAGATTGCGTGGCTGTTGAACTACCTGTTCGACACCGTCCTCGACGGTCGTAATGCCTACGTGTGCGACGGCGTCCAGCGCGCGCTAGGTAGGGAGCCAACCGACTTTGCCAAATATGCACATCGGATCGCGGCTTCGGGCGTATGGAAGGCGGCAGCATGAACTCGCTCATCTCTCTCGTTGGGACGATAGCGCTTCTCGGTTCTGCATTGGTAGGAGGGGTCCTCTTCGCATTCTCGAGTTTCGTGATGAAGGCCCTCGCGCGCCTGCCCTCCGCAGAGGGCATCGCCGCGATGCAGTCGATCAATGTTGTCATTATCAACCCCTCGTTCCTGGGTGCGTTCTTGGGAACCACCTTGTTATCGCTCGGAGTGATTGTGCAAGTGCTGGTAAGCCGTGGTCACCCTTCGATAATGTTGTTTCTCGGAGCGGCGATTTTCTATTTTGTAGGCACCTTTCTCGTCACGATGTTCGCCAATGTTCCACTGAACGACCGTTTGGCTGGCGTGTCAGCGACGGACCCTGCCGCCGTTGAATTATGGGAGCACTACCTGGACAGGTGGACGATGTGGAACCATGTTCGTACGGCCGCGGCAATGTTGGCGACACTGCTGTACAGCCTGGCTCTCATGCAAGACGGGGGCACGTGATGACCGCTTTGGACCGATAGGTTGTATTCGGAATAGCCCCAGAAGTCAGCATTCGAGCGGCCGCTCTCGAGCGCATTGAAGATATTCAGCAAAGAGTCCCCGCGAATCTCCGCCGCCTGGCTCTGAAGTTATTGAATCTCATGGCATAGCCCCTGTCCTGCAATTGCAGTTCGAACCGCCAGATACCCGTATTCTAGAATTCACTTCAAATTCAACGCGAAACTACGCCACGGCTGCTTTGGAGGAAAAAGCAGACAGCCGGGTGTTAGAGTTACGGGCAAGGGCGAATGGCCGCAATCCAAAGCGGACATAGCTCAGAGCCGCTCTTGGCGCTACGGCAGGTCTCTCTGTCTCCTGCGCGTTACCATTGAGCCACCGAATGGCGCAGAAAAGGGGAAGCACCATGCCATTAGACCAATTAGCAAACATTGCCGAAATCAGTG
>Ga0209980_10000908_pt1 | contig 16198 bp, 29 predicted proteins | sample CR02metaG_FD_183611 | JGI IMG/M metagenome (GOLD analysis project Ga0209980, IMG submission 183611) | Deep subsurface microbial communities from Mariana Trench to uncover new lineages of life (NeLLi) - CR02 metaG (SPAdes) (version 2) | ecosystem: Environmental > Aquatic > Marine > Ocean trench...
TACAGAAAAGATACTGATTCAAGAACTCAAATTATGATTCCAAATCAAGGATTAGTTGCTCCTCAAGCTCCAGAAGCTCCAAAAGTTGAAGAATCTTTAAATGAAGAAAAAGTTGAAGAAAATCGTGAGTCTGAAAGAACTAAGAACGATTCCTCCAAAGTATCTGATAGATCCTCCAGCGTTTCCAATCAAAACAATCAAGGGAAATAAAAAACCAAAAAAAATTCTTTCAAAAATTTACAAAAATCCAATTCTTCTGGAACGAGCTAAAATTTTTGGATGTCCTTTTGTTGGTTGTAGAAAAAAAATGGATTCTTTGAGAGCCTTGAATATTCATCTAACAAGAAGGCATAAAGCTGAGTTCAAAATAGAGCTGGATGCTGGATCTTATGCAATTACACGCATGAGATAAAGTCTAGATCTGATCAAATAGCTAAAATTCGTAGAATTATTAATAACATGAAAAACAAATTCATAAGAACTGAGGTTTTCTAGCTTGGCTGGACAACTATCAATTCCAAAATTGAGATTAGGAGGATATGCTAATTTCATAAAATCGAATGAATTTGTTGCAGTTGCCTCAGCCGTTTTGATAACTCCAGTAGTTCTTGGATTGGTTACGAGTTTAATTGGTAGACTTCCTTTTCTGAGAAATAATTTTGCAATAGGAATGATAGTAGCTTCTATTATTATTTTCATAATTGCTGGAATGTTTGGATCTGGAACGTTAAGAGCCGTTGTTCTAGGAATTAGTGCTGGAGTCCTTTTAGTTGGACTTCAATCAACTAGCTTTGTTCAATCAGCTCTCAATAGACTTGGAGGTATTACTCAATAATGGTTCTACAAACTAAAGAACGTCCTTTATCTCAACCAGTTCCTTTTGTTGCAAATAGTACGCAACGAGTTGAAGTTGATCGAGATAATTTGATAAGAAGAATGGCTATGTTATTCAACATAAAAGTTACTTCTGGAGCTAGTGCTGGTCTGACAATCATTGAAGATGATTTGTTAAACATTGTAAAAAAATGCAGATTAGTAATGGATGCAGATGATAATAAATTTAATGTTGATCTAACTAAATGGTTATTCGTTGAACAAGTGGAGAAAGGCACACTACCTAAACGTGATGTGTTTGCAATTCCAGCTAATAATACAAGCTCAGAGTTTCAAATCTTGATTAACGCTGATTTTGCTCAAGCCAGACAAAATCTATCAGACGTTACAGCTTTGTTAGATGCTCCAAACAAATCTAGTCTATTTCTAGAGATTGATTGGGGATCTATAGCTGATGTTTTAGAAACTGTTAATGATACGATCATTGATACAGATACAGAAGTTAAAATTAGTTTAACAGAAGTATTTGATGATGCAGGAGCAGAAGCTAACGCAAAACTTGCGAGTGCTGGCTTTATTGACATGAGGGAAGGGACGGATCAGTTCGATATTACCAAAGCTAACACAAGCTTTGATGATTCTGTTTTACAAGAACAGATTGAGCCAGTTCCAGCAAATATCTTGACTCATCTTTTGATAACAAAAGAAGATATTACAAGCGTGTCAAATAGTCCAACTAGATCTAATGCTGTTCTTGATCAAGTCAAAGTTGAAAATATCAAAGGTGTTGGTGAGAAGCTAATTCAAGTTAGCTGGGATCAACTAACCTTTGGAAATAAAGCTGAATATGGTTTAGAATCTCCTCAAACTGGAGTTTCTTATATTGACTGGATTGATCAAAGGAGAGGAGGACTAGCTAATTTCGTAGCAGAAGCTATTAAATGGCGATTCCTAAACCCAGCTCCAACCGCAACTGAAACAAATGCAATTCTATTATACACTCGTTACGTTTCTGGAATAGCTCAATAAGTTATAATGACAGACTCGAATTTTTTTTTTGTGTTAGGGAAAAAAAACTAATGGTTAATTTTTCTACTATTGCAATTATTGGAGGTATTGGACTTTTAATTTTCTTTCAAAAAGATGTTGGTAAATTTTTAGATCAGTTTAAAGGATTTGGAGCTGAGTTTGGAAAAGACTTTGGAAAACTTCCAGACATAAATATTAATGTTCCAAGCTTTGGGATTCCAGAAGCTTTTGCTGAAACTGGAAAAGTTGCAGAAGCTACAGGAGCTGGAATTGTTGGAGCTTTAACAGAAGCTGGAGCTGGAATTGAACAAGCTGGAATTGGAGCTAGAGAAGTTATTTTTCAAGCTGGCGTAGAAGCTAGAGAATCTTTTGATAAATCAATTCAAGAAACTCAAGCTGGATTTGAACAATTTGGAAAAGATGTTGAAACAAATATTGGAATAATTGGTGAAGGATTAACAAGTGTCTTTGGAGGAATATTTCCTACAAAAGAAATAACAACTGTGTCAGAAGTTACTCCAACTATAACTTCAACTTCAAGAAGAGCTGGAACTACATCAAGATTCGGAGGACAAACAGCTCCAAAAGAAATTCTTACAAAAGAAACAGCTACAACTCCAGAATTAATTATTTCTGAACAGCCTGATCTAAGTTTAGTTTCTCCATTCTTAACACAATTTCAAAAAATAGATCCAGAAGAAAAGCCAGAGCAAACAATTAGCAGTTCAGGGAGGCGTAGAGGTTAATGGTTGACAATCAAAGATTTGTAGTTGGAATAAATGAAACTCAAGCTCCAGATCAATTTGAAATTAATCCTAAACTCCAAAGAACAAGAGCTGGAGAGCCAAGCGTTAGGCAAGGATTCAAATTAGCCTCATATATTCCAAATTTTCCAGTTTTCACTAAAGATCTAATCAGATTGAAAAATAGAGCTGTGCCATTGAATAACAAATTTGCAGAAACTCCAAGAGTTTTAACTAGAGATGTAATTGGATTCTTAGATGTGCCAAACCCTCCAGCCGATACAAAAAAGAATGAAGGAAAAGGAATTGTGAATAAAGTTGGTTAAGAAATTTATTAAAAATACAACAATGACTTCAACAAGACCAAGTACAGCTTTTACAGTTCAGATTCCTAGTAAGTTAGGATTAAAAATTGGTGTAACAACTTCTCAAGGATTAACTCCAATTTCAAAAACAATTAGATTAAACAATAGAGCTGTTCCATTAAATCCAAATGCTCCTTTAGTAGATCCAAGAGCTGGAAACTTTGGAACTAAAAGGCTGGTTGGTTTCTAAATGGTTTCAGCTCAAACAATTTTAATTCTTGGAGCTTTTGGACTTTTTATTCTAGCTGGAGGAATTGGAATTTCTAAAACAGCTTTTGGACAAGCTAGAACAGATTTGAAAACTCTAACTGGAGGAATTTCTGAAAGAGTAAAAAATATTTCATTAAACAATATGAATACTTCTCATAATTCAAGAGATCAAGCTGGAGAAACGATTTTCTAATGGTAGCTCCAATTATTTTATTTGCTGGACTTGTAGCTTCTGTTATCTTTTTTGCTAGAGGTGGACTTGAACAGTTCAAAGTTTTTGCAGAAAGTCAAACATCTAAAGAAGATCGAGAAAAAGGAACAACTGTTATTCCAACGTTACAAACTGGAGCTGGTTCAGTTCCAATAGCTTCTGGATCTCAAAGAACAGTTAATGATATTGAATCTGAAACAATCATTAGAACTGATGTAACTAACAAAAGAAAATTTACTCCAATGGCTGATAAGCCTCCAATTCAAACTGTTTTCAATAATCCAAGAGAAGGAGGAGTTTTAGCAACTCAAAAAGGACAAATTGTTGGAGCAAATCTTTCAATTCAATCTGGACAACAATTTGGAACAGCTCAATTTGGACTTGATCAAGATGAAATTTCAAGAATTAGATCAGAAGATTTTACTGATCAAGAAAAACAAGATATTTCTAATTTAACGCTCAGATTTAACAGAAAATCAATTTCAGCTCAAAAAGCCTCTGATGCTCCAGAAGAAATTATTTTCAAGAAAAGAGAACAAGAAGCTATAGCTAGAAAAGTTCTATTATCTCAAGGTGGTTCGTTTACATTTTCAGGAGGAGTTAGAACAAGAGCTGGAAATGTAATTGATGTTAAAGGTGGATTATTTGGAAAATCTAATTTTGCTTTAGGAGGAAAAACTCCAGCAGAATTTCAAGAACAACAAGAAAATAAAGCTTTGATAGAAGCTAAACAACAAGAAAACGCAATTCTAAATAAACAAAGAATTGAAAGTGGAGAACAATTAATTTCTACTATTGCTAAATCTGGACTTAATCAAAGACAATTTTTCCAAGAAAGAGGAATTGCATTAAGAACAACTCAAAATCTTTCAGCATTAGCTCTTGGAAAAATATTAGAAAGAACTGGAAGCTTAGTCAGAACAGTTGCTCCAGTAGTTGAGCCAATTCCAACTGCAACTCCTTTGACTTCTCAACAAGTTTTTGCTTTGTCTGATGCAGAAAAAATTGCAAGGTTTAGGAGAGGAGAGCGATTCACTTGAGTTTAGTTGCTGGAGGAGTTGGAGCAATTTTAGCTTTATTGTTATCTCAAGGATTTACTGGATTGAAAGCTTTTGCAGATACTAATGGAGATACAAATATTACTGGATTTGATGCAACTGGAAAACCCATCAACGTACAATTAAAAAATAATGCTATTGTTTCTCCTCAGTTTGATCAAGTTAGAATTACAAGTTCTGATTTAGTTTTTCCAAATGAAAATTCTCCAAACTTTGAATTTAAGAATAGATCAGGAGTATTAAAAAGAATATTTGCTTTAACATTAATTCCAGATGCTAGTTTTCAAGCTCAAGGAATTGTTAAGATAACTTTGAATGAAGCTCCATTATATCCAATTACAAATCTTCAAGCTGGAGATTTTCAAGATGTTTCAGCTCTAAATATTCCTATTCCCGATACTTACGGACTGAAAATTCTTCCAAAAGATAGCTTGAAAATATTCATAGCTGATCCAACTGGAGGAACTGTTGCTCTAACAATAGCCGTTTTTATCGGAGAGTTACCTTAATTGACTGGACAAACAAGCTGTAATCCTTTATCACCAATAGTTGGAGGAGGAGATCCTTCAACATGGTCAGAATTTCCAGCAACCGAAAATGTCAAATTGTCACAGTTTGATATCCAGAAAATTAAAAATCTTCTGATGGATGCAGATACAAAACACTTGTTAGATTTGTCAAGAGAAACAGCTCAAGCAAATGATTACATAATCGCTGAGATGAGATTCAGACACCCAGATGGATTATCAGTATTAGAAAATTATGCTCTGATAAAAGGAATTATGAATTCAGATGTTAACGGAGCTGAACAAGGAAGTCTTAGTCTTTCAGTAATGACAAATGGATCACTTGATGAATGGATTTTATTAAGAGGAGAACAAAACAGAATAGAATTAAAACAAATAATAGATTTTACTGGAATAGATGGTATAGTAAGATTTGGTAACAATAGCAACCAACAGATAAAACATGATTCTGGAGGTTTTGAATATCGCACAACCTCTGGGAAAATACATGATTGGCTTATTAATGCAGTTAGTGAAATGAAATTATCTCCAACAAAACTTGATCTTTCAGTAGGAACAGCAGGAAAAGATATTCAATTTTCTAATGGTTCAAAAATTATATGGGCTTCCAATCGTGAGATTTTCAATGATACAAATGGTTTCAAATTCAAAATAGATGCTGGTCAGCAATTTGAGTTTAACGTTGGAGGAGCTGGATTTGTTGAAGTTAGAATTAGTTCACTTGGAATTTCATTAAGCGATAATGATATTATATTAGGAACTGCAACAGGAACTAAACTTGGCACATTAGCTTCTCAGAAACTATCATTCTGGGGTGTTACTCCAGTAATCCAACCAGCACATATTCCAGATCCAACAGGAGGAGCAACAGTTGACGCAGAAGCTAGAACAGCAATAAATTCTATCTTGGCACAATTAGCTTCAACGGGATTACAGGATTCGAGTTAAATTGGCTGGAATTATTGGAGGAAATTTAGCTATTGCTCCCATTGTTGAGACTGGAGATTCAGTTATTAGAGTTAGACAAAATTTAACTGAGTCTCTAAATTTTCCTAGTGCTGAGGTTTTAACTGAAACAATTACTGAAAGTGTAATTGTTCAAATTACTTGAGGATAAAATGAAAGATAAAATAAAACAAACTGTAAAAGTTTGGATTACAGATAAAAAGGAGAAAAAAGAAAATGACATTCTTAGATAATATTGGAATAGTTTTAGCTGGAATATTTCGAGCTCCATCTCAAGGAGTAACAACTGTTTTTGGATTGAAAGCTATTGATGCCTCAATATTTACAACTACTACTTATAATACTTCAAATTTTACCTCATTGTTTAATATTACAGAATTAAAAGTAGCTCAAGTTGGAAAAGGAACAAGTCCAGTAACTAGACAAGATTTTGATATTGAAAATGTTTTTCCAGATTCTCCAGAATCTAGCAGAGTAGGAAGTTTAGCAGATGCTTATAATTCTGGATTAGGAAAAATTACTTTGGCAACTTTAATTTCTCCAACTGGAGGAGCTGGTTCAATTACTGAGGTTTGTAAATTTGTAATTTTTAGAGCTCCAATAAATCCTCAAGATAGAATATGTTGTATATTGAGAGATGTAATTTCTCCAGTTGGATTTATTATTGGAGAATCAATCAACATAGATCATGAGGTTTTAATCTGATGGAATTACTTCAAGAGTTTAAAGGAGAAACAAAATCAAATAAAATTATAGATAATTGTTATCATATTTACAAAGAATTATTTGTAAAACAATTTCCAGATTATTTTGAAAAAAATCATTCAAAAATGTTTAGTTTAATTACAATCACAGAAGATAATGAAATTAAAAATATTGGGATGTCAAAGATTGAAGATTTACTAATGGATAATTGGGGAGAATTTTTTGGAGCTCTACTTGGAGGAGTTTCAGCTTCAATGAGAAGAACAAGTGATGGAAATACAGATACTTTGAATATTTATGGAGGAGATCAAACTAGATTATTTAATATTACAAATAATGGAGGCGTTGGTTCAATTATTAGAGTTGGAACTGGAGTGACTCCAGCAACTAGACAGGATTTCAAGATTGAAAATTTACAACAAACTTTAACGTCTGGAAATGGAGGATATAATTCTGGACTTGGAAAAATAGATATTCCAGCTAATGGAACAGCCTTATCTGGATTTTCCATTACTGAAACGGTTCTTGAAGGAATATGGGTTGATAGTTTTCAAGGAGTTGATGCTTATCTTTTATCTCATGATGTTTTTACTCCAATTTCAGTTATTATTGCACAAACAATTAATGTTGATTATGAGTTGATTCTTTCATAATGGGATTTAATCAAAACAAGTTTCTAAGTCCACTTTTTAGATTCTTTGGAAAACCATTAGCAAATGTAACTCCAATTAATTTAGATATTGCTCAATTCAATTCTACAACAAATCAATGGGAATTAGCAAATGGAATTGTTGGAAATGCTGTTCAAAGTTCTAGTAATGTTGGAGGAGGAGCTGGTCTAGCTCTTCCAAGAGTTTTAGATGATTTACCCTTCAAATCTATTTTAGCTGGAGTTGGAATTTCTATTGTAGTAACTCCAACAACTATTGAAATTATAAGTACATCAACAGGAAATAGAAAATTATTTTCTGAGAAAAGACAAGTCTCAATTTTTCCAACTGAGAAAGCTGATATTGGTCTTATAATGGTTGGAGTTGGAAATTTTACAGAAGAAGGAGATCAAAATGAATTTTTAGATGCTGATGGTTACTACATTGAAAATAGAGTTACAACTGACATGGGAGCTGATGATGGAGGATTTTTTATTATTGATTGTTTAAGACGATCATTCAATTTCGATATTACAATGAAATTTAGAGTTCCATCAACAACAGAACGTCAATTTTGGATGGGATTTTTTACAGACGATCCTTTATCAAATGATAATCCAATAGCTGAACATATAGCATTAAGACTTTCAACAACAGCTTCAAATGTTAATTTTGTTATTTCTCATGCTGATGGAGTTACTCAAGCTGAAACTCAATTAGCTCTTGCAGATACAAATATACACACTCTTAGAATTGTTGCCGTTGATGGAAGTTCAAAATTTCAATATTCTTTTGATGGAGCTCCTTTGGCTGATTTAACAACAAATATTCCAGCTTCTACAACTAATTTAGATATTTTTGAGGAAATAGCTGGTTTTTCTGGAGGAACTGACGCTCACTTTGATTTTTGGTATTTGGATGGAGAGAGCGATAAATGATTGATTGGATTGTAATTTACAATGATGGAAATAATATAACAACTTCATCAAGTAAAAGATCAGCATGGAATCAAGCTCCTTCAAATAATGTTCAATATCTAATTTTGGTTAATTGTCTAGGACATAGAAAAGCTATTGGAGGATTGGATGAATATAATATTAATGAACAAGGTTCAAATCGTAAATTTGGATTTTTACTTTCAAAAGAAGAATTTAAGAAAACTAGAAACTTTATGATTTATGGAGATTACTGATGTTTGATAAATTCAAAAATTGGATATTGAAAAGAAAAATTCCAAAAAATATTACTAGATTCAGATATGCTAGTGATGGAATAACAAAAATTCCAGTCAATGATGATGATGAAATTAAAAATTATAATTATGCTAGAAATAGAGAAAAAGCGTTGAAGAAAAAGTTTGGACTTTGATCTAGTGCCTATGAAACTCATTAGATGTTAGCTAGATCTCTAGATATAGCTCTGAAAGCTAGGGGATTCAATGGGAATTAAGGAAAAATTCAAATCAATTAGAGAAAAGGCTGAAAATATAACTGAGGGAAAATTACAAACTCAGCATTTAGGAGAACAAAATTATCAAACCATCAATCAAGAAATTTTCAGTTTAAGAAATACTAAACCAGCTTTTAGAGCTGATCAATGGAATAAAAGATTTCAAACTGTCAAAGATTCTATTATGAAAAAAATATCAAGAAATTCTAATTCAATTATGTGCCAAGTTTGGCTGAAAGAAATGGAGGCAATTCATAATGAGCGTTAAGAGTTGGATAATTCCTTTTATGAGTACAGCTATCGGACTCGGATTCGTTGCAGTATCTTTTATTTCTGGAATTGAAATTAATGCTACTCATGTTCAACTATTAGATTATTTAGTGATCTTAACTCTTGGCTCTGGAGCTATTGGTGTTACTAACTCTGGATTCAAAAAATACAAGGAGTTTAAGACAAATGGCTAAACATACAAAATTCATTACAGTAAAAATGAGAAATGGCAAAACAAGAAAACAAAAAGTTGAGGTTTTAGCTAGTGGTAAATTCAAATTTGTTAAGAACTAGGAGAGCAATTCTTCCAGTTCTAGTAATTCCAGCTCTTCTTGTTGGATTAAAAATCGTTGATGTTATGTTAGAAAGAAGAAAAAAGAAATGATTAGATTGTTAGCTCTTGTTGCAGTTGGTTTAATTCTTCTTGGAGTTGTATTAAAGGATAAATTCAAAAGTTAATGTCTTTTGAGATCTCTGATAAAAATAAAACTCTTGTAATTGTTGCCATTGTTTTAGTTATAGCTGGTTTCTTTATCTCAGGTAGAAAATTATTTTGACATACACACAAACACACAGACTAAGACTCAAATATTTTTTATTTTACGTTGCCCTTTATCGATTTGTCCAATTAACAAAAAAGTTACGAGATTAACTAGACAAAAACATCTCTTTTAAAAGAAACAATATAGGCTGTTTTATGCCTATAACTAGACAGAAAGTGTCTAATAGAGTGTCTAATCAACTTAATTTTGATTCTAGGTAGACTAGAATTACTCGTTTAGGCACGAAAAGTTACCCTAAAGTGAGCTATAATGGACATAAAGTGAGCTATACTATGAATAGAAAGTGAGCTATGTTTTCTCTTGAGTGCCTGACAAAACGATACAAACGTGAAAATGAATATACTCATGCCTAACAATTACAGTCAAATTTGACTCAAATACCCCTATTCCTCATGCTCTTTTTGAGACTTGAGCTATTCAATAAAGAGAAAACGGCTGGAACTGGAGTAACACGGACATAGAGCTCCAGCCTACACAGCTAAATTTCAATGACTATATCTTAAGCGATAAGAAAAGGAAGAAATTTAGCCATGTTGATTATTTTGAGATACTATAGCTTAAAAATTTAGCTTTTCTTGTTATTTTATTTACAGACAAACGTATAACTAGACAATATGTCTAGTTAAGTTGAGTAACATGAATACAGACAAAAAACGAAAAAGACTATACGGAAAACCAGCTACAGAAGAAGCTATCGCTAGAGAAAACGCACGATTACTTCTTGGAGAGCCAAAACGTGGAGTCATGCCAAAAACTGTTAAAGAGATATGCAAAATTTTAAGCTATGAATCAAGACAAACTCATTACAAATACAGAGGATTAGCTATTGAACTAGGTTATTTGACAGTAGATCAAGATGGAAATACAAAACTTCCAGACAAAACTCCTCAAACTCAGTTTAAGAAATTTACTGAGGAAAACAAACTTGTAGATACTCCTCTTGGAAAAGAATGGGTTGATAATATGTTTACTAGAAAAGGAGGAAAACCAATTAAATCTTGGAAAGCTAGATTAGTTAATGTTACTAACTGGCTCAATACTTTGGAGATTTCTCCAGAGCAACTTTTAGTTGATCTTGAAACTACAGACAAATACGCTAGAAACTTTCTAAAGCTCTATCAAGAGGGAAAAGCCAAAATCAAATACAGACAAGATCCAAATCAATCAGATATTCAAAAAGTTGCCTACGTCTATTCTCAAGCATACAGAGATTTCATGAATTATCATGGATTACCATACCCAAAGAACTATGGAGGAGTTTCTTCTCAAAAAGTAATTGGACATGGACAATATGCAGATATTGAATTGACTGATGAAGAAATTGTCAAGGCTAAAAATTACTTGATAGGAAAATATGGGATCTGTTCTGATGAATTTAGATTCTTTATGATGGGAGTAGAATCTTGTGGTAGACATGACGCAGTTTTCAACATGACGTTAGATTACACAATAGATACCAACGAGGATAATACACGAAAAGTGTATATTTTTGAGATGTTTGAGGGAAAAGCTGAACATATCAAAGGAGGAAAATGGAAAAAATACGTTACTGACTTGGATCTTCAAACTTCAATAGATGATTTGAAGAAAAAAGGAATTAACAGACTCAACGAGGAGGAACTTCCAAAATCTAAACTTGACAAAAAAATTAGAACAGCTCTTTTAGATCTCTACAAATATCTAGGAAAAGATTCAATCCATAAAGGCTATTTCATGGAGCATTATTTCCATGTATTGAGGCACGTTGGAGCTCACTATTGGTTAAGGAAAACTTCCTATAATCATTCAGTTGTGGCTCTTGTTGGAGGCTGGAATATAGTCCAAGAATTAGTTGATAGTTATGGAGCAACTCCTCCTAGTATTATCATCAAATCGATCTTTGGTAACTAGATAGTTATCATCAATCCTCTTTTTTTTATAATAGTTCTTTTCTTAGAAATTCAGTAACAATGGAAAAACAGTATAGATTTTGGATCAACAAATCAGATAAAGAACTTGGAGAATTTTTAGATAATCAACAGAATATCAGCAAATTTCTTAAAGAATTAATAAATGCTTTCAGACTTGGAAGATTAAGCAAAACATCTAATGATGATTTGAAAAGAAAAAAACTTGAAGTTGATATTCAATTCAAAGAAGTTATGATAAAATTAAAAGAAAAAGAGTTGCTTTTTGACAATACTTTTGGTAATACCCCTAGCTATTCAGCTAAGAAAGCTATGAAAATCAATGTAGAAAATCAAATTCCAGATACTCTAAGTTGTTTTGATGAAAAAAATCATAGAATAATGTGTCCAGAATGTGGATCTTGTTTTGTTTTTGCAATAGATCAAAAAGATGTTCAACAAGCTAAGGAGTTTTTTATTGATCACTATGTCAAAAAACACTCCTTGAGATTTCCTGAACAACTTCAAGAGGAGCTAAAATCATTTTGAAGTCTAAAAGATATGATGCTAATTATCAATTTGATAGACTTAGAACAATAAATGACGCAAAATTAGATCTTTTATATGAATTTTTTAGTATTCAAGAAATTCTGAAAAAAGCTCAAATAGAATTTGATAAATCATTTATGACGTTAAAAAATAGAGTTGAAAATTTTGATACAGAATACTATGATACAATGAAAGATATTAAAAAAATATTTGGCGAAAAAATTTGAAAATTGAACTGTAAATTATGCAACTATCAAATGTTTGAATTTTTAATTGATAAATTTATTTGTCCAAATGATAACTGTGAAAAATTCAACATAATTCAAAATGGTGATGAAGATCCTATTGACTAAATTAGATGATATGATATTTGAAGAAATTTTGGAAGATACAATATTAGGAACTTTACAGGAGGTTATTGATAAAACAAAATGATTCATCAAAAGAAACCAAAAAAAGAAAATCTAACTGGACTTTGGGAGCATAGATGGAACTGTATAGAGTGTGAAAAATCTTGGTTTCTTTCAGTAGATTTATCAAAGGAACGTGATAAAAAAAGACTAGATATGTTTTTTTCAGCCGTTACAATTCATTGTATGAATTTCAAACACTCAGTTGTTCATAAACAAAAGGAAAAGATATTTACTTACAGATATGGTTAAGACAAAATTTCATTTAGAGTGTTTAGTTTGTAGCAGAACTTTAGAAAATGAACAATCAAATTGTACTCATTTTGTAGTTAGGAAAGATAAAAAATGAAAATTATAATTAGAAAGAATCATTTTAAGAGAATATTCAATGATGAAAAAAAACAGGAAACTCTAGATTGACTTTTGGAATCCAAATAATTTCAGCTAGGACTCAATGTTACAGAATTTGGAATTATCAAGAAGTAAAACACATAATTTCAATGATGGAAATTTTAAGAAATGTTCAGTCAAGAATGGAATTAAATAATTGATCGGTTCAAATATTCCTCAATGGTTAGTAAATATCAGATATGATTCTAGTTTAGATTATTGTTTTAATGTAGATCATCCTTTTAGAATTGGGAAAAAATCTTTTGTTTTTTATCCTTATGACTTTGATGTAAAACAAATAGAGCCATTTAGATTAGAGCTTCTAAGGAAAGGCTTTGAACTTGAATGGTATCCTTATTCAGAATATGGAAAAGGAACTTACAAAATTGTCATTAGAGATGGCTTTGAAAAGTATGAAAGTTTCAAAGAAGATTTTGAGAAAATTGAAGCTATAGTAAAAGGAAATGAAGAATATTGGAAATGGAGACATAGACGCGATAAATAATGAGCTCAATAAAACATCTTTCAATTATCAAAGTTCAAGATGAATATGAAACTCCTCAAAATTTGTATGATAAAGCTTGTTTGGATTACAAAATTAATCCTTTTGTTGATGTTTGTGCAACAAAAGAAAATTCAAAATGTGATGATTATTTTACTAAAGAAAATGATAGTTTAACAAAAGATTGGGATATTCCATTTTTTATGAATCCTCCTTATTCAAGAGTTGCAGACTTTATGAAAAAAGCTTACTATGAATCTAAAAAATGGAACGTTGAAGGCTTGATTTTAATTTATGCAAAAACAGATACTAAATTTTGGCACAGCTTCATTGAAAATAAAGCTGAGGTTCATTTTCTCAAAGGAAGAATCAAATTTCTCAAAGATGGAATCAAAACAAAAAACTCAGCTCCTTATCCTAGTTGTTGGATAATTTATCGACCATGAGTTATGATTATGAAAAGAAAAAAAGAACTGATTGATCTTCTACCTATAACGTCAGCTTCAAATAAATATCAATCAAACAAAAAAATTTCAATGAGTGAAAATTCAGAAAACAAAAATCCAGAACTTGAAGCTGGAGCAGAAATAATACAAAAATGTCCAAAGTGTAGTGTAAGATTTCAAAGTCCAGTTGCTTTGAATATCAAACATACCTGTCCAAATCCTCAATGTAATTGTAAATTTCAGTTTATGGTTTTTGATTAATTTTGGCTGGAAAAAAAACACTAGCTGATCTGTTAAGAAATCACATAAGAGATCAACTTAATCAAAATTATGATTATAGTTTGAAGTCTAACAGAAAAGCAGACATTGAAATTTTTATTGAAAGAAACAAAAAAGATTTGAACAAATCACAAACAACGCAGACAATTCGTCCAAGTCATGGAGTAATTTTAGATGAATGTCTAAAAAATAAAGGAATAGATCCAAGTTCACTTGGAAGAACATCAAAAAAACCTAAATTCAACTCAGATTTGAAACCAAACATAACTCCAGAGCCTCAAGCTGGAGTTGCTGATTCAAGTCCAAAATCAAAAGGAGGAACTCCAGTTCAAATTGGGCAAGCTGGAGTTGTTCAAGTAGTTCCAGAAACTTTTGATGTTAAAGCCGTTTCAGCTTCAATCAATTCTCTTTATCTAATGTTAAGAACTGTTTACCCAGATTTAGAATTATTATCTGATGAAGAAAAGGAATCTCTTGGAGCTCTTTGGAAAACAGCTTTCAACAAATACTTAACCGATAATTTTGCAGAAATAATTATTCCATTAATGGCTACTTTTGGAATATTTGCTCCAAAGATTCTTGAAGCTAGAAAAAAGAAAAAATTAAGAGAAGGTTCAATCAAAAAGCTTACAGATACTCAGAAAAAAGATATTCAAGAACTTAAAAAAGATATAGAACAAAAAACAGTAAAAGAAAATAAAGATTCAAGTCAAGAACAACAAAAAATTAAACAAATGATTGATCAAAATGATCAACTTCCAAAAACTCCAGTTCTTGGAGAGGTTTCAACGAAAATAAATGTTCCAAAAGAAAATGACTGAAAAAGTTTTCGATCCAGATAGATTTAATCTATCAAGAGATCAAATTCTTTTGGTAATTTCAGCAATAGGAAAACGCTGGACTAAATCAAAATTGGCAAGGTTCAAAAATTCAAGATACATTTTAGCTTTGGAAATTATGAAAATTGCAATAAGGGGAACTCCTGAAATAATTATTCAAGATATTTGGCATGATATGTTAGTAGGATTCAATGAACTTATCAGATTAAATGATGAAGCTAGAATGAAAGAAGAATATCCAAAAATGGAAGAATTACTTAATTTAACTTTGAAAAAATTAGAGTCTGGAGAATTATTTGATCAACAAAAATAGAGCTGAGGAAAGTTTTTGGCTCTTTTCTAAAACTTTACCGATTGGAAAAAATCAAACAGATAATTTAGTTAAAACAGTTGGAGCAAATTTAGCTCCATATTTGCCAGAGTTATTTGAAAAAATGGCTAAAGTCTGTTTGGAAAATCCAGAAGAATTTGAGGGATATTTGGAACTTGTTAAAAATATGATTGACTACATTAGAGAGGAATCTGATGTTAATCCTATAGAATATGTTGATCATGTTCCAGAAGAATATGAAACTTTCAAACAAGCTATGAGAATTCAAATTGGAAAATCAGAATAAACTTTTAGAATTTAATTGGAGTCCTTACAAGGAGGATATTGGAATCTTTGGAAAAAAAGGAGAGGGAAAAACAACAAGAGCTAGAATTGTATTAGATACGATTCCAAATCTTCCAAGATGGATTTGGAGTCCTCAAAGACCTATGGAAAATTTTGCTGGATATGGAACTCCAGTTTCAAACATTGACGATTTAGGACATGGAGCTTATATCTGGACTGGAACTTACAATAAAGAAATGTTTTTGAAATTTTGTGATAAAGCTTTTCACTATATGAGAAATTTAGTTTTAGTTTTTGATGATGTTCATGAATACGTTACAAAACAATTTATTCCTCCAGAATTTGAAACTTTAATTTTGTCTGGAAGAAATCGTGGACTTAGTTCAATTTTTATTTCTCCAATGCCAGCTAAAGTTCACAATTCAATCTTAGCTCAATGCTCTCATATTTTTGCATACAATTTTAATTTACAAACTCAGATTGAATGGCTTAGAGATAATTTTTTTGGAAATGAAGCTTGGCTTTTGTTATCAAAAGATCTGAGAAACAAATACTATACAGACTCAAATTCTATTGACATTTTACCAAAATTTTCTTATCTTTACAGAAAAGATACTGATTCAAGAACTCAAATTATGATTCCAAATCAAGGATTAGTTGCTCCTCAAGCTCCAGAAGCTCCAAAAGTTGAAGAATCTTTA
>Ga0209980_10000909_pt1 | contig 16192 bp, 13 predicted proteins | sample CR02metaG_FD_183611 | JGI IMG/M metagenome (GOLD analysis project Ga0209980, IMG submission 183611) | Deep subsurface microbial communities from Mariana Trench to uncover new lineages of life (NeLLi) - CR02 metaG (SPAdes) (version 2) | ecosystem: Environmental > Aquatic > Marine > Ocean trench...
GGAATCAAGGTTCAAACCTTGGCTACGGGTGGCGGGTGCGACGCCAACATTTTGAACAAGAGGGGACTGGAAGTGGCAAACCTATCAACCGGAATGCGAGACATCCATACCGTTAAGGAATGGCTGGACCTGAATGACCTTACCACGTCGGCTCAGATGGTCTTGGAAATTCTCAGGCTAAACGCCGTAAAGCAATGATCACACCCATCGGCGATGAACATTCAGTCATTAGTTCAAGACCGCTCATGGATGGCTGCTGTTAGCTGAATTGTCGACATGCAAGGGGAAGAACTAGGCACACTGCTTCGACATGATCGAGGTCAATTCCTCGAATTTCTCAGCGCCTATGCGCACAAGAAAAAAGGGACAGAGCCAAAGCGCAGTGAAGAACTGGCCCGGGATATCGCCCGCCTCCTCGGGGGAATGGCCAATGCGGATGGAGGGACTCTCCTTGTCGGTGTCGAGAGCGATAAAAGCGTAACCGGCATCCCTCACACCCCCGATGAGGTCCAGGTCTTAATCCAAGCCACCCAGTCCCTGTTGAGTCCACCTCTTCATTCTTCGTACGAGAGGATCCATTTGGGTAATCTGCAGCTGCTCATATTCGAGGTCGGCCCTGCCCTGGAGGTGCACCGTGTTATAGGCGGACGCACCTTCTATCGCATTGCAGGCGACAACCCATCAATCCCTGCAGAGCAAATTCAATGTCTGAGAGAAGCAAAAAATACTTTTCATTACGAACGACAGACCATCCCGGAGGCCACATGGGAGGATCTCGATTTTGGAAGCATTAAGTCCTTTGGAGAAAAGATTGGTGATCTGAGAGACCCTAAAGCCATTTTGGCCCAGGCCTATCACTTAATCGACAGGTCCACGCAAAGACCCTCGCTCCGGATGGCGGCCCTCCTCTTATTTGCAAAAGACCCAGCGCAGTGGCACCCTCGATGCGGCATTGACTTCGTCAAGTATGAAGGGACCGACCGACAGCACGGAAGTTCCCTGAACGTGGTTAAACGGATCCGATTCGAGGCCCCCCTCTGGCACCTTATCGATGAGGCCGCAGGACGGATCAAGGAGCACATTCGAGAAAGGATGATCCTCCACGACCTCTTTTTCCGGGAGCGGTTAGAATACCCGACCACCGCTTGGCAGGAGGCCTTGATCAACGCAGTTGCGCACCGAGATTATACCCTGACTGGAGCCCCCGTAGAAGTCTGGATGTTTGAGGACCGCATTGAGGTACGTAGCCCCGGCCTACTGCCTTCTCCGGTTACAATTGAGCAGCTGCGCAGCCAAAGGAGAATTCATTTTTCCCGCAATCCGCTGCTGGTCCGAGTCTTAGCGGACCTGGGTTACTTGAGGGAAATGGGAGAAGGGGTACCCAGAATGTTTGCAGAGATGGAGCACCATGGTCTAAGACCCCCTGAGTTCTCCACCGAAGGCTTCTTCTTCATCGTCACTCTGCGCAACACCCCCATTTATGACGAGGCGACTCTGAGATGGTTAAATCAGTTTGGAATATCCAAGATGAATTTTCGTCAGCGTAGGCTTTTGGTTTATGCCTATTCCCACAGTAAGGTGCTATCCAATACAGACTACCAGCGGATAGGCGAGGTGGATCGAGATACCGCATATCGTGAAATCAGATCCCTGGTGAAGCTTGGGATCCTAGCGCCCCTCAAACCAAAGAGTCGGGCCTATCGAATTATCGAGCGGATCTGATTAACGGGATGGACTATTCTCTCCTGGCCAGCCTTGCTGGTGGATACCTGGAGGCCCGCACTATCCAGGTCGCTGTCAGCTTGGGAGTGTTCGATGCCCTCAACGACAAGAAGCTCAGCGCGCCATCCCTTGCCTCCTCCATCTGTACAGACCGCAGGGCAACCGAGCTGTTTCTCAACGCCCTGGTCTCCCTTGGTTTGCTGGAGAAAAGAGACTCCCTGTTTTCCTTGACCGAGTTCGCCTCCATATACCTGGTGCATGACTCACCAAAATATTTCGGCGACGTGATTCTCTTCGACTCTTCGCTGTGGAACTGTTGGGGGGAACTGGAAAAGGCAATTCGCTCAGGCAAGCCTGTCCGTTCCCCAGATATGTATCAAAGGTCTCCTCAGGAGACCGAGCGCTTTATCTATGCGATGCGTTCTTTGGTAAGGGCTCGGGGGGATGCCCAAATTCTAACCGAGACGTTGGACATGAGCGGGGTACGAGAGCTGCTGGATGTCGGCCCGGGTCCCGGCACTTATGCCATCCACTTCTGCCGCAAGTTCCCGAAACTCCAGGCGACCCTCTTTGACCTCCCGGAAACCATGAAGATTACTGCAAGGTCCGTCAAGGATTCCGGCTTGGAGGATCGGATTAGACTTGTCACGGGGAATTATCGCGTCGACCCAATTGTGGGGAGTTACCAGATGATCTTTCTCTCCAACATTATTCATGCGGAGAGCGCAGAGGAGAACAGTTTATTAATGACCAAGCTCAACCCATGCTTAGAACGGGCAGGCAAGATCGTGATAAAAGACCATATCCTCGACGATTCTCTCACGCAACCACCCGCAGGAGCCTTGTTTGCCCTCCTCATGCTGCTGACCACGGAGCATGGGAGATGTTATTCCTTCAGCGAGGTGAAGGGATGGCTCGAGAGTGCAGGTTATGAGAGGGTCAGCCAAATTCACCTGCCCCCTCCCCTCACCTCCTCCCTGGTCATCGGGGAAAAAGCTGACGCGCATAAGCCGTAGCTCACCTCGGGCCCTGCTAAGTCGAAGGCCAAACGTTTATATTCCAGAGGTCCTGTATTAGCTTCATCAGGCAAAGTGACTCCATACAAACCGGAGTTGCACCTACACCCCGACTGCTTGAAAAAGGAGGGAGAGATGATCGGATGGAGAGCCAGAATAGGATACGTTGCCCCTTCCCGTGGGGACATGCTTGTTTACGAATTCTACAAGATTCTTCCCGACGGGTTCATGTTGTTGAATACTACGGGAACCATTCGTCGTCTCGTCGATGACCACCTGGACAGACAGCTTGAGCGAATCGAGGAAGCTAGTGTAGTGTCCCTAACGCTTCTTTACTTTTGGCGACTTTGGTCAAGATGCGCTCCACGGATGCGGTCCAGACGAATACACGAGGGTTTTCGTTGTGATTTTCGATGTACTGTTTGATGGCCACAACCAGATCCTGAACGTTGCGGAAGCTTCCCCGACGGATGCGTTTGCCGGTGATTTCGCGGAACCATCGCTCGACCAGATTCAACCAAGAGCTCGAAGTCGGGATAAAGTGTAGATGAAATCGCGGGTGTCGCCGAAGCCAGGATTTCACCCTGGGGTGCTTGTGGGTGCTGTAATTGTCCACGATCAGATGCAGATCGAGCTTGGCTACCTCGGTATCGATCTTCTTGAGGAAACGGATGAATTCTTGATGCCGATGCCGCGGCATGCAGTCGCCAATCACCTTGCCGTCGAGCATGCTCAAGGTGGCAAACAACGTGGTCGTGCCGTTGCGTTTGTAGTCGTACGTCATGGTTGCACGCCGGTCCTTCTTCAACGGAAGGCCAGGCTGAGTTCGGTCCAAGGCTTGAATTTGGGTCTTCTCGTCCACGCACAGAACGAGGGACTTATCTGGCGGATTGAGATACAGCCCAACCACGTCGTAGAGTTTCTCCACAAAACGCTTGTCGCGGCTGACTTTGAAGGTTTTGATCAGATGGGGCTTGAGGTTGTGTTGTTTCCAGATGCGCTGAACGGCCATGCGGCTGATACCTTGCACCTGGGCCATACTGCGCACGCTCCAATGGGTCGCATTGAGAGGCTTTGTATGCAGGGTGGCTTCCACCACTGCGTATACTTTCTTGTCTGGAATGTTGGGGATACGGCCAGGACGAGGAGCATCTTGTTCCAAACCCTCCAACCGCAAAGCCACAAAGCGTTCCCGCCACAGCTGCACAGTGGGCCGGGAGATAGTCAATTCCTTTGCGATGTCCTGACTGAGTACCTCGTCGGCTGCCATCTTAATAATCCGCGCACGCTGCGCCAATCGCACGGTCACGCTTCTTCCACGCGCCCATGCACTCAGCGTAGACCGTTCCTCGTTCGACAACACGATACGGGTCGCTGTTCTCATACCGCATAGAATACTTTATGTTACTACTATATATCAAGTTATTTATGGGACACGACACTAGCATCGACCTAGCCGAGGCGGGTGCAGAGTTCATCATCATCGGGGGCTCGCCGCTATTCACCCGCCTTGGGCATGGCAGTGACATACAAAGTCCTGAGGTCTGAGGGGCTTGGAATTGAACTCAACTCAGAACTTTCCAACCAGCCCAAAGAGGCCTCCTACAAGATTGCCAAAAAAGTCTATTTCTCCGCGCCCGACGCCGATGGGATCTTCATCCCATGCAACAGGTGGCCGACCACAACTAGAATATCCCTGTTGGAAAAAGAGACTGCAGGCCCGCCCTGAGCAGCACGCTCTGCAACATCTGGTACGCTCTTCATCGTCTTCACATCAGAGTAGATATTCAGGGATACTGGCAACTCCTGGAATCAAGTGGAGATGGAGCCATTTTGCGTAAACCCCGTACCACGGACTTACGTCTGTGACTTGAGGGCTTGCCCTTCGGGGACTTCAGAACATTCATCCCTGCACTTACGTACAGGGCGTTCTGTGGTACGAGGTAAACGTTCTTCCCGACTCTTGTGATTCCATTGTGAGGGGTATATAGGGGGGATTCCAGACCGATGGATCCACAGGCGCACTCTCTTTGCAGGTTCTCCAATACAAGAACGAAGAGACGGAGCCAGTCGGAGTTTACCGGCAAGGGTTTGCCGTGAGCGAAACAAGCGACTGATCAGGCCGAATGGTTCGAGGGAATAGATCGGGTTGACCTCATTGGCGCTGTGAGCGTTTGTACGAATGAATTGGAGGATTACATCGGTCAAATGATGACGCCTTGCGGGAGCCCATAGGATTAAATCATTAGTGAAAGTAAAGAAAGGATTCCTAACATGCCATTACCCCGAGTAGTTGAACTGAACAGACGTCGTTCTCGCCGGAAAAAGTTGTCCCAATTGAGGAGGCGCTATCGCGAGGCGAGGACGCAAGATCAAAAGGAAAAGGTGTTGGCAAAACTTTCCAAGATTGCTCCAGGGGTCACACTATAGGTTCCTCTACCGAGTTTGGAAATCCTACCGATCATCAGTTCCTAGGTGTTGAAATAGATCGGGATCGCTCATTCTCAGACCCAACAAAGAACCGTCTTGAGGGCTAGGACCCCATGTAGGAAAAGAAGAAGGATTTTGCTATTACTCCTCGTAAAAGAAGAAGGCAAAGATACTAAGGCTGGCCAGGCTAAAACCAAAAAGGATATAAACCGTCAGTGCCCAATGATTACCACCAGCCTTTGCGACGAAATGGGGGCCGAAGAGATGGAAGATCCAGTATATAGCAAAGACGTAAGTCGTCGTCAAGCAGAATGTAACCCTGTGGCTTAGCATAAAAATGCTAATCAGTAAGATGAAGGCTATCATCTGCCAAACAGGGATTGTAAGACCAAAGGACATCAATTTTTCAAAGTTTTCCACACGGTTTCTCGCGTCTTGATCCTAGGAACAAGTTATAAGCAATCACTGTGCCAAGCGCTATCCTCTAACCCGATCTTGTGAAGTCAAGCCTTTTCGGTTGCGCTAAAACCCCCTCGCGCCAGGCATATCATGCTGCCGGAATCTTCGTCTTTCAATAATTACACTCCAGAAGAAGAATTAGCCAAATTTTAAATAACATGTCTCATTCTGACACGGCATGACAGAACCGAAACGCAGGTGGAGCGGGCTCAGTGAACCTCTTACGATTCACTCACCTTCGAGGCGTTCTGTAATACGAGGAAAACTCTTCAGGGCAGTCAGCTGCAGACAACCAACCGGCGAGAGATATTGTATTCCTTGATTTTGCGATAAAGAGTCGCCTTTGAGATACCCAGGTTCTTCGCTGTCTGGGTGGCGTTAAACCCAAGTAGAGAAAGCGCCTCGATGATGGCCCTTTTCTCCAGGTCCTTTAGGGGGACAATCCCTGATCCGTTCCTCACGGAAGCGCTAAAGGGTTGAGAGTCGTGAGGAGGGAGGCTTAGTTGGTTACTTTCGGCCAGAACCTCTTCAGGGAGGGCCTCCGGTCCGATCAGGTTACTCTCAGTTAACACTGCAGCTCTCTCCATTACATTGCGCAATTCGCGGACGTTACCGGGCCAGTTGTACTTTAACAGCATTTGCTGTGCACTGTGGGATAGACACTTTCTAGGCCCTCCTCCCCTTCTAGCCCCAATCAGGTCGAGAAAATGTTGAGCAAGTGAGATAAGGTCTTCTCGCCGCTCCCGCAAGGGTGGTAGAACTAGAGTGAAGGTATTGATACGAAAGAAGAGATCTTGGCGAAATTGCCCTTGCTCGATTTTTTCATGGATGTTTTGGTTGGTGGCTGCTACGATCCGGAGTTCCACCGGGATCTTGTTGTGCCCTCCCACTCGCTCGATCTCTCCCGTCTCCAGTACTCGCAGGATCTTTGCCTGTGTGTTCACGGGCATATCCCCGATCTCGTCGAGGAAGGCCGTGCCTTTGTTCGCCAGCTCAAACTTCCCAACTCTCCGTTCCGTAGCTCCTGTGAAGGAACCTTTTTCGTGACCGAAGAGCTCGCTCTCCAGCAGGGTTTCCGGTATGGCCGCGCAATTTATGGCCACAAACGGTGCCGTGTGACTCCTCCCTGAGTAATGAAGGAGCCATGCAATCACCTCTTTGCCCGTCCCGTTTTCTCCCTGAATGAGAACGCTACCTAACTCGTCCTTGATGATATCCAGCATGGCGAGAAGCTTTTTCATTTTTTCATTACGTGTCTTTGACCAAAGCAAGTCCCGTCCTGGTAAAACCCGTGCACGTAACTCTGGCAGTATCTGTTTTAAGTTATCAACGAGGCGAGCTAGGTCTATATTTTCGACACCGGTCATAGGTAAATACTCTACCAGACCTCCGCTTTTACCATCCCTATCCAATCCTGAATCTGGCCCACTACCCACAGCCAGCACCGGAATATTTGGACGAATCTTTTTGATCCTTTCCACTGTTTCAAGAGCGCTTGAATAAGAAAGGTCCCATTCCATTATAACGGCATCGTAAGACCTCATGTTAAGGGTCGCAAGGGCCTCCTCGCCAGAGAGAACTTGATTAGTCTGAATATGAAGATCTTTCAGGGCAGCGAAGAGAGGACGGTATCTTTTCGATCCGCCGATTATAAGGATTGGGTTCAACATGAGTCTACCGTGTCAACTTGATCCGTTAACAACGCAATTATAAGGCCACATTAGAGCCACAATGGGGGAATGGCTTTCTTTATATTTAAAATATACGCGAAATCAGCAATTTATGGAAATGATACACACAATATTCTCATAGACGATCGATTGAGACAATTTGTCGTTTCCTGTTCGATCTTCCATCTAAGGCACAATCCGAAGCCACTACAGGCCCCTAGCCGCTTCTTTACGGGGCACTTCTATCCCCTCCAAGTACCTTGAAAATGAGAGGTTTCATCCCTAATCATCCTGAAAGGCATTGATTATCATATTCAAGATAACCATGGTGACTGGGCAAATTTATCACCTAGGTCTCTAGGAAACGATGAACAGGAGCTGTACTTTTTTGACCCACCGATGAATAGCAACCGTCTCAATTTGAGGTTAAGCCCACAAGTTGAGACGGTTTGATATAAGGACTATCGAGTCGATCCCCGAGGTATTAGATGGTTCTCCTGTCTCTACATAGAAAAAGAAAGGATAAATCGACACTTAAATCAGTTGGTACGGGAATTGCCAATCTTCAACCGTATGCGCGCACTCACAAAAATCGATAGCTTTATATGACGCGTGGGTCGCGCAAGTGATGATGCAAAAGCTTTAACAGGAGTTCTGCCGATGAGAAAATCAAGAAACGAAAAGGGTTTTACATTATTAGAGATACTGGTTGCTCTTAGTATTCTCTCCATAGGGCTTTTGGGAATGGCAGGTCTGACCACTAGCATTATTCATGGCAACACGCTGAGCAAGAAAGTCACTACGGCCACCACCCTAGGACAGGACAGGATGGAGCATTTCAGGAGATTGGGTTATAGCGGAACACCCTCGACGGATACCACTACAGAGGAAACCTATAACTCCATACCAGATTATCCATTCTACAAGAGGGTTAGTTTTATAGATGTCAACAGTCCCAGTGCGGGCATGAAGACGATAACGGTCACCGTGTACTGGAATTCCGATGCCGGATCGGTCGCGCTGCAAACGATTCTCGCGCAATGAGGAGGGAAACAATGTCTCATCCAAAGAGACTTAGTAAAGACGGGTTTTCACTTATAGAGCTTATAGTTTCTATAGCAATCAGTGGGATTGCCTTAGTGGTCATCACCACTACCTTTGTCAGCCAGAGCCAATCCTATGATATTCAGGAACAGCTTGTCGAGATGCAGCAGAACGCCCGAGCAGCTATGGACATCATGACCCGGGAAGCTAGAATGGCGGGATATAGCCCCACGGGAGCAAGCATCGTCGGGGTCCACTATCACAGCGATAAAATTCATATCCGGGCGGATATAACCGGTGATGGCGATCAAAATGATGAAAACGAAGACATCAAATACTCCTACGACGCCGTCAATCTACGCATCGAGAGGGACGCCAAACTAGGAATACAAACTTTTGCTGAAAACATTCAAGACTTTACCGTTTCTTATTTTGACTATAATGGAAACCCAACCACAACCTCAGCTGAAATCCGCCAAATACAGATCACCATCACTGCGAGAACAGCCGAAATAGATCGCAATTATCCTTTCAACGGCGGCTATCATACATACAAACTAACCTCTCTGGTAACTCCTAGGAATCTCGCCTACTGACAACTATCAGGGGTCTTGGTGATTTCAGACCGGAAAGCCGAAAAATGAACTCGCGCCTGGTTTGTAGAAATCAAAAAGGACTTGTTCTTCCAATCGCCCTTGTCTTTTTGGTTGTTTTAGGAATGATGGGGGCCGCGGCCGTTATGATAACTGGGACGGATATTAAGATCAGCGGCAACTACAAGAACAGCGAAACGGCCTTTTATGTAGCTGAGGCTGGAATTGAAAACGCCAGGGAAGTGCTGAGGGCGATGAATGCGGCTAGTGGGAATAAAAAATCGTTTAGTGACGAGCTTGCAAGTGTCACAGGGAGCAACGGAGTCCTAGACGGCTATGCCAGTGGGACAGACGATGTAGCCCTTATTAGCTCAGCCTCATTAGGCAACAGCTCCTATACCGTTTATCTAACCAATGATGATGTTGATGGCTCCTCGAATCAGACGGACAGCAACCAAACAGTAACCTTAACCTCTGTGGCAACGGGTCCTATCGGCTCCAGGGCTACTTTAGAGAGCACCGTCAAAATATTTGATTTTTTCCCCCCACCCGGCGCAATCACCCTGTTGGGCAACGGAGCCACTTTTACGGGGAATAACAGTGGTGATAAAAACCTGCACGGGGATGATCAATGCGGTACAGAACCCCCAAAACCGGTTGTCGCCATAACCCACCCCGCTGACCTCCTCGGTATACAGGCCAGTATTAACAGCTCAAAACCTCAAACTTACCACAGCAAGGATTCGGGTGGAAATGATGTAACGGCGCTCACAGACCCTGACGCCATTTCAACGACGATCTCCGGAAGCACTATCGCCTCCATCATCAGTAACTACGGCACCAATTTGCTTGACGCCCACGACTTGAATGATCTGGTAAAAGACGTAAAAAGTTTGGCGGATACCGTTGCACCTGGCGGTACTGCTGCCACGGATGTTTATGTAGGGGCCCCGGGTGACACAAGAGTCGTTGTAGTTGATGGAGATTTTAGCCTGAATACCAATGGGGCGGGAATTCTATTGGTGACCGGAGAACTCACTTTTCAAGGTAATATCGACTATGATGGGCTGATTCTGGTCTTCGGTGAGGGGTCCATGAAGCGACAAGGGGGAGGGGAAAATAATATCAGGGGCGGCATCATCGTCGCCGACACCCGAGGCCCCGACGGCATCATTGGAACTGCGGATGATGCGCTAGGACCACCAACAATGGACACGTCTGGCGGAGGAAAGAGTAATATCATATATTGCTCCACAGCGATCGATGACATGATAGGTGCCGTACCTCCCAGGCCTATAGCGTTCAAGCACTTTTTTTAGTCCTCACACTTCCTACCGTTTACCCCGTACCACCTGTCGAGCCCTCGACCTGAGCTCGGGCCGAAGGTAGCCTCAAGGTCGAACGACAGCACGCCCCACGGGTAAGTGCGGGGTTTATCTCAAAATAAACTCAAGAATAGCTCGCCTGAAAGGCTATTCTTCCGATCCTCGCCACCGAAGTGAACCTGGTTCAAAATGAGTCTCTCGTTTTACACTGATATGCTCTAAAAAGCAGAAATCTCATGCAAACCAATCTGCCAGTTTGCCTTTTCATATTAATAATCAGCACTTACCTTAGTTGGCACAGGCATTGCACAAATAACTCATATTATAAGATCACAAAAATTAATGGTCAGTTGTGAAGAATGAGTCCAAGGATCAAAAATAACAGCGGGTTTACCCTTATAGAGATTCTCATTGCTATCTCCCTATTATCCATTGTCATGCTGGGGTTGGCGCTCATGGCAACGGCCGCTGTGCAGCAAGGCGACTTTGTCAGAAATCGGACGATTGGCATCACACTCGCCCGAGACAAAATAAATGATCTCAAGAGACTGGCCCTAAGCACTCCTCTAAGCAGTGCCAACAACAATAGCGAAACCGGCATCGACGCATATGGGGTGGAAGGACAAGGAAAATTCAACAGGATAGTGACAATTACCGGTGGACCTGGTCAGCTAACCACATTGAACGTCACTCTGAACTGGACCGACTACAAGGCTAACACGTTAACACAAACAATACTGTTGAAGCAGTAAGTATGTTCCACAAGCACACACGAGAGTCAGGGCTAACTTTGGTAGAACTACTCATAGGGGTAGTCCTGTCTTTGATCGTACTTATCGGCGTCCATTCCCTATTTGTTTCTCAGACTAGGGCATATTCACTCAGCAATCAGATTATGGATATGCAGGGTACTGCAAGATTCGCACTCAATCTCATTGTAAGCAATCTTCAAATGGCGGGATATGACCCACAGGCTTCAAATATGGTCGGCATTACCGCTTATAAGAATAATGATTTTACACCCACCAATGACCCTGCACTCTCCCTCGGTACTGATACTCAACTCTACTTCACAGTAGACAGTGATGGTGATGGGGTCATAGACAACAATGACAGCGAGCGATTCGGGTTTAGGGTCAATTCTGGCAGGCTTGAGACTGCAGTCATTTCAAACCTCGATGGCAGAATAGCTTCCTGGCAGCCCGCTCTCGATAATATTGAATTCATGACAATCTCTTATACTTATGCCGACGGGAATTCCAGCATAGTCGTAGGCCTGCCGGATAATAGCCTCACAGGTAGAAACTTTAATAATATCAGAAGTGTAACTGTGTCCTTGCGGGTAAGAGCAAGTTTACGTGATCCTCATTATACAGATCAAACATTCGGCGACAGTTATCGAAGGATCTATTTGTCGGGAGAAGTGTTTCCGAGAAATCTTGGGTTCTAAACGGGACAAACGAACGATGAGAAATAGTCTCAGAAAAAGTCCCATTTATCCTGTTCAAAATGAGAAAGGCATAGCACTGGCGGTCGTCATTGGGACAATGGCCATCCTCCTACTACTGGGAGGTACGACCCTCAAAATGGCCAGCACAGAAATTCAGGTGAGTGGCAATTATCAAAGCGCCGTTCAGGCACTCCACGCTGCTGAGTCCGGGGTAGAGTCGGTGTACCACGCCTTCGAACAGGGGGATACAAACGGGGATGGAATAGTAAATGGTCTTGATCTGCCAAACGCAATTAACGACCTTGATGGCAACGGGACGATTGATTTCGTACAGGCCTTTATCGACAAAACCGATATTGGCTCCGATGCCAATCGGCTCACGGTGAACAGTGGAAATACACGGGCGCTTATATGGGTGGATGCGTCAAAGGCCCCTACCCGAGTCTTTATTCACTCACGTGGAAATCCAGCCGGGACAATCACTCAGAAAGAGGTCACCCTTACTATTACTACCTCTGGAGTGAATATCAGCTTTGGCGCTCTTAACAATGCCACATAAAGAACCATAACCTAATAAGGCGGAATCAAATGCGAAAAATTATAAGCAGGATATTACACGGGGCACCGGCTTTCCTTTTTTTTCTAATTGTACTTGACGGCGCCTTTAGCAGCATACCCTTCCACTGGTTGGGATCATCCCAGGTGTTTGCCGATCACTATGACCCGGAGTACGTCGAGCCCATAAATACCCAGTGCAGTAAGGACGGCAAGATTACACTGGATGCCTCCAGATCGTCAGTTCCTCAGTCAGGGACAATCTGGTCGAACACCGACCTCATCTCCGGATTGAACGCCAAGAAAAACATTCATGTGGGTTTAAAAGCAGACTCCGGTATTACCACTATCATAAACGCACCTGGCAGTGATGGGCAGTTGTCGGAGACCTCAACTGAGTTTGACACTAGCAAACAGACCTTTACTAATCTGAAACACCCTGATTACTCTGGGGGGGTTGATCCCCTAACCTATTTTGACAATTCATCCGGCCAGCTTTTTGATTTTGGGCGTTACAAGGCGGCGGCCATTGCTACAAGCAATACTCTTTCTTGGAGCGAGTTCGAGACGAAGGTGGAAAATAATGAGCAGATGTATGGGATCGTCTATGTCACACTCGACGCCACCGAAGGGACAAAAAAACTGGAAACCGGTAGCGTGAATATTAAAGGGACCTTGGTTATAGACCTGATAAACGGAGCCTCCAACTACAAGATGTTTGTCAAAGTGCCGATCAATGTAAACCCTGTCATAAGTCCGACGACCCATACGGCAATCATCAGTCCCGCTGACTTCGATAACTGGACCAGCGCCGCAGCGTCAAGGACAAACACCTCCGATCCATTCCCGTGGCCCAGTGGATATACAAGCGGCTGGAATGACGTTGCCACCTTTAACAGCGGCTCGAAAGACCCGAGGGGCAAAACCCTTTCTGGCTATGAGTCATTTGGACCATACGAGGACATGCCTGCCCTGATGTATTCCGGGGGCATTGTGGATATTCATCACGAGGCCAACATTTCAGGAGTCGTCTATACACCTGATTTTGTTGAGATCGAGCAGAAGAAAAAAAATAACGAGGTTCAGTATATCAACGGAGCGATTTTTGCAGGGAACGGACTTTACCTGGAATCTAATGACTGTAGTGGGGGAATTGCGGTAGTATATGATCCTGATACATTGGACTTTCTCAAAGTCAGCCCTTCTCCTTCGTCAATGAAAAGAGCCTCGTTGAATATAGAGTAGGTCGATAGCCCTAACCGAGGGCTGGTATATCCCTCCATCTCTGTCCACTTCCACACAATACTCAGTGCCGTTCCTTCATGAGTTATGATTTGAGGACCTTTCCCGTTGCTCCCCTGGGGAGCCGTTCTAGGAACGCCAAGTGTCGAGGGTATTTGAAGGCGGCCAGGCGCTCCTGGCAATAGGAGATGATCTCCTCGCCAGTAGCCTTTGCCCCTTGCTTGAGGGCTACGAAGGCTGCTACCTCCTCTCCCAGGTCAGGATCTGGGGATGCAACCACCGCTGTTAATAAAAAATGCCTACCGTAAGACAGCCAGAGCGTCGCCCACGATCACGCCCGAGCCCACCGGCAACACGAAGAGAGGATTGATCTCCAATTCAGCTATTCGTTCCTGCCACTGGCAGGCGAGTTGCCCAACCTGGCACAGGACTTGTGCCAGTGCCTCCAGGTCGGCAGCCGGGCGGCCCCGGAAAGCCGTCAGGATGCGGTACCCGCGAATCCTCCGGATCATCTCCCGGGCCTCGTCCAATGTCAGTGGAGCCGGACAGACCGCAAAGTCTCTGATGGCCTCCACGAGAATTCCTCCGAGTCCGAAAGTCACAACAGCCCCAAAGCGCAGGTCCTGTCGCACCCCCACGATGACCTCTCTCGTCTCTCCGCCAATCATCTCCTCCACCAGGACCCCATCCAACCGCGCCTCCGGATTCCACTTCCTGGCCTTCTCCAGAATCTCCCCAAACGCCCTCTCCACTTCCTCTGGGCTGTCAAGGCGCAACCGGATCACCCCGGCCTCCGTCTTGTGGAGCAGGTCCGGGGAGGAGGCCTTCAGGGCTACGGGGCCGCCAATGCCGCTGGCCATGGATCGAGCCTCCACAGCGTTCCGGGCTAGACCCCCGCGGGGCACCGCAAGTCCCCAAGCCTTCAACAGGCACTTTGCCTCCACTTCGCTCAAGGTGTTGCGTCCCTGATTCTTTGCCTGAGCCAGTATCTTCTCGAACTCAGACCCGAGATGGGGTACTTTTCCGGTCGGAGCGGGCTGCCGGGAAAGAGCCCTCTCCCGGCACGCCACGTACTGAGCCATCTTGCCCAGCGCCCGCATTCCCCGCGCCGGCTCGGGAAACACTGGGACACCGGCTCGGGCCAGGCTCTTCCAGATATCTGGAAGGGGCAGGGGAAACCAGACAACCACGACGAGTTTGTCGCTGCTCCGGGCCACTTGGGCTATATCGGTGGCAAGTTTCTCGTGGGCCCCTGGCACAATCCCAAAGAAAATCACGAGATTGTCCACGTTCGGATCCTTAATCATCACCTCGGCTGCCTGTCTCAGAAGGTCCGGCCTGGCTACAGCCTCCGCCGTGACGTCCATAGGATTAGCGATGGAGGCGAATGGGGGCATGATCTTTTTTAGCGCATCCTTGGTAGCCGGGGAGAGGTCCGAGAACTCCAGGCCCATTTCGCTTCCCACATCCGCCATCAGGATACCCGCGGCTCCCGAGATCGAGAGGACCTGTACGCGCTTGCCGCGAGGCCTCCGGGAAGCCTGAGCGAGGATGGCCAGGTCGAAGAGTTCATCCAGGCTCTCAGCACGCAGCACCCCGTTCTGAGAGAAAACAGCCTGATAGACCTCATCCGCGCCCGCTAACGATCCCGTATGAGAAACGCTGGCCTTGGCGCCCGCTTCGGAGCGACCCACTTTCATGACGATGAGCGGCTTGTCCAGAATCAAAGCCCTACGAGCGGCGGCCCGGAAAGCCTGCCCGTCGCGGGCATCCTCCAGGTATCCCAGAACAAGGCCGACCTCCGGGTCCTCTAAGACGTATTGCAGGTAATCAGTGAAGGTCAGCACGCACTCGTTGCCGGTGGTGATCCAGTAACGAAACCCCAAGTCCCGCTCCTGCGCCGCTCCCAGGATATAGGAACTCAGCGCACCGCTCTGGCTCACGAAGGCTGCCGGACCCGCCTCCGGAAATCCACCGTCGAGCCCCACGGTAAAAGATGCCGTCACCTTCTCTGGAAAGTAGACGAATCCGGAGCAATTGGGACCACAGACGGCGATCCCATACTCGGATGCAACACGCTTCAACTCCTCCTGCAGGCGAACTCCTTCACCACCCACTTCCGCAAATCCAGAGCTGATGATGGCCGCCGCCTTCACCCCTTTGACCCCACACTCCACCAGGGCCCCGGGAACGGCAGAAGCAGGCAGGGTGATCACCGCCAAATCCACTTCACCAGGGATGTCGGCTAGATTTGCGAAACAGGGCACCCCCGAAATCTCCTGGTATTTCGGATTGACGGGATAGAGGGTGCCTGCATAACCAAACTCCCGGAAAAAGCGAAGGGGTCTACCGCTAAGCTTGGTTTGCTCTGAGGATGCGCCGATCAACGCCACCGAACGGGGGTGAAATAAGGTCTTAAGGTCCAACGATTTATCCAACTTTGCTCCTCTCCTACCGGAAATCCGAGACCACCGGAGACTGCCCTTAGCTTTCCCCCGTGCCTCACTAGCGCATGACCTCAAACTCCGCAGGAGAAACGATCCTGCCCGACCCTGAGACGATTTCAGAAGGGAATTTCTTCGGCAGTTCTTGCGCCAGCCGACGGCGATGGGAAAGCGTTAACGCTTCCCACCCTTTTGTGTCAGCCAGGAACTGGGAACGAAGTCTTTCAGGTCCAGGCGTTCGA
>Ga0209980_10000910_pt1 | contig 16191 bp, 14 predicted proteins | sample CR02metaG_FD_183611 | JGI IMG/M metagenome (GOLD analysis project Ga0209980, IMG submission 183611) | Deep subsurface microbial communities from Mariana Trench to uncover new lineages of life (NeLLi) - CR02 metaG (SPAdes) (version 2) | ecosystem: Environmental > Aquatic > Marine > Ocean trench...
CCTCGCGAGATTGACGATGGCACCCGGGCCGAAGAGCTGGAAGTGATTCCGGCGGAAGAGCTCGATGCGAAAAAATCATCGTTAAACCTGACCGAACTCAAACACCGTCCGGTCACCGAGTTGGCGGAACTTGCGGAGGAAAATGGGCTGGAGGACCTGGCCCGTGCCCGCAAGCAGGATATTATTTTCACCATCTTAAAGGCCCATTCGGAAAAGGGCGAGGATATCTATGGCGATGGCGTGCTGGAGATCCTCCAGGACGGTTTTGGTTTTCTGCGTTCTGCCGATAGTTCCTACCTAGCCGGCCCCGATGATATCTATGTTTCGCCGAGCCAGATTCGCCGCTTCAGTTTGCGCACCGGCGACACCGTTTCCGGGCTGATCAGGCCGCCACGAGACGGCGAGCGATATTTTGCCTTGCTCAAGATCGGCGAGATCAATTTTGAAGCGCCGGAAAACGCCCGTCACAAGGTAGCGTTTGGCAACCTGACGCCGTTGTTTCCAACGGAACGCCTGGAACTCGAAATCGGCAACGGCAGTACCGAAGACCTGACCGCTAGAATCATCGACTTGATGTCGCCGATCGGCAAGGGTCAGCGTGGCCTGATCGTTTCTCCGCCGAAGGCGGGCAAGACCATGTTGCTGCAGAACATCGCGACCTCGATCTCTGCGAAACACCCCGAAGTTTTCCTGATTGTCCTGCTGATCGACGAACGTCCCGAAGAAGTTACGGAGATGGTTCGCAGCGTTCGCGGCGAAGTGGTTTCCAGTACTTTCGACGAACCGGCCAGCCGCCATGTACAGGTTGCTGACATGGTGATTGAAAAAGCCAGGCGCCTGGTCGAGCACAAGAAAGACGTCGTGATCCTGCTCGATTCGATTACCCGCCTGGCGCGTGCTTATAACACCGTCGTGCCATCGTCGGGCAAAGTGCTGACCGGTGGCGTGGATGCCAATGCCCTGCACAAGCCGAAACGGTTCTTTGGCGCAGCGCGCAACATCGAAGAGGGCGGTAGCCTGACGATCATCGCCACGGCTCTGGTGGAGACCGGTTCGCGTATGGACGATGTGATTTATGAAGAGTTCAAGGGCACCGGCAACATGGAAGTTCACATGGACCGGAGAATCGCCGAGAAACGAATCTTTCCCGCGCTCAACATCAACAAGTCCGGAACCCGGCGTGAGGAATTGATCACCAAGCCCGATGAACTGCAAAAAATCTGGATTCTGCGCAAGCTGCTGCACTCGATGGACGAGGTGGCGGCCATCGAATTCCTGCTTGGCAAGATGAAAGACACCAAGACCAATGCGCAATTCTTTGACGCGATGAAGCGCTGACGCCGCGCACTGGTCGGCTGATCACACAGCAAGCAAATGCTCACCGCGCAAGCGCGCGGTGGCCGATATCGCGGCGATAAAAAGCGTCTTTCCAGTGTATTTTTTCGGTTAACGCGTAAGCGCGCCGCTGGGCTTCGCCGATCGTATCGGCCAAGGCGACGACACAGAGCACGCGGCCGCCGGCGGTAACGATTTCGCCATCTTCCATCCTGGTTCCCGCGTGGAACACCTTGCCATGGTCGGCGACGGCCTGGTCGAGCCCCGTTATGGGTTCGCCGCCGGCATAGCTGGCCGGGTATCCGCCGGCAGCCATCACTACGCCCAGTGACACGCGGTGGTCCCACTCCGCTTCTACCTGGTCGAGCTGCCCATCCAGCGCGGCGTTGCAAAGCATGACCAGGTCGGACTGCAGCCGCGCCATGACCGGTTGTGCCTCCGGGTCGCCGAAACGGCAGTTGAATTCCACTACGCTGGGAGCGCCGGTATCGTCGATCATGAGGCCGGCATACAGGAAGCCGGTGTAAGGATGCCCATCGGCCGCCATGCCGGCAACCGTGGGCTCGATAATCTCGCGCATGACCCGATCGTGTACTTCTGGCGTAACGACAGGCGCCGGGGAGTAAGCCCCCATGCCGCCGGTGTTCGGTCCGATATCGCCATCGTCGCGGGTCTTGTGATCCTGCGAAGTCGCCAGCGGCAGGATATTTTTGCCATCGCAGATGACTATAAAACTGGCTTCCTGTCCGGGCAGAAACTCTTCCATGACAACCCGGCGGCCGGCTTCGCCAAAGCGTTGTTGTTCCAGCATGGCCCGCAGGGCCGCCTCGGCCTCGGATTCATCGTTGGCGACCACGACGCCTTTGCCCGCCGCCAGGCCATCGGCCTTGATGACAATCGGCGTGCCGGCTTCTTTTAGCCATGCCAATGCCGGGTCGATCTGCTTGAAAGTTCTATATCGGGCCGTCGGGATACCGTAACGGGCCATGAAGTCCTTGCTGAAAGCTTTCGAGCCTTCAAGCTGCGCCGCAGCCTGGCGCGGACCGAAACAACGCAGACCCTCGGCGGCAAAACGATCGCAGATGCCGTTGACGAGTGGCGTTTCCGGTCCAACGATGGTCAGCCCGACTTTCTCCTGTCTGGTCAGGTGCAACAAGCCCTCGATATCGTCGGCGGAAACAGGAACGTTACGCATACCGGGCTCGCCGCCGGTCCCGGCATTGCCCGGCGCGACCAGGACTTCATCGACCAGCGGCGACTTGCTCGCTTTCCAGGCTAGCGCATGCTCGCGACCGCCGCCACCCACAATCAGCACTTTCATCGCATTGCCCTCGGTCTCTTGCCAGCAGCCCCAATTCCGCCGGGCTGCTAGTGCCTGAAATGCCTCACGCCAGTGAAAACCATGCTGATGCCATGTTCGTCTGCGGCATCGATGACTTCCGGGTCGCGCATCGAGCCGCCTGGCTGGATGATGGCGGTGATGCCCATTTCGGCAGCTTGATCGATAGTGTCCCTGAACGGGAAGAAGGCATCCGATGCCATCACCGAACCGGCGATCGCCAGGCCTGCGTCTGCCGCCTTGATCGCCGCAATCCGGGCGCTATAGACACGGCTCATCTGGCCGGCGCCAACGCCGAGCGTCTGGCCGTCGCGACAAAATACGATGGCATTGGATTTCACGAATTTGACAACTTTCCAGCTGAATAACAAATCATCGAGTTGTTTCGCGGTTGCTTTGCTGTGAGTCACCGTCGTCAGGTCGCTCGCCGCGACAAGGCGGTCGTCCCGGGTCTGTGCCAGCAGACCGCCGGAGACTTGCTTCAGTTGCAGCGCCGTATCCTTCGCAGGCGCCGCGGACGCGGTGCTGAGTACCCGGATATTGGGTTTCGTGGCCAATACGCTCAGCGCCTCGCCTGCAACTTCCGGGGCGATGATGACTTCGACGAACTGCTGGTCGATGACCGCTTGCGCGGTATCGGCTGACAAGGCGCGGTTAAACGCGATGACGCCGCCGTACGCGGAAGTGGGGTCGGTGGCATAGGCCAGGCCATAGGCTGCCAGGCATTCGCTCGCGATGGCGACGCCGCAGGGATTGGCGTGCTTCACGATGACGCACGCCGGTGCGCCGAATTGTCCGACGCACTCCCAGGCGGCATCCGTATCGGCGATGTTGTTATAGGATAAATCCTTGCCCTGGTGCTGTTTTGCCCCGCCCAAGCTGCCCGCAGGCGCATTCCGGTCCCGGTAAAAGGCTGCCTGCTGGTGGGGGTTTTCCCCGTAGCGCAGCATCGTCCGCTGGCCGGAATCCAGGCACAGTTGCGGCGGCAGAAGTTGCTCGCCAGGCGGTTGTTCATGTTTGCTATCGGCAAGATAGCGACTGATGGCCTGGTCATAAGACGCGGTGTGGGCGAATGCCTTCGCGGCCAGATCGAAGCACAGGTCCGCACCCAGGCAACCGTCGTTCTCCCGCATTTCCGCGATTATGCGCGGGTAGTCGTCCGGGTCGATGACGACGCAGACGCCGGCGTGGTTTTTGGCGGCCGCCCTCAACATCGCGGGTCCGCCGATATCGATATTTTCGATCGCATCGGCCAATGTACAGCCGGGCGCCGCGATCGTTTCCCTGAATGGATAGAGGTTGACGACCAGCAGGTCTATCGGATCTATCCCGTGCGTCGCCATCGCGGCGTCGTCGATGCCGCGGCGACCCAGGAGACCGCCGTGAATTTTCGGGTGCAGGGTCTTGACGCGACCATCCATGATCTCGGGAAATCCGGTGTGGTCCGCAACCTCGGTGACTTCGATACCGGTGTCACAAAGCAGTTTTGCGGTCCCGCCGGTAGACAACAGGTGTACTTTCCGGGCGCAAAGGAAACGGCTGAATTCAGGCAAACCCCGCTTGTCCGAAACGCTAAGCAGCGCACGCCTGATTTTTATCACGGGTAGTTTCCGGCAGGATCAGTTGACGAGGCCATGCTGGCGCAATTTCTTGCGCAGGGTGCCGCGATTGATGCCCAGAATATCGGCGGCCAGGCTCTGATTGCCCTCGGCGTAATCCAGGACGGTGCGCAACAGCGGTTTTTCGACTTCTCCGATGACCAACTCATAGAGGGCATTGGGCTGGTGCCCGTTCAGCATCTCAAAATAGCTGGTCAGCGCTTCTTCGGTAAGGTCGCAAAGGGGTTTCTGGTTGACATGAATTTTGCCGTCTTGCTTCCTGCTGCTGGCCCTGCTCACGATTTTTTTCCCCACTTATGCTGCCAGGTTGCATCCTGGATCTGGATATTCTTCGCCGATCGAAAACAGCGTTTTGACCAATCGTTCTTGCTCTGTTGCGGTCTCAACGCGGACCGCTTTGTTGCGTACCTGTGCCTGTATTCCGCAGGCATCGAAATACCATCCCAAGTGCTTTCGGGCCACCCGGACGCCGGTGTACTCCCCGTAAAACCGGTACAGGTTTTGCAAATGGGCGAGCATAATATCACGGACCTGGTGCTTTGCGGGCGCGGGTTTCAATTTTCCGTAGCGACAATAAAAATCGATTTGCGAAAACAGCCACGGCTGGCCTTGTGCGGCGCGGCCGATCATGATTCCGTCCGCTTTGGTTTCTTCGAGTACCCGAACCGCCTTTTGCGGGCTATCGATATCGCCATTGGCAATGACCGGGATGGCGACAGCCTGTTTGATCTGCCGGATGGTTCGGTATTCCGCTTTACCCTGGAACCGGCAGGCCCGGGTGCGGCCATGGACGGCCAGCGCCATGATTCCACAGCGCTCGGCGATGCGCGCGATCCGCAGGCCGTTGCGGTGCTCTTTGTCCCAGCCCGTCCTGATTTTCAGGGTTACCGGCACATCGACCGCATCGACCACTGCGGCCAGGATTCTTTCCACCAGGTCTTCATCCTTGAGCAACGCTGAACCCGCCATTTGGCGGCAGACTTTTTTCGCCGGGCAACCCATATTGATGTCGATGATCTGCGCGCCCCGGGATACCGCTTCGCGCGCGGCCGTGGCCAGCATTTGCGGCTGGGCGCCTGCGATCTGCACAACCACCGGTCCCGGTTCACCTTCATAGTCGAGGCGGCGCCTGGATTTCCTGGTACTCCACAATCGGGTATCCGCGGTCAGCATTTCGGACGGCGTCAACCCGGCACCGAGCTCGCGGCACAACTGCCTGAACGGACGATCGGTGACCCCGGCCATCGGCGCCAGCACCAGGCAATTGCGCATCTTGTAAGGTCCGATAATCAGGCTCATGCGGTGTGGGTCCATTGGTCTGACGAACCAGGCACTCTCCGGGCAGGGTTCATAAAAACGACGCACGGAAGCGCCGATTCTTGCCGGTCTATTTGCAGCGCAAGTTCTGGTCGCTGTCCTGGAGGCAGTATTCGATATGATAATTTTGCGCCAGGTCGTTCGTCAGTTCCATTACCCGTATATCGACCGCGACCTGCTCTCCCGCCGCCATTCGCGCCTGGTCGCCAGGGTCGGTCTCCAGATATTCCCCGGCATACAAATCCCGGATCGCCAGCGCTTCGTCCCATTGATCGGTGAAAATTAGCCGCAGTATCGGGTAGGGCTGGGCAAAGGTGGCGCGGTTCGTAAGAATCGCCGAAATCTCGACGACGCCGGTACCGGCCTCGTTGGCCACGACCCTGGTGCGCCGAATGTCATAGGCATCCAGATCCCATTGCCGGGTCAGCGGAATCCCGAGACCGCTGTATACGCTTTCCAGCAACGGACCGAACGAGTCGCTTGCCAGGATCTGGTAGCGGAAATAGTGGGTCAACTGGGCCGGCAGCAAGAATGCCAGCGCGACCACAACGGCGATAGCCGCTGGCCGGGGGTATTTTTTTGCCAGCGTGAAGCGACGATTTTTAGCGACTGCCGGCGTCGACGGCGATTCCGGCGTGGGCTCGGCAACGGAAAAATCGAGCGCCTCATCGGTGGCAAGCACAATTTCCTCGGCGCCTTCTGTGTGCGAGTCAAGAAATTCTTCCAACGATTCGCTCTCCGACCCGTCATCCGTTCCAGCGGCGGTTGCAGATGCCGGTGGTTCTTCGTCGGCAGCCACAAAAACGGTGTCAACCTGGTCGCTGGGCACGTCGAATTCAAGCTCGTCTTTTTCCGCAGATTCCAGGGTAACTTCGCCGAGCCAGATTTCTTCAACGCCGCTGTCGGCATCGCCGGCCGCATGCTCTACACTCCCCTCGTCGGCTTCCTGCCCAGAATCCTTCGTTGCGCTCTCTTCCTCACCGGGTTCCTCAGCGGGCGGCGTTGCGGGTTCGTCGTCATGCTCGTCATCGATGACCTGCGCGGATTCACCGGTACCCTCGTTTTCCAAAAGCTCATCGTCAGCAAGCGATTCGGGTTCGTCGGGTTCATCGTTTTTCGGGGGGCTGTCATCATCAGCCTCTGCGGACTCGCCCACATCCTGGCCTTCCAAAAGGTCGTCGTGTGCGAGTTCCTGGGACTCATCTTCATCATCGACGTTGATGTCCTCCAGGCCTGCCTCTTCATCGGCGCCTTCGGCCAATCGTTCCAGGAAGTCCATGCTGGGCCGATCCGGGTCTGTGTCCAGGTCGGTGTCCTGAGCCTCGCTGGACAGCCATGCGTCGTCTTCATCGGTATCCGGCGCATCTTCCGCGGGCTCATTCTCGGTCCGTTCGTCATCACCCTCCATTAGCTCGGCCCGAACTGGCTGATCGTCGCCAGGTTCGTCGGGGGTGGCATCAGCATCGTCGACATTGCCGACAAAATGCGGACCCGAGGACTCCCAGGCTTTGGATTCGGTGGCGTGGATCGTCGCCAGTACGGCGGCTTCAAATGCTTCGGCATCCTCAACCAGAACGACTTCATCGGGGGTCGCGGTTTGCCCGCCGCCGGCTGCGTCCAGGTCATCGACCGCTGCTGCCGTCAAGTCATCCAGCGGAGCGTCGGCATCCTCGCCCCGGTCCGCGGGCGCCGGCAGGTTGGCAGCCGCTTCGCTGGCGCTTTCCTGGATATTGCTCAAAGCGTTAAAGGAAAATTCACACTGACCGCAGCGTACCTGGCCAGCTGCCTGCTGCAGGTGTTTGGCGCTGACTTTGAAAACGGTTTCGCAGTTTGGGCAGCAGGTAAACAAAAGAACTCCCAGTCCGTTATTCTGTGCCGCCGGTGCCGCTGAACAGCACCCGGTCAACGATAGTGAGCGATGGGTTCATATCAAACCATGTCTGGTAGCGTTGTTCCACCGCTGAGGCATGCGCAATGACATCCGGCCCGGGCGGCGGGCCCGCGTTCGATAAGCTGTTGCCACCGTTCCACGCGGGCGTCTCACAGACCCAGGCGTTTTTCAAGGTAATGAATGTCTGTTCCGCCAGCCTGGAACGCACCGTGATTGGTTATTTCCTGGTGCAAGGCGATGTTGGTCCTGATTCCTTCTATGACAATTTCGTTCAGGGCATTGCGCATTCTTGCAATGGCCGTACTCCGGTCGGCACCATGCGCAATGATCTTGCCGATCATCGAGTCGTAAAAAGGCGGCACCTCGTAACCGCTGTAGAGATGACTGTCTACGCGTATACCAGGTCCGCCAGGCGCATGCCATAACCTGACCGGTCCGGGGCTTGGGGTAAAATTCTTGGGGTCTTCCGCATTGATGCGGCATTCGATGGCGTGCCCGCTTATCCGGATATCCTGCTGGCTGAATTTCAGTTTCTCTCCGGCGGCAATTTCCAACTGCGCCCTGACGATGTCCACTCCCGTGATCATTTCAGTGACCGGGTGTTCGACCTGGATCCGGGTGTTCATCTCGATGAAATAGAACTGCTCATTCTCAAACAGAAACTCAAACGTGCCCGCGCTGCGGTAACCCATCGCCTTGCAGGCATCGACACAGACACGACCCATTTCCGTGCGCTGCTTTTCGCTGATCCCGGGCGCCGGCGCCTCTTCGATGACTTTCTGGTGTCGGCGTTGCATTGAGCAATCGCGCTCGCCCAGGTGGATCGCGTTGCCATGATGGTCAGCCAGTACCTGGAACTCGATATGGCGCGGGTGCTGCAGGTATTTCTCCAGGTACACAACGTCGTTATCGAATGTTGCCTTGGCCTCTGCCCTGGTCAGGGCAATCGAATTCAGCAACGCGCCCTCGGTGTGGACGACCCGCATACCGCGGCCGCCACCACCGCCCGATGCCTTGATGATCACCGGGTAGCCTACCTCGCGCCCTATCCGGAGGTTTTCCTCGGCATCGTCGCCCAGCGGGCCATCCGACCCGGGGACGCAGGGCACACCGGCCTCCCGCATCGCCTTGATCGCCGATACCTTGTCGCCCATGCGGCGGATGGTTTCGCCCCGCGGGCCAATAAATACGAAGCCGGAATCCTCAACGCGCTCCGCGAAATCCGCGTTCTCGGACAAGAAACCATAGCCGGGGTGAATTGCCATCGAGTCGGTTACTTCGGCGGCGCTGATGATGGCCGGCATGTTCAGATAACTGTCAATAGATTGTGGCGGTCCGATACAGACAGATTCATCCGCCAGCAGCACATGCTTCTGGGTCGCATCCGCAGTGGAATGTACCGCCACGGTTTTTATGTTCAGTTCACGGCAGGCTCGCAATATGCGTAAAGCAATTTCGCCCCGGTTGGCGATGACAATTTTGTCCAGCATGATATCGCTGCTCTCAGGAATTCATTCAATAATGAAAAGTGGCTGGCCAAATTCCACCGGGTCACCGCTTTCTACGAGTACCGAGACAATGGTACCGGACACATCGGCTTCAATCTGGTTCATCATCTTCATGGCCTCGATGATGCACAAGACGTCGCCTTCGCTGACCGAGCTGCCGATTTGTACGAAGGGTTTCGCTCCCGGCGCGGGCGAGTCGTAAAATGTTCCTACCATCGGTGCGGTTACGTTGTGGCCGCCGGTACCGGTCTCGACGGCCGGTGCCGAGGCTACGGCGGCGGTCGCGGAAGGCTGCGCCTGTACGGTTTCCGGCGCCAGTGCCGCCGGTGCAGATAAGGCAGCCGCGGGATAACGGCGGATGCGCACCGAATCTTCCCCTTCGGTGATTTCAAGTTCCGCGATACCGGATTCCTGGAGGAGTTCAATCAGTTTTTTGACTTTACGAATATCCATGGGGTTTACTCTGGTTGTTTTTTGGCCGCAGCGGCCAGGTGCTGGATCGCTGCCTGCAGCGCCAGGCAATAACTGTGTGGCCCGAACCCGGCAATTACACCCAGCGCGATGTCGCTGAAGAAACTTTGTCGCCGGAACGGTTCCCGCGCCGCGGGGTTGCTCATGTGTACTTCGAAAAACGGTGTCCCGGTGGCCAGCAGGGCGTCGCGCAAGGCGACGGAGGTGTGGGTAAACGCAGCCGGGTTGAACAGGATCAAATCGGTGCCATCGTCTCCACAGCCATGGATCCTTTGCAACAACTCGTGCTCTGCATCGCTTTGATAACTGCCAAAACTGTGTCCGGCTTCTTTCGCCAGGCCGGATAATTCGTTCTCGATGTCCGCGAGCGTGCGCTTACCGTAGAGGTGAGTCTCCCTTTGCCCCAGCAGGTTCAGGTTGGGGCCGTTGAGCAGCAGTATCTGGGCCATTTCTTATGATATCGCCGAAGTTACCGGCAATATTACACATTTTAGCAGCAGATTTGCGACAAATTTAGTCCATGGCCTCCAGGAGTGTCTGCGCCCCGGCGAAATCGATGGCCCCGTTCTCGGTTTGCCAGAGGATGTCGATAATCCGCGCGGCCTGATCCGCGTGGAGTTCGCCAATATGATTGTGCAAGGTCCGCCCGTCGCTGAGGCTGAAAACCGTGCCAGGCAGAACGATCAGGTCCAGGCCGAACGCTTCCGCTACATCCATCGCGTCCTGCTCGCCGACCAGCACCGGGTAATTCATTGCCATTGCCTTCGCGTACTCCTCAACCGCGTCCGGAAAATCCAGCGCGATACCGATTAGCTGCAAGCCGGCGGCAGCGTGTTCCAACTGCATTTCCATGAGCATCGGGATTTCCCGCCGGCACGGTGCGCACCAGGTCGCCCAGAAATTGACCACCAGGGGTTTTCCCTCCCATTGCCGCGATGACACCGGCACGCCCTCGGGTGATATCAATTCGAACGTCGGGCGCAGACTACCCGGGCCGACGGTCGTGGATTGCTCGGCTGGCGCCGCACCCGCGGGATACCTCTGGCTGCCTCGCTGGTACTCATTCCAGACCTGGAACGCGATAAAGCCGACGATCGCCGCCGTGCTCAAGACCAGCGTGTGTTTGAGGGTCTGTTTGAACGCCATGCTCAACGCGTCCCGAAAGCTTCTGAAATGTGGCTGGAAAATTCATCTGCCGGTTTGAACCCGACGACCCGGTATCCTTGCAATTCCCGACCCTGGCGATCGAAAAACACGATGGTCGGTGGACCGTATATCCCGAAATGCGCGAGCAGTTCCTGGTCGATCTCGTCGTTCGCGGTGACATCGGCCTGCAGTAACAGCGCATCGCCAAGCGCAGCCTGGACCGCCGGGTCGGTAAATGTGTATTCCTCCATTTCGATACAGGAAACGCACCAGTCGGCATAAAAATCGAGTAACGCGGGAGTTTGTTCCGCTGCCGCCGCCGCCAGGACTTGTTCCAGGTCAGCCACGCTTTTGATGCGCTGGAAGGAGACATGGTTTGGCTGGTGCCCGGTGATCGACTGGACGGGCCGCAAGGGATTCGAGCCGCCGGCGATGGCGCCGGCGATCGCCAGCAACCCGTATATAAGTGCGCCCAGCGCCACGGCTTGGCGCAGGCGACGCAACGGGCCCGCGCCGGTATCGTTTTGCCGTGGGGCGCCCAGGTAATACGCGCCGACCAACGCCGTGGCGCCCCATAGGGCAAGCGTTACCGGACCGGGAATTACCCGTCCGACCATCCACACCGCGACCCCCAGCAGCATCACGCCGAACATGGCTTTCACGGTAACCATCCAAGGCCCGGCCTTGGGCAGCAACTTGCCGGCCGATGCTCCGACCACCAGCAGCGGGGTGCCCATCCCCATGCTCAGCGAAAACAGCGCCAGACCGCCGCGAGTAACGTCGCCTGCCTGGCCGATCACCGTCAAGGCAGCGACCAGCGGCGGTGCGACGCAGGCCGTAACGATCAGCGCGGACAACGCCCCCATGATCGCCGTGCCCAGGAACGTGCCTCTTTTCTGCTTGCCCGCGGCATCGCTGGCCCGGGACTGCAGCACGCTCGGCATCTGGATTTCGTAAAAGCCAAACATGGACAGCGCCATCGCCACGAACAGCGCGGCAAACAGGCCGATGATCCACGGTTGTTGGAATACGGCCTGTGCTTGTTGCCCCACGCTGGCGAATGCCGCGCCGGCGATGGTGTAGGTCAGCGCCATGCCCAGCACATAGACCAGAGACAGGCTGAAAGCTCGTGTGGTCGTCACATCTTTGCCCTGACTGGCGATGATGCCGGACAAAATGGGCACCATCGGCAAGACGCAGGGCGTAAAGGCCAGCAACAAGCCAAAGCCAAAGAAGGTCGCGATAAATACCAGCGGGCTGGAATTTTTTACCAGATCGGAAAGTTTATCGGTTTCCGATCGTTTGGGCGGAGGCCTGACTGAATCGACGCTGGTTTCCGGCAGATCGAGCACCGCCATCCTGGTTCCCGGCGGATAACAGATCGCGCCCACCGCGCACCCCTGGTAACCGAGGCTGAGACCGACAACCCCGGCCCCGGGCCCGGCCCGCGATAGCGGAATCCTGATCTCTACCTGTTCGTAATAGACTTCCATTTCGCCAAAATTGCGATCGCTTTCTATGACGCCTGGCGGCAGATCCAGGGGCCCTGGCTGGGCGATCCGGCTGTCCGTGGCAGCGGTAAATTTTTCTGCGTAAAGGTAATAGCCATCTGCGATCAGCCAGCGGGCGACGACGGTATAAGCGCCCTCCATCCAGGTCTCGAGCTGGAATGCCTCTTCCTCGGGCAGGAAATCCTGATCGCCGGCATTACCCGGTTCAGCGAGCAGAGCCAGCAGCTTGTTCTCCGCTACGGTCGACGTTTCCGCCAGGCGGACGGTCTCCGTCCACGTCAACGGCACATAACAAAAACCATAATCGGCGCAGCCTTGCAGTTTCATTTCCAGTTCGAAAAATTCGCCCGCTGAATTTCCCTGATAGGGAATGCTGACGGTAAATTTTTCTCGAAAAATTTCCTGGCGGCCAAAAAACTCATCTTCATGCATTTCGCCAGGTGGATAGAGCGGTTCACCGAGTTTGATCCCCGGTGTCCGGCTGGCAAACGAGAATCGATGTTTGTACAGATAAAACTCGGGCAGGACCGACCAGTGGATCAATACATGGCCTGGTCGTGCTTCTATTTCATACTCGAAGACTTCGTCCGGTGGCGGCGGCACGAAATCGCCGGCCGCTTGAACGGCCAGCGGCGCCAGCAACATGATCAGCAGGGCATATTTGATTTTTTCAATCATTGTTCGGGGCACTCTCTTGTTCCGTCAGTCCAGGTGTTTCGTCCATGCTGTCATCGATCCAGCGCAAATAGTCCTTGGTGCCTTGGACCACCGGCAAAGCGATAATTTCCGGAACATCGTAGGGGTGGTTTTCCGAAATTGCGGCGCTTAGTGCAGGAAACCGGTCGCGTCGCGTTTTTATCACCAGCAGAGCTTCCTGATCGTGCTGAATGTGTCCGCGCCACCAGAAACTGGATTCGATTCCAGGGACGCAATTCACGCAAGCCGCCAGGCGCCTTGCCAACAGCATTTCAGTCAGTTTCCTGGCGGCATCGGGTGGGCAAGTGCAAAAAACCACCAGGTATTCGGATTCCATGCTGGTCCCTAGTTTGAACGGGCGGCACAGGATACCCGCCCAACCCGGCCATGTCACCGGCTCAGGACCTTTAGCCCTTGAAAAACCTGAACTCGCCGCTATTATTAGCACTCCTCCGAGGTGAGTGCTAATTACTCGCCTGGACAGCAATCGCTACCTGGTAGCGGTTTTTTAATTAAATCAATCAGTTAGGGAGATCTTAACGATGAATATTCGTCCCCTGCACGATCGGGTGATCATCAAGCGGATGGAAGAAGAGCGGACTTCGGCTGGCGGCATCGTGATACCGGACAGCGCGGCCGAGAAGCCGATCAAGGGTGAAGTGGTAGCAGTAGGCAACGGCAAGATCCTGGAGAGCGGCGATGTCCGTGCCCTGGACCTGAAAGTTGGCGACAAAGTGCTGTTTGGCAAGTACAGCGGCACCGAAGTCACGGTTGATGGCGACGAGTTACTGGTCATGCGTGAAGAAGACGTAATGGCGGTTCTCGAAGGCTAACCCCGATCCAATCGTTTTAATCAATATTTTTCAAGAGGAATAATTCAATGCCAGCCAAAGAAGTAAAATTCGGTGACGATGCACGTCGCCTGATGTTTCGAGGCGTCAATATCCTGGCTGATGCGGTCAAGTTGACCCTGGGCCCGCGTGGCCGCAATGCGATGCTCGACAAGAGCTTCGGTGCGCCCACCGTGACCAAGGACGGGGTGTCCGTCGCCAAGGAAATTGAGCTCAAGGACAAGTTTGAAAACATGGGCGCCCAGATGGTCAAGGAAGTAGCGTCGCAAACCTCGGACGAGGCGGGCGATGGAACCACGACCGCGACGATACTGACCCAGGCGATTCTTCGTGAAGGCCTGAAGTCGGTGGCCGCCGGCATGAACCCGATGGACCTGAAGCGTGGTATCGAGAAAGCGACCACCGCCATCGTGGAACAGCTCAAGAAACTCTCGCAGCCCTGCGAAGATCGCAAGGCGATCGCGCAGGTCGGCACGATTTCCGCGAATTCCGATACCAGTATTGGTGAAATCATTGCCGAGGCGATGGAGACCGTCGGCAAGGAAGGCGTGATCACGGTTGAGGAAGGAACGACCCTGGAAAATGAGCTGGACGTTGTCGAAGGCATGCAGTTCGACCGCGGTTATTTGTCGCCGTATTTCATCAATGACCAGCAGAGCCAGACCGCCGAACTGGAAAACCCGTATATTCTTCTGCATGACAAGAAAATCTCGAATATTCGCGACATGCTGCCGTTGCTCGAGGGTGTTGCCAAGGCCGGCCGCCCGTTGCTGATCGTCTCGGAAGATGTAGAAGGCGAAGCGCTGGCGACCCTGGTGGTCAACAATATTCGCGGTATTGTGAAAGTTGCCGCGGTAAAGGCGCCTGGGTTCGGCGATCGTCGCAAGGCGATGCTGCAGGACCTGGCGATTCTGACCGGCGGCCAGGTGATTTCCGAGGAGATCGGCCTGAGCCTGGAAAAGACCAGCCTGGAAGATCTGGGCGAGGCCAAGAAGGTGGTCGTCAGCAAGGAAAACACCATCATCATCGATGGGGCCGGCAAGTCAGCCGATATCAAGGCGCGTGTCGAGACCATCCGTTCCCAGATCGAAGAGTCGACTTCCGACTACGATAGCGAAAAGCTTCAGGAACGGGTCGCCAAGTTGTCCGGCGGTGTTGCCGTGATCAAGGTCGGCGCTGCCACCGAGATCGAAATGAAAGAAAAGAAAGCGCGGGTCGAGGATGCCTTGCATTCAACCCGCGCCGCGGTGGAGGAAGGCGTGGTAGCTGGAGGTGGCGTAGCCTTTCTGCGTGCGGTCTCCGCAATCGGGAAGCTCAAGGGCGAAAATCCCGATCAGGACATGGGCATCAATATCATGCGCCGTGCCGTGGAGGAGCCTTTGCGCCAGATCGTGACCAATGCCGGTGAAGAAGCATCGGTGGTGTTGCAGAAAGTTGCCGAAGGCAAGGGCGATTTCGGTTACAACGCGGCCAACGGCGAGTTTGGCAACATGATCGAGATGGGTATACTCGATCCGACCAAGGTTACCCGCCTGGCGCTGCAAAACGCCGCATCCGTTTCCAGCCTTCTGCTGACCATGGAAGTGATGGTCGCGGAAGCGCCGGCTGACGATGCGACGGCGATGCCTGGCGGAATGCCCGATATGGGTGGCATGGGCGGCATGATGTAAGACGCCTGAACACCAAGCTGTGGTGTAAAGCCCCGCTTCGGCGGGGCTTTTTTTTGCGCGTTGCCAAAGCAGGCGCCAGCTGTCAGATTGTCGCGCATGGACTGGAATCAAGCGGAACTGGAGAAACTGCCGTCGATCCTGCGAGGGGAAACCGAATCGCGCTTGCTTGAAATCCTGGCGGCCGAGCCAGGACTGGAATCCTTGTTGGTCGCTGCTCCGGATCGGCTGGCGCAGCTGCTCCGGGTCGCCAGCCTGAGCCCGTTTGCCGCGCGGATCATGACGAACCGTCCTCAACTGTTGCGCGCGCTGATCGACAGCGCCGGCGAACAACCGGATTCAGCATCCAGCCGCCTGCATCAATACCTTGCCCGCGATCCGGCGGACCCGATGCTGGCGCTGCGCTTGTGGCGGCAGGAAATGATCCTCGGCGTAATCTGGCACGACCTGAACGGACTGAGCGACCTTTCCCGGACCCTCGAGGAACTCAGTAACTGTGCCGACCTCGCACTGCAGGCAGCCAGCCGAATCGCGACCCGTGAACTTGGCGAAGCGTACGGTTTGCCAACGGACGGCGATGGCCGTTTGCAGGAGCTGGTCATCCTGGCGATGGGCAAGCTGGGTGGGGGTGAGCTGAACCTGTCATCGGATATCGACCTGATATTCCTATACCCGGCCGCAGGCACCACCGACGGTCCGCGGCAACTGGACAACCAGCAGTACTTCCAGCGGCTGGGTCAGCGGATCATATACCTGCTCGATGAGGTGACCGAGCAGGGCAGGGTTTACCGTGTGGATATGCGGCTCCGGCCGTTCGGCGATGCCGGGCCACTGGCGCTC
>Ga0209980_10000911_pt1 | contig 16180 bp, 13 predicted proteins | sample CR02metaG_FD_183611 | JGI IMG/M metagenome (GOLD analysis project Ga0209980, IMG submission 183611) | Deep subsurface microbial communities from Mariana Trench to uncover new lineages of life (NeLLi) - CR02 metaG (SPAdes) (version 2) | ecosystem: Environmental > Aquatic > Marine > Ocean trench...
CCTCATCGGTATCAGCATTTACCAGACCCCCCGTCAAGTTTCTGGCAATGTACGTCTTCGGCTTCGTACTGGCGATGACAGCTTGCACATTCGGTAGGTCCGCAAGATGACTCATAGCCACCACCGGTCTTATGACACCGATGGGATCGGTAGCGCATTGATCGTCACCGCGTAATTGTTTATCACCGCTTTGATCCCCGATCAAGGTCGCACCCGGACCTACCAATGTGATCGGCGAGGGGGGCGTAAAAATATCAAAAATCGCTACGGTGATCTCTACCGTAGCCTTCGTGCCGTTGGGACCGGTGGCAACAGAGGTCAACATCACTGTTTTGTTGGTATCCGTTAGATTAAAAATGCCGTCGGCGGAATCATTGGTCAGATAAACGGTATAGGAACCTTCAGTCAAAGAACCCGAGTTAATGAGGGGAACGTCATCGGTACCTGCAATGTAACCTTCCAACAGCCCGTTGAGCCCAGCGCTATTTCCAAGCTCATCGGTAAAAGAGCCCAAATTCGCGCTCACAGCGTTTATCGCCCTGAGCTGCTCCCGCGCGTGCTCCGCACCCGCCTGAGCCAAAAAGAAGGCATATTCGGTGTTTTTGTAATTATCGCCGGTCTTGATCTCGGCCCGGGTCATAACAACGGTAAAACTTCCCATGGCTGCCAAAATAGCCAGGAACATTAAAACCACGGCAAGGACGATGCCTTTTTCGTTGCCGCATGCTGACCGTAAGCTCAAGGTCTTTGTTTTACGGGTGAGATTCATAGTATGGTCCTCCGACTGGCGCTCACTGGGTTAGAATAGTCTGCGGAGCAACGGAATAGGCATCGGCAGCCCAGAGCACTGCAACGGTCACGGTTTTCATGCCAGCCGCTGGGTTGTCCACGTCGGTAGTGGTAACTCTCTTGTAGAAGGGAAAGTTAGGAATAGTATTATAGTCCTCGGTAACCGTGGTGTCTGCCACGGCGGTATTTCCATAACCCAAATTCGTCAGGTCTTCCAATCTGTCCTGGGCGAGGGTAGAGGCCACAGTTAACCTGTTGCTGAAAGCGTTTCCCTTTGTCAACGCTGCCGTCAAACCCGCCATCCCTAAAAGGGCTGTGGTAAGCAGAGTCATAGCAACTAAAATCTCCAAGAGAGTAAATCCTTTGTTGTTGTGAAGAACTTTCATAGTCATCCCTTTCCTCAATTTTTTGATACGATGCAAACCTCTACTAGGGCAACCTCTGTGCCAAAGCGCGTAACCCTTTGTTTCTACAAAGCAAACCTGGAAATTGGGAAATTGTGAAGATCACGTCGCCTCAATATTGCCCCTCAAAGCGAATCAAATTGATACGGTAGACATAAGTTGAACCGAATTTCTGATGGTGCAGCGAGAAAGGTATGAACTGCCTTGCGTTAGGTGAGGTTGGTTGAGTGAGCCAAGAGACGACCGAAGTTGCAAAAAACTTAAGAAAATCAGTATTCAGAATGGAAATGTCAATATGGGTTCGACCCGCGGTCAATGGGGGACCTCAATCCCTTTTATTTAAGGTATCGCAAAAGGGTCTCAAAATTTGACTATATGAGATGTCTGAAGGCCACCACCCTGAGGGGTAGGCTGCCCACCATATTATTAATGATCGTAGAGCAATAGTTGACGTTCCCGTTTCCACCGCCCGAGGTATCAAAAGTTGGCGGCCCTAAAGCATCATCCGGATTTCCAGGGAGGCCGTCAGGACCCGCCGTGTTGGCCACCACGATTCCGCCGCTGAGCGTACCATTGCCGGCGCCGTTTCGCTGCATGAAACCTGCACCGATGACTAAAATGAGGCCGTCATAGTTGACGTTACCATTGAAAGTGAGTTGCCCGGTGACCGCCAGAATCCCCGCCCCATCGCCATTCAGGTTGAAATCCCCAGTAACCACAACTACTTTGGGTTCTCCGGGGGACCCTACATTAACCGTGGCTGCGCTGGACCCGCCTGGAGCAATGGTGGTGGCCACTTTTTGGAGTGATGCAACTAGATTATTCAAGTCATGGTGGTCGAGGAGATCAATGCCATAGTTATATTTGATATATATAAACGTACTTGTAGGGATCGACGTGGAAATGAGATTGGGATGGGTGATGGCGTTTACATCGAACCCCCATTCATCCAATGTGTGGTAGGTGGCTGGTTTTGAGCCGTTGATACTGGTTTGTAAAGGACCCAGGTCCAGTGCATGACTCACTGCCACGACGGGTTTCGGGGGATCGGATCCGCACTGGTCGTCACCGTGCAACTCCTTTGCATTGCTGTTGCCCCCGGTGAAACTCGCGCTATTACCTAATAAGGTAATCGTTGCGGGTAAAGGGAAAAGGCCAAAAGTCGAGATGGTGGTCCTTATGACCGCCGCGGATCCATTAGGGCCTGTAGCAACGGAAGTTAAGGCCACTGTGTTGTTGCTATCGACCGAATTCAAAAAGCCGTCGACCACATCGTTGGTCAGGTAAACGGTATAGGAGCTATCGTCCAGTGAGGCACTAATAATAGGGACGTCATCTGTCCCGCTTACATAGCCATCCAAGAGTCCATTGCTGCCGCTCAAGGCCACAAGCTCGTCGGAAAATGAGCTGGGATCGGTGCTGATGGCGTTCATCTCCCGGAGCACCTCCCTCGCGTGTTCCGTTCCTCCCTGTGCAGCAAAAAAGGCCATTTCACTGTTTTTGTAGTTATCGCTGACCTTGATCCCCGCTCTCGTCATTACGACCGCCGAGCTACCGAGGATCATCAAGACAGCCATGAACAATACGGTAATGCCAAGTATAAATCCACTTTCGTTGTTACAGGTTAAGCCCATGCCGAATGTTTTGGACGCAATTCTGTATTTCGACATATCCGCTTTCTTAGTCCCATGTCGTTAGGATCATTACGCGACAGAGACCTGCAATCTCACAGTTGCCATTTATTGGCTCTTCTCAGTGTGAATCATTGATACTCGCAATTTGAGTTTACCCTTATTGTTATTGGCAACCTCTATGCCAAAATTGATAACCCGTTGTTTTTCCAAGCCATTGACAATCTAGACTTAAACCAGCCCTCTCTTGAATGCTCCTTGGCCCGATAATTGCTTTTTAAAACGATTCAAATTGACACGATAGACCTATGTTGAATCCGATCCTAATCATTGGTGCCTCGAAAAGATACGTTCCTCTGTTCTCTGCTCTTAAAGACCTTGGCATAGAAACAGAGCAAGTCCCATCACCCAGTGAGGCCCTTGCTACTCTTTGTGCGAAGCCCTACGGGGCTGTTTTGATGGAGTGTGACCACGGGCTCCCAAGCGGCATGGATACTGCTGAAAAGATCCACAAGACTCGACCGAACATCCCCGTGGTCGCTTTGGGGAGCGGTCCGGATACTCGTAATGAGGAGGATCTGAACGGTCATCAAGACTTGATGGATTATCTGCCCATGACCGGGGTGGAAAATATAGATCTCGCGCGTCTGCTCACCAGCTTAAAACGGGTCATACCGGAGTTGCGTACTAAGGTGCTGCCTGGCAGAGACCTGCTTTGGATGAAGACCGCCAATGAAAAGATGAAAAAGATTATCGCCCTGGTGGATATCATAAAAGACGAGACGGGAAGTGTTCTGATCCAGGGGGAGAACGGTACGGGGAAAGAGGTCATCGCATGGCTCCTCCATTACTCAGGACGGATGCACATGGCCCCCTTCGTTGCTATTAATTGTGCAGCCATCCCTGAGACCCTGTTGGAAAGTGAGCTATTTGGACACGAGAGGGGTGCCTTCACAGGTGCCACAGATAAGAGAATCGGAAAATTTGAATTGGCCCACAAAGGAACGGCCTTCCTCGATGAGATTGGAGACATGCCTACACACACGCAGGCCAAGATTCTGCGGGTACTGGAGACAGGGGTCATTGAGCGGGTTGGAGGCCACAAGAAGATCCCGGTGAAGCTGCGGATTGTAGCGGCCACCAATCAAAAAATTCTTGAAAAGATTGAGCTGGGGCAGTTCCGACAAGACCTGTTCTATCGAATCAATACCTTCACCCTTCAACTCCCTCCGTTAAGGGAACGAACAGAAGACCTCGCCGACCTTGCCCAGCATTTTCTCGATTTGGTGGGTGCTAGAAGGGGAGGAGGGCCAAGAAAGCGCCTATCCGCCGAGGCGGGAAAGCTGCTTCTGGCATACGATTGGCCTGGTAACGTTCGTGAGCTGCGCAATGTAATGGAACGAGCAGCGGTGTTGACTGCGGCCACCGTGATTGGACCAGAGGCCCTTCCCGAAGAGGTGGTAAGCAAGCCAAATGAAAAGGTGGTACCACCCCAGCCCTTCGAATCAGCCACCCCAGCCCCTACTGCATCTCCCTCAGGAACACCTGGCCAGATTGTTCCCCTAAAGGAACTGGAGCGTAGGGCCATTATCGAAGCTCTCACCCAAGTGGGGTATAACGCTACCCAAACCGCAAAACAGCTCGGTATTTCCAAGGCGACGCTCTACCGTAAGCTCAAGGAATACCGAATATCACGCCGGCTCATCCTCTGGAGCTAACCTAATCGTCTCCAATTAACAGTGCCGAAGAGACCCAGGGTTTCAATACGAGACGTTTTGCTGATGCATCGAGACAACCCCTGAGGGCACCTGAGTCTAGAAAGCTAACTCCTAGGTAGCAATGAGAGGTAAGGCTAACAGCCAAAAATTTCCTGTGAATCTCCCTTTTAGGTCGTTTTCTCAATAAATTACACAGGTTCTGGCACGGGGCGGGCTTCGCACCGTGACTTAATAAGCGTACCGCCCTGTTCAAGATCGTACATGTGTTGAATTCCGGGACGGATAATCGAGAAACTTCACTAGGGTTTGTGAAGCTCCTTAGGATTTGAGGCTTGCTCTTAGCGGGAGGCTAGTTGGTGAATGGATTCTGTGGCGCACACAAGAAGAATCGCTATGAGGGCCTTCTTAAAATTGTCTGCCTCTCTATTTCTGGAAGTCTTTATCGTCTTGAAGGCTTTGAAATCTGCTTTTTCAGCCACTGCTTTAACCGTTGGCCTCGCTTCTGAAGTCCTTGTTTTTACGGGAGGAATTGCTGCTGCAGCATAATCGTATTTAGCTGAATCCTTAAAGGCTATCTTTGTCGCTAACCACTGGTTTGTAATCTCTGCACCGGAACAATTTGCGCTGCACTTCGAGGCACTACCGATGGCGGTAACTGTTAATAGGGCTAATACGAGTGTCCCGAGAGCTATGCCGATTGCTACTTTTTTCTTTCCTAACCGCATTGGAGCGACCTCCATATTTTCCGTGGGGCGTTTCATGTTGTGTGCTCTAGATGAAAGCAAAAAGCCTGCCAAGCAAAACTGTACCAAATTACTCCAAGTTAGACGATAGGAATGGGAAAATGCTCACCTCCGACCAGGGGTGACACTATGGGAGGCTAATTATGAGAATGGGTCTGGTCAAAAGGGTTAACGAACTATGATTGCTCATCTAACCAAAAAAGATTTTATGCATAAACTAATGTAATACATTAACTATATAGCTTATTTAACTGTCACAGATAGGGTTCAGCATGGAAAACTGGGAATTAATGTGGGGTAAGGCTTATTTAGCCTTTTTCACCGACCACTAGGGAAGAGGTAAGCGGGAGTGGGAGTAGAATTTCTTTGACTGCCTTGAAACCAGCTTCCTGGAGCCATGCCTTTACTTCGTTAAATGAATAACACCTGCCTTGGGCAGTGGTCAGCAACATCAAAAGGGCGAAGATGGCCCCCACCGGCGGCTTGGTGAGAGAGTCATCGAGGATGTGATCCTTGATCAGCGCCCTGCCCTTATTTTCCAGGCATTGATAGACCTTTCTCATGAGTCGGTTGTTTTCCTCCGCACTTTCCGCGTGGATGATGTTGGACAGGAAGACCATCTGGTATGAGCCGGGGATGGGATCGAAGCGGTAGTCTCCGGTCTCAAGCCTAATCCGATCCCCAAGCCCAGAGTCCTTCACGAATCCCTCCGTTACCTTAAGCGTCCCGGGAAGGTCAAAAAGGGTAGCTCGCAGCCCCGGATTTTTCCTGCAGAGGTGAATGGTATAGGTGGCGGGTCCCGGACCGATATCCAATATATTGTTTACATTACTCAGGTCCAAAGTCTCTGCCAGTACTTCAGCATCCCCCCGGGCCTTCACCAGGGAATCCATTGCATAGATAAATTGGTAAGTCTCCGGCGGGTCCCCTTGGTACATATCCGCCGGCCTCACGGCATTGCCAGAACGAATCGCCTTTTCCAGGTCGCCCCAACAGCTCCAGAGGCTCAAGTCGAATAAAATCATATCACCCAGGTATTTGGGCGACCCTCGGACTAGGCAGGTAGAGGAGATCTCGTTCAAGGAGAACAGGTTACCCTCCTTATTAAGCAGACCAAGGGAGGCCAAGGCGTTAAGGAACATTTCGGTTGCCCTGGGTTCCGTACCCAATGACGAGGAAAGTGACAGAGCATTCTGGCCCTTTTGCACCAGGGCATCGAAGACGCCGAGGCTCACGGCAACTTGAACGATCCGGGCTTCAACATGTCCGGATGCAAGGCTCGCCAAGGAGGAAAAATCCATCTGTTTGTTATATCCGCTCGATGATTCGATAGGTCCGACTCTTGGGCTTAACGGGCGATAGTATACCAAGCTTCACCAAGGTCCGAATTTCACGGTAAGCCGTATCGCGATCCACTGCACCTATTCGCTGATAATCCTTAGTGGAAAGGGCCTTGGCATGCGAATAGGCATAGACGAGAAGTCTTCTCTGACGCTGACTGATTTGAAATCGACTAAACTGGTTCACCCATTTTAGCGTTGCCTCATCATAAACAGGGGTATTTCTTAGGGTGATAGTGAAAAAGAACCCTTCTGTGGAAAATTCTGGAGGCCTTAAACCGTAGTGCTCCATTTCTTGAAATATCCTGGGTACGCCTTCTCCCATCTCCTGCAGATAGCCCAGGTCCCCCAGGGTCCGGACCAGTAGTGGATTGCGAGAGAAATGAACCCTCTTTTGGAGGCGTAGCTGTTCCAGCGTGATGGGAGAAGGAAGCAGTCCGGGGCTTCGCACCTCAATGCGGTCGTCAAACATCCAAACCTCTATGGATGCCCCGGTTAGGGTGTAGTCGCGATGGGCCACCGCATTGACCAAGGCCTCCTGCCACGCAAAGGTGGGATACTCCAGTCGCTCCCGGAAAAAGAGGTCGTGGAGCACCATCCTCTCACGGATATGTTCCTTAATCCTGCCAACCGCCTCATCGATGAGGCGCCAGAGCGGGGCCTCAAATCGGATTCGCTTGATGACATTCAAGGAGCCACCCTGTGCCCGCTCGGTACCGTCATACTTGACGAAGTCAATGCCGCAACGGGGGTGCCACTGCGATGGATCTTTGGCAAAAAGGAGTAACGCAGCCATCCTCAAAGAGGGTGGGTCCGAGGACCCGTCCACTAGATGATAGGCATTGGTCAAGAGGTCCTTGGGATCCCTCGGATCTCCAATTTTCTCTCCAAAGGTCGTGATGGCCTCCAAGTCCAGGACCTCCCAGGTCGCACCCAAGACGGTCTGCCTTTCATAATGAAATGTTCTTTTTGATTCCCTCAGGCTTTGGATTTGCTCTGTAGGGATGGATGGATTTTCCGTACCGACGCGATAAAAGGTCCGTCCCCCCATTACCCGGTGCACTTCCATAGCGGGGCCAACTTCAAACTTGATGAGCAAGAGATTCCCTAACTGGATTTTTTCATAGGATGGATCAAGGGTGGGACTCATAAGTGTCCGAGGGGCTTGGAGGAGAGACTGAAATTCCTCGGGAGGGTGGGGAATACCGGTAATGCTTTTGTCCTTCTCGACGCCTACAAGAAGTGTACCTCCATCTGCATTGGCCATGCCACCGAGGAGACGTGCAATTTCCCGGGCGAGGTCCTCCGGCTGCTTTGGCAGTGTCCCTTTCTTGTTTTGCTCAAAGGCACTGACAAATTCGAGGAATTGCCCTCGCTCATGCCGGAGCAGGCGTCCCAGTTCCTCTCCCTGCATGCTTTCAACCCTTAAAGCTGGCCGCCAAATCGGGGGCAGCGTTTAATCGAACAATCTCAAGTACAATCCGAGCCGACGTATAGAGGTCTTTTAGATCAAGCCATTCTTTAACCGTGTGGATTTCCCGCATCCCAGTCGAGAGGTTCGCCACTTCAATCCCTTTTTTGTTAAAGATGTTAGCATCGCAGCCGCCCCCTGTGGCCAGGGTCTGAATCTGCATTCCAAGGTTTTGACCCGCCGAATGAACCAGCTTGACAATAGGAGACTCGTTGGAAAGGTCCATAGGGTCGTACTGGCGCTCCACGCTTGTCTCCACCGTGGGTTGAAATAATTTACCGTCAACCTCCAGGGAATAGGAGGATGCCGCCTCTTCTAAGCATTGAGTCATCTCGCGTATCTGCTGCTCCAGCTTTTCTTCACTGTGGCTTCTTGCCTCACCCTTGAGGCGTACTGAGTTGGGTATGATGTTCACCGCCATCCCGCCTTCGATGAGGCCCAGGTTCGCCGTTGTTTCATCATCGACTCTACCTAACTTCATCCTGGAGATACCGTCCGCAGCCACCTGGATGGCACTGACCCCTCTTTCTGGGCATATCCCCGCATGGGCCTCCAAGCCGTGGATCTCGAACTCCACATGGTTCGCGGCCGGGGCCTTGGTGAACAGGAATCCGACGGAATCACTGTCGAGGACAAGGCCGAAATTTGCCTTTAAGCGCGAAACATCTAGGCATTTTGCACCTAAGAGTCCCACTTCCTCACAGATCGTGAAGACCAAATCGATGTCACTATGCGGGAGAGCGTTCTCCTTAAGGACCCGTAGCACCTCGCATATGATGGCAATGCCGCTTTTGTCGTCCCCACCCAGGACCGTCCGACCATCACTGCGAAGTATGTTATCGTCAAGGACCGGAACGACACCTTCTCCCGGTTTCACCGTGTCCATATGCGCAGAGAGTAAGATGGGTGTGGATCCCGGGACATTACCCGAGAAATGAACGATCAAGTTTCCAGTGTTTCCCCCAACCTTGTCACCGGCGTCATCAATCCACGCCTTTCCCCCGAGTTCTTCCATTTCACGTTTCACACGAAGGGCAATGGTACTTTCGCTACGCGAGAGACTATCGATCCGAATGAAGTCAATGAGGAGGTTTTTGAGTCTCTCTTCGTGGATCATGATTCAGTTCCCCGGTGATCCGTCAGCGACAAGCCCCTTGATGAGCTGGGTGAACCCCAATTCGGTAAAAAGCTCGCTCAGTTTCTCTTTACTTGGCCTTTGCCATCGAAACCGGTCTAATTCCATCTCCATCAGGACATCGGTTCGCACCGTAGCTAATTCACGGCTCAAGAAGGCGGATTCTCTACCTTCCACCAGGGCCTTGCGAACCCTAGCCGAACCCTTGATCCCCACTTGGTCCAACTCATCCAAATGATCATAAAGGTTTTCTAACGAGTGAAATTTTTGGATCAAGGCAATGGCTGTTTTTTCTCCTATGCCCTTCACTCCATGAATGTTATCGACGGGATCGCCCATAAGCCCCATCACCTCTACCACTTGGCCGGGCTCCACACCAAATTTTTCCCTCACCTGGTCAACACCAATCCACTTAGATTTCATGGTATCCAGTAGACGGACCGAGCCGCCAACCAGCTGCATAAAATCCTTGTCCCCGGAGACAATGATGATTTCAATATCTTGAGCAGCAAACTTATTGGCCAGGGTCGCAATCAAATCGTCCGCCTCAAACCCCTCCTGTTCCAGAGTTGAAATATTCATGGCTTCTAGGACCTTACGGATGTAGGGAAACTGAGGGATGAGATCAGGAGGTGTCTCCGGTCGATTTCCTTTGTAGTCCTCTGAAATCTGGTTGCGGAATGTTTCGCGTCCCGCATCGAAGACAACCACAAGGTTTTCCGGCTTATAGTCCTTAAGAAACTTCAGAGTCATGGTGGTAAAACCATAGATGGCCTGGGTGGGGAGTCCAGCAGCGTTGGTCAATGAGGGGAGAGCAAAAAAAGCACGGAAGATGTAGGAGTTTCCATCAATGAGATATAGACGGGTCCCTGGGCCCCTCATTGTGGAATCGCTCATTTCTTTTTATAGGCCTCCCACCAGGCGGCGTAATATATGAGGACCAGTGCCAAAACTATGAATGCAACGGGAATGAGAACCATAACCCACCTTTATCTTATAGGATAGCGGATGGTACCAGACCACCCGGAACGAGTTTATTTGAGCCGATGTCACAATACAAGACAGCAGCTAAGCTCTTTGGTCCTAAAAATAACTCCCAGGGAAACCCACTGGGGCCAATGGATAGAAGAACGATTTCCGACATGGCTGCTGAATCCTGATTTCGTCAATGAATGGCTGGCGAGGATTTACTTATAATGGAATTGAACCGAAAGAGCAAGAGTGATCCCTCCCCCAGAAAAAAACCTTAAAGCAAACATGACCGTCGCCAGCGGAATGAAGAAACTTTTTCTTCACCCCACACCTTTATCGAGCTAAATCTAAAGGGAAATTTTTTTCGGTTGATATTTTTTCCTAGAAAGAGAATTTTTCTCTTGCAATGAGGTTTAAAAATGATTATGAATTTCTGCTCGCGCATATTTTTTTGTTAAAGAAATTTTGCCGCCGCCATTTGTTAACCAATCTGAAAACCTGGCGATGCAATTTTTGACTGTTCTTTGGGCAGCAAGCTCTCCCGTCTACCGTTTCCGTTCAAAGGCAGCTTTAGATCACTTTTCAAGTTATCCACAGGTGTGGATAGACCTGTGGATAAGTCCACCCTTCCCCTTGGGTTGGGACTTGGGCAGCTAAGCGCAGTGGCTCGAGGGTGAAATGAATTTGTGGCAAGAGGCCTTAAAACAGTTTGAGATTCGATTCGGGGCGCATAACTTTGAAACATGGATAAAGCCAATCCATATAGCGCATGAAGACAAGAATCAATTCGAGCTCGAGGTCCCTAGTAAATTCTTCCGGGACTGGCTAGTGGAACACTTTCTCTCTACCATTCAGGATGAACTATCCAAGCTAGCCCATGAAGGAGTTAGCATCACTGTAACCGTAAACCCGCAGTTGCAGCGATCAAGTAAGCCACATAAGATAGACGAACAGCCAAAGACCAGATCCGTCGAGCCCACCGGCTTAATTCCCAAATATACCTTCGCAAATTTCGTGGTGGGTGCCAGTAACCAGTTCGCCCATGCCTCCTGTCTCGCCGTTGCCAATCAACCGGGTGAGTACTATAACCCGCTATTTCTCTACGGGGGCGTGGGCCTCGGCAAAACCCATCTGGTCAACGCAATGGGACATAAAGCCCTAGCTAAAAATCCCAACCTCAAAGTTGCTTACTTGGCCTCGGAGTCCTTCATGAACGAGATGATCACCTCCTTGCGCAGGGACAGAATGGATAAGTTCAAGGCCCGGTTCCGTAATATTGATATGCTCATTCTCGATGACGTCCAGTTCCTGGCCGGCAAGGAAAGAACTCAGGAGGAGTTTTTTCATACCTTCAACTCCCTCTACGAAACCCACAAACAGATCGTCATTACCTCTGACCGATTTCCCAAGGAAATCCCTGGACTTGAGGACCGCCTCAGAAACCGTTTCGAGTGGGGACTCATCTCCGACATTCAGCCCCCTGAGATGGAGACCAGGGTGACGATCCTGCACCAGAAGGCCGAGATGGAAAACGTCCGACTCCCCCACGACGTTGCTGTCTTCATTGCCTCGCACATCGATTCTAACGTCAGAGAGCTGGAGGGCGCCCTCACGCGCTTAGGTGCATTCTCCTCCCTGACCAAAACTGAAATCACCATTGACCTTGCCAAGGAGGTCCTCCACAACACGCTGAGAGGGCTCCACAAGGAGGTCACCATCGAAAATATTCAAAAGGTAATTTGCGAACACTTTAGTCTCAAGATGGGAGAATTGAAGTCAAAAAGGCGGACCAAAAACATCGCACTGCCGCGGCAGATGGCCATGTATCTCTGCCGCAAGCACACCACGACCTCATTTCCCGTCATTGGAGATAAATTCGGGGGGAAGGATCACTCCACGGTCATCCATGCCTCGAAGATCATTGAAAAGAGAATGAAAAATGATCCTTTCCTGCAGTCTACCATTGCAACCCTGGAAAGAACTCTAAAGAACTAAGGCTTATCATTCTTCCAATTAGCGATAGGTCGAGCCAATTTCCCACTCAGCTCGCCAAGGGATTTCATTCCTCCGAGGGATCCGGCCAGGCCATCGTCTTTATTTCTTCGCTCCCCTCCAGAGTTAAGTGAGCCTGCAAAAACTCCGGGACGTTACGTGTCATATCCACCCTGGTTGCATAACCCCACCCAAATGAGTGATTTGACAAGGGTTTCTAGACCATAGTCCAAATTCCCCCGGAAATTAACAAGCGAGTAGAGGCGATTACTGTGCCTAACGTTGCGCGCTGATGAGGGTGGGTCCAGATGGCGTGGTATGTTCCGGTCTTTAGCGAACAGAAACGGGTTGGCCAATGGACGCTGACAAGGAACCGATTATATGATTGGTATGATTCCTTTATTTTCTGAAGGGTTTCCCTTCTCAGATCTTCACTTCAATTTCCTCCCCGTTGTGAACGACCTTCCCTAATACGGGGATAGGGTTTCTTATGGTGTTCATGGTATGGCAGCCTTTTTCGATCCTCTCAACCAATTCTTTCACCCGCTGCGATTCCGCTGGGCTCTTAATTTTAAAAACATAATTGACGCCCTGGCAGGCGGGAGAGACGTCGGCCACCCCTAGCTTGCCACGGGTATCATAGCTCATACGGATATCCATCTCTGCATCTTCGATGACAACATTCATCTCTGACGCGTACCGCGTCAGTTGGCTAAACATTCAAAATCCAACGGCAGCGACAAAGTACGATAAAGGCCCCGGGGCTTTTCCTCCTCCTCTCCTGGACTTAGCCTCGTCGCAGAGGATGGTATAATCTCCCACCCTTGCCTCCTTGAGCTGATCTTCGAGCAACCGTATGACTGCACGGGATTGAATGGTATGTCCTCCAACTCCTGCCTTCACCCGCTCGCGTTGCTCCCGATTGGCCTCTCGAAACTTAGTGAGATCAATCTTCCCCGCTGACTTGCTCATATGACCGCCTCCTTATTAGTCAACCTCTCATGCTTTTACACCGCCACTGGATCATTCCTATGGTTCGTTAGCCTTTATTTATCAACGAGGCATATTAAAATGCAACTTCCAGAAACGGTTGACAGGTGTTTTGCTTGGTGTTTTAGTGATAGCGGAAACTGGTATCCAGGGAATAGAATTAACTCTTTACTAGTTGCATGCGCGGATGATGGTCAAGTTACCGAAAGTTTTGATCCATTGAGGAGGTCGAAGGATGGCCGATCAAGGAGGGGCATATAACACACCTGATTTTAAAATCAAATTGCCCGATCCTGCCCGCCTGGGGGAGACGATACCGGTTAGGGTCGGAGAGATGGCACCTGAGTTTGAGGCGCCGGTCTTGGATGGGGCGGTGGTCCGACTTCGTGACCTGCGGGAGCAGTGCCACGTAGTGCTCATGATGGGCTCCATTACTAGCCCAATGTGCGCCATTGCGATGCCCGGGATGAATCAGATGGTTACCGACTTTGGCGGACGTGGGGTGAATTTTTATCTGGTCTATGTCAAAGAATCTCACCCGGGCGAGCACTACCTTCACCATACTTCCATGGAACAAAAGCTTTCCCAAGCAAGGGACTTTCGGAAAGCGGAGAATGTGAAATTCCCGATCCTGGTGGACAGTTTGGAGGGAACCATCCATCGAAGCTATGGACCCTGGCCCACCTCTCTGTTCGTAATACATAGGGATGGCCGGCTCGTGTATCGGAGCACCATTGCGGACCCGCAGGACGCACGGCATTATCTAGCAGAGCTCCTCGCATCGGATCACCTGTCAGCGAACCCTGATCGGGTCCCTCACCTTTGCTATTCGGAGCGGCTGATCGAACACGAACCGGATCAGGTAGAGCACCGTCGGGTATACAACCGGGCAGGGCCCAAGGCGTTTGAGGATTTCTGGAAGCAGTTTCCAGCCCAGCGCGGGCGGTGGCCTTAGCTGGAATCTGGGGTAGGGGTGATACTACTGCCCGATTTTATAAAGTCGCCTAGCATTCTCGCCAAGAATCCGCCTTTTGGCTTCTTCGGTCAGATCAGGGCGTTCCCGCAATTCTCGAATATGCTTTTGCGCCAATCCATATCTGGACCGTGGTCTCCCCGCTGCCTAGCCCAACGCCGCGGGCTAAACTCAGGGCCATGCGGTGCCAACCCATTCCTCGTTCCACTCGGAATTGCAGATTGCAGACCTCACCCTGTGGAGTATTATCCACAACTAACACAAGTGGTCTCGACCGAGAGGTTACTCCACCCCGTGGAGTATTAACCTCGACCGAAATGGTAAATTTCGACGGCGACTTTATTCCACGGGGTGAAATTTGCTATTGGTAATCCCGCAGGGCCTGTCCGTCGGCATCGAAAACACTGTAGTTGGAGGCCATCTTGAATGTATCCTTTCAGCGACAGGTCGCGACGGGGTAGTCTAGTGAGTACCCTAGGGAGATGTCAAAACCCTTTAAGCATTGGAAAAACCAGGCCCTTTTTTTTCCTTGACATGACCCGATTCTTCCAATATATATATTTACCGTATTGATTATTAACCAAAGTACCTTTGTTGGGCTTTGCGCCTTCCTTTAATAATTAAGGAATCAGTTGGCCCCTGAACTCAGGGATAAATATTGAGAGGAGAATAGATAGATGAAAGTCCTTTTCCTGACACCCCCAAGGGGAAGTTGGTCCACCTTTGGGAAGCATTTTGTGCCAAATTCGGTTCACGCCCAGCTTGGCGCGTTTTTAAGGGACAAAAGGTTTGGGGATCCCGTGAATGTGGAAGTGCTGGATTGCACGGCACTGGATATCAAGTGGGATGATTTGGCGGATAGAGTTAAAGCCACTTCGCCAGACATGGTCTACCTAGGGGAACCCATCCATGCCAACGGTGGCGTTGCCTTTGTACCCAATCTCTATAAGGCCATGAAAAAGGTCAAAGACAAAATGCCTCATGTCAAGAACGTGGTGGGGGGTGTTTACTTCCCAGCCATCCCCCGTGAGGTCCTGCAAGAAGAATCCGAAGTAGACTTCGTTCTCAACGGGGAGGGGGAGTATACCTTCAGAGAGTTGACCACGGAGCTCCAAAAGGAGAAGCCTAATTTAAGGGGAATTAAAGGCCTTGCTTACAGGGAGCAGGGGTCCAACGAGGTAGTCATCACGGAGAGAAGGCCTTTAATCGAAGACCTCGATGAGCTGCCCATGCCCGCCTACGACCTCTTCCCAATGAACGAATACACTGGCTTTACCTATATCCAACCCTATGTGGAACCCATCACCAGCAGGGGATGTCCGGAGCTGTGCAAGTTTTGCTGGGTATGGTCAAAGTTCGACTCGCGGCAAGCTGGAAAGGACATGTCCCAATGGAGGGCAAGGTCGGGAAAGAAGGTGGCAGAGGAATTGGAGCTTCTTGAGAAAACTTACAAAACTAAAGTGGCCTTTTTCTTTGACGAGAACTTCAATGTGGATCGCGAGCGTATGATTGAGCTTTGCAATGAGATTATCGAACGGAAACTCACCATCGAGTGGTGCTTCTTGGGTCTCGCCCGTCACTTCGTAAGGGATATGGATATATTCCCTCTGATGAGGAAGGCCGGTTGTTTCCAGGTCCTGTTGGGAATTGAGGTATCTTCGGACGAAGAGCTGAAATGGCTTCATAAGGGAATCACCGTCAATGACATCAAGACGGCCATTCGAGGGCTCCGGGAGAACGACATCGCCACCGTTGGGACTTGGATGGTGGGACTGTGGGAGGACGATGAAAAGGCCATCAAGGAACGGTTCGCGTTTGTGGATGAAGCGGATCCGGATTTCGCCGCCCTTGGAGTCTTCCACCCCAACGTGGGATCTCCCTTCTGGCGCGAGTATACTAAACTCGGAGCCATCGAGGTGACAGACCTGAGATACTGGGACGCCCATCATCCAGTCTGTCGGACCAAATACCTTTCCAGAGAAGAGCTGGGGAAGCTAACGGCTTGGGCCCATAAGGAATACT
>Ga0209980_10000912_pt1 | contig 16172 bp, 17 predicted proteins | sample CR02metaG_FD_183611 | JGI IMG/M metagenome (GOLD analysis project Ga0209980, IMG submission 183611) | Deep subsurface microbial communities from Mariana Trench to uncover new lineages of life (NeLLi) - CR02 metaG (SPAdes) (version 2) | ecosystem: Environmental > Aquatic > Marine > Ocean trench...
CTGTGAGCCTCCTGAGTGACATACTCCAAAACACCGATATCGATACCTGTTCGACGTTCGGCCAGCCACAGGGCGCGCTGTCGCGAGTATCGTCCAGGCGCGCCCGCTTGATGCAGAAGCGATAAGAATGATTGAAAATCTGGAGAAAGATGCGGTGCTTGTTTTTCATTACCATTCCGGCGGGCGTAGTCAAGCGTTTGCTGAGCGCTATCGCCTGCACGGGTTCACGAACGTCTACAACTTGGAGGGCGGGATCCAGGCGTGGTCCTTAGAGGTTGATCCTTCCATCTAATGGTACCCGCTTTCAGAAAGTGGTCTCCCGATGTGATGCCGCACATCGAGAGGACCCTAGGCTCGTCACTCGTCAAGCGGAAGAAACTCAGTGGTCGCTCCTCTACCACCAGCGCCTCAGTTACTGGGTTGAGTACCTAGATCCGAACGCGTCGGAAGAGCTGCGACTAGCTACGCGCTGCCAGCACATTCGACGCTGGACGATCCCGCGCAGCGACTATCCCGAAGGTGTCAGCAGCTATAGGCGGTGGCGTAGCGACCTCGCGCGATTTCACGCTGACCAAGCTGGCCAGATCCTCCGTGAAGCCGGTTACGGGAAGGCAACGATAAGCCGGGTGCGCGACTTGTTGATTAAGAAAGGCCTCAAACACGACCCCGAAGTCCAGCTCTTCGAGGACGCCATCTGTTTGGTCTTTCTCGAGAACGAATTCTCCGACTTTGCGGGCAAGCACGAGAGAGGCAAACTCGTGCGGGCATTGAGGAAGATCTGGATGAAGATGTCGCCCAGAGGTCAAGAGGTAGCAAAGCAGCTTGTCGGAGAGTTTCCGAAGGGGCTCCAGAAACTGGTCAGCGAGGCCATCGATACCGATTAAGCGTTGTTTCGGATTAACTAACCCTGGTCGATGTTGGATGCTCTGGGGGCTTGAATGGGCTTCGTTTCAAATGCGGCGATCGATCCCTCATAGGCCATTGTCTCGGATCACTTAAGGACCCGCGCGACGATGACCAGCCTGTTCTGATACGGACGCTCTGCTATGGTAGATCTGTGAGCCATCTCGAAATAGGCCAATAATGGGCATCGGAAGAGTCGTTTTGGCCGTGGCGGTGACCGCGGGGACTATTCACCTGAGCGATGTCGCCCGTGCTCAGGCTGACTTCGAAGGTATCTGGATCCCAGACCATCCGCCGGGCCTGGGGCAACCACCGCTGAGTGAAGTCAAGCTGACGCCCGCGGGGCGGGCCGAGTTCGAGCGTTTTGGTCCGGAGAACGACCCATCGTTTCGGTGCATCATGCCAGGCGTCCCGCGGGGACTGGCCGATCCTTATCCGATAGAGATCGTTCAACAGGATCACCAGATTCTGATGTTGCATGAGTATTATCACCAGGTGCGCCGCGTGTTCATGGACGGTCGAGAGGCGCCCGACCATTGGGTACCGTCGCTGATCGGTTACTCCACGGGACACTGGGAAGGCGAGACACTGGTAGTGCGAACCACTCACATGTCGCCGGACAATTATATGTCGATCAGCGGCTTGCCGTTTTCGGGTGATGACGACACCTATGTGATCGAGCATTACACTCGGTCCGGGGATGTCTTGACCTTCACTGCTGAAGTACTCGACCCAACGAATTACGAACAGCCGTATGTCACGACCGGTCGTTGGAAATTGGCGCCGAATGGGGAGATCTGGGAGTACGCGTGTGATCCGGATTTCGGTGATGTCGGCTAGGCGCGGGGGCCGACAAGCGATGAAGTATCTTGGTTTTGGAAAGCCGCCTATCCTCCTCGGGCTGCTCATCGGTTTCCCGGCATTAGCGCATCACAGTCCTACGTACTTCGATTCGGAATCCGAAATAGTGCACGAAAACGTTACGGTCGTCGCTTACCGGATTGCCAATCCGCATGGAATTCTGGTTTACGTAGTCACCGACGATAGAGGCAACGAAGAAGAGTGGAACGCGGAGCTCCCGAGTGCCAACTTTCTGCGACGTGGGGGACTTGATGATACGACGTTGGGCCCGGGAGATAAGTTAACGGTCGTGATCGGCGCTCCCGGCGTAGCCGGATCGACCAGGAGGAACTTGATCCGCTTAACACGCGCGGAGTTTCCCAATGGCGATGTCGCAACATTTACCGGCATCAGTGCGGCGTTAATACGGGCTGGAACAGAGTAGCGTCCAGCTATCGAAGTGTGCACTCGAAAGGCAGGATTTCCGCGCCAGGCCGCCAGATCCACAATGCATCCCAGATAGCTGGCTCGGCGAGATATTCCGGATCCGTGACGGTGACTTCATAGTCGAGGCGATTTTCATCGTTGCTGAGTGTGAATCGCTCGACGATTATCGCATTCTCGCTCTGAGGTGTACCTGCGTCATCCAGATATGGCGCATCAACCTGAGTTGTCTCGATATAAAGAGTACGCCCGTCCCAACGCCCGACCGAATAGCCCAATAGACTCGGTGCCCGGTCTATAGAAGTCGCCTGCTCGCTCATGTGGATCTCACGGGTCGCGTCCCATTCTTCAATTCTCAAACGTATGCTGTCACCCTCATCGATAAACTCGATGGGATAGGGATTCAAGTTTGCATTCGGCATACCCGGCGCCTCACAGCGCAGGGACGGGTCGTCGGTTAGTGGATCCCAGCCGGCTTTCACGGCCTGCGCCGCAGGCGTCACTGACAGCGGCCTGCGGAGTCCGTGAATCGTGCCGCCGTAGCTCCACACCCGAAAGATACCCGTCGCGGGAGTCTCGTTGATCGCAGTAGCAGGTGAGCCCTGAGAAGGGTCTGTCCACCTCAAAGGCACATCAACGTCTGTAAATATTATCTCATCGCCATCGGGCAGCAGAAGGTTCGTGACAAAGATTTCGCGTTGGTTCCTTCGGGACGGATGCCCTGCGCCACGGACCCGATCACCAATCTTGACCGATTCCTGTCTGAATCCCCGCCGCATCAGCGTGTTGACTGAGCCGCCTTCTAGCTTCCATTCTTCTCGCTCACCGTTCCCGCTATCGACGAGAATGCTGACTCCGACGTGGGGGTTCTTCCAGAAGACGGACGTGACTATTCCTTCCACTTCCAATATTTCAGCATTGCGATCATAGAACGCTGTTACAGAGTGATGGGCCGGCAGCGACCACGGTATGATAAAGAGGCAAAGTACAGCGAGCGAGTTCAAACGCATAGACGACGCCTCATGACTCTTCGACCTCATAGCACTTCGATACGTCGACATGTGGTAAGACGGCGCAGCATCTCATAGTAAGTTGCGATAACAGATGATCAGTCCACGCGCCTCACATGACCGACACCGGCGATGCTTACACGCTGCTCTGCGACAGTTCCATAGTAGTCGATGACTCCCGCGCCCGCCATCGAGCCAGACAAAACGCCGCCATTCATACTCAGCGTCACATCTGAAGCGCCCGCAAGATCTACCCGCGCATCGGTAACGACGATGCCGCGCAGATCTATTTCGCTCGCGCCGGCGACGGAAAGCTCCAATACGTCGTAGCGCCCGTCGCGCCCCTCAATCCGAACGGCTCCCGCAATATCGACTTCGAGTCGCTCGCCTTCAAAGCCCGATAACTCGAGTGTGCTGGCTCCGGAAAGATCGAGCTCGCTAAGTTCGGGCATAACGATGTCAGCGCTCAACCGCGTCTCGTTTCTGCCCCACCAGCGCCAGCGCCCCGACGATGTACGACCCAATATGAGCCGGTCGCCTTGGACGCGGACTTTCACGTCGCCCTCCAGACTTGCGGGGTGCGATACTTCTACCTGCCATTCATCGCCTTGAGTCAGGCTGACCCGCCACACACCTTCAACATCGACACCCTGAAAATCCTTTAGGTCGAAAGTCTCGGTGATCTGCTCGCCAACGACGACAGTTGAGCTAGCCTCCGCACGGGTGGTCCCGGAGACCGACTGAGAGAGAGCCACGCGGCCTAATCCGGCCATGACGATCATAATCAGCGTGAGGAAGCCCACTACCGATACAACTACGATTTGACTGTTCTTCATCTCTTCTTATCTCCTTTGTCGTGAACGAAGTAATTGGCGAGTTCTTCGATTCCGATGTCGAGAATTCGCATCGCGCGGAAAAGCCTTGGCAACTCGTCTCGAACGAACTCGGTTCTCAACTCCTCGAGAATCGTACCGGTCGCGTTCGTACTCACGAAGTACCCCCGGCCCCGCTGATTCTCGATGATTTCTCTATCCATTAGCGCCTGATAACTTCTTGTGACGGTGTTCGGATTCACTCCAAGATCAATCGCCAACTCACGGATCGAAGGTATCCTCTCTCCAGCTTGCCACTCCCCCTGGAGAATTCGTTCTCGAATCTGGTCCGCGATTTGCTGATAGATTCCCTTGGTTTCACTAAACTCCATCGCTAACCTGAGTCTCCGTGACCCGTAGCCAAGCTATCAACCAGCACATCACCGGCAACCCGGCGAAATAAAGCGTCGTCAAAACCATCCTGGCTACATCGATGGCTCCCTGATAGAGCGAGTAAAGGTTGTCTATACTCATTCTGTCTAGACTCATGTCGAAACCGTCGAAATACGGGGCGAGCATAATCCGAAGAATGATCAAAGCGAGCATCGCCAGACCAATGCACGCGATGACGATAGCGAGTGTGGTCTTGATGAAATGACTCTTACGGAACCACGCTGCACCGAGAAAATAGACGGACTGAATGACCACGAAGTGGCCGACCAGAGCCCATCCCATCGGATCGAAAGGGCGAAACAGCCGATTGTGCTGCCCGAAGAGCAGCGAGTTCGCCGCTTCGACCACAACCGATGTCAGGCTGGTGAAGACCAATAGGTAGCCCATAAAAATAACGGTGGCAAACAGGAGCCGGGCAATCGTCTTCTCAACTGCTGAAGCGGGAAGCAGCAGGTATGCCTCATTCTTGGTCTTGTCGTGGAGTTCGTTAAAGGATCGGCTCGCAACGATCGGGCCCCAAATCAGAAGCATTATCGTGAACCAGGCCAGATAGAAACTCTCGTTGCCGCTTGCGGATCCCCGCGAGAGCAGCGTAATAATTAGTACGATTCCGGCTAATGTCGCAGAAACTACTAACAAGGAACGATAACCGGCGATCGCATCGTTGCGGAGCAGTAGCCCGAGGCGGCGGGAGGAGAAGATCTCGTTCATGACGCCACACTCTCCGCCCCGAACAGCGAGGAATAGGTCTCGGGACTTGCAATCACCGATTTGAACAACACCTCCAAGTCCACTCGCCCATCGGCAGCGTTCTTATCTTTCCAGACCGCACTGAATCCGCCGACAGTCGGTTCGCTATACAACAGCCCCTCGGCGTTATCATCCGGCCGGGCAATACTATGGGACATCCGCAGCTGCGAGGTCACCTGCGCCAGCGTGTAATTGAATAACACTGCACCCTCGTGAAGTATCACGATGGGGTCGATCAGGGAATCCACGTCCCGCACTTGGTGGGTGGAGATGATGAATATCTGCCGGTCTGTCAGCGCTTCGGCTACGAGGCGACGAAACAGCCCCTTTGATGGGATGTCCAGGCCGTTGGTGGGCTCATCAAGCATCAGCAGGGAAGCGTTGCAGGCCAGCCCGAAGGACAGCAGGAATTTCTTCTTCTGCCCGTAGGAAAGCTTGGTGAGCTTGCACCCTCGGGGAAGGTCGAATGCTTGAAGGTAGCGCTCTAGACGATCGTAATCAAAGTCCGGATAAAGCGGTGCACGGGCCCTGACGTATTCCCGATCAGTAATGCCCGGGGCGTTCAACTCCTCCGGGAGGACGAAAAGCTTGGATAACAGGCCCGGCTCACGCTTGGCCGGGTCGTACTGCAGAGCTCTCAACGTGCCGCTGGTGGGAAAGAGGAGACCCGTCATGAGCTTCAGCAGTGTGGATTTGCCCGCCCCGTTGAGACCCAGCAGGCCATAGATGTTGCCCGGCTCAAGAACGAGGTTCATATCCCGGAAGAGGTCCTTCCGACCGTAGCTAAAGCTAAGCCCCGTTATTTCGATCATGGTTGCCGATGCATAAAGTTAGTGTCCTAGTATACTAGTACACTATAGTCTGATTATCAATCGTTCTGTCCGTATTCGAATGATTCGCCACCCACAGGCTGCAGGTGCCGGGCGGCCTGGCGTGTTGAGAAAGCCCTGCCAGGGGCGGGGATCGGCCAGGCCGGGTAGCCGCTGCTAGCGGCTCTATCTGATCGTCATGTAACGCTCGAGTCGGGCAAGCTCATCGTCGTCCACGTACTTGCCGATCTCACGCCGAAACTGCTCCATGTTCGCATAGGGCCGGTACTCGAGAAATTCCCGCACCATGCGGTTGCCGACGCCAGGTATGCCTGCAAAGTCATTCCGGCTGGCGGAGTTCAGGTCGAGAGGCACGAACACGTACTGCTCGAGACGCGCCACTTCGTCGTCGTCCACGTACTTGCCGATTTCCCGTCGGAACTGCACCAATGACGTATACGGCCGATACTCGTCGAACTCGTGAGCCATACGGTTGCTCAAGCCGGGAATCAAGAGTATCTCTACTCCGCTGGCCGTATTGAGATTGATCGGGATAAAGAAGTCCGCATAGAGCTCTGCCCGTTGCGCCTCGCTCAATGACTGGCTCAACAGCGCGTCCATTTCGAGCATGTCGGCGAACGGCCGCTGATCGACTAGAGAATCCACGAGCGCTTCATTGAGATGGGCTGCCCCGGCGAGCAAACCTTCATCTGCTACATTCGGGTTAAGCAAATTGTTGTTACTGCCTACCTGCGCGTTAGCAGCAGTCATAAGCAGACCCGCCACTGAAAGGGTTGTCAGCGTCTTGCAGAAGGTCATCGGGCTCTCCTAAGTATGAGTTCTTGTTTTCGCCACGCTCGGACATATCCTAGGTGTGTCGGCTACGAGCGTCAATACACGTTGGCGCAGGCTAAAGGTTTATTCACATTTCTGCGCAGAAACCCTTCACCGGTTTCCGTTATCCTCTGCAGATGCTGCGACGCTTACTCGACTCACCGTATTCTCTGTGGATGCTACTGACTCTTCCCGGCGCCGTCACAGTCATTAACTACATAAACGGGGAAACGTTTTATGGAGAGGTCGTGCACTTTACGGGCGAGCTCTCTGCGCGCCTGCTGATCGTCACGATGGCCATCACGCCGCTGCGATTGATGTTTCCTGGTCGCCGCTGGATCGGGTGGCTCATGCAACGGCGGCGCTACTTCGGTGTCGCGACGTTCGGCTACGCCGCCCTGCATACCGGAGTGTACGCGGCTAGATTGAAGCTGCCTGCGGAGATGCTGGCCGAGGCCGCGGAACCCGGGATCCTAACTGGGTGGCTCGCGTTAGCGATTTTTATACCCCTCGCAATCACCAGCAACGCATGGTCGGTTCGGCGCTTTGGGCGCTGGTGGAAACGCATCCACCGTTGGGTCTACGCTGCCGCACTGCTGACATTCGCCCATTGGCTTCTGGTGGCATTCGATGTCGTGCCCGGCCTGATTCACTTGCTCGTTCTGGGCGTCTTAGAGTCGTATCGAATCTGGAAAACGCGGCCTACCAACTGAGGCGCGACTCGCTCTAGTTACCGCTGCGCGTTTTTACAAACTCGCATCCAAAGCTGAGAAAGTCTCCGGATCTAGATCCCGGATGCGACTTTCCAGACGGAAAATCTTGGCAAGTACCGCTACGCGCATCCACATGCCGTTGCGCTCCTGGCGCCAGTACATTGCGCGCGGATCCGCATCCACAGCCGGATCGATCTCCGGACCACGAGGCAGCGGATGCATGATCAGCGCCTCCGGCTTAAGCATGGCAAGCTCCTTCGATCCGACACTGAATCGCTCGAGTTCCACCGCGCGAGACTCATTGGCGCTGTCCCATTCCGTCTGCATGCGGGTAACGTAAAGGGCGTCTAGTGTGGGCAGGACTTCTTCCAGCCGCTCGGTCTCTGTAAAGGGAATACCATGTTCCTCGAGATGCGACTTTACATCGTCTTCCATCGCAAACTGCTTCGGCGCAACGAAGACCAAGCGTACGTCGAAGTAGTTCTTTATCAAGTAGCAAAGGGATCGTACGGTACGCCCCCGCTTGAGATCGCCCATCATACCGATGACTTTGCCATCGATACCACCGCGCGAAGCGAAGCCGTGTTCCAGCGTGTAAATGTCGAGCAGCGCCTGCGTCGGATGTTGGTCGCTGCCACTACCTGCGTTGATCACCGGAATCGGGCGAGCGATGGTATCCATGAGCCGGGCCGCTTGGGCAGCACGCCCGGGCTGCCGCGTTCGCATGATGATGATATCGACATAAGAGCTGAACGTCCGAATACTGTCCTCAAACCTCTCTCCCTTCACTTCGGAGGAGGTCGACGGGTCGCGGATCTCGCTCGTTCGCATGCCTAAAACGTGGCAGGCATTATTGAAGGATAAAAAGGTCCGGGTCGATGGTTGGGTAAAGTAGAGCATGGCTCTGCGAGTGGGCAACAGATCCTGAAGATAAAGCGCCCCTGAATGAAACTTAGCTACGGCCCGCACCCGGGTCGCCAGCTCGCAGAGTTCGTCAAGCAGACGGCGTTCGAAATTCCGCGGATCAATGACGTGAAACAGCTTCGTGCTGTCGCCGACCGACACCGAATTTTCTCGGAACCCTGCCTGACTCACGGACCGGGCTCCTCGTGATGATGGTCGAGGATGCCTCGCGACATTCTGATTAGCAGCGACTACCGTAAGATGGCGGCATAAGCCCTACGTCGAAGACCTTGCGTCTTCTAAGCCCTTTGATGTGTTGTTAGGGGTGCATATTACGCGCATGGCGCTGAAATCTCCTTAAAGTTGGCTGGAGATAGCGTCTGAGCCGGGATCGGGACGCTCGGAAACCCCGCAAACTCAGTCAGCTCGCCAGCCTCGACAAGCTCCTGGCGATACTCATCCACGCATCTGTCCCACTCAGCTGGCCGCTGAAGCCAATGACAGTCAGGACTACGAGGCCGATCACATAAACCGGGTGAATCACTCGTCGAGAAGCATAATCGTAGATCATCGCTATAAATACAGGCGCTAACCAGATACTGAGGAAAGCGGGCATGCCAACACGTATCCGCAACACAGCCGCAACCAAAAGCATCACCGTAGCAAGCTACATCAATCGTTTATGAATTTCCGGCCGCCGCCGAGAGGCAATCGCAGCACCGAAGAACATTGGAAAGAAAATCATGTCCGTAAACGGCGTAATCAATCCACGCTGTGCCGCTTCAACCTGACGGGCTGCAATACCACTGGCGAGTTGATTGAAAGCGGCCGCCAGGCCAACGACGCGCATTCCGTATGCTAGACTCACCCGATGCGCCGAACACCCTCTTCCATCATACTCATAGCTTGCCTAAGCCTGCTCGCCTTGCAGTTGAGCGGCCTGCACACTCACATCGATGCCTACGGCTATGTCGGTTCGCCGCAGGGCACGCATGTTCACGGCCCAGGCATCATCCATAGCGACGGAAAGCGTACACATCTCGATGGCACCGGCATCGACGGTCATGAGCAAAGCGGCAAAACGGACTATGCCGGTGATAAAGACGTCTCCATCGTCAAGCTCAGCACTGGCGCGACGAAGTTGTTAATGCTCGTCGTCTGGATCGGACTGACTCTGCTTATTGTCATACGACAGGGCGATAAGATCTCGACGAACTTTGCGGTTCCACCGCCCACCGGGCGTCACGTTCGGTGGCGACCTCCTCTGCGCGCACCCCCCCGCTTCTCCCAAGCACCGAGTCACTAGACTTATTCGTGCGCCCACTGGGCGCTTGCTACAGCTGATCCGTGATGAAACCTTACGGAGGCTGTACCGATATGGGAGACCTGTTTTATGTGGGGTCTAATCGCACGCGATCTAAGCGTGTGCTTATGTTTATCGATGCTCACCACGCTCGGCTGGGCGCAGACTGAACCACCGGAGAGACTCCCGGCCATCGGCCTGCCGGAGGCGCTCGCGAGAACCATTGCCAGGAACCCCGAGCTGATCGTTTTCGGTTATCAACTCGAAGCAGCGGCAGGACGGCTGCAGCAGGCGCGTCTCGCTCCTAATCCGGAACTCGGCGTGGTCATTGAGGATGTGTTCGGTTCCGATGCTTTCCGCGGCGTAGACAATGCTGAAACGACCGTGACGCTAGGCTGGGTACTGGAGCGCGGCGTACGCCGGCGGCTCGTCGACGCAGCGAGCGCCGGTGTGTCGCTGCGCACGGTCGATGCCGAGATCAACCGTGTCGATGCCGCAGCCGAGACCGCCCGGCGGTTCGTGGTCTGTCTGGCTTACCAAGCGCGATTGCTCAACGCAACAAAAGGCGTTCGCCTGGCGGAAGATACCGTCGCGGCGGTCAAGAGCCGGGTCGCCGCCAGCCGGGCGCTAGATGCGGAGCTGGCGCGGGCCGAGGCCGAATTGGCGCGCGCCGAACTGCTCGAGGAGGACTTTGAGCATGAACTCCTGTCCGCGTATCACCGGCTGAGCGCGCAATGGGGAGAAACGCAGCCTGATTTCGGGTCGGTCAGCGGCGACCTGCAAAAATTGCCGGTAACCGAGCCCTTCGCGCTACTGTTGTCTCGCGCGGAGCAGAATCCCGAGCTTGCCCGCTACATGTCGCAGCAACGGCTGTATGAAGCTGAATTGCGCTTGGCCGAGGCACAGAGCAAGCCGAGCTGGCGCGTGTACGCGGGTCTGCGCCGGATCGAGTTCACGGAGGATTTCGCCGTGGTCGGCGGTATTACAATTCCATTGGCCGTGCGCGATCGCAATCAGGGGCGCATCACTGAAGCTCGCGCGAACCTCGCGCGAACAGAAGCTGAAACCACTGCAGCGCGCGTCTATATCGAAACCGCGCTGTTCGTGCTCTACCAGGAATTAAAGCACAACTTAGAACTTGCCCAGCGATTGAACCAAGATGTGATTCCACGCTTCGAGCGCGCACTCGCAGATACGCGCAGGGCCTATGAGCTTGGGCGTTACAGTTACTTCGAATGGAGTGTCGTGCAAGCGGAATTACTCGAGGCGAACAACGATCTGCTCGAGGCAAACATCGGTGCTCATCGAATTATCATAGAGATTGAACGCTTGACCGGGGTGCGTTTCTCGCGACCGGTTACGGCGCAGTGAGGTCAGCCATGATTACACGAATACGCTTTATTGGAATATTGCTGCTCTGTGGGGTGCTCGTCGCGTGTGACAGTGGGCAGCAGAGTAGTTCATCGGGACCGATGGCCGAAATTCCGGAGGAGGAAGCAGCGGAGCGAGGTCCGCACAACGGCAGATTGTTGAGAAACGGTGACTTCGTCCTCGAGCTCGCCATATTCGAAACCGGTATACCGCCCGAGTTCCGTGCGTGGGCGACGGACGGAGGACGTCCACTCGGCCCGGAGAGCGTCGATCTTGGCGTCCGGTTGACGCGGCTAGGTAATCAAATCGATGAAATCGGCTTTCGCCCGCAGGGAGATTTTCTGCGCGGTTCTGCCGTGGTCTATGAGCCGCATTCGTTCATGGTTTCGATAGAAGCGTCCTACGGCGGCCGGACACACCATTGGGAATATGAGAGTTTCGAGGGGCGCACGAGGATCAGCCAGGAGATGGCGGACGCGTTCGGCCTCGAAACGATGTTGGCGGGCCCGGCAGTGCTCGAGGAAACGATTATTGTTTACGGCCGCATCGTGCCCAATGCAGAGCGCGTCCGTGAAGTCAGCGCACGTTTCGATGGCGCGATTCTGTCGGTCGACGTGTCGCTGGGCGAAACGGTACGTCAGGGGCAAACCCTGGCGATTGTCGAGAGCAACGAGAGCCTTAATTCGTACGCGATCGACGCGCCAATTGATGGCATCGTTACCGAACGAGTCGCACATGCGGGTGAACAGACCGGTGGGCGACGTTTGTTCACGATCGTCGATACCTCAACGGTGTGGGCCGATCTTTCCGTCTTCCCCGGCGATCGATCGCGGGTACTCATCGGTACCAACGTGACCGTTACACCCGCCACGGGCGGGCCGGTTATCGAAGGCACAATCTCTCACATCAGCGTGCTCGCGGATGCCAATCAGGCGGTCACGGCACGGGTCGTGCTCGACAACAATGATGGCTGGTGGGTGCCCGGGACTTTCGTCACCGCGCAACTCCGAGTCGCAGAGCACGCAGTGCCGCTCGCAGTCAAACGGAGCGGGTTGCAGAGTTTCCGCGATTTCACGGTCGTTTATGCCCAGGTCGGCAACGAATACGAGGTTCGCATGCTGGAGTTGGGTCGCCAGGCGGGGGAATGGGCTGAAGTGCTCGGTGGCCTCGAGCCAGGTACGCGCTACGTGACCGAGAACAGCTATGTGATCAAGGCCGATATCGAGAAATCCGGCGCGTCGCACGATCACTGAGTGAGAGGCACACTATGCTCGAATATATTCTGAGATTGTCGATCGACCGGCGCGGTCTTGTGCTGATCTTTGTTCTGTTGATTGCAGGCTTAGGTGTCTGGAACTTCTCTCGATTGCCGATCGATGCAGTACCGGACATCACGAACGTACAGGTGGTCATCAATACGCCGGCACCGGGTTACACACCGCTCGAGGTCGAGCAACGAGTGAGCTTACCGCTCGAAAACGCAATGGCGGGGCTGCCGCTTCTCGACTACACCCGATCGATATCTCGATATGGCCTGTCGCAAATCACGATCGTCTTTGAGGAGGGCACGGATATCTACTTTGCCCGCCAGCAGGTAGCCGAGCGGCTCAACGCCGCGAAGGCGGCATTACCGGCTGTACTCGAGCCGGCACTTGGTCCGATCGCCACCGGGCTTGGCGAGATTTTCATGTTCACAGTGGATGCGGAGCCGGGTGCGGTCAATACCGACGGGTCACCCATCACGCCGACGGATCTGCGTTCGGTGCATGATTGGATCATCCGGCCGCAGCTCTTGCGCGTACCCGGGGTCGTCGAGGTCAATCCGGTTGGCGGATTCAAGAAACAGATTCTGGTTGCTCCGGATCCAGCGAAGCTACTCGCCTTCGGTCTGACCTATCAGGATGTGCTAACGACGCTGCGGGAGAACAACGATAATCGAGGCGCCGGCTTTATCGAATACAACGGTGCGCAATGGCTGATACGCGTACCTGGCCAGGCCGCGGACTCGCAGGATCTCGCCGACCTTGTGATCAGTGCACGAGACGGGATTCCGGTGCGGATCTCCGATGTGGCCAGTGTTGGCTTAGGCCAAGAGCTTCGCGCCGGCGCAGCGACGCAAAACGGGCGCGAAGTGGTCATGAGTACGGTCTTCATGTTGATCGGTGAGAACAGCCGCACCGTGGCGAACGCGGTCGCCGAGAAGCTCGAAGAGATTAAGTCTAGCTTGCCGCTCGGCATCACCGCGACCGCCGTTTACGATCGCACCGAACTCGTCGATAAAACGTTGGTCACGGTCCAGAAGAATCTGCTCGAAGGCGCGCTGTTAGTCGTCATCGTGTTGTTTCTCCTACTGGGCAACGTGCGTGCCGCGCTATTGACGGCGGCGGTTATTCCTATCGCGATGCTGATGACAATTACCGGCATGGTGCAAACCAAGGTCAGCGCTAATCTCATGAGTCTCGGTGCGCTCGATTTTGGGCTGATCGTCGATGGTGCCGTGATCATCGTTGAAAATTGCCTGCGGCGGCTCACAGAAGCGAGCAAAAGCGGGGCCCAGGTGCTCGAGGATCGATTGGCCGTCGTGCTCGATGCAACGCGCGAGGTCATTCGCCCGGCGCTGTTCGGCGTCGCTATCATCACGGCCGTCTACATCCCGATCTTCGCGCTAACGGGTATCGAAGGAAAAATGTTTCATCCGATGGCGACCACGGTTGTCATCGCGCTCGTCAGTGCGATGATTTTATCGGTAACATTCATTCCCGCCAGCGTCGCCATGCTGTTTCGCCGGCCGGTTCGGGAGAAGAGAAACCCCGTCATCGACGGCGCGCAGTGGATTTATCGGCCGGTGCTCGCAGCCACGCTGCGTTTCCGTTGGCTCGCGGTCAGCGCGGCTGTCGTGCTGGTTATTGCCGCAAGTCTACTGGCTACTCGCTTGGGTACAGAGTTCGTGCCAAACCTCGACGAGGGCGATATCGCGATGCACGCGTTGCGTATTCCGGGAACATCGTTACAACAGGCGATCGAATTACAACAGCAGCTCGAAGCCAAGATCAGAGAGATGCCCGAGGTCGAGCGGGTGTTCGCCAAAATAGGTAGCGCCGAGATCGCGACGGACCCGATGCCGCCGAGCGTCGCCGATAATTTCATTATTCTCAAGCCTCGCGAAGAGTGGCCTGATCCCGATAAGCCGAAGGCTCAAGTCGTCGCCGACTTGGAAGCGCTCGTGACACCGATTCCGGGTAATCGGTACGAGTTCCTGCAGCCCATTCAGATGCGCTTCAACGAGTTGATCGCCGGCGTCCGCGCCGAGCTCGCCGTGAAGGTATTCGGTGACGATTTCGACGAGCTCATCCGCCTCGGCGATGAAATAGAGCAGGCCATCAATACCGTTCCCGGCGCAGCCGATGTGGCGGTAGAGCAAGCGACCGGGCTACCCGTCCTGTCGGTAGAACCGAAGCGTGACGTACTCGCACGATTCGGCGTGACGATCACCGAACTGCAGGATCTTGTGGCAACGGCGATCGGCGGCGTTGTTGCCGGGCAGCTCTACGAGGGTGACCGTCGCATCGACATCGTCGTGCGGCTGCCTGAGACGCTGCGTTCCGATCCCGATCAGTTGGCCGCTCTGCCGGTGCCGCTCAGCGACGGCGGCTACGTCCCATTGCGTGAAGTCGCCGACCTTCGGTTGACCACGGGCTACAACCAAGTGCGGCGCGAGAACGGTAAACGGCGCGTGGTCGTCACGTCCAATGTCAGGGGGCGCGATCTCGGTTCATTCGTTGCAGATGTACAGCGTGCCGTCGAAGAACGAGTCGACATCCCGGCAGGATACTGGGTCGAGTACGGCGGCACGTTCGAGCATCTTCAATCGGCGACGAACCGTCTCGCGGTGGTCGTGCCGATGACGCTGCTGATCATCGTCATTCTGCTCGTTGTGGCTTTGGGATCGATACGCGACGCAGCCGTAATCTTCTCCGGTGTACCACTGGCGCTGACGGGTGGTGTCGCGGCATTGTTATTGCGCGGCATTCCGTTTTCGATCTCGGCTGCGGTCGGGTTTATCGCACTCTCGGGAATTGCAGTACTGAACGGCCTCGTCATGGTGACATTTATTCGCGAGCTGCACGCTTCGGGCCGCTCGCTCGACGAGGCGATCGTCGAAGGCGCGCTGACGCGACTTCGTCCGGTGTTAATGACCGCGCTCGTAGCGTCACTCGGCTTTGTACCAATGGCGCTCAATAGCGGTATCGGTTCGGAGGTGCAGCGCCCGTTAGCCACCGTCGTCATTGGAGGAATCGTGTCGTCGACACTACTGACTTTAGTGGTGCTGCCGGCACTCTATCGTATCGTTCAGCCGCGACAGCGGGTCCACTCGTAACGCCGGAATCTCAGAAAGGTTCACTGAGCGGCCGGCACGGCATCTTCGAATGTGCGCCGCAGCAGATCCTCCGCTCCAGCCGGTACGATGAAGATTTCCTGCGGGTATCTGCGGTACGGCAACAGCGTCTGATATACCGCCGAGGCTTCATAGCGGTCCACGGTCAACCCAGCCATGTACTGTAACCGCAGGCTGCGATCGCGGTTGATCTCGGCACCCTTAAGCCAGGGTTCGAGGTCCGTCCCGCTGCTGATATAGGTGCTGAGCAGGTCGGCCAAGGTCTCAAACCCCACCCCCTGAAGCGAGCTCTGAACCTGACGTAGCCGACCGAGCCTGTCTAGAACCCCGGCGACATCGATTCTGAGTGGCCCCCGTTGGCCGAGGATTACCAGATCGTAACCGTCGGTAATCTCATCGGGATTCCACACGGTAGCCTGCGGGAACGCTTTGACGAATGTCGCAATCTGAGTCTTGACGACTTCCTCGCTCGATTGATAGAGGGGCACCCACTGCGTGACCAGTCCGCCGGGGTTCAGGCGGCTCTTGACGAGCTCGAAGTACTCCGACGAATACAGCGCCGCGGAGCCCTTGACCCACGGGTGGATCGGGTCCGACGTGATGATGTCGAACGTCTCGTCGGTCGTGGCGA
>Ga0209980_10000913_pt1 | contig 16164 bp, 12 predicted proteins | sample CR02metaG_FD_183611 | JGI IMG/M metagenome (GOLD analysis project Ga0209980, IMG submission 183611) | Deep subsurface microbial communities from Mariana Trench to uncover new lineages of life (NeLLi) - CR02 metaG (SPAdes) (version 2) | ecosystem: Environmental > Aquatic > Marine > Ocean trench...
GACTTGGCACGGCTCGACCGCCCAAAAGAGCGCACCACCAACCTACTCGACGAAGTCGGCCTCGGCGATCGCGGTCACCATTACCCCGCTCAGCTTTCCGGGGGAGAACAGCAGCGCGTCGCTCTGGCTCGCGCCTTCGCGACGCGGCCTCCGATTCTCCTGGCGGACGAGCCCACGGGCAACCTCGACGCCGCGACCGGTTCTCGCGTCCTCGAGCTGCTCGACGACCTCAAGAACCGGCGCGGCACAACCCTCGTCCTGGTCACTCATGACCCGGCGGTTGCGGCGATGACCGATCGCCGCCTCTATCTCGAAGCGGGCCGACTGGTCGACGAACACCCGACCCCATGAGGCCGGCACACTACTTTCGCTACATGATCCTCGAGTCGCGCGGCTCGAGAGGGCGGCTCGGATTTTTTGTCGGCTGCCTCGCCGTCGGCGTCGCCGCGGTGGTCGCCGTAGCGGGCCTGAGCGAGGGTCTAGAGACCGCGGTAGGCCGGGAGGCGCGCCAGCTCCTGGCCGCCGATCTTGCGATCGAAGGACGCCAGCCGTTGCCGGCCGAGGTCGAGGCGCTGCTCGATTCCACGGTCGGCGCCGAGCGCGCCACGCTCAAGGAAATGGCGACCGTGGTTGCGGCGACTTCACGAGACTCGAAAGATCTGGCGATCGGCCCGAGCCAGCTGGTGGAGTTGAAGTCCGTCGAGGGGGCCTATCCCTTCTACGGCAAGCTCGTGCTCGATCCGCCCAAAGATCCGGACACACCACTCTCCCAACTCCTCGGCGACGATCGAGTCCTCGTAGCTCCCGACCTGCTCGCCCGCCTCGATCTCGCGGTCGGCGATCGGCTGCGCATCGGCAGCGCCGAATTCGGAATCGCCGGCGTCGTCCTCTCAGAGCCCGACCGCATCGGAATAGCCCTGACCATGGGGCCCAGAGTCTTCGTGTCCGGACCAGGATTGGCGCGGGCCGACCTCGAGCGTTTCGGCAGTCGAATCTCCTACCGGACCCTGATCAAGCTGGACGGCGAGCTCAGCCGGGAGGAGCTGAGTTCGCTGGCGGAAGAGATCCGGACCTGGCCCGGGGTCGAGAACCGCTACCGCGTCCAGACCTACGCCGAAGCCCAACCGGCCGTGCGCAGAGCGCTGCGCCGCGTCGACCGCTTTCTGGGACTGGTCGCATTGCTGTCGCTCTTGCTGGGCGGAGTCGGTGTCGCCCAAACCACCCGCGCCTGGCTCACCGGCCGCATGGACTCGATGGCAATTCTGCGCTCGCTGGGATTTCGGCCCAACGAGGTGTTTCTGATCTATTTCGGGCAGACCCTCGCCCTCGGCCTGGCCGGAAGCCTCCTGGGGGTCGCCGGCGGAGTCGGCGTGCTGGCGTTGACCCCGGCGCTGACCGCCGACCTCTTACCCGAAGGTCTCGGTATCGGACTGTGGCAGCCGCTCTCGTTCCTGCGCGGCATCGGCCTGGGCCTGGGCACGGCGCTGCTCTTCAGCTTCGCACCGTTAGCGGCCATCCGGAGGGTCCCGCCCCTGCGGGTCTTGCGCCAAGACGTCGAGCCGATTCGCCAGTCCCGGTGGGCTCGTTCGCTGACGATCCTGATACTGATCGCCGGCGTCGCCGCCACCGCGACGATCCAGGCCGCCTCGGTCCTCTCCGGACTGGCTTTCACCGCCGGCCTGGCTCTCGCCGCTGGGATCCTGGCCCTGGCGGCTCTCGGGGCTATCGCGCTGCTGGGCGGGCTGCTGGGCCGGTCGTCGACAGATCGGCTGCAGACTGCCCCGGTGTGGGTACGACATGGCCTGGCGGCTCTGATGCGGCCGGGCGCCGGCACGGTCGGGGCGGTAGTCGCCCTCGGTCTCGGAGTCCTGCTCCTGCTCGGAATCGCCCTGGTGCAGGCCGGGTTGAACGCTCAGCTCTCGACCTCTCTAGGCGCCGGATCGCCATCCGTCTTCCTCATCGACATCCAGAGCTCGCAATGGCCTGGTGTGCAGGAGATCTTGAAAGAAGCGGGCGCCGAGTCGATCAACTCGGCGCCGGTCGTGACCGCCCGCCTTGCGCGCATCGGCGACCAAGACATCGACCAACTCGTCGAGAGTAGCGAGAATCGGGGGCGGCGCTGGGCGCTGACCCGCGAGCAGAGAGTCACCTATCTCGAGGAGTTGGCGCCCGACAACAAGATCCTCGATCGCGCTTCTCGGAGCCCTGGCTCCCCTGGCTCCGATGAGCTCTCCGGCGGGCTTTGGAGCGATCCCGAGCGCTGGGAGCTGAGCGTCGAGGAGGGCTACGCCGAGGAGCTCGGCCTCGAGGTCGGCACCGATCTGACTCTCGACGTCCAGGGCCTTGCGATCGAGTTCACGGTGACCAGCATTCGCTCGGTTGACTGGGGGACCTTCGATCTCAATTTCTTCTTCGTCGCCGAGCCGGAAGCTCTCGAGGGCGCACCCCAGTACCGGGTGGCGACGGTGCGCCTACCTGCCGGCGGCGAGCAAGCGCTACAGGACAAGCTCGCCGCCACCTACCAAAACGTGACCGTGCTCCGCGTCCGCGAGGTGCTCGAGAAGATCAAGACCGTGCTCGACCGGCTCGCCCTCGGAGTCCGGTTCCTGGGCGGCTTCACCGTACTCGCCGGTTTGGTCATTCTCGCGGGTGCCGTCAGTGCCAACTCGATTCGACGCAGCCGAGAGATTGCATTGCTCAAGACTCTCGGCATGATCCGACGCGAGGTAGCGCTGATGTTCACCCTCGAGTTCGGTCTGCTGGGCTTGCTGGCCGGTTCGGTCGGCGCTGCCGGGGGCGTCCTGCTGTCCCGCGCCGTGCTCACTCGCGGCATGGACATCGCCTGGACCTTTCGACCGCTGCCGGTCGTACTGGCCATCGGGGCCACTGTCGTCCTGGCCGTGGCGGCCGCAGTGTTGGCGGGAAGCCGGGCGCTCTCGGCACGCCCGCTGGAGGTCCTGCGCGGGGACTGAGGCTATCGAAGGGGCGGCCGATAACCTCGACGGAGGCGAGAATCGGACTAGCTGACGGAGGCGGTGTCGGCGATCACGCCGTCGTGAAGAAACGCGAGAATGTTGCGGACCGAGATGTAGCCGACGATTTTTCCTTGCGACACCAGGGGCAGGTGCCGGAAGCCGTATGCGACCATGCTGTGAATTGCGAATGCCGGAGGATCCTCCGGCGAGAGCTCAAATGGTTTGGGGCTCATGACCTCGGAAACACGGGTCGAGGCGACATCGATCCCCTTGCGCAGAACCCTCGTGAGCACGTGACGCTCGTTGAACAAGCCCACCAGCTTGCCGTCCGTCGCGACCAGAACGCAACCTACCTGGGCCTCGCGCATGCGCTCGATCGCCTCCCTGACGGTATCGTCTGGCGAGACTAGGACAGGTTCCGAGACGGGTAGGTCGCCCATCCTGGCGGTCAACAGCTTGCCCCGAAATCCCGATCGAGCCTCGGGAAGGTCCATTCCCGCAAGCTCGGTGCCGCACGCTTCGCAAACGTCGACGCCGGGGATGTTATCGGTATCGCAATTGGGGCAGAGCATCGCTAACCACCCTCCGGCGTGGTCATGCGCTGGTCGAGTCGAGGCGGGAGATTGAGCAGGGTCTCCGGATAGTGCTCGGCGATCAAGAGCAAAATGTCCCGGCCGCCGACAAGGCCCGGCTTTTCGCCCTTGGAGCCGGGTAAGGGAACGTGTCGATAACCGCCCTCGTGCATGAGCGCGATCGCGTCCGCGAGGCGATCGTCGGTGCTCAGGCTGCCCTTGATCGGGCTCATCAGATCCCCTATTGGGGTATCGGAATCTCCTTCCAAAGCCGTCCGGTTGAGGATGTCGCGCTCGGTGAAGATTCCGACCAGGTCGTTGTCATCACAGACCAGGACCGCAACGCTGTGCTCTTCGTCCAGGAGTCGGTAGACCTCGCCGAGCGAGGTCGACCGACTCACCGTGCAAACCCGGCGACGAGGCAGATCGCGGATTCTCACTTTCGCAAGCAGCTTCTCGACCGAACCCATGGCTTCTAGTCTAGCAGCCTGGAAATCGGACCCCAACGCGTATCAGCTCGGGAGGCTGTAGCCGAAGATGTCACCCGGGATTCCGCCGACGCGCTGGCTGCAATGCGGAACCGAACCGCACGTTATTCGGCGGAGACGGTCTCGAGCAGCTCTTTCGCCCGGTCCCGGATATAGGCGAAGTTCGGCGTTAGCTGGTTGAAGAACGCCGCGCTGTGGGCGAGAAGCTTGGCTTTCTCGACGTCTCCGGTCTCGAAAGCGGCTTTGGCTGTCCAGTAGATGACCACCGGATCCTGCGAATTGGCCTGCTCGAGCTCCGCCAGGGCCATCTCGGCGTCACCCCGAACCAGGGCCAGGACCCCATCGAGCTCGTGTGAGCGCCGCAACTCGCTCGCAATGCCCTTGGCGCGAGCCGCCGCTCGAAACTCGGCCGCCTTGCTAGCTGCTCTCTCGAGTTTCCCCTGGTAGAAGGCCACTCTAGCCTCCTGGTAGACGAGATTTCGGCGAGCATTCTCTTTGATGTCGTCATTGACGTCAGCCTGCTCGACAAGTTCAACCGCCCGCCGGTAGCTCCGGAGAGCGTCATCCGGCGATCCCTTGTACAGATGAATGCTGCCCATGAAGACGTTGTCGCCAGACAACGCTGCTTTGTCGTCGTCGGCCTCGGCGATCGCCGCCATCGCTTCGGCGGATTCGATCGCTCCGCCCAGATCGCTCTCAAAAACGTACGAGACCGCCGTCCAGAAATGAGATCCCCGCCGTTCGCCACTGTGGCGAGCCAACTCGCGAAGCTCGGCAAAGGTAGCTCGCGCAGCCTCGTAGTCGCCCACGAACATCTGGTTGTTTCCTATGCCGACTAAAGAGGGCGTGAAACGAGGGTTCCTCTCCAGGGCCTTGCGATAGTTTTCGATCGACTCCTCGTGGCGCCCCACCTTCATCAGCAGTTCGGCGTAGGAGTCGTAGGGGTTGGGCTCGTCGGGTATCAAATGGATGTACTTCTTGAACGCGTGTTCGGCCTTGTGGTACTCGCCGAGTGCGCGTAATGCGTACCCCAACTGGTTGTACGGCTGTGAGAAATCCGGGTTGATCTCGGTCGCGCGCTCGTACTGCATGATCGCTTGGTCGTAATCCTGACGGCCGAAGTAGAGGCCGCCCAGGAGATTGTGGGCGCGCTCATCTTCCGGATAGAGCTCGGTCAGAGCCGTAAAGTGCGCGACCTGAATTTCGGGTTTACCCCGATTCTCGGCCTCCTGGCCGAGGATCCACAGCCTCTCGCCTTCCGAAACCTCTTCGGCAAGAAATACGGCCTTTTTCAAGGACGAGAAGAACTCTTTGGCCGAGGCCGAGTTGTTGGCCAGGTAGAGGTAGGCCATCGCGAACTGCGGATCCTCGTCGATTGCACGGAGAAAATAATCGCGAGCGTCGGTAAAGCGAATCCTGTCGGCCAGCTCACGCCCCGCGAAAAACAGTTTGCGAGCCTTCTTCGATGAGGTCGTTACCGGGATCTTATCGGCCTGATCCGCGCCGATGTCGGGGGGAGCCTCCGAGCAACCGGCGAGCCCAATAGCGGCAGACAGAGCCAAGGTTGTTCCAATGCGCAGATACATAATGTACTTCCTGTCCTTGATGGCGGTCCGAGCGCGAGAGGCCAAACCCAGGGCGGACGCTCTACGGCCCGAGCATATCCTGATCGGCGGCTCCCTTGGCTTAGCAGCCCGCCCTACCCGGGCGTTGGTCTCGAGGTCCTTGATACGCACGAATCCGGCAATTGTTACCGACTGCCGAAAGCCCGGACCCCCCGCCTCTCCATGCCCGGCTTTTTGCTAGCCTTTGGCGATGGACCGAACGGCAACAATCGAAACGCTCTTCGGAGTCCAGCGCGCACTCATCGGTGTAGTTCACCTCCAGGCACTGCCTGGAACCCCCTCTCATGCAACTCCGATTCCGCAAATCGTGGCGGCTGCGGTCGAAGAGGCACTGATGTTCCAGGCCGCAGGCTTCGACGGGCTCATTCTGGAGAACATGCACGATCGGCCCTACACGAAGCGCTCCGCAGGCCCGGAAATCGTGGCTTCGATGACGGCGGCGGCAAGGGCGGTCGGCGACGCAGTCGATCTGCCGTTCGGCGTCCAGATTCTCGCAGGCGCCAACCGCGAGGCACTCGCGGTTGCGCAAGCGAGCGGAGCGGCCTTTGTTCGGGTCGAGGGCTTCGTGTTCGCACATGTCGCCGACGAGGGGCTCATGGAGGCGGACGCCGGCGATCTCCTACGCTACCGAAAAGCTATCGGCGCCTCGGTTATCAGGATCTTCGCGGACATCAAGAAGAAACACTCGTCTCACGCCCTGACCGCGGATGTCGACCTGGTCGAGACCGCTCAGGCCGCCGAGTTCTTCCAGGCCGACGGCGTCGTGGTGACCGGCGCCGCCACCGGTCGCCCCGCGGATCCAGTCGAGGTCGATGCCGTGAGCACCGCCGTCGGCGTTCCGACCCTGGTCGGGTCGGGAATCACCGAGCAGAACATTGCTGGGTTCGGCACCGCCGACGCATTCATCGTCGGCTCTTCGGTCAAGGTAGACGGACTCTGGTCGAACCCTATGGATCCGGCTCGGCTGGAAGCTCTGGCACGAGCTTTTCGAAGCGCGGCAACGCCGGCGTGAACCCCCTCCTGGTCGTCGCCGGCAACCTCATCGTGGACGACGTCGTCTTCGAGAACGGCATCACGAGCCTCGGGCAGGCGGGCGGCGCCGCCCTCTACGCCGCGCTCGGCGCTTCTCTGTGGGGTATTTCGGTGGGGATCGCCAGCGTTGTCGGCAACGACTATCCGGACGACGTCCTCGAGGCGGTCAGCGACAAGGGCATCGACCTCGCGGGTGTGCGAAGAGTCGCCGGCCCCAGTCTCAAGATCTGGCTTCTCTACGAAGGTCGCAGGCGCCAAGTCGTCCACCACCTCGACTCGCCCTCGCATGCGCAGATGTCGCCGGTTCTTGCAGATCTGCCGAGTGCCTGGAGACCCAGCGCCTACCATCTAGCGCCGATGCCCCTTGCGGTCCAGATCGACTGGCTCGACTCGCTCGACTCGCTGGTCTCGCCGGTATCGCAAGACGGCTCGTCCCGCGTGCTGCTGTCGCTCGATCTCTTCGACCTGGTGGACGAGGACTCGCTGGCGCCGTTGCAGGCGACCTTCCGCCGAGTCGATTTGGCGCTGCTGAGCGAGGATGAGCTGCTCCTCGAGGCGGCTCTCGAATCCCCGGAGCTCTGCCTGGCGCGGCTCGCCGCCGGCGGGGAAGGCGCCACCAACCGTCTCGAACGGATTCTCCTCAAGCGCGGCGCCCAAGGCGGACTGGTTTTCGACCGCGGGGCGGACAGCGTTCGGCCGTGGCAGCCTCGTGCGTCCACGATCGTCGAACCAACCGGCGCCGGCGACGCCTTCGCGGGCGGCCTGCTCGCGGGCCTGATCGTCGGCCGGCCGCTCGAGGGGGCTCTCGAGCAGGCAATCGTGTCGGCGAGTTTTGCTCTGGAAGGGCAAGGCGCCGAAGGCCTGCTCGCCGCAACACCCGCAGACTGCGCCGCTCGCTCGCGAGAGTGGTTCGGAGGAAGTCCCGGGTGACGGACCTCCTCTCGATCTCGGCGGAAGTCGAGGACGCTCTGGCCGCCTCTCGGCCGGTGGTTGCCCTCGAGACGACGCTGGTCACCCACGGTCTGCCTCACCCCCAGGGTCTCGAGGTCGCAGCCGAGCTGGAGCAAATCGTCCGCCGCGAGGGTGCCGTGCCGGCCACGATCGCGATTCTCGACGGGCGAGCCCGCATCGGCGTTGGGGCCGAGACTCTGCAACAACTTGCCGGCGCCGGAGCGCGCAAGGTGAATCTCGGCAATCTCGCCGCAGTGCTCGCCTCCGGGCGCGCGGGATCGACCACCGTAGCCGCAACCATGGCTCTAGCCCATCGCGCCGGAATCGGCGTGTTCGCGACCGGCGGTATCGGCGGGATTCACCGCGGCATCTCCGATACCTTAGACATTTCGGCGGATCTGGCCGCCCTCGCCCGCTATCCGTTGGCCGTGGTGTGCGCTGGCGCCAAGGCTCTGTTGGATCTTCCCAAAACGGTCGAAGCCCTGGAAACCGTCGGGGTCCCCGTCCTCGGCTATCGGACCGACGAATTCCCCGCCTTCTACCGGCGCGAGAGCGGCCTCCGAGTCGATCTCCGATGTGACTCCGTGGAGCAACTCGCCAAGGTCGTCGCGACCCACTTCGAACTCGATCGCAATCCCACCGGCGTACTGGTCGCCAACCCGATCCCGCGGAAATCCGAGATGCACAAAGAGGTCTACGACGATGCCCTCGCCCGGGCGTTCGAGGCCCTCGCGGGCGATCCTGTCCAGGGCCGAGACGTGACGCCGTTCTTGCTGGACAAGCTGGACCGATTCACCGCAGGAAGGAGTGTCTCGGCGAATCGGGCTCTGCTCGAGAACAATGCCCGGCTGGCGGCCCAGCTGGCCTCCGCCCTGTCTGAATGATCAGCCAAGAGGCCCTTCTACCCCACGCGGAGGGTGTGAAATCCGCCATTGTCGTGACCGGCGCACCCGGCGAAGCTGTCTCCATCGTGTATCAGCACCACACCGAAGAGAAGAAACTTCTGATCGTTGCGGCCGAGGAAGACTGCCACTCCCTGTACCGCAGGCTTCTCGACCGCAACGGAGTTGTGCCCAGCCGGGTCGATACCGGGAAGCAGTGTCTGGAGGCGGCCGCACAGGAGTCCTTCAGCCTCATCCTGATTCGCATTCCCCTGGCCGACCTGAGCGTCTCGGCGATGACCACCGGGCTGACACAGCGCTTCTCGCTGAACGCCAACACACCGTTGCTTCTGCTTGCCGAAGGAAGGCAACACGAAGCAGCCCTCGGATACAGTAGCCCGCGCATTCAGGTCATCGACGTCAAAGCCCGCACCACCAACCTCGAGCGCCTGATTACTGCGGCGCTGGGCATCGCGCTGCGCACAGCCACTCGTCTGGACGTGGAAATGGAGGTCGAGACCGGCGCATCGCACGACCGGCGCCGCTGCCGGACGCGTGATATCTCGAGTTCGGGCATGTTGCTCGAGAGCAGCCCGATTCTGCCGGTCGGGACCGAGTTCGCGTTCAACTTCACGCTGCCTGAGCGATTCACGCCGATTCACGGCCGCGGCCAAGTCGTGCGCCACGCGACCGAGCGCGAGATCTTCTCCTCGGGGATGGGGATCAAATTCATCGACTTCCCCGAAGGAGCGGAAGAAGCGATCCAGGCCTTCGTCCAACAAAATACCGCCTACCCCCACTGACTTAGCCTGGATTACTCACCAGGCTTCTACTGCGGAGACGATCGGAATAGAATCGCTTCCATGAAGCGCACGTCGATTGTCTCTTCGATCGCATGCCTCTGCGTCCTGGCTCTTGCCGGTGCCTGCTCGCGAGAGTCTTTCTCTCCCGAGGCCCAAGTCGATTCGCCCGCGCCGATTTCGAGCGCTCGCGTTGACGGGCCGGCCGCTAGTGGCCTTGCCGAACTCGTGCCCTACGGTCGAGAGCCCTGGCCCGGGATCATCACCGGCGGCCAGCCTTCGAAGGAGGACTTCGAATCACTGCGCGAGGGCGGCATTCGCACGGTGATCAACCTGCGCGTTGCCACCGAACGCGGAACCCGGGACGAGCCCGACTGGATGGAAGAACTCGGCCTCGACTATGTCTCGATCCCGGTCCATGGAGCCGCGGGCCTGAGCGAAGAAGTGGCTCGCGAGCTTGACCGGGCTCTTCAAAGCGCCAAGCGCCCGGTGCTGGTCCACTGCGGCAGCAGCAACCGTGTCGGCGCGGCGTTCGCGCTGCGGGCTTTTCACGTCGAGGGCAAGAGCTCGGAGAACGCGCTCCGGATCGGCCGTTCCGCGGGCCTCACCCAGCTCAAGCTCGAAGCCAAAGTCCGCGAGTTACTCGAGTAGAGGGGACACAATACGTAATGTTGTGGCAGCAGGTCGCGGCCGCCGGTTCGACCCGACAGAATCCATAGCTGGCGATCGAGTCGATCGGCAACATTACGTATCGTGTCCCCCCAGCAAGTGGCCGATCGAGTTGGCGTAATAGGAGAGCAACCGGAGCTCTTCGGGGCGCGTCGCAAACAGGCCTTCCTCTTCGACGACGACTCGTCGCAAGGTCAACATCCGCAGGCCCACCTCGATCGCGTAGTCGTCATTGCTGCGCGGCACATAGACATGGGCACCCAGACTCCTCAGGTCGGCCATCAACTCACAGACCTCGGTTTTTATCTCCAGCTTGGTCCATTGCCGGTCCGGTGCGCGCAGCAAGACCGTGGCCACCAGCGACACCGGAACCACCGGCACCACGGCACCGACCTGGCGCATGAGTTCTCGGGCGAGCTCCGCGACTCGTTGAAAGCGGCTGCTCCGATCGAGCGACCTCAGGTCCAGATCTCGTCGCGCAAGATAGGAGCGCATCGATATGGGAGTTCCGAAGTTCACGCAGGCGTAGCCGAATCGGTACCACCGTCCCGCCATCCACAGCCTGAAGTTCTTGCTCCAGAATCCAATCGCGGTGGTCAGGGCGGCAAGCCCTCGCTTGCGAGGCGCGTCGTCGTCGAGATCGAGAAGCAGCGTTCGATCTTCGAGCACCCGGTCATAGTTGAGCCCCACCGGTACGAACACCAGATCTCGAGCTCCTTCCGGATCGAAGGAGCGCAGCATGTAATCGAAGAGGCCGAGCTTGGGTTCACCCAGGCGTCCATCGCGAGACAGGCCTCCCTCGGGATAGACGGCCTGCGTCACGCCTTCCTGCGTCGCCATGCCGACGTACCTCGCCAGCACTCTCCGATACAGGTCGTTGTGCGACTTGCGGCGCACGAAAAAAGCTCCCATCGACCGAAGCAACGACTCGAGCGGGAAAATTCGAGCCCACTCGCCCACCGCATAGGACAGCGCGGTGCGCTCCGCCACCAGGTACGAGACCAGCAGGTAGTCCATGTTGCTGCGGTGATTCATCACGAACACAATGGTCGAATCGGGAGACACCGCTTGCAGCGCTTCGGCGTCGGCGTAGCCGAGCCTCACCCTGAACAAGGCATTCACCAAGCGACGCGACAGCCAATAGCCGAAGCGAAAGTAGACGTAGGCGTTGAAAGAAGGCACGATTTCCCTGGCGTACTTCTCTACTCTCCGCATCACGACCTCGCGCGGCATGTCGTGGCTGCGGCCGAACACCTCGGCGGCTTCGAGAACCTGGGGGTCGTAGAGCAGCCGATCGATCAGGACTTTTCGCTTCGTGAGCTTGAAGGGCTGGACGTGAATCTGGAGTTTGGTGTTGGCCTCCTCGAGCACACGATTGATCCGGCGCCTTACAAACCACCGGACGCTGGGAACGAGTAGTCGCTCCAGGACCAGCCAGGCGGCGGCCAGCACGAGGCAGGCGACCAGCCAGCCGGGCAAGGTGACGGGCTCGAACACCTCGGGATCATAAACCTTGATGGGGGTCAGGCTAAGATGGCCGCTTCCCGACCAAGGAGATCGCATGCCAGACACCCACCGCATCGTTCCGGGTCAGCCACTCGACTTGAACCGCTTGGCCACGCGCGCCGACACGTTTCACGACAATCGGTCCGAGGCCGAGCGTGAGTTCAAGACGCTGCGCAAGCAGCTCGCGGATTATCAGTTCCGCCTCTATTCGGAGGGCAAGCAAAAGCTCCTGGTCGTGCTTCAGGCCATGGATGCGGGCGGCAAGGACTCGACCATTCGGCGCGTCTTCGAAGGTGTCAATCCCCAGGGCGTGCGAGTGACCTCATTCAAGGCGCCGAGCAAGCGGGAACTGGCGCGTGATTACCTGTGGCGAGTGCATCGGCAGGTACCCGCCAAGGGCATGATTCGGATCTTCAATCGCTCGCACTACGAGGATGTGCTGATCGTGCGGGTGGACTCGCTGGTGCCCGAGGCCGTGTGGCGTTCGCGCTACGAGCAGATCAACGATTTCGAGAAGCTCCTGGCCGACACCGGTACGACCATTCTCAAGTTCTTTCTTCATGTCTCCAAACACGAACAGAAGGAGAGACTCGAGGCTCGCCTTTCCGATCCCACGCGGCACTGGAAATTCTCGGCCGACGACTTGGAGAAACGCAAGCAGTGGAACGACTACATGGCGGCCTACGCGGACGCCCTGAGTCTCTGCAGTACGCCGTACGCTCCATGGTACGCAATTCCAGCCGACCAGAAATGGTATCGAAATCTCGCGATCGCTCGGATACTCGTTTCTACATTGGCGAAAATGGACCCCCAGTACCCACCCGCCGAGGAAGGGCTCGAGGAACTGCGGGTGATCTAGCAGCCCGTGCCATATGGCACATGGTTTGCTCCACAGAAGAGTGAGGGGCGCAGCGCGCCCTGACCACGATCAAGGAGACTCCTCATGAAACCGACGATCGCCCGAAATACTGTTCTTCTCGCCTTCTGCCTGGTCCTGACGGCCCTCCTGCTGGCGTCCGACGTCGAAGCGGGCAAGAAAAAAAAGAAGAAACACAAAAAAAAGCCCGCCCCGGTGACGGCACCTCAGCCGGAGACAACGACCGGACTCAGCGCACCATCCGCGGCCGCCCGCGAAGCCGATCGCCATCTGGAGGCCTACGACACCCAGTCGGCACGCGCCGCTCTCGATGCGCCAGGCTCGGGGCAGACTGCCGAGGCAAGCGACGCCTGGACCACTACAGCCCGTGGACGAATTCTCGAGCAGAGCCGCGACTACGCGGCCGCCGCGATCGAGTTGCGCCGGGCCGCGGATCTCGACCCCCGCAACCCGGCGCCGACACTGTTTCTGGGAGACACCTACGCCTATGCCGGAAAGAGAAGTTCCGCCAACGATGCCTACGCCCAGGCCGAAGCCCGCGCGCGCGGGTTGCTCGACGCGAAATCCGACGATCCGCAAGCCCTCTACTACCTCGGCGTTACCCAGCAGCGCCAGAAGCGATTCGCGGACGCCGCCGCAACCCTCGAGAAGGCGCGGTCGTTGCGTCCCGGAGACTCCGCGATTCTCTATCAGCTCGGAGCCACTCGCTTCTACCAGGAGAAGTTCCAGGCCGCCTTCGACTTGCTGTCGGCGGCGCTCGACAAGAACTCCGGCATCGCCTACGCGTACTACTACCGGGGGCTCGCCGCCGCTAAGCTCGACCGCAAAGATATCCTCTTCAACGATCTGGACCGGTTCGTGAAGATGGCGCCGGACGCGCCCGAGGCCTCCACCGCCAAGCAGATCCTCGCGTCGTTCGGGTAGGTGGCGGGTAGGCGGATCGCTCAGAACGTCGTCCCGAGTCCGAAGTAGATCTTGTACTCCGGATCGATGCCGTGCCGCCTCCTCAGTGGGTGAGCAACGTCGAGTCGCAGCAAACCCACGGGTGTGACGGCGCGCAGGCCGAGTCCGCCCGAAGGAAAGAGGTTCGACCCGAAATCCCCGATGTTCCGCCAGACATTGCCGGTATCGGCAAACAGAACCAGCGTGTAGTCGTCGAAGAGTCGCCAGCGCAGTTCCTGGTTGATCACCAGAAGCGCCGAACCACCAACCGCCTCGCCAATCGATCCAAACTGCGCTTGCTCGCCCAGGGACTCGGTTTCGTAGCCCCGAACCGAATACTCGCCTCCTGCGAAGAAGCGAACATCTCGGATCAATTCCTGATCGAACGATTCGGCCAGGCCGACGCGGTAGGACTGTGACCACAACAGGCGCGACCCGAACAGCCGGCCGGCGGACCGGAACAGGCTGAGTTGCGAAAACGTCCGGACGTAGCTGAGATCTCCACCCAGGAACTCCTTCGAGCCGTACAGGTCGACGCTCGCGAACACCCCGCGCTCGGTCAGCGGCTCAGGTGATCGGCTGTCGTAGAGGTACTGAAAACCGAGCTGAGGATTCTTGACCTGCAGTGTGAAAAACGGCAGCTGCCGCGTCGTGTCCGTATATCGACCGTAGATCCGGAGCGTCGTTCGCTCGGTTACCGGATGCGAATACTGAAGCGTGCTCTCGAAGACATCCACCGGAACCTCGACTTGACCGAAAATGACGTCGGTGCTGAGCTCGGTCAACTTTCGAACCGCCGCGAACAACTCTAGCGAGCCCGGCCCGCCGAAGGCTCTGGGCACCCGGGCCAGCCCGCGCAGGCTATCCTCCTCGCTCGAGGCCAGGGCGCGCAAACCCAAGGTCCAGCCTCGTCCCAGAAAATTATCGTCGGTGGCTTCGACAACGGCTCCGACACCATCTTCCGAATCCCACCGGACGCCGTAGGTGAGGCGGTACCGGTCACGCTCTTCGACATCGAAAACGACCCGGTCGAGCCCTGCTTCGGATTCGATGATCTCGGCTCCGACGCCGGAGAAAAGCCCGGTCCTCCAGAGCGCAGTACGTGCCCGCGAAAGATCATCCCTGGCCAGAGGCTTGCCGATCTCGAGGCCGGCCACTCTGCGCGAGAATCGCTCCCGGGTCGAGCGCAAACCTCGAAACTCGACTGCCTCCAAACCAGAAAGCTTGCCCGGCTCGACCACATAGCGAACTCGGATCGAGTAGGGATCGTCGGCGCCCTCGGGTTCCAGCACCGCGCGGACCCTGGCCTGCAGATAACCTTTGGATCCGAGATAACGCTCGATCGCGATCGCCGAGCGCGAGAGCCGGCTCCGGCGGAGGGGGTCTCCTGGTGCGACCAGGAGTTGGGCCTTGATCTCGTCTTCCGGGATCTCCGGAATCTCCGCCGTCTCTGACAACCGGCCGGCACCGACTCCTTCACCGGCTCCTTCACCGGCTCCTTCGCCCGCTCCTTCGCCCGCTCCTTCGCCCGCTCCTTCGCCCGCTCCTTCGATCAACACGCTCGCAATGTACTGCCTTGGGCCCGCCTCGACCTCCACGGTCAGAATCTGCGCTCCGAGCGACTGGTAGCGCTTGACGATCCGCGCCTCCGGATAGCCGATCGCCGCGAGCGTCGAGAGCAGCCGCCGGTCCGCCGAAGGCAACCCCACCGCAAGCTCCACACGCTGCACGGAATTGGCGAAGGCCGCGTTCAAGACCTCGACCTCCTCCGGAAGAAGGCCTGGGAAGATCGGCGGATCGGGTGAGATCCTGATCCCGCCCTCGGTCCGCACGGTGATTCGGCGATCGCGGACCCCTGCCTCTCGCCCCAGCTGCTCGACCACGATTTCGACTCTCGGCTCCAAAAACCCACGGCTTCGCAGCGCGCGGACGGTTTCAGCGCGCATTTCTTCGATCGACTCCGGCTCGAAGAAGTCCGGTCGGTAGAGACTTCGGATCAAGGCTCTCAGGGGCTTGGCGATCTTCTCTCCTTCGAATACGAACTCGACGAGAGGCCCCGGCTGGATATCGACTTCGAGCCGCACACGCCGCTCCCGGCGCTCGTCGGGCACCGCGCGGACCGATATCCGAGCGTCGGGATAGCCCTTGTGCATCAAGTAGTCGACCAGTTCGACCTCGGCGACGAATCTTTGCCGCGCATCGAAGAAATCTCCCCTCTGGACCGCCAAAGCCCTCTTGATGCCTCTTCGCGACACGCCCTTCGGCGGTGTCGACACGATCTTCGAAATCCTCGGTCGGTCGCCGCCCGCGACCGCGTGAGATCCTCCCCACTGCTGTCGCTGGAGCAACGCGCCGCCGTAGCCCGAGCTGTCATCGGTGAATGCCTGGCCGACGAGCCGTGACAGCGTTCGCAGTTCGTGTATCTCGAGCAAATAGGTTCGGTCCTCGGCGCCTCGCAGGTCGATCGAGGCGGCGAGTGCCAAGTTGGGCGACAAGTCGCGGCTGACCGTGAGCCGGGCTCCGGGGTCGGTCTCGCCGAAGATGAGCAGCGGGCGAAGCGACAACGTGACACCGAACGACTCGCCGACGCGCCCTGCCAATTGCTCTCCGTAGTAGCGCGCGAGGTCCGCCGTGAAGCCTTCGGTCGTGGAGGCGCTCCCCGGCTCTTCTCGCGAGACCGCCTTGAAGGGATCGGCGCCGACGAGCCGCCCGATGGTCGGATCCTCGAGAGACGTCGTGGCCTCGAAATCCAACCGCGGCTCGGCGCCGTCCTCGCCGGAATACTCGATCACAGCCTTGTCGAGCCGGACGGTCTGACCGTAGACGTAGAGAAGTCCACCCGGATC
>Ga0209980_10000914_pt1 | contig 16161 bp, 14 predicted proteins | sample CR02metaG_FD_183611 | JGI IMG/M metagenome (GOLD analysis project Ga0209980, IMG submission 183611) | Deep subsurface microbial communities from Mariana Trench to uncover new lineages of life (NeLLi) - CR02 metaG (SPAdes) (version 2) | ecosystem: Environmental > Aquatic > Marine > Ocean trench...
GTTCGATTCGTTCGCGATCGGCTTCCTGGCACATCTGGGAACGCGCCTGTTCAACGCTCGCTGTGGCTTGGTTGCCGCCGGGTTGTTCGCGATCTGGCTCATCGGGTTGGTCTGGTTCGCCGCGACCCTGCCCCGCACGGTCACCGGTTCTAATGGCGCCACCGACGCGGTGGTCGTCCTGACCGGCGGGCCCGGCCGCCTTGCCGTCGGAGTCGACCTGCTGGCCCGCGGCCGGGCCCGGAAGCTTTTTGTATCCGGGGTCTACCGGGGTATCGACGTCGCCCAGATCCTGCGCCTCGTCAAGAAACAGGGCGACGAGCTGGAATGTTGCATGGTGCTCGGCCATGCCGCCGACGATACCAGGAGCAACGCCGCCGAAACCGCGCGTTGGATCAGAAAAGAGGGATTCCAGTCGCTGCGGCTGGTCACCGCCAACTACCACATGCGCCGCTCGCTGCTGGAATTCAAACGCCTCATGCCGGGGGTCGCGATTATCCCCCACCCGGTCTTTCCCCAGGGTTTCAGGGCCGAGGACTGGTGGGTCCGGCCGGGCAACCTCAGGCTGGTGGCGAGTGAATACGTCAAATACCTGATCGCCTTAGTGCGGCTTTGGTAGGGCGACCGGTGGCGATAATCTTGCGGTCTGTTCTCTTCAACCTGGTGTTTTACCTGTCATCGGCGGTGATCGGCCTGGCGGCATTGCCACTTCTTACCTTGCCGCCCGCCTTCATGCGCCGGGCCGGGGCCCAGTGGTCACGTTACGTCATCTGGCTTCTCAAGGTGATCGTCGGCGCCGGGTGGGAGGTCCGCGGCGAAGACCGCATCCCCGATGGCCCCGTCATCTTCGGGATCAAGCACCAGTCCGCCTGGGATACCTTTTTCTTCCCGGTCTATTTCGGGGACCCGGCGATGATCGCCAAGAAGGAACTGCGTCTGATCCCGTTCTACGGCTGGTACGCGTGGCGGGCGGGCGCGGTCTGGATCGACCGCAGGGGTGGCATCAGCGCGCTCCGGGCGCTGATCAACGGGGCGCTGGACGCCGTCAAACACGGGCGGTCCGTCATCATGTTTCCCCAAGGCACCCGCACGCTGCCTGGCGAAAAGCGGCCCTACCAGCCGGGGATCGCCGCGCTTTACGCCAGCGTCGGAGCGCCGGTGGTGCCCGTGGCCCTTAACTCCGGCATGTACTGGCCCAAACGGACCTTCGCCAAGCGGCCCGGCACCATCGTCGTCGAGTTCCTCGACCCGGTGCCCCCCGGGCTCGACCGCGCGGCCTTCCTCGATGCGCTCGCCGAGCGGATCGAATCCGCCACCGAGCGCCTGGAAGCCGAGGCCCGCTCCTAGGGCACTTCCGGCCCCCGAAAGCCCGCCCACGGGGGCGGCAGGAAGTTGTGGATAACTCCGTGGATGAAGCGGCGCCCGTGCATGGTGAATCCCGGGCATAACTCGATTTCAAGCGCCCCGCCAACGGCTTGGAGGGAGACCCCCATGTGGAAACATAACAAGAACATCTCCTTGACGCACTGCCGCAGCCCCCCTAGAATGATCCGCTCAAAATTTGGGAGTATCTGGTTTAAGTAATGTTTTTCAATGGTTTGATGGGCCAAAGCCGGTGCCGGGTGGGGGTTTCCCAACGCCCCGGTGACGGTTCCGCCCCATCACCCCGGGAACGGAGCCGCCGATGACCGGCATATCGGCCATATCCCAGCAAATTTGGGACATGAAATACCGCCTCAAGGACGCGGCGGGCGGCGCTGTGGACAAAACCATCGACGATACCTGGCGGCGGGTGGCGGCGGCGCTGGCCGAGGCCGAAGCGCCCGATGAGCGCGCCGCCTGGGCCCGGCGTTTCCATGACGCGCTTGGCGGATTCGAATTCCTGCCGGCCGGGCGGATCATCGCCGGCGCCGGAAGCGGGCGCAACGTGACGCTGTTCAACTGCTTCGTCATGGGCACCATCCCCGACGACATGGCGGGCATCTTCGAGCACCTCAAGGAGGCGGCCCTGACCATGCAGCAGGGCGGCGGCATCGGCTACGATTTCTCCACCCTCAGGCCCAAGGGCGCGCCGGTCCGCGGTATCGGCGCCGATGCCTCGGGTCCGCTTTCGTTCATGGACGTGTGGGACGCCATGTGCCGCACCATCATGAGCGCGGGTTCGCGCCGCGGCGCCATGATGGCGACGCTCAGCTGCGACCACCCCGACATCGAGCACTTCATCGAGGCCAAGCGCGAACCGGGCCGGTTGCGGATGTTCAACCTTTCGGTGCTGGCAACCGATGCCTTCATGGAGGCGGTGGACAACGATGCCCCCTGGGAGCTCACCTTCGGCGGCGTCAGTTTCCGGACGGTCCAGGCCCGGGACCTGTGGGACAAGATCATGCGCGCGACCTATTCCTGCGCCGAACCGGGCATCATCTTCATCGATCGCATCAACCGCTTGAACAACCTCTATTACGCCGAGCAGATCAGCGCCACCAATCCCTGCGGCGAACAGCCCCTGCCGCCCTACGGCGCCTGCCTTCTCGGGTCCTTCAACCTGGCCCGGCTGGTGCGCCATCCCTTCACCGAGGATGCCCGTCTCGATCTCGACCGGCTGCGCGAAATCGTGCCCGTCGCCGTGCGCATGCTGGACAACGCCATCGACGTCTCCCGCTTTCCCCTCACCCAACAGGCCGCCGAGGCGAAGACCAAGCGCCGCATGGGACTTGGCGTCACCGGGCTCGCCGATGCCCTGATCATGTGCCGCATGCGCTACGGCGCCCCGGAAGCGGTGGCGCTCACCAAAACCTGGATGAAGGAGATCGAGCGCGCGGCCTATCTGGCCTCCGCCGAACTGGCCCGCGAGAAGGGCCCATGCGAGGCCTATGAGCGCGAGGCCTATCTCTCGGGGATGAGCGTCTCAAGGCTCGACGAGGACCTGCGCCAGGCCATCGCCACCCACGGTATCCGCAACGCCCTGCTCACCTCTATCGCGCCCACCGGCACCATTTCGCTGTTCGCCGACAACGTCTCCTCGGGAATCGAGCCGGTCTTCAGCTTCGCCTATACGCGCCACGTGCTGCAGCCCGATGGGACGCGCCGCGAGGAAGAGGTGAGCGATTACGCCTACCGCCTCTATCGACGGAGCTTTGGTGAGGGGGCGGAACTGCCGTCCTATTTCACCGATGCCCAGCGCCTCGCGCCCAACGATCACGTGGTCATGCAGGCGGCCGTCCAGGAACACGTGGACAGCTCCATATCCAAGACCATCAACGTCCCCGCCGAGATTTCCTTCGACGACTTCAAGGACGTTTACCGCGAGGCCTACCGGTCGGGCTGCAAGGGCTGCACCACTTACCGTCCCAACGAGATCACCGGGGCCGTGCTTAAAGCCCCGGACAGGGCCCCGGACAGGGCGCCGGACGACGCGGGGGCGGGCGCGGAAGACCAACGCCAGGAAGAGCTCCCCTTGGTCGCCCCGCCACGGGCCGAGGACCAGTTCGAGGCCGGCGGCGTGGTCTACATGACCCAGCCGCTCGACCGCCCGGGCGAGCTTCCCGGCAAGACCTACAAGCTGAAATGGCCGGAATCGGACCATGCCATTTACATCACCATCAACGACGTCATCCAGGACGGCCGCCGGCGCCCCTTCGAGATCTTCATCAATTCCAAGAACATGGATCACTACGCCTGGACGGTGGCGCTGACGCGGATGATTTCGGCGGTGTTCCGGCGCGGCGGCGACGTGTCCTTCGTGGTGGAGGAACTGAAGGCCGTGTTCGACCCGCGCGGCGGCCAATGGATGGGGGGCCGTTACGTGCCCTCGCTGCTGGCCGCCATCGGCACTGTCATCGAAAACCACCTGATCGATATCGGCTTCATGGCGGCCCAGGAAAACATCGCCGCCATGGCGCTGGAAGCGGCCGCGGATGGCAGCGGCGGAAGCGTCGGTGCGGCGGCGCCGGGATCCGGCGGGCAAGGCCCCATGGCCGGCCTCGCCCAATGTCCCAAATGCGGCACCGCCGGCATGGTCTACCAGGAAGGCTGCGACCTGTGCCTGTCGTGCGGCTATTCCAAATGCGTGTAAGGCTAGGGCACTATCCGGCCTCCCCACGCACCAAGCGCGCCAGCGCCGCGAGCGGCGCATCGGCAATGCCCAGTTCGGCCAAGTGGCGCACGGTGGTTTCCAGGTAATCCACATTGCCCCCGCCCCGGCCCCGGCCGCCCCTGATCAGCCGCGCCGCCTCGGCCACCGGAACTTTGCCGGCGTATTGGTGGTGGGCGCGGTCGGCGATATAGGTCAACGCCTCGATGCGCTTTCGGCAGCCGCCACCCTCCAGGGTGATGGGCACGGTGCGGGCGAGATAGACCGCGGTCACCCGCTCGCGCGCCTCCAGGTAATCGACCACCTCCTCCGCCGCCGCGCCGGCCACCCGCAAGGCGACGCCCCGGCATGACCCGCCCTTGTCCAGCCCCAGCACCAGCCCGGGCCTTGCCGGCGTTCCCCGCCAGACATGGGAATAGATGCACATGGAGCGGTGGTAGCCCCAAAGGCGCGCCGGCACGCGCTCAAGGCATGCGAATCCCGGGTCCCAGATCAAGGACCCATAGGCGAAGATCCAGAACGCGCCTTTAGCCATGGCATCAACCCGCCCGGGCAACCGCCGATGGGCGGAGCCGAGGCTTTATCCCCCGCGCCATTCCCGCTACTCTCTTCGGCACGCGTAAAATTGTGGTCCGAGAGACAGTTTACATATTTCCCGAACCGGCGATCAAACCACCATGACCGAACCCAAGGCCAGCCGTCTCGGCGCCCGCATTTCTTTCTGGTTATTCGTCGCATTCCTGGTGGCGGTGGCCGGCGCCACCGCCGGCTGGTTCCTCGGCGCCGACCTGGTTCGCGAGCGGATCAAGGTCATCGCCCGCGCATCGGTCGGGTCCGGCGGCAGTTTCGTCACCAGCGGAATCACCGTCACCGGATTCCCCTTCACCTTCGATACCGAGATCGCCGGCGTCAGGGTCACCGGCCGTACGCCACGGGGCCTTTGGGAATGGCGGGCGGACCGGATCATGGCGCGGATCTCGCCGTGGCGCACCGGCGGGCTCACCTTCGATCTCGCCGGCAGCCACAAGCTCCGTTTCCGCATCGGGCGCCAGCCGCTGGATCTCGACATCACGGTGGCGCGAGCTCCCGGTGAGTTCACCGAGGCCAGGGACGGCGCCCCGCGCATCTTCAAGGTGAACACGGCCAAGCTGGTGATCCGCGAGGCGGTCACCGGCCAGCGCATCGACGCGGATTCCGTGTCGGTGCAATTGTTCGGCTATGCGCGAGCGAAAACCGCAATTTCGGAAACCTCGGCCGGTTTGTTGCTCGAACTCAACGGTGTCACCCTGCCCAAGGCGGCGGACAAGCTGCTGGGCCGCAAGCTCGAGCGGTTTTCCGCCGAGATTCAAGTGATGGGAGACTTGCCGCTACCCTTGGAAAGGCCCCGGCTCACGCGCTGGCGCGATGGGGGCGGCATTCTCGAGATCAAGAACCTGGACCTCGCCTGGGGGCCGGCCAAGTTGTCGGGCAGCGGCACCATGGGCCTGGACGAGGCGCTTCAGCCCGAGGCTTCGCTGGTGGCGCGGATCACCGGCCATGGCAAGACCGTCGATGCGTTGGTCGCCGCCGGGGTGGTCCGGGAAAGCGTGGCCCGCGGGGTGAAACTGGTTCTCGACATGATGGCGCGCCGGGTGGGCCCGGGTGCCGAAGCGGTGATCCGCCTGCCTTTGTCAATCCAGAACCGGGTGATCTACGTGGGGCCGGCGCGGCTCGCGCGGCTGCCGCAGATCCGCTGGTAGGCCCCGGGGCCTCAGGCCTGCCCGGCCTCGACGATGGAGCGGCGGATGGCCCGGGTGCGCTTAAAAATTTCCTCCAGCGCCGCGCCGTCCCCGTAACGAATCGCGCGCTGCAGCGCCGTCAGGTCGGCGTCGAAACGGCCCAGCATTTCCAGCACCGCGTCCTTGTTGGCCAGGAACACGTCGCGCCACATGACCGGGTCCGACGCGGCGATGCGGGTGAAATCACGGAATCCCCCGGCGGCGAATTTGATGACCTCGCGCTGGAGATGATTTTCCAGATCCGTCGCCGTGCCAACGATGGTATAGGCGATCAGATGGGGCAGATGGGAGGTGATCGCCAGCACCATGTCATGATGGTGCGGATCCATGCGATCGACCTCGCTGCCCACCGCGCGCCACAGCGACTCGACCCTTGTCACGGCCTCCTCGTCGGTCCCCGGCGGCGGGGTGATGATGCACCAGCGCCCCTCGAACAGTTCGGCAAAGCCCGCCTCGGGGCCGGATTCCTCGGTCCCCGCCACCGGATGGGCGGGCACGAAATGGACGCCGTCCGGAATATGCGGCCCGACCGCGTCCACCACCGCGCCCTTGACAGATCCCACATCGGTGACGATGGCCCCCGCGTCCAGCGCCGGCGCGATCTCCTGGGCGATCGCCCCGGTCACCCCCACGGGCACGGCGATGACCACGAGATCGGCGCCCTTGACCGCGGCCGCGGCGGTAACCGCGGCCCGGTCGATGAAGCCGAGGCCGAGCGCCAGCTCCCGGGTCTCCTTGCTCCGGGCATGGCCGACGATCTCGCCGGCCAGCCCATGGCGCTTGATGGCGCGCGCCAGCGACGAGCCGATGAGGCCGAGCCCGATCAACGCGACCCGGTTGAAGAATACCTTTTGCTGACCTTCAGCCATCGGCCGCTCCCTCCAAAGCCATGAATTCCGCCAGCGCCGCGGCCACCGCATCGATCTCCGGGGTGAGACCGATAGTGATGCGCAAGCTGTCGGGCAAGCCATAGGCGGCCAAGCGGCGAATGATGATGCCGCGGGATCTGAGGTGATCGTCGGCGGCCTGGGCCTGTGCCGTGCCGCCGGGAAAGCGGGCCAGCACAAAATTTCCGGCGCTGGGCGGGACCAAAATGCCCGCTTCGGTCAGGGATTGGATGAGCCGGCCGCGCTCGCGCGTGTTGTGCGCAAGGGCGGCATCGGCATGGTCGCGGTCCGCCAAGGCCGCGATCCCCGCCGCCTGGGCGGCCCCCGATACGTTGAATGGCATCCTCAACCGGTTGACCACGTCGATCACATGGGCGGGCCCATAGGCCCAACCGAGCCTCAGATTGCCGAGCCCGAAGATCTTCGAAAAGGTCCGGGTCATGATGGTGTTCTCGGTCTCATCGACCAGCGTGGCGCCGGCCTGGTAATCCTCCTCGGTCACGAATTCGGCATAGGCCGAGTCGATCACCAGCATGACGCCTTCGGACAAGCCCGCGCGCAGGCGGCGCAGTTGGTCGCCGGAAAGGTAGCTGCCGGTGGGGTTGTTGGGATTGGCGAGATAGACCAGCCGGGTGCGCGCTCCCGCCCGGGCGATGAACCCATCGACATCGGCCCTCAGGTCGATTTCGGGCACCTTCACCGGTTCCGCCCCGACCGCCCGGGCGACGATGGGGAAGATCAGGAAGCCGTGCTCGGAATAAAGCACGTCGTCCCCCTCCCCGGCATAGGCGCGCGCTAAAAGCGCCAGAATCTCATCGGAGCCGGCGCCGCAGACAATGCGCGCGGGATCGAGCCCGAATCGCCCACCGATGGCGTCGCGCAAGGCGGTGCAGGCGCCGTCGGGATAACGGTCAAGGTGATCGGAAGCCGCCTCGAAGGCGGCGACGGCCTTGGGCGACGGGCCAAGAGCGCCTTCATTGGACGAGAGCTTGATGACCCCGCCCCGTCCTTCCAACTCCGATTCTCCACCCTGATAGGGCTCGATGCCCAGCACCCCGGGCCGGGGCCGAATGGGTCGGGGACCGGTCATGAGCCCTCCCCCGGCGGCGGCCCGCCCGATTCCGGCCCGGCCCCTAAGCGAGGCGGCACCGCGAAGGCGCCGATCACCGCGATGCGCGGGGCGGCTTCGCCCAGCGTCACGGCCAGGGACGCCAGGGCGGGGCTCTCGGGCGCAAGGAAGCCGTCGACTTCGGCGAGATACCCGACCGGGTGGTCGTGTTCCCCGACGCTGTGGGACCAGGTTGATCGAACGGTGAGTTCGGCCGCATCAAACCCGTCGCGGACGCGGGACCTGCCCAGGCCCTTTTCGATCTCAAGCGCCACCAGGGAGCGGTCGTCGCCCGAGGGCTCGGGGGTCATCATGGCGAGGGCGAGCCCCTCGGTGCAGCCGTCGGCCGGCGCTAGCCCCTCGGCGGCCGGCAACCGGGCGACCACCCGCGGGACGCCTTCGGCCATCAGCGGCGGCCACCACGGGGGTGCCTCCTCGCTCGTGGGGTAGGGCACGATTCCGACGCTCACGGTGCCGTCCGCCACGGCTGCGACAACCTGGGCGGGGCCCGCCATGGGTTTGATCGGGGTCGCCGCGCCATAGTGGTCGCGGGCCAGCGCCCAACACGATGGGCCGGTAGCGGGCATGGAAGCGGCGACGGAAAAGACGCCCTGCTGGCGCACCGCGGCGGAAACGATTTCGCGGAAGATGCGGACCATTGCGGCGCCGTCCAGGTCCCCGTCGGCCCGCGCCAGCAGCCGGCGGAGGATTTCCGCCTCGCGGCCCGGGCGCATAACGGGGCTGCCATCGGCTCCCTTGAGCGAGCCGATGGCAGCCACCAGCCGGGCGCGGCGCGCGAGCACATCCACCAGCGCGTCGTCCAGCCGGTCGATTTCGCCCCTTAGTCCCGTCAGGGTGGGTTCTGGGTCTGTCATTTCACACCCTGCCCATTACACCGGACCCATCAGACTGGGCCCAAAAGCGGAACCCCGCCGTAAAACTTACGGCGGGGACCTAAATTCAGGTCGCTAGTCTTAATGGCAAGGGACTGTAAAATCAAAGAAAACGTTGACAGTTCTGGCGATCCTCCCTAGCAATCCCATCCCTTGAGACGATAGGGTCAAGCGGTCATGGGCCCCAGGACAGGGGCGGCCGGTGCGGATGGCATGGCAAACGATACGGGACCACAGGGAACGGGCGGCGTTACGATCGACCCCCACACATTGCCCGGTGAATTCGTCACCTTGGCGGTGGAGGCGCCGCTCGACCTCGATTCCGGCGCCCGGCTGGGGCCCATCAACGTCGCCTATACCACCCACGGCACGCTCAACGCCGACAAGTCCAACGCGATCCTGATCTGTCACGCACTGACCGGCGACCAGTTCGTTTGCGGCACCCATCCGATCACCAAACGGCCCGGCTGGTGGGACACCACGGTGGGGCCGGGCAAGCCGCTCGATCCGGATCGCTATTTCCTGATCTGCCCCAATCTCCTCGGTGGCTGCATGGGGACCACCGGGCCCAGCGAGACCAATCCGGCAACCGGGAAACCCTGGGGTCTCGATTTCCCGGTGATCACCATCGGCGACATGGTGAACGTCCAGAAGCTGCTGGTGGATCATCTCGGCATCGGCCAGCTGTTTTCGGTCGTCGGCGGCTCCATGGGCGGCATGCAGGTGCTCGATTGGGCCGCCCGTTTCCCCGAGCGGGTCTTTTCGGTGATGCCCATCGCCACCGCGCTGCGCACCTCCGCCCAGAACATCGCCCATCACGAGGTCGGCCGGCAGGCGGTGATGGCCGATCCCGACTGGTGCGGCGGCCGCTACCAGGAAGAGGGCAAGCGGCCCCATCGCGGCCTCGCGGTCGCGCGCATGGGGGCGCATATCACCTATCTTTCGGAAACCGCCCTGACCCGCAGGTTCGGGCGCAGCCTCCAGGCGCGGGACCGGGTCACCTACGGGTTCGAGGCCGATTTTCAGGTGGAAAGTTACCTGCGCCACCAAGGCATCACCTTCGTCGACCGGTTCGACGCCAATTCGTACCTCTACATCACCCGGGCGATGGATTACTTCGACATGGTGGAGGAACACGGCGGCGTCGCCACCGACATCTTCGCCGGCACCAATGTACGCTTCGGCGTCATCAGCTTCACCAGCGATTGGATGTTCCCCACCGCCGAGAACCGCGAGATCGTCAAGGCGCTCAACGGAGTCGGCGCCAATGTCAGCTTCGTCGAGATCGAAACCGACCACGGCCACGATTCCTTCCTGATGGATGTCGCCGACTACCACCGGGTGATCCGCGGCTTCCTGGAGGGGGCGGCGGAACTGCGGGGGGAGGCCGGACCATGAGCACGGAATACGGCAATGACACCCCTGGCGGCCCGGGCGGGGGAGCGGGCTTTAAAAAACGCATCCGCGTCGATCAACAGTTGATCGCCGACCTGGTGCCGGCCGGCGCGCGGGTTCTCGATGTCGGCTGCGGCGACGGTGCGCTGCTTTACCATCTCAGCCATTTCAAGGGGGCCGACGCGCGCGGCATCGAGATCAACCGCGCCCGGGTGGCCGCCTGCCTCAACCAGGGGCTCTCGGTGATCCAGGGCGACGCCGAGGTCGAGCTCAGGGATTATCCCACCGGCTCGTTCGACTGCGTGGTGCTGAGCCAAACCATCCAGGCGGTGGGCGACCCCAAGGGCACCCTGGAAACCCTGCTCAGGATCGGCAATCGCGCGGTGGTGTCGATCACCAATGGGGGCTATTGGCGCAACCGCGTGCGATTCGCCCTTGGCGGGCGGGTGCCTTTCCCGGATGACCCCGGCGAAAGCTGGTACGACACCGCCAATATCCATCCCTGCACCATCCGCGATTTTGTCGGCCTCGCCGATGAAATGGGCATCAAAATCGAGAAATGTTTCGCCGTCAGGGCATCGGGCGCCACCCGGGAGGTCTATCCCTGGTCCGCCGCCGCCAACCTGTTCGCGGTCCAGGCCGTGTTCGTGCTGGGCTGGCGCTCAGCGCCCAGTGAGGCGGGGTAGTCCCATATCCGCCGGCACCTGGACGGTCCGCCGGCGCGCCCGCGCGGTGACCAGGCCGGCCGCGTATATCTGCTTTCCCGCCTCCATCAGCACCACCCCCGCGAAACGCGGAAACCAGCGGCTGCCGGCTTTTTCCCAGGCGGGCGCGGCGCCCAGCACCATGCGCGAGCGCGCCGGCGGCATGAACAAGGCGCCGGCCTCCACCGTCGGCGTGAACAGGCAATCGCGCAACAGCCGGGAAAGCTGCCCCGGGGTGAAGGGATGGCCATGGCCGAAGGGGGTCCGCTCAAGCCGCGCCCAGATGCCGTGGCGGTTGGGCACCACCGCCAGCATGCGCCCGGAATCGCTCAACACCCGCCAGACCTCGCGCAGCATGGGGCGCAGCTGCTCGGAACTCTCGACGCCGTGAACCAAAAGGATCCGGTCCACGGAATTATCGGCAAAGGGCAGTTCCGCCTCGTCCACCAGCACGGTCCTGTTGGGCCCGCCCCGGGGCCAGTGGATGACGCCCTGGCCCGCCGGCATGGCGGCGATCACCCGCTCGGAATCGTCGAGTAACGGCCGCAGATAGGGCGGCCCATAGCCCAGCCCCAGCACCCGGCGGCGGGCCAGATCGGGCCAGATCTCGCGAATCCGGCGGCGCACCACGCGGCCCGCCACCTGGCCCAGGCTGGTGGCGTAGAAATCCCTGAGATCGACCACGTCCATCCACATGGCGCGAAGCCTAACATACTAGAGCATTTTCCGGCCAAATTGACCCATTTGACCGGGATGATTTTACCCCAAGGCTAGGCGCGCATCGCATGGCGATGCGGGGCATCGGCGAAGATGTGCAACAATGCCTTGGGGTAAAAGCACCCGGCCTACGGTGGGGCTCATCGGCCCCCAGGGTGCGTTGCGGCCCTCGCCCGATACACCGCATCGCGCTTCAGCCCGCGCCTGCCCTGGAAACCGATGAGCACCCATCAAATTGATTCAATCTGGCCGGAAAGTGCTCTAGGGACCCGGGCGGGGCCCGGGCGGTCCCATTGGCGGAAGCGGACCGGAAATGATACCCTCGGGGCACCCCGGCACAACCGATATTCTGGGTGCGCCGCGGCACGATCGATATTTTGGGTGCGCCCCGGCACAACCGATATTCTGGGGCGCCCAGGGAGAGCCGCCTATGAAACTCTACTATTCGCCGACCTCGCCCTATGTCCGAATGGTGCGCGTCGCCGCCCTGGAAAAGGGGGTGGACGGCCGCATGGAGCTGATCGACGCCCGGGGCGAGGGCAACGACACCGAGGACAAGAACCCGCTCAACAAGGTGCCCACCATGATCACCGACGACGGCGAGACCTTGATCGAATCGAGGCTGATCTGCCGCTACCTCGATACCCTTGGCGCGGGGCCGGAACTCTACCCCCGGGACCCCGACGCCAGGCGCCGCGTGGCGCAGTTTGAGGCCTTGATCCACGGCGTGATGGATGCCGCCGTACTCAGGCGCATGGAGACCCGGCGCGAAGAAGGTAAGCAATCGGAATGGTGGGACCAGCGCCAAAAGCGCAAGATCGCCCTCGGCCTCGACCGGCTCGAGGACGATGTCGAAGCCATCACCGGGACACCGACCATCGCCCCCATCACCCTCGGCTGCGCGCTTTCCTTCCTCGACCGCATCCTGCCCGATACCGATTGGCGCGCCGATCACCCCCGGCTCGCCGCCTGGTACCAATCGTTCAAGGACACGCCCAACATGGCCGCCACCGCGCCCGGCGACTGAGGGCGGCCGAGCGCGGCCCGGCGATGAGGCCGCGCCCCGCCCCTTGCCGCGCCGTGACAAGGGGCTTGCGCGTACGCGCCAAATCCGCTGCAATGGCGGCACTTGGGCGGCATCGGGAGAAGCGCCGCCGGCAGAGAGCACAAGGCAAGCACATGACCGAATTTGGGGAGGTCGGGAGGCCTTCGGTCATCATTCACCAATATGCCAACCGGCGTCTTTATGACGCCAGCGGATCGCGCTACGTAACGTTGGACGATGTCGCGCGCATGGTGGGCGAGGGCGCGCGCGTCCGCGTGCTTGCCGCGGGCTCGGGGGCCGATGTCACCCGCCGGGTGCTGGCCAAGATCTTCTTCCAAGGTGAAGGCGGCGACGGACTTCTCGACGAGGTCGTTCTCACCCGCCTGATCCGACTCCGCAATCATCCCCAACGGGGCGTCTTGTCCCGGCATATCACCCAAGCGCTCGAATCATTCCCGCGGCCGAAGACCACCGGCGGCGAGGTGCTGCCGTTCGCGGGCGGTTCCGGCCCGGACCCGGCCCACACCCGGATCGACGCGCTTCAGGCGCGGCTCAAACGGCTGATCGGGGAGGCCGACCGCACCCGCAAATAGGGTGGTCACGGGGTCGCGGCGATCGCTTCCCCGACCATGGCGACCAGGCGGTCGATTTCGTCTTCGGAGATGATCAAGGGCGGCGAAAGGGCGATGATCTCGCCCGCCTGGCGCGTCAGCGCCCCGATCTCCAGGCATTTGGTGAAGACATCGTAGGCCCTGGCGCCCGGCTTGCCGTCGCGGCTGGTGAACTCGATCCCGGCGACGATGCCGATATTGCGCACGTCGATGACGTTGGCCGCCCCGTCCAGGCGGTGGACGGCATCCTCCCAATAGGCCTCGAGGCTTGCCGCGCGGGCGAAGAGGCCGTCGTTGTCATAAATGTCGAGGGTCGCCAGCGCCGCCGCGCAGGCCATGGGATGCCCGGAATAGGTATAGCCGTGGAACAACTCGACCGTTGCCTCGGGCGCCTTCATGAAGGCGTCGTGCACGCCCTCGCGGACCAATACCGCGCCCATGGGAATGACGGCATTGGTCAGTCCCTTGGCGATGGTCATGAGGTCGGGAAGGACGCCGAACCGCTCTGCGGCGAAGGCGGCACCGAGCCGGCCGAAGCCGGTGATGACCTCGTCGAAGATTAAAAGGATGCCATGGGCATGGCAGATCTCGGCCAAGCGTTCGAGATAGCCCTTGGGTGGCACCAGGACGCCGGTGGACCCGGCCATGGGCTCGACGATCACGGCGGCGATGGTGGACGCGTCGTGGAGCGCGATCAGGCGGACTAGATCATCGGCGAGATGGGCGCCCCACTGGGGCTGGCCGCGGGAAAAGGCGTTGTGTTCGAGGTCGTGGGTATGAGGCAGGTGATCGACACCGGCTAAGCCCGCGCCGAACTGCCTGCGGTTGTTGCCGATGCCGCCCACCGACATGCCGCCGAAATTGACACCGTGATAACCGCGTTCCCGGCCGATCAGCCGGGTCCGGCCGGGCTCGCCACGGACATGGTGGTAGGCGATGGCGATCTTGAGCGCCGTTTCCACCGCCTCGGACCCGGAATTCACGTAGAAAACATGGTCGAGATCGCCCGGCGCCAGTGCGGCGAGACGGCGGGCCAGTTCGAACGCCTTGGGGTGCCCTATCTGGAAGGCGGTGGCGTAGTCCAGCTCGGCCGCCTGGGCGGCGACGGCGGCGGTGATTTCATCGCGGCAATGGCCGGCATTGACGCACCACAGGCCGGCGGTACCGTCGAGAATCTCGCGCCCGTCGGCCATGAAATAATGCATTCCCTTGGCCTTGACGAACAGCCGCGGCGCGTTCTTGAACTGGCGGTTGGCGGTAAACGGCATCCAATAGGCATCAAGGTCGTTGGCAATCTGGATCGCGGGATCGCGGCTCAAATTTTCATCCTCTCCTGGCGCCGTTTCACGGTGGATGCGGTGCATCCGGATGGCGAGCTTAGAGCACTCCACCCCGCACTCCCAGCGGCAATGCCCCAAAGAATATAAAGTTAATATTTATGGTTAATTCTTTACTTCCACCAAAGGTATATGAAAAATATGCGGTTTCATTAATTTATTAGTTAAAATTTTATTAAAAATTCTTTTTCTTCTACTTGACATCCCTATAAGTAAAATTTTAAATAAATTCGGTATAACATGACCAAACTTCGGGCAGGGATGCGCGCGTGAATTATCTAGGAATTGTTTCCTACTCCGGCATGGCCGTCGGGCGCGGCGGTGGCGTCGATGGCACCACCATGGCGCTGGCGCCGGCCGGCAAAGCGGCGCGCGTCGGTGAAGTGCAGGCCGAGCACCGGCGCCACCTCTTAAACGTCCCCCTGCGGGACGGGCGCCCCACCGGCGGCGTGGACACCCGTCTCCCGGTCCTCATCGATATTCCGGCGCGGCGGACCCGCGCCGAGCCCCATCAGGGGACGGTCCTCGCCTTTCTCGCCCAGCATATCGCCCAGGAAGTCGCGCCCGAGGTGGCGGGGCTCGACCGCCATGCCTCCGCCGCCCGGGCCTATATGGGCGCCCGCGACTTCAACGCCGAGATGCTGCCCCAGGGCGCCGGGCTCGATATCAGGATCTGACCCCGGACCGGTCAAACGGTTCAATTTGACCCCATAATGCTCTAGGATTATTGCCCCTGACGGGGCCGGCCGGCGCACCGTCTCAACCATATGGGCCGATGTCCGGATCGAAACCGCGGGTTCTTTTTCTGGTCACCGAGGACTGGTATTTCTGCTCCCACAGGCTGGGGCTCGCGCGCGCGCTGGCGGCGGCGGGGTGCGAGGTGGGCGTCGCCTGCCGCGTCACCGGCCATGGCGCGGCCATCGGCCGCGAGGGGTTTCGTCTGTTCCCCATCAAGATGTCGCGCAGTTCCATCAATCCCTTTCATCTTACCGCAAGCGTTGCCCGGATCGCCCGCGTCTATGGCGCCTTTCGCCCCGACATCGTCCACCATGTCGCCCTCAAGCCGGCGCTGCTCGGCGGCCTCGCCGCGCGCATCGCCGGAATCGGCAAAATCATCAACGCCGTCGCCGGGCTGGGATATGTTTTCTCCTCGTCGTCGCTGCGCGCGCGCCTGCTGCGGCCCGCCATGCGCGGCTGTTTACGGCTTCTGCTCGATGGCGCGGAGGTGCGCGTCATCGTGCAAAATCCGGAAGACGGTGCCGCGCTCTCAGGCCCGGGCATGGTCGCCGCCTCTCGCCTGCGGCTGATCCCGGGCGCCGGCGTCGACCTCACCCGGTTCCGGCCCGCCCCGGAACCGCTCGGTCCGCCGCGGGCGACCCTGGTGGCGCGGATGATCGTCGAAAAGGGCATCCATGAATTGGTCGAGGCGGCGCGCGGGCTGGCCGCACGGGGCATCGATATGCGCATCACCCTGGCCGGCGAGAGCGACGCGGAAAACCCCTCCGCCATCCCCCAGCGCACCCTCCGACAATGGTCCGAGGCGGGCATTGTCGAGGTTCTCGGCCACGTCGAAGACATCCCCGCCCTATGGGCGCAAAG
>Ga0209980_10000915_pt1 | contig 16151 bp, 16 predicted proteins | sample CR02metaG_FD_183611 | JGI IMG/M metagenome (GOLD analysis project Ga0209980, IMG submission 183611) | Deep subsurface microbial communities from Mariana Trench to uncover new lineages of life (NeLLi) - CR02 metaG (SPAdes) (version 2) | ecosystem: Environmental > Aquatic > Marine > Ocean trench...
ACCACGCTGGCCATGGAAACGACATTGGCAATATCCAGGCCAGCCGCCTGCGCCGCCTGGCTGTAGTTTCGCGGCAACGGCCCGGTGCTCTGCAGGCTCAGATCCGCTGCCAGCGCCTCGCTGGCTTGCAGTTTGACCGCCTGGGAAATTCTGTCGGTAAAAAACGAAACCGCGGACAGCGCGGCGACCGCGACCATGATCGCGAGCGACAAAACCATTAGCTCACCCGACTTCCAGTCGCGCGCCAGGGTCTTCAGTGCCAGTCGCAGACTGAGCATATCAGGCGGCAGCCGGATCGAAGATGCGGCCGGATTCGATATGAATGGTGCGGTCGCAACGCTCGGCCAGGGAAATATCGTGGGTGACCAGGACCAGCGTGGTACCGGATTCCTTGTTCAGGTCGAACAGCAGATCGATAATCAGTCCGCCAGTCTTGCTGTCCAGGTTGCCGGTCGGTTCATCGGCGAACAGGACCGCCGGCCGGGTAACGAAAGCCCTGGCAATGGCGACCCGTTGCTTTTCCCCGGCCGATAACTGCCGCGGGTAATGACCTTTGCGTTGCGACAAACCTACCTTGCCCAGCACGGACAGCGCCTCGCCTCCCGCATTTTCCCTGCCCACCAGTTCCAACGGCAACATCACGTTTTCCAACGCGGTCAGCGAGGGAATCAGGTGAAAGGACTGGAAAACGAAGCCTACGTGCTCGGCGCGGGCAAGCGCACGGCCATCCTCATCCAGCGCCGTAATTTCGGTATCATTGAGCCAGACCTGACCAGTGCTGGGTTCGTCCAGGCCGGCAAGCATGGCCAGCAACGTCGATTTGCCCGCGCCGGAAACACCGACCACGGCTACCGACTCGCCGGAATAAACCTCCAGGTTGACATTGTCCAGTATGGTCAAGCTGCCCTCGGGGCTGCTGACCTTTTTGGTCAACGCACAGGATTTCAGAACGGGTACCGCGGAAATATTTGGCGACATGATCAGATTATTGACACTGCTTTGGCTCACGGCGTTGCCGATTGACGTTGTCCATGCGGAAAACTCCACTATCCTGGTCGTTGGCGACAGCCTGAGCGCCGCGTATGGCATGGCGCCGGAACAATCGTGGGTGTCGTTGCTGCAAAACAGACTGCGCATTCAAGGTTACGATTATCATGTTGTCAATGCCAGCATCACCGGCGATACGACACAAGGTGGCCGTTACCGGCTGAAGCGATCGCTGGAGCGCTTTCGGCCGGCCATCGTGATCATCGAGCTCGGTGGGAATGACGGTCTGCGCGGGCTGCCGCTGGAAATAACCCGGGGCAATCTCGCGAACATGGTCGAGGCCTGCCAGAAAGCCGGTGCGATCGTCGTGCTCGCCGGGATCCGGATTCCGCCCAATTACGGTCAGACCTATAGCCGGGGTTTTCATGCGATCTACCGGGAACTGGCGGAGCAATACGGGCTATTGCTGATTCCGTTTATCCTGGAGAACATAGCGCTCGATCCGGAGTTGATGTTGGCGGATGGCATCCACCCTAATGCGGCGGGACAGGAAACGTTGCTTGACAATGTCTGGCCGATCCTGTTGCCGGCGCTGGGAGCGGTTCCTTGAAAAAATCGCGCGTCAGAAAAACCGTTGTCCCTGCCTTCTGCTTCTGCCTGCTGACGGCGGTGGCGGCGGACGAAACAGGCGAAGCGCTGTTCATCGAAGCCGGTGAGACCAGCGGCCTGGACTTCGTCCATTTTAACGGGATGTCCGGCGAACTCTATTTGCCGGAAATCATGGGCGCCGGCGTGGCTGTTTTCGATTTCGATCGCGATGGCGACCTGGATATTTATTTGTTGCAGGGGCACATGATCGGCCCGGGCAAGGTACTGAGCGAGGCGATCCTGCCACCGGAAAAGGGCGCTGTTCTGACAGACCGCCTGTACAGGAACGATACCGTCCCGGGTAAATCCAGATTGCGGTTTACCGATGTCACCAAAAAAAGCGGCATCACGGCTGGCGGTTATGGCATGGGCGTCACCACGGGCGATATCAATAACGATGGCTGGATCGATTTGTATATCAGCAACTTCGGTCACAACCAGTTATGGCTGAATAACGGCGACGGCACCTTCAAAGACATCACCGATAAGGCGGGCGTGGACGATCCGCGTTGGAGCGTCAGCGCCGCCTTTATCGATATCAATCTCGATGGCTGGCTCGATCTGTACGTCGGCAATTATGTAGCCTACGACATGGAAAATCCGAAGCCATGCCGTTCCGCGACGACCGCCCGCGATTATTGCGGCCCACAGGCGTTTGCGCCGCTCACCGATCGTCTGTTTCTCAACCGTGGCGACGGCAGCTTCGAAGATATCAGCGAAAAATCAGGCATCACCGGCGTTTTCGGTGGCGCGCTGGGCGTCGTCGCAGCCGATTTCGATGGCGACCACTGGCCGGATATCTATGTCGCCAACGACGGCATGGCCAACCAGTTGTGGATCAACCAGAAAGACGGGACCTTCGAAGATACCGCGCCGCTGGCCGGTGTCTCGGTCAATCGCTATGGCATGCCCGAGGCAAGCATGGGCGTGGCTGCCGCCGACTTCGACGGCGACGGCGATGAAGACCTGTTCATGACCCACCTGGTTCGCGAAACCAACACCCTGTATGTCAACGACGGTACCGGCTGGTTCGACGACAAAACCGCAGAAACCGGTCTGGGCGTCGCGAGCCTGCCGTACTCGAGTTTTGGCACAGCCTGGCTGGACATCGACAACGATGGCTGGCTGGATCTGCTCAGCGTCAATGGCGCGGTTACCCTGTTCGAGTCACACGAACCCACCGACAGAGTATTCCCGCTGGACCGCCGCAACCAGCTGTTCGCAAACGATCATGGCAAGGCATTCATCGAAATCAGCGATCTGGCCGGCGACGCGTTCAAACTGTCGGCGGTCAGCCGCGGCGCGGCGATCGGCGATATCGACAACGATGGCGATATCGATATTCTCATCAGCAACAACAGCGGTCCTGCGCGCCTGCTGGTGAACCAGGTCGGCACCAGGAACGCCTGGCTCGGCATCAGCATACTCGACGCCGCCGGAAAATCCCATATCACCGGCAGCAAGGTCGCGCTGATTCGTGAAACAGGGCAACCGCTGTGGCGTCGCGTACATACCGATGGCAGTTACGGCTCGGCAAGCGATCCAAGGATTCTTTTTGGCCTCGGCGGTAATCGGGGGCCGCAAACCGTGGAGGTTAGCTGGCCCGGCGGCGAGCGTGAGCGATGGAACGGGTTGGCGACCAACCGATATCACGAATTGCGGCGCGGCAGCGGAATACGAGTCGGCGAATGAACGGACCGATACAGTCTCGCGGCCTGCTGTTGACCCGCATCGCGGCGATGATGCTGCTCGCCTGCTGGCCGGTTTTTTCACCGGCACAAACTGAAACAACTTTGCAATTACTGCCGGTACCGGAACCGGATCTGGAGCGATTGCAGCCCGCAACACAGGCCAAGCTTCGCCGCGCCCAGGACTATTTCCACAACCAGGAGTCCTCGCTGGATGGCATATCGCTGGGTCGGGCATACGGAAACCTGGGCATGGTCTACCAGGCGCTGCAATTACAGGCCGCGGCAAAAGCCGCTTATGGCAACGCCGTCATGCTCGAGCCGGACGCCGCCCAATGGCCTTTTTATCTCGCCATTTACCACGAGGAAGTCGGTGAGTTGGCGGAATCCGCCAGGCTGTACTCGGATAGTCTGAAAATAGCGCCGCAAATGGCCGGCACGTCGCTGCGCCTCGCCGAAGTGCTGCTGGAAGCCGGCGACTTGCCCGGTTCGGAAAAAGCGTTTCGCCGCGCGCTTTCCCTGGAACGCGGCCAGGCCGCGGCTATCGCGGGCCTCGGCACGATCGCGTTGCGCAGGGATCAATACCGCGATGCGATAAACGCTTTCCAGGCCGCCTTGCGCATTCAACCCGAAGCCACGCAGCTACACTACCGGCTGGCAATGGCTTACCGCAACCTGGGCGACCGCGGCAAAGCCACGGCGCATCTGGGAAAAAGCGGCAACCGGATTCCATCCAGTTTCCATCCCTGGATCGAGCTGATGAAGGCGCGCGAGAAGGGAGCCGGTTTTTATATTCGCATCGGCAGAAACGCGGCCGCCGGCGGCGACCATCGAAGGGCGATGGCGGTCTATGGCCTGGCCCTGGACATCGACCCGGAAAACCTCGCGGCATTGTATAATCTTGCGGCAACCTCGCTGGTCATAGGTAACTCAGAACGCGCCAATGGCTATCTGGAACAGGCGCTCACGCTTGCACCGAACGACCAGCGCTTGCATGATTTGCGAGAACGGATTTTGCAGACAACGGATAGCGAGGAAGACCCCGCCCCCTGGTGAAATATGCAAAGCAAATCAGCTGTCAAAAACTTTTACCTGGCCTTGATAATAGCGTTGATTCCGATGGTCGCCATCGCGAATTATCCGGTGACAGTCACCAGTTGCCTGGACAACATGTCGGTTGTGTTCGACTTTGGCGTGATGAACAACCAGGCTTTCGTGCGCGTGGAAAACTACGAGGGCCGGAAAATTTTCTGCGAAACGCAGTTCAAGGCAAGCTCCGACCGGCGGACCCGCAAGACCACGATTCAACCGGGGAAATCTGGCGTAATGATCTATGCGCCGCGCCGGACGGTCACCCGGATGTACATTACGGTCTATTGCAGCGATGAAAAAGAAAGCATGACGGACAAGACGCTGCTCGATTATTCCTGCGAGAAAAGCGTCAAGGATTGAGCGGGGTCAAACGCCTGTAGGACCCAGCCATTTTTCCAGCACCGGCCGCTCCCAGTCGCTGATCGCGTTGCACAGCAACGTCAATGCGGTCTTCTCGGTATCGCTCAGGTACGGATTCCACGCTTCGAGGATCAACACGGCGCGCAAACTGTCGCCGTGGTTCCATGCTTCGTGCTCGAAGCTGTCGTCAAAAATAATACACTGCCCTTCGTTCCATCCACGGGTTTCCGGACCGCAACGCAAAGCACAATCGTCGGGCACTATCAACGCCAGGTGAATCGCAAGCTTGGTATTTGCGACGCCATAATGAGGCCTTATGTGTACCCCGGGTTTCAAGACCGAGAAAAATACTTCGGGCGCGTTCCCCTTGCAGGTCGGCATCGGCATGCGGTCCACGGCCGCAATCGTTTCCGGGCAGCGCCGGCAATGCTCCTCCTGCCGTTCGCCTTCCTTATATAAGTGATATGAACTCCAGTCTGATTTCCCGGCCAGATTCTCCATCGCCGCTGGAATGCCAGGACCCTGGTGCACATAAGGTGAAAAATCCACCGTATCGTCATTCAGCAGGGCCAACAGTTCTTCACGAATCAGATCCGCAGATTTTTCCAGCTCGCCGATACCGTCGATTTCCTCACGCTCGAACCAGGGCTGAGGGGGAACGCCCGGAACGTAGACAGCACCGGGTCTTTGCATTTCATCGGCGAATACCGGTTTTTTCCGGCCGTGTTGGATATCGATGCAGTCGCGTATTCTTTGCAGCGCCTCCTTGCCGGATTCTGCTTCCTGGGCGGAAAGAATCTGCAAGTGCAGGCGGACAAAATGCTGCCGAAGAAGCCTCAGTGCCTGGCGTACCGATTCAACCATCTGCGCTGGTGCATTCGGTGTGGATGGGAGTTTCTCGAGCTCGGGCCTAAGCGTAAAACAAAGGTGAAAATGCTCGGCTGCCATCAACGCCCGACGTTGCTGCGAAAACAACGCACCGAGCCACAGGTGAGCGATCGCCTGCCGTGGATCGTCCGCCAGCGCCGCCTGCAAACGCTCGATCGCGGCATCCTGGCGGCCGGCGGCCAGCAGCTTTTGCACTTCAAGCAGGGCGTTGCTTTGACTGTCTTCTGGTGTCGCTGCCGTCATGGTGCCTGCCGTTCCCGGGATGGCTCATTGTACACGGCCGCAACATCATCATTGCAGGGAATAGATCAGCTCTATTTTCTTTTGCTGCCGTTGCAGGCTCAGATTGATCAGGCCCTGTTCAGGCATCGAGCGCAGCGCATCCATGAAAATACTATCTGCGACGGCCACATGGTTGACCGCGGTAATCAGGTCACCGGCCCGCAAGCCCAGGGATTCAACCTCGCTGCCCGCGCGAACCGACACGACCCGCCACCCGCTAATCACGCCCGTCTCATCGACCTCGGGTGCAAGATCGAGCTGATTGACCAAATCCTGCCGGTCGGCGATCAGGTCGTGAAGAATATCCTTTTGAATGGAAAGGAAGGTGGCTTCAATTGACGGGTTGTCTGCCGTGCCATGTTCCGGCGACGAGCGGATGTGCAGTTCGCGAACGCCGGCCGGGCAATTCAGCCGCACCAGGGCCGCGCTGACTTCGCCGACCCGGCATTCCCCCAGCCTGTCGCCGGTAATGAGCAGCCATTGTCTGCCGCCATCTTCGACGATGGCAAGAAAGGTTCCGTCGTTTTCCAGCGTGCCGGCAAGTCTTTGCCCCTCTGCGGCGCCGGTCGATGGAAGCGTACCCAGGCCGACGATAGCAAGCATCGTCAGCAGGGAACAGATTTTTTCGAATGTTACAGGCATGCCTATCCTACGCCGGGAAGAAATCGATGGGTTTGGTCGCGGTAAACGCCGGGACGTCTTTCGCGTCGAAACGGAACATCTTCACCCGCAAGACCAGCTTGCGTTCAAGTTCGGCATCACCCAGCTCGCTGGAAATTATTTCGCAGAACGTCACCTGTCCGTCCGGGCTGATGGTCAGTCGAAGTACAAGTTTGCCCTCCAAAGAGGGGTTCTTGCGTAACGCCCGGTTATAGAGTGCGAAAATCGCTCCCTTGTTGCGGTCAAACACCATTTCAATTTCTTCCAGGCTGCGGCCAGCCGAACCGCTGCGGCCGGACCCGCCTCCGCCTCTGCCGCTACCCGCACTAATCGTGGATACGACGGTGGTCGTATCCCGGCCGCTCAGGCCACCGCCACCGGTATCGCGGGACAACCCGGAGGTGCGAATACCGTCACTGCCACCGGCTACTTTGGAGGTAATCACGGCGCGCTCGGTACGTTTGGCGATACCGCTGCCCTGGCTGAGCTGACCGTTGCTGACCACGCTGGCAACAGCGTCGTTGCTGCGCAGGTCGGCCAATGCCTCGGCAAATGGCAGCAATCCCGCCCTACTGGCCCGCTCGCGAACTTTCTCGATCCGGTCCGCAACCACCTGCGGTGGAACCTCAACTGGCTTTGGTTGTTCCCTGGCCACCTGCTCGGTAACCGGTTCCGGTTCCTTTCTTACGACCACAGGCGGTGGCGGCGGCGGCAGCGCTTTCCTTTCCAGCACCAACTTGACAAAGCGTTGCGGAATCTCCGGGATATCATCCGGGTTTCTCTCCGGCAACGGCAGCCACGGCATGATCAGGGAGAGCAGAAGTATGATCGCCAGCGTGTTTCGCAATGTACGACGGAATCGGGCTTCCTGCCTTGCATCCGGCGTCCACTGCAAATCGTAGATTCTGTAATAAGCATCCAAAATCCTTCTCCTAACTCGCCGCGGGGTCGGCTGCCGGCGTTACCGGCGACCGTTGCAAGACCGCCAGCGAAATCCGCCCATAGTCTGACTGGGTGCAGGTCGCCATCACTTTCTTGAGCAGACTGTAGGGAATTTCCTTGTCGCCCATGATCGTGACTTCCCGTTTTGCGATATCCGCGGCCAGGTCCTGGCTGAGGAGTCGTGCGTTCTGATTCATCAGGGCGGCCTGTAGCGCCGGGATCAATAGTCCAGCCGTGTTCATGGCCTCATCGATCGTTGCCACGGGCCGGCCCTGGACCAGGATGGCGTGCTCGGTGACCATCACGACCACTGTCTCGCGGGGTTTCTGCTCGGCGATGGATTCGGGCATCTGGATGTCTTTCGCATTGGGCAATACCTGGACGTCTGAGGAATTGACCAGCAGGAAAAACACCAAAATCGTGAAAATATCCATCAATGACACCAGCTGCAACGCAACGGTGCGGTTGCGCCCGTGGTGTCTGCGCATACGCTTGGCTCTGTTCGACTGTTCCATGTCGGACTCCCTTATCTTGTTCCCGGTGGTGCGTCGCCGATGGAAATATCCGGGAATAGTTCGGCCATAACGAACCTTTCGTTCTGCACCTGTTGTACAACCCGAACCGTGTCCATCACCTGGATTAGTGAATCGTAAGAAACGTCGGGTTCGAGCAACAAGGTCGCATCCAGCTTGTCCGGATATCGCGCCTTGACCTGCTGCAAATAGTCGCCCAATGCCTCCAGGTCATACTCACCGTCTTTGCTCGCAAAAACGGCAGCGCGTCCACTGTCGCGATCACCAACCTCGATCCGGCCATCGCGAACGATAATCTCCAGTTGCAGCGATACCTCTGCTTGCGGAGGCTCACTGTTTTCACCGGGCAGGTTGAGTTCCAGCACGGCCATCCGGGAGAACACAGCGGTAATCAGCAGGAACGGAACCAACACCACCATCAGATTCATGAAGGCGGTAATGTCGAGTTCGGCAGCTTCCCGCTGACGTTTCTTGTGCCGGCGACGATTCATGACGCGGACTCTGCGGCCGGCCTCTCAGATACCGTGTTGAGAAACTTGACCGTCGCCATTTCCAGGCTATCGACCAGCTCGGTAGTCTTGGTCTGCAAAACGGCGTGAATAAACAACAGCGGTATCGCGACCATCAGGCCAAGCGCGGTCGTATTCATCGCGACCGAAATACTGGCCGACAACATGTCTGCTTTTTCAGCCGGATTGGCGGCCGCCACGGCGGTGAATGCTTTGATCAGACCGATGATGGTGCCAAGCAGCCCGAGCAACGTCGCCAGGTTGGCGAAGGTCGCGAGGTAATGCGTGCGTTTTTCCAGCCTGGGCATTTCTTCCATCAGGCTTTCTTCCATCGCTTTTTCGATATCATCCCGCCGACGGGCGTTCTTTATCCGCCCCAGCCCGTAACTCAGGATGTTGCTGACTGCCGCCTTGGATTTGCTGCAGATCGCGTAGGCCTGCTGATACTTGCCCTTGCTAAGCAATGGTTGCAACTGGTTCCAGACCCGGCGATTTACCATTCGCGAACGGGTCAGATAAACCCAGCGCTCGATGGCAATTGCCGCACCCAGGGCCATTACCAGGACGATCGGGTACATGAAAAACCCGCCCTCCTGGAAGAACCCGACTATAGTTCTGTAAACGTCCATTTTCCTATCTCCTCTTTGTGGTCACCACGGAAGCAGCGAAATAAATCTATTCATCGCTTGCCTCACTTTGATTCAATGCATCGAAATAACGAAGCTGCCGCCGGAATTCCCCACGGTCGATCGGCTGCAGGACATCGTCGAGCAGACTGTTCACCGGTTGACCCATCAGGTCGCCGGGATTGGCTTTTTTCCACGGCACGATATACAGCACGCGCGGTAACTCCGCGTTACCCGTGACTATGGTCGTCGTCAAGGTACCGCTTTCAGCGTCATATACACGGGCGCTGGTATCGACCGCCGGGTCGATGTCGTCCACATCATCCTCGGCACGTTTCCCATCGGCCCCCTCTTCGTCGATGACCGGGCCTTCGTAGGCCGGCAGTTCTTCCGCCACGGGCAATTCCTGCGGCCAGGCCAGCCCCATCGGCCAACCGGTAAGCAAGACCAGGCCAATTGTGATTCGCAAGCCGGTCATGGCGACACCTGCGCGGTTTTCCGGGCGACCCGGCGTTCCAGTTCGATAATCCAGCGGCGCACGCGCTGGTCTTCTTCGCCTTGCAGTTCCTGGTAGCGCTGGAAGTACACGAGGGCGCGTTCGGGCTGCTGCAGGTACAGATCGGCAAGCACCCCGTAGTTCAGATAGGCCAGGCTGTATTCGGGGTCGAACCTGATGGCCTTTGCGTAGGCCTGGTCTGCCTTCTCGAAGCGGCCATCCCTGCGCAAAAGAATGCCGAGGTGGTTGTAGGCGACTGCGCTGCGCGGGTCCAGCTCCAGGGCGCGGTTCAACGCTTCCTCCGCCTGGTCGTTACGCTCGGTTTGCGAGTAAATGATCGACAGATTGATCCACGGCCCGGCAGACCGGCGGTAACGTTTTGTCAGGCGCAACAGGATGGTTTCGGCGGCCTCGAGGTGCCCGCTATCCATCAAGGCCAGCGCTTCTTCGTATGCCGCGGGGTTATCGCTCCTGGTCGCACTCGAAGACCAGCCAAGCGGCAGCGTCGAGCAAGCGGTGAGCATGATCGACACCAGCAGACCGAGCAGCAAGCCCCTACATTGTGTTGATATAGTCTTCACTGATTTCCGCCTTCGCGTATCGTGCCGGCGAGAGTTTCGCCAGTTCCTCGAAACTGGCCCGTACCCATTCGTTGTAAAATCCGCTGGCTGCCCTCTCCGTATTCGCCTGGTGAATTTCTATTGCCTGCTCTTCAAACGGGAATGCCTGCTCCTCGAGCAGGATGTCGTATTGCTCGATCTCCTCCGCGCTCAGCTCTTTCGGCCTTTCCGAATCCATCAAATCCCGGCTTAGCTGGTGATAAATTTCTGCAATTTGAAATGTCGCCTCCGTGGTCACATCGGCGATCCCGTAGTCAGCGGCTGCCGCATACGCCGCCAATGCCCGCTCCATGGACTTCTTTTTCATCGCCAGGCTGTTCTTCAACGGAATTTTCAGCTTGATGCCGACGAACGATCTCAGTTTCGGCTGCGCCAGGTTGAGCGAGGCCTTCGCGGCGACGGTTCGGCTGTAGTCACTGCGCGATTCTCCCGCCGCGGCATCGGCTGCAACGATTGCCTGCAGCCACGCGACCCGTTCTTTGTCGTCACCTCGACCGGCGTGATAGGAAACCAGTTTTTCCCGCAGTTGCATCGAATCGTCGATCGGGGACGGGTGGCGTTTGATAAACTCCTGCCAGGCTTCGGCCGCATCATCGACAGCCGCGTGACTTTCCAACAACTCGGCGGTATGCCACAGCGCCTCGCGCCTGACATCGGCGGGTTCTGTTTCGTCGTCCGCAATACGCCGGTACTCGGTCGCGGCCGCCAGTCCCTGCCCGGATTTTTCGTAGCTTCGCGCCAGGCTGCGCCCGATGTCGGTGATCGACTCGTGGTCGGGATATTTGCGGCGAAAGTCTTCCAGCGCGGGTGCGGCCCGATGCCAGTCTTCCATCGCCAGTAAAGCCGCGGCCGCATCGTAATCAGCGGTCACCACGATCTTCGATCCGGGCGCCATTTCGCCGACCCTGGCAAAGTGCATGACGGCCATTTCCATATCGCCGGCCGCGCGCTCGATTTCACCCTGCTTGTAAACGGAAGAGGCAATCCGCTCTTCGAGATCAGGCAGGCCAGGATGATCGGCTGGCGTCAGATCGCGTACTTTGACGTAGGCGACTTCCGCCGCCAGATAATTGTTCAGGTCGAAATTGCTGTGGCCGTCCACGGTCCAGGCGACGCGCTTCAGTTCATCGGGCGCGTCCGGATCGCCCAGCACCGGCTGTGCGGCTGCCAGGGCACCTTGTAATTCGCCGAGTTCGTACAAGGCTTCGGCTGCCTGTGTCTGCACGGGCAGACTTTCCGGGTGTCCCGGGAAACGCCCGGCAAAGCGCAATGCGGAATCGATCCCCATCAAATGCCAATCGGCACGAGCCTGACCTTCCAAAGAGGGCTCATGGGCCTGGTATGCCAGGACCGCGGCGTATGCGGCTTCCGCCGCATGCGGTGACATCGGATAGAAATACGCGGCGCGTTCGTACTCGATCGCCGAATCTGCGTACTCACCGGATTCGAACAGTACCTCGGCCAGCAGGAAGTTGGCTTCTGCAGCGGCGGGATCATCCGGGAAAGCCCGGATCAGGCGACGATAATAATCCGCGGCCAGAGTGTAGGGTTCCGGTTCTTCAGAATCCTGTGAAACTGCGTGGTAATGGGTTGCGAGATCGTCGAGATGCTCCTGCAACAGACCGGTCACTTCGATTCGGGATTGCCACTCGTACCGGGTCCAGTACGCGCTGTCCACGTCATATTCGTCTACGAATTCCTGCTTGGCCAGCAAGACCAGGGATGGGAAATCGCCCGCTTTGTAGGTTTCGATCACCCGCGACCGCATCGATGGCGCCAATTCGTGCATTGGCCGGTTTGCCGCAAAGGAACGATAGCTTTCGGCCGCGTCCTGGTAGCGTTCCTTTTCCAGGTACAAATTGCCTAGACCCTGGTAAAGCCGGTAGGCATAAACCGGCGGCGTATCGCCCGCCATCCTGCGATCCAGTGTCGCGGGCCCTTCGAGATAGGAAATACTGATGCTGCTGACGCGGAAGGTGTCGTCTATCAGTTCACGCTCCGGGCGGGTCATGAAATCGGTCGATATCAGCTCGCCGTTTCGATCGACCAGGCGACGATCGAGCAACTCGAAAAACGCATCCAGGCCCTCTTCGTACTCACCCTGCTTGAACATCGACCAGCCGAGCTTGTACAGGGACTGTTCGTAATAGCGAGACTCATCGTCACCGGCGACCACCCCGGCATAGGCTCGCTGTGCCGGGTAATACCGCTTGGCGACAAAAAGTATTTCGCCGCGGCGGAACTGCGCCTCGATCACCATCGGCGAATCGGGATACCGGTTGACCAGCTGATCAAGCGTGGTCAGCGCCTTCTCCGTCTGGTTGGTATTTTCGTATGCCCGAGCAAGCTGGTAGAGGATACGATCGTTACTCGGAGCCGTCGGGTTCTGTTTTAGCAGGGACTCGTATAGATGCACCGCATCGCGGTACTCGATGCCCTGCAACATCGCCAGGTCACCCTCGATCATCCGCTCCTCGCCGGCCTCGAGCTGCAGATCGGCCAGCCTGCGCATGGCTTCGGCACGTAACTCCGGAGCATCCGGATAAAGCCGCAGGAATTCGCGATAGTTCTGGATCGCGCTCTGCCCGCTCGCGTCGGGATTGTCTTTTTCAACCAGCACCGGCTTTTGCCGATCGAGGCTGTCGATGGTCTTGACATCCGCATCGTCGTTCTTGTCGCCAAACGGCCATAGCGACAAACCCGCGATCACTATCCAGGCAACGGCATTCATGGCGAAAGCCCCTGGGTGGTCGCACGATCATAAATGGTCGCCAGCGCAAATCGTGCCTGCACGCGATAGGTGTGCAGGCGTTCTTTCTGCGCTTCCAGCTCGGCGACCGCCAGCGACTGCAAAAACTCCTGCTGTTTTGCGGCAACCATTGCAGCCTGCTCGATCAACGCTCGCAGCCGCGGCCGCAAGTCCTTGATGGTTTGCCGATAGCGGATGAATTTGACGGGCATTTCAGTTCGCGCCCGGGAAACTTTCGCGCTGCGTTGTCTTGCTTCCAGCATGGCAACATCGAGATCGTTCAGGGTTTTCTTTTGACGCCACAACCGCTCTTTGAAGCCCGCTTCCAGCCGCCATCTCAATACCCCGGCCAACAGACGTTGTTTTTTCCTCAGATCGCTGGTTTCTGCACCGAACGGCAGACGGTCGAGTTTCTTTTCGACCAATCGCAATCGATGATGCTGACTTTGCTCGGCGGCGCTGGCCAGCGCCAGATAGTCGCTGTTTTCATCGATCCTGGAAATCCTGGCCGCAAATTTCAGCTGCCGCCTTGCCAGCGAATCGAGATCGACTTCATCGATCGCGCGGACCACCGCGGGTTCACGCTGTGCGTAAGCGAGTTCACGGGTGTCCAGCATGTCGTCAAACGCAGCCAGGCTCTGCAACCACTGCGCCAGGTTGTATTGCAGGAAACGCAAATCGCGAAAATTTCTCAGCCCCTCCTGGAAACGATGGCTGGCAACGAGCAGGTACAGGTAGCGACTTTCATCGGTGTCCGGAATAGTCTTCAGCCGCCAGCTCCAGCCCGGGTCGGTCAATGCATCGCCTTGCAGCAGTTGGTCGAGATACTCGCCCGATCGCATGCGCACGATTGCCTGGTCCAGTTGATCGGTCTCCCGGGCGTAGGCCTGGATTGCACTCAGATAGGCATCGGCCGCGTGCCGGTTCGCCTGCAATTTTCCCAGCGCATAAGGCACGGCCAGTAAGGATTCCAGCACCGCCGGGTCGAGCAGATGATGATCTTGCAACGCCCCCCAGGGAACCAGCGCCCGCTGGTAGTCCTCGGCCAGCGTGTCGGCCCAGCCCGCACCCAGTAACGCCTTGTTGGAAAACGGCCCGGACAGGCGGACCCTGCCGAGCGCTTTCCGCGCGGCCTGGCCTTGTTGGTCCTGGATCAGCGCGAAGCCCAGTGCGAGATTGGCGCGATCCCTCAGCGCCAGCATTTCCAGATCGTTGGTGCGGATGCGCCCGATCTTTTCAAGCTGGCGGGTGGCCTCGTTCAGCCTGCCCTGGCGTACCAGGGCCACACCCAGGTTGTAGCGGGCAAAGTTCGCCAGATCGCCATCGCTCCGCCAATCGTCCAGCAGGCGGGAGGCAGCATTGAAATCATCGCGCGCCATCATGACCTGAGCCCTGAGCATCATATGGCGCTCCTGCATGTACTCAGGCAGGGGTGCGCGTATGCGGGCCAGCGCCGTCTCCGCGCGCTCGTAGTAACCGCGCTGGAACCAGACCCGGGCAAGAAAATACCAGGCCCTGTCCTTCACGGACTGTGGCGCCTTGCGATCGAGCAGGCGTTTGAAAATCTCGCCGGCATCGCGATGCAGACCGTATGACAGCATCATGCCGCCACGCAACAACTCGGCGTCATCGTCATGCTCGTCCAACACGCCCCGATGCTGTGCCGCCATCAGCCGGGTCAGGGCCGGGAAATAATCATCCTGGTAGAAATAAAACAACACTTCACCAAACGGCAGATCCCGAATCTGGCCAATTGCCAGGGAATCCTCATCCGCATGCAACTGCGCCGCGCCGGCAAGGCACAACGTAAATGCGATCGAAAACAGGTGCAGGCGTCTCTTCATTTACTCCCATTCCTCGATCAGAAACTCCGGCTGCAGATTGCGTTGCCGGTCGCTGATTTTCAGTTCGACAAACTTCGCCCCCACGCCTTTTTCGAATTGCAAACTTGCCCCCCGGCGGTAATCCCGATCGTGCGTACCCTGACCGGTGAAAAAGGCGACCAGCTCATGATTGCCGGTGCGCAGATTGCCCAGGTAAATACGGTGAACGCCGCCGTTCAACAGCGCCTTTGATTCACGTTCGGTGTACAGGTAGTTGGAGACTTCCTTGTCGTCCAACTTGATCTGTACGGAGTCGAGGCTGAAAAAAGTACCGACATCCATGGATACGAATACCGCGACCTGGGTGTTCGCCGGAAAAAGCAGTTCCTCCTCGAGGATGAACAGATCGCGATTGAGCGCCAGCACCTCCTGCTTGAGATCCTGGATGTCCTCGTCGAGACTACGAAACTCTTCGCTGCCGCCGCCGTTGACCGTGGTCTGTTGTTCCTGCGCCGAGCTTGTGGCGGGCATACCAAGCATCAATACCAGGCTTAGCAAGAAAGGATTTACAGAATTTCTACTGTTCATAATCAATACCAGGCAGAAAAAAACAACTGGAAGACATTCGCGTTGAACTTATAGAGCTCGCCGCTGCGAATGTCGCTAAAATTGTCATAGTTAAAATGAATGCGGTCGAACATCAGCGTAATCTTGCCTTTTGCCAACCGTCCCTTGTCGCGGAACAACTCATAACTGACTCGCCCGCCAATCGAGGCGCTGGTGAAATCACTCAGTTCCTTATCGCGTGCCATATAACGAAATTCCTGAGCAAAGTTATCGCTGTAAAAATTGGCGGCGGTTTGAGTGTAAAAACGACCCCCCAACCCGATCTCGGTTTTTTCGCTGAGGCGGCGCGAAAATACGAGTTCGATGTTGTTCGCGGTGATACCCCAGGTGTCGTCATAAAAACGGTATTTCAATTGAGTGACAAAACTGCGCTCGCCCCAGTACTTGTTGGCCTGAATGCCAAGCGCGTTGCTGGTCCTGGTCCGTGGGTAGCGTTCCTGGACCGATGCTCCCAATACCCGCGCCGAGCGATAGGGATTATTCAGGAAACCTTCCTCTGAAATGCCTTCGTAGCTGAGCGCAGCAACCAGGGTAGGGGACAGAACCTGGGTCCAGCCCAGCCGGTACTGGAAACGGTCGACGGTGTCTTCGAACGAGGTGTCGACACGCATGACCGTATCG
>Ga0209980_10000918_pt1 | contig 16129 bp, 18 predicted proteins | sample CR02metaG_FD_183611 | JGI IMG/M metagenome (GOLD analysis project Ga0209980, IMG submission 183611) | Deep subsurface microbial communities from Mariana Trench to uncover new lineages of life (NeLLi) - CR02 metaG (SPAdes) (version 2) | ecosystem: Environmental > Aquatic > Marine > Ocean trench...
GGACCATCCATCCGCAGCCACGACGTGCGTTCCGATGACGATCATCAATCCATCGACATCGACTTCACCCAGGAGATGGAAGGTCAGTTTCGGCTGGAGGTGCGCTACGAGCGCATCATGGGCGACAGCGAGCCGGAATCCCGGGTGCCGACGGTCAGCGTCGACCACGCCGAGGTGGAGCACGGACGCATCGCCGTCGAGGCGTTGAGCGCCGCGGAAGTGCGTGCCATCACGGCAGATCAGCTGTCCTCCCTGGACGTCAACGAGTTACCTCAGCAACTGGTGCTGAAGACCACCAATCCAATTTTACTCGCCTACAAATACGTGCACGCCGAGCCGCCCTATCGGCTTGTCTTGAAGATCACCCGCCACCGGGAAATCGACGTGCAGGTGGCAGCCATCGAAAAGGCGCATTACTCGACCCTGTATACCCGCGACGGCCTGGCGGTGAGCACCGCGCGTTTTCAGGTGCGCAACAGCCGCAGGCAATTTCTGCGCCTGGAGCTGCCGCCGGAGTCACAAATCTGGTCGGTGTTCGTGGACGGCAAGGCGGAGAAGCCCGCCGAGGCGGAGGCGACCGAGGATGGCTCGGCGGTGCTCATCAAGATGATCAACTCCGCCACCGGCTTTCCCGTGGAAATCGTCTACGCCACGCGGATGGCGCCCATGGGGTTCATGGGCAGCGTGCACGGACGCCTGCCGACACCGGACATGGTCGTCACCCATACGCGCTGGGACGTATACGTACCTGTGGGACCGAGCTACCGGCATCCCGACAGCACCCTCGATGCGGTCATTACCGGGCGCCTCGTGAACGGCGCACAAATGGCTGGTGAAGCACTCGGCCGTGCCCGCAGTGCCAAGGGCGCCGCCATGGGCGAGCCCCTGCGCCTGAGCGTGCCCAGCCAGGGTATTCACTACGCTTTCGAAAAGCTGTATGCGAACCAGTCGCCCCGGGACGCGACCTTTTCACTGGCTTACGCATCCGCCGAGGGCGCTCGCCTGGGTCTCGCTCTGAGCCTGCTGGGGGTACTGCTCTTGTGGCTCGCCATCGTCGCTATCGGCGGACACCGTGTACCCATGCCACGATCCGCGGCCCTGACAGTGCTGGTGGCGGGGGTTGCCTTGTTGCTGGCCGCCATCGGCTATCTGGGCACCAGCCCCGCGCCGGCCGCCGCCCTGGCGCTGGTCATCGCCGCAGGGCTCGGCATCTGGCTGGCCGTGCAACGTCTGCGCGACTGGCGCATGGCCCGCGCAGGCGGCTAGCTCCGCAACAGGGCGGTCGGGCTCTCCGACCGCTCTGTTGCTCTCCTGTAGGAGGGAGCGCGGCGGCGATGTTAGAATCTCGTCGCTATGACGCCCTTCAATTCCATCGTCAATCTGTTCGGCGCTTCGCCGGTGCGGCCGCTGCAGCAACACATGGCCAAGGTGGTGGAATGCGTGTCGCTGCTGGCGCCGCTGTACGACGCGGTGCTCACCGATGACCGGGCAGCCGTCGACGAGGTTCAGGAACGCATCGTTGCGCTGGAGCACGACGCCGACGATCTCAAGCACGATCTCCGCCTGCATCTGCCGCGCAGTCTGTTCCTGCCCGTGGAACGGCGCGATCTGCTGGAAGTTCTCACCATGCAGGACAACATCGCAAACCGCGCCAAGGACATCGCGGGGCTCATTCGCGGCCGCCGGATGTCCTTTCCCGCCGACGTCGCACCGCGGCTCAAGGATTTCGTAAACCGCTGTATCGATGCCTGCCTGCAGGCCCAGAAAACGGTCAACGAGCTCGACGAGCTGGTGGAGACGGGATTTCGCGGTGCCGAGGTGGAGCTGGTGCAGGACATGATCAACGAGCTCAACCGAATCGAAACCGATACGGATACGATTCAGGTCGAGGTTCGCCACAAAGTATTCGCCATCGAGCGCGACCTTCCCCCCATCGACGCCATGTTCCTCTACCGCATCATCGACTGGACCGGAGACGTCGGCGATCGTGCCCAGCGCGTCGGAAGCCGCTTGCAGCTGATGCTGGCACGATAAAACAACGGTGGAGCACGGCACGCTCTACCTGATTCTGGCCGCCACCTTCGGCCTGTTCATGGCCTGGGGGATTGGCGCCAACGACGTCGCCAATGCCATGGGCACATCGGTGGGCTCGCGGGCATTGACTCTGCGCCAAGCCGTCGTCATCGCGGCGATATTCGAATTCCTGGGTGCTGTTCTCGCCGGCGGCCAGGTAACCGCCACTATCCGCAAGGGCATCATCGATCCAGGATTGCTGGCGGGCAGTCCCGAGCTGCTGGTGTTCGGCATGCTGGCGTCGTTGCTGGCGGCCGGTGTCTGGTTGCTGGTCGCATCGACTTTCGGCTGGCCGGTATCGACCACCCACTCCATCATCGGCGCCATCATCGGCTTCGCGATAGTGGGGATGGGAGCCGCCGCCGTGCAATGGACGAAGGTTGCGTCCATCGTCGCCAGCTGGGTGGTGTCGCCAGTGCTGGCGGGGATCCTCGCCTTCGTGCTGTTTCGCAGTGTGCAGCGGTTGATTTTCGATGCCGGGGATCCGTTTCGCGCCGCCAAGCGCTACGTGCCCATGTACATCTTCCTGGTGGGCTTCATCATCTCCCTGGTAACGGTATGGAAGGGTCTCAAGCACGTGGGCCTGGAGCTGACCCTGGCGCAAAGCTACGGGCTTGCCGTCGTTGCCGGACTCCTTGCCATGGCCATCGGCGCAATTCTGGTTCAACGCATCCGATTGCAGGCAGACGCGGACCGCGACTTCCATTTCACCAACGTCGAGCGGGTGTTCGCCGTGCTGATGGTCTTCACCGCCTGCGCCATGGCGTTCGCCCACGGCTCCAATGACGTCGCCAATGCCATCGGGCCGGTGGCCGCCATCGTCGGGGTGGTGCAGAGCGGCGGCGAGGTGGCGCAGAAATCGGCATTGCCCCTATGGGTCCTGGTGGTGGGGGCGGTGGGTATCATCACAGGGCTCGCCACCTATGGATATCGGGTCATGGCCGTAATCGGTGAGCGCATCACCGAGCTGACCCCCAGCCGCGGCTTTGCCGCGACCCTGGCGGCGGCGGCCACGGTGGTGGCGGCCTCGGGTACCGGCCTGCCCATCTCCACTACCCATACCCTGGTCGGCGCAGTGCTCGGTGTCGGCATGGCGCGCGGCATCGCCGCCATCAACATGCGGGTGGCGCAGAAAATCTTCATGTCCTGGATCGTGACGCTACCGGCCGGCGCCATCCTGTCGATGGTGTTTTTCTTTCTGTTGAAGGGACTGCTGGGCTAGCCGAGCTTGATGGGCTGACCGTGGGGCGTATTGCGGGCGGCAACATCCCATTGATGCTTGCGCGCGGCGAGTTCGGTTGCCGTTGCCAGATGCTTCTCCGCCACCAGACGCTCCAGAGCCGCGAGCCAATGATGGTAGTAAGTATCGCCACGATCCGGATCGCCGTGGGCCTGGGCTGCCGCGATCTCCGCGGACAGATGCTCGGCCCACTCTTTCCAGCTGAAGTGGCCGGCCCGGTGCAATTCCAGAGTCATGGCGAAGGCCTGCGCCTGCCAGGGTTCCACGAACACGGGGCCCTGGTCATCCACCGGCAAGGCAGGTAGCAGCGACAAATCCACAGGCTCGGTCATGACGTCATGTGCTTCATGCCGGATCCAGATAATCGTCCCACAGATCCAGATAGATACGATCGTGCGCAGACGCGCCCGGCCCCCACAGCTCTTGCGCCGTAAAGCACACGCTGTAGAGATGCTGCGGTTTCTTACCCTCACCCATCCCATGTGCATCGGGAAAGATGAAAACACCGTAATCACAACGGATCGTCCCGTGCCGTGCGCGCACGTAGCGCGGCAAACGCGTGTGTCCGACGGGATGCAAGTTGCGTGTCAGCACCCGCTCTCCGGTCGTGAACTTGGGTACAACGTCCTCGTCCACCCGCGCGCCGCGACTGTGCCGCAACGCGTCACTGACATCTTCCGCTTTCAATGCCTTCATGTTTCCTGCTCTTCGGCAAGCTCCAGCATGCGCGCCGCGATCTCTTCTTCCGTGAGCAAGCCCTTCTCCACCAGCAATGTTTGCAGACCGTGCAGCCAATGCTCGTAGTAACTGGTATTCAGGTATTCCGCCGGATGCATGCGCTCGCGCGCATAGCGCGACATGTCGATATTCCACTGACCGAGAAATCCCGCTGCCACCGTGATGGCGAAGCAGCGCCGTTCCCACTCGGCATGAAAGACGGGTTCGTCGATTTCCCGGTCGATGGGACCCAGACCATGCATACCGCCGAGATCGTGTGCGCCGTTCATCGCTGCACGCCGCCTGCTAGCCGTCACCGCGGGCTTTGGCGAGACCCACGCCGATCATGGAATCACGGGTGACCAGCCCGGCGAGCGCCTCTTCGTCCATGCCATCGGTACCCTCTGGCCGCCGGGGCAGCACCAGGTAGCGAATTTCCGCCGTGCTGTCCCAAACTCGGATCTCGACGTCGTCGTCCAGCGTGACGCCGAACTCGCCGAGCACGCCGCGCGGATCCATCACCGCGCGGGCGCGATAGGGCGCGGACTTGTACCACACGGGCGGCAGACCGAGGACCGCCCAGGGATAACAGGAGCACAGGGTGCACACCACCATGTTGTGCTGCTCAGGCGTATTCTCGACGACGACCATGTGCTCGCTCTGACGGCCCATGAAGCCGAACTCCGCGATGGCCGCGGTAGCGTCGGCCAGCAACCTCTGCCGGTAGGCGTCATCCACCCAGGCTCGGGCCACCACCCGGGCGCCATTGCGCGGCCCGACCTTGTTTTCGTAGGTGTCGATGAGCTTGTCCAGGGCCTCGGGATCCACCAGGCCTTTTTCGGTCAGAAGTGATTCCAGTGCCTTGACCCGCAATACCGTTTCCGGCAGCGGCGCGTCATGGTCGTGATGCTCACTCATGGCTCGTCATCTCCAGTCACGACGCCAGCGCGATGGCCGACACCTGGCGCCCGTAGTCGGGTTCCCCACCATGGGTCGCACGGCGATAGCTGAAAAAATCCTGCTCGCTCGTGTAGGTATCCAGTTCCAGGCGCTCGACGCCCGCGACCCCCGCAGCCTCGACACGATGGGTCACATATTTTGATAGATCGAACATGAAATGCCCAGCCCGCTGCGAGCCACGGAAGTACGCGCCGTTATCCGGGTCGGCGTCGACGAAACGCTGGCGGAGCTCCGCGCCGACCTCGTAGGACTGCTGCTGAATACAGGGACCGACGCAGGCGACGATGCGCTCGGCTCGGGCGCCCAGCTCGTCCATGGAGGCGACGGTGGCGGCGACGATGCCGGCCAGCGCCCCTTTCCAACCGGCGTGAGCGGCAGCCACGACCTTGGCGGCAATATCGGCGAACAGTACCGGCACGCAATCGGCCGCCAGCACGCCGACCACGACGCCGGGCACATCGGTGACCAGGGCGTCGGCCCTGGGATAGCGGCCGGCGGGCAGAGCCTGGCGGAGCCGGACGACCTCGGCGCTGTGGATCTGTGCGAGCGTATTGAGTCCTTGGGATGCGCCAGCCGGAAAGCCCAAGGCGCGCATCACCCGGGCGCGATTCTCCGTCACGTGGGCGCCGTCGTCACCGGATCCCGGACCACAGTTCAACGACGCATAGATGCCACGGGAAACGCCGCCCTGGCGGGTGAAAAAGCCGTGGTGCAGGCCGCGGCTCCCGGCCAGGATGCTGCTGGTCAATCGTTCCACGGCGCACATGATGACACACGCGCGAGCGGCGTTCCTGCGTGGCACGAGCGGCACATTCATGGCATTCTTGCCGCCCCGATACACGACCATTCCCCCAGATACAGGAGATCGAACATGACCCAGGCCACTGCGCGACACATCCTCGTGGATACCGAGGAGCAGTGTCAGAACCTGAAGACCGAAATCGAGGGCGGCGTCGACTTCGGTGAGGTGGCGGCGGCTCACTCCAAGTGCCCGTCGGGGAAGAGCGGCGGTGATCTGGGCAGCTTCGGGCCTGGACAGATGGTGAAAGAATTCGATCAGGTGGTATTCAACGAAGCCATCGGTGAGGTGCACGGGCCGGTGAAGACCCAGTTCGGCTATCACCTGCTGGAGATCACCAGCCGCACCTGATAGACAGCCTCCGGCGCTATCTCATGTCGTCGTCCCGGGTGCTCTCGTAGGACTCTTCTTCGACCCAGATTTTCGGTTTGCCGTCGACCATGGCGCCGTTGAGGAGATAACGGATCCCCGGCTGGGCTGTGAATGACACACCGTCGTGGATGGGGGGCGTATCGCTGAGCGCGCCGGAGAAGGCGGAGAAGACGCCCAACCCCGAGATCAGCGAGCCTCCCGACACGCTTCTCACGTCGATTTTGACACCCAGATAGTGATCACCCGGTGTGATCTTGCGAATGTGCGCCTCGGGAACATTGACGACCTTACCGTCGATGTTCTCGATGGTGAGATTCAAGCTGACGTCGTCGGCGCGGGGAACGATCTCGGCCATCTTCTCTTCACCCGCCCAGGCGGCCCCGACGGCGAGTATCGCCACGGCCAGGCAGGCAATCCAAGGCCTTGCGACAACCATGCCTTGAACATTAGCACGGGGCACTCCGGGGAAACGGAGAATTCCGCGCGGCGAGCGACTCCAGCCGGGCCCGCACCTTGCCCGCCATGGCTTCCAGGCACCGGTCACGAATGCCCAGGGCCGCTAAATGCTCGACGGTTTCGAACAGATAATCACAGCACGGGCCCATGGGGCCCACGGCCGTCGCGATATGCCGGGCGACTTGGTCTTCGGACAAGCGCCCGGCGTAGCGGCTGTTGTCGCGGTTGATGACGAAGGTGATGGCGGCAAAGGGCTCACCATGGCTGCGCGCCGACACCCAGGTGGGGCGATAGGCGCCGGTGAACATCTCCCGCCGCCAGAGAATATCCAGCTCGCTGTCCACCACCTCCTGGGCGATACGGAAGGCCAGGCCGCTGCAGGCACCGCCGCGCTCCAGACCCAGCATCAGGCCCGGGTTCTCGGCACTGCCCCGCCCCAGCTGCGTCCACAGACAGAAGCGGCGGTGATAACCGTGTATACGGGCGGTACGCTTTTCCACGAAGTGAAAGGCCGGGTTCCAGATGAGCGATCCATAACCGAATACCCAGACGTCGCCCCCGGCCGGCGCCGCGCTCAATGTGGCACGCAAGGACGCTTCGCGCTCGGCATCCGGCAGTACCAGTCGGCGCAGCTCGGAGTTGCGTAAGATATATTCGCGGGCGCTGCCGTCGAGGAGCGCCTCACGGGTGAGTACCGGTGCTTTCACGCCAGCCTCGAGTCGCCACGCTGGTAGCGGACGACACCGCCGACGATGGTCATGTCCACGCCCACGTCGCGGATCTCGTCGGCGGGAATCGTAAAGAAGTCCCGGTCCAGCACCGCCACGTCGGCGAGCTTTCCCGGCTCGAGCGTCCCCTTGATGTTCTCTTCGCGGCCGGCGAACGCCCCCAGGGTCGTGTAGGCGCGCAGCGCCTCGGTGGCCGAAATGGCCTGGGAATCGTCCAGGGACTGCCCGCTGTCGGTCTTGCGATTCACCATCGACCACATGGCGGTGAAGGGGTTGGGCGAGCATACCCAGGCGTCGGAGTGGCCGGGTGCGGCAATCCCGCGATCGATGAGTGACCGGTGCGGCCACATCCAGCCCATGGCGTCGGCGCCGCGGTTCGCGCGGTAGGCATCGCCCAGCTCGTACATGAAGCCGGTGGCCGAGGAATCCACCACAGCCAGGCGCTCCAGGCGATCGAGAATCGCCGGCGTCACGTAGCAGCAATGCTCGACCCGCATGCGGTGGTCCGAACGGGGGTGTCTCTCCAGGGCTGCTTCGATGACGTCCAGGGCGAAATCGATGCCGCGATCGCCCACACCCTCCACCATGACCAGCAATCCGGCTTCGTGAGCCGCGCCGGCGCGCCGTTTGAGATCGTCGAGCTCATAGAGAAGAACGCCGGTATTGTTCTCCACCTCGCCGGCTACCGGTGTTCCCCGGTAGGGCTCGTAGTAGGCCGCCGTGCGGCCGCTGGTGGAGCAGTCCGGGCACCACTCGACACCGATGATGCGCAACCAGTCGTCACCGAAGCCGGAACGAATGCCGGCGCGCACGAAGGCTTCCACGAGTCCCTCCTCCCGGCCGCTGATGATGATGCCGACCCGCAGCGGCAGGCGTCCCTGCTCGTGCAACTGCTGATAGGCCCGGATACCTACCGAGCCGGTGAGCGAGTTATAGACCGTGGTGATGCCGTGGCAGAGAAACTCGTCGAAGACCTCAGCCAATCCCGCGCCGACACTGGCGGGCGTATCGGCGGCGTGAATACGATCGAGAAACAGATGGGCCGCCGACTCACGCACGAGCCCCGTGAACCCACCGCTGTCCGGGTGCCGATCGAAACACCCGAAGGGTGGGTCGGGCGCATCGTCGCCAATACCGCAGGCGGTGAACGCCGCAGAATTGGCGAGACCCAGATGTCCGTCGGTACGCAGGATGAATACCGGCCGGCCACCCCCGGCCCGATCGAGCTCCGCCAGCGTCGCATAGCCACCGCTCTTGTTCTCATTCAGCCGGTAACCGAGAAACCACTCGCCGTCGGCCAGGGTTTCGCACACCGACGCGATGCGCGCGAGCAGCGACTCCCGGGATTGAATGGTCGCGGGGCTCAGGTCCTGCCAGCGGGCGATCCGGGCCGCATAGGCGTCGGGATGGCAGTGGCAATCGACGATGCCGGGAATGGCCGTGCGTCCCCCGAGATCGATTAGCTGCGTGTCCGGTCCTTCCAGGGACGCGAGGGCGCCGAACTCGCCCACCGCAACGATTCGCCCGTCCCGTGCCGCCAATGCGGACACGAAGCGGTCCGTCTCATCGAGGGTTGCGATGTTGGCGTTCTTTAGAATCAGATCGGCGTGCAGTGCAGTCACGGGACGGTAATCATTCAGATCTTCGGTTCCAAACATGTCGCACGCTTCTGCAGCTTGCACAGATTGTAGCTTCCGTACACCGCCCACAGCTGCATCATGTCCTGCACCTCGCCCCAGGACGTAAAGTGCGAAGCCCGCAGGAATTTGCCGCCGACACGATGGTCGACGCCGGCTGCCAGCAGCTCGCCGGTGACTGCATCCTTCACCTTGAACTCGATCTCCGCTTCACCGACGAATGCCGGCTTTCCCGTGATCGCCTTGTCCAGTCCCGACAGCGCGAGCGCCACCGGCACCACCGTAGAGACGACGTCCAGCACCACATGGGATTCCTCGAGCTTGGTAAGCGCCACTTGGACCCGCAGTGTATCCGGCATCGGCGAAGTCACCATGTCGAGTCCCTGCTCTTCCAGGTCCTTGTAGATGGCCTGGTAGAAATAATCCATCATCGCTTGCGCGACCTGGGAGGAAACACCATCGTGGCGGGACTCATCACCCCTCCACAGCATGACGGGATCGAGCAGGACTCTGTCGTAGGATCCCCAGTCCACATCCGGGCGCAGGTACCTGCGCTCGGCCTCCTCACCGTCACCTTTTACGAGATTCGAGTAGTCGCCGAGAAAACCCGAATAGTGGACAGTGCGGTCGCGCGTCGTATCGGCACAGCCGGAGATCGAGATCGTCTAATACCGCTGCAATCAAAGTAATCGCTCGCATCAGGGAATCCCCCTTTTCATCGAGTTACCGTCTACGCGATAGCATCCAGCGCCACCACCAATTTCTCTACCTCATCCAGGGTGTTGTAGTGCACCATCGAGAAACGCAACACACCCTGCGCCGGGTCGATACCCAGGGCATTCACGCAACGATAGCCGTAAAAATGACCATGTCCCACGCAAACACCCTGCTCTGCCAACCGTGATGCAATGTCCGCGGGATCACGCCCCGCCACGGTAACCGAGAATGTTGCCGCCCTCATGCTTGGATCACTGGTGTCGCGACCGATGAGGCGTATGTCCGGACGCCCGGAAAGATAGTCGAGCACACGCGCCATGAGCGAGGCTTCGTGCTTCTGGAACAACCCATAGACTTTGTGGAGCCGCGTTCTGAGATCGTTGTCCCTGGCGCTGAAATGATGGCTGTAAAGAGATTCGAGATAGTCGACGATGCCCGCCATGGACGCCGCGGATTCATAGCTGAGCCCGCCGGGGTGAAGCATCTCTGGAACGTTGCCTTGGTGGAAAAAATGATTCTGATTGCTGACCGCTTCCATGTGCTCGCGCTTCGCATACATGACACCCAGATGCGGCCCGTACATCTTGTAAACACTGAAGAGATAGAAGTCCGCGTCCAGAGCCTTCACGTCCGGCAGCTGATGGGCGACGGTGGCGACGCCGTCGACGCACACCAGCGCGCCCACCGCGTGGGCCTTGGCGGTGATGGCTTGGACATCGTTCACCGAGCCGACGATGTTCGACACGTGGGGAAAACAAACGAGCCGGGTACGTTCGCTGAGGAGCTCGTCGAGCTGCCCCGGGTCGAGATCACCGCTGCGCGCATCGATGCGCCACTCGCGGACATTTACGCCAGTCTCGGCCAAGCGCCGCCAGGCACCGCCGTTGGCCTCGTGATCCTGGTTGGTGACCACGATCTCGGAACCCGGTGCCAGCAGAGGCGCCAGCGCGTGTGCCAGCACGTACACATTGAGCGTGGTGGATGGACCGATGACGATCTCGTCACAATCCGCATTGATGGCTTCCGCCATCAGAGCTTGCGCGCGCTCCAGACGCTCGCGGGCACTGCGCGACGAGGCGAATTGCCACCCGGGCTGACACTGGCATTCGCGCATGAATGCCGTGAGGGAATCGATGACTTGGCGCGGCGCGTAGGATCCGCCGGCGTTCTCGAAATACACTTCACCGCTGGACAGCGGAGGAAAAAAGCTTCGACAGAAATCCACGTCAAGGCGCGTATCCGGCATCAAGTTCCCTCCCGGGAAAACGGATTCATCAAATCACCGCTTCGATCAAATAAGGCCCTTCGCTGGCAAGCCCGGCGCGCAGCTCGCGAACGAACTCGGCATTGGTGGTCGCGCGTCCCGCTTCCACGCCCATGCCGCGGGCCAGCGCCACCCAATCGAGGTCCGGGCGCCCGATCTCCAGCATGTCCAGGGCCGTGCGCCCGGGATTGTGCGCGCCCACGTTGAACAGCTCGTGCTTCAGGCTCGCATAGGCGCGGTTGGCGAACAGCACGGTGGTGACGTCCAGACCCTCGCGGGCCTGAGTCCACAACGCCTGCAGCGTGTACATGGCGCTGCCGTCGGCCTGCAGTCCGATGACCTTGCGATCAGGACACGCCAGCGCCGCACCGGTGGCCATGGGCAAGCCCAGCCCGATGGCGCCGCCGCAGATCTGCAACCAGTCGTGGGGCGGCGAGCCCACGGTAAAGGGATGCATGCCGCGCCCGGAGCCGATGGCCTCGTCGGCGACGATGGCGTTCTCCGGCAGCAGGGCACCCACGGCGCAGGCGATGGCATCGATGTCCAGGGGACCGTCGGCGGGCAATGGCGATCGTTCCAGACTCTGCAGCACGGCACCGCTCAACGGCGCATCCAGCTCGTCGGCAAGCCACTCCAACGCGTGCACCGTGTCCTCGTGGGCTTCGGCCAGGGTATGCACGGCGCAGTCCTCCGGCCACAGCAGGCTCGGCTTGTCCGGGTAGGCAAAGAAAGCCACCGGCGCCTTGGCCCCCACCAGCACGATGTGTTTGACGCCTGCGAGCAGCGCAAGCGCCTGATCCACCGGATAAGGCACGCGCGCGATGCTGACCCGCCCGGCGCCGCGGGCCAGACGCGCGTTGGACATCTGCCCCATGAGGCGCGCGCCGCTGGCCGCGGCAATAGCGCCGCCCACCTCGAGACCGTGGGGCCGAAGCCCGTGGCCGGTCATGAGTATGACCGTGGGCTCACCGGAACGCAGCACCGCAGCAACCGATTTGACCCTTTCCTCCGCTACCCGGGGCGCTTCCGGCAGCGGCGCCATGGTAGCCGGGCCATCGGATTCCTCCCAGGCCGTGTTGGCCGGCAGGATCAAGGTTGCCACCTGCCCCGGGCGCGTCCACGCCGCCGCCACCGCTTCGGCGCCGTCCCTGGCGACGCTGCGCGCGTCCCTGGAGGTACGCACCCACGCCGACACCGGCCAGGCGATGCCCTCCACGTCCGCCGTCAGCGGCGCGTCGTGCTCCACGTGGTAGGTGGCGTGATCGCCGACGATATTGACGATGGGAGATTGCGCCTTGCGCGCGTTGTGCAGATTGGCGAGCCCGTTGCCAAGCCCGGGGCCCAGATGCAGAAGCGTCGAGGCGGGCTTGTCCTTCATGCGTGCATAACCGTCGGCGGCGCCGGTGACCACGCCCTCGAACAGCCCCAGCACGCAGCGCATCCCGGACACCCGATCCAGAGCCGCCACGAAGTGCATCTCGGAGGTCCCGGGGTTGGTGAAGCAGATCTCCACGCCTGCGTTCACCAGGGTCCTGACCAGGCTCTCGGCGCCGTTCATTGTTGTTCCTCTTCGTACTGCCGCACAATCGAGCCGGGATAACCCTTTGCGGGTTCACCACACGCCCATTGTCCGTCAGAATGAGGGACAAATGAAATTGCCGCCACCACACAGCACCATCGTCCAAGTCAGCGAGCGGGAATCAGCGCCGTGGATCACCATGGTGCACGGCGCGAGCCACGATCAGCGTTATTTCTCATCCCAGGTGCAGGCATTCCAACAGGACTACCGCCTGCTGCTCATCGACCTGCCCGGGCACGGGCAATCCAGCTCACTGCCCGGGCCATACGGCTTCGAAGAGTATGCAATCAGCATCCTCGCGGCCATGGATGCCGCCGGCGTCGGCGAAACCCATTACCTGGCCTCGCACACGGGAGCGGCGGCGGCGCTCATCCTCGCCAGCCGCCATGGGCAGAGATTTAAGAGCCTGGCGCTGGAAAGCGCGCCGATCCCGGGGTTCGATCTTCCGTCGGTGACCGCAGCCCTCGATCGCGCCCGGGCCACTGCCCGCGAGCTTGGTGTCGAAGCGGCACGGGCCGAATGGTTCGAGCGCGGGCCCTGGTTCGCGATCATCAGGAAGAATCCCCAGCGCTGCCGCGCCGACGCGCACTGGGCCATGATCGCGGAATTCTCCGGGCGGCCATGGCTGGACACCACCCCGGCACAGGCGGTGGCACCGCTACTGCACAGGCTGGATTCGATCCACTGTCCGGTATTGATCATCAATGGCGAGCACGACGTGGAAGACTTCCAGCTCGCCGCCGGCGAGCTGGAACGGAGACTGCCGCGGGTTCAGCGCGTGACTATTCCCGGCGCGGGAGGCTTTCCCATGTGGGAAGATCCGGAGCAGGTCAACGATCACATTCGACGGCATCTGCAGGATGCCTGCATGAAGCCGTAGAGGTTCACCATAAGAAGCATCATTCATCAATCGGTGTTGTTGCCGGCGCCGGCGTCGTTGCTCTTCGATATGTACGTGGATGCATCCCAGCACGCGGCATTCACCGGCCACCCCGTGACCATCGGCGAGGAAAGCGGCTCCGAGTTTCGCGCTTTCGACGGTATGCTGTCAGGCACAATTCTCATGGCCGTCAGGCCGCGGCTCATCGTGCAATCGTGGCGTTCGCTGAATTTCAATGACGAGGATCCGGACTCCACGTTGATTCTGTCGTTCGAGGAACAGGGCGAAGAGGGGAGAATCGATTTGGTGCATCTGGATGTGCCCGAAGGCGACTATGCCGGGGTTACCGACGGCTGGGAAAAGTTTTACTGGGGACCCTGGCGGGAATATCTGAACAGCCAATAGCCTGTGCTCCATCGAGAATGCGCCGTTCGGCTGGGTCACTGTCGCGCTTCGGGTTTTTCGACACGACAAAACCCTATCGAGGAGATGACGTGGTGTCGATCGTCACTTACGTGACGACGCCCGACGGTCTCCGGGACATACACGAGGTGCGCACCGAGTTCTTTTCTCCGCCTTACCCGGTGAGCACGCTCGTTCAAGTAGCGGCCCTGGTAGAGCAGGACCTGTTGATCGAAGTGACCGCCACCGCCATTGTGCCCGAGGATCGCTACCGGGCTCCCGAGGCGATCGCGCCGGATTCGTTCGACGTAAGCGACGGCGGCGGCTTCAACATCCAAAGCTGAACGCGGAAAGCTCGCTGGAGAAGCCGGTCCACCGGCCGAGAACCATGAACACTCATATTGCACTGCGTCAGGCGGGAAACGGCCGAGGCCGGGTAAAAAGTCGGGATGAGGCGGAATCACGTTGAGAAAGGGCTCCTAGACGCATTTCGGTGCCGTTCACCGGCGGCACTCACGGTCCCCCGCAATCGACTGGCTAATGGAGCATTCCTTACGACGATCCCTGAAGCCGCCTGTGAAGCTCTGGGACCGCGGGTTTTCGAGGCGCCAGAGGGCGCGTCATACCCTCATCGCTTCGATGAGCGTCCCGGCACCCAATAGATTCATGACACGCTTCATGTTGTAGGCCAGCACGTGCAGACTCATCTCTGCACTCACCCGTGGCAGGGTCTTCGTTAAGAAGTGCGTCGCCCCCATCCATGCTTTGAGTGTCCCGAAGGGGTGCTCCACCGTTTGCCGACGCAGTTGCATCTTCTCTGGGGCCGCGTCCAGTCGCGCTTGCATCGCATCGAGTACCGCTTCACGCTCCCAGCGCTTGATGCGACGCTCGGGCCCGGTCGTACACTGCGCCTTTATTGAGCAGTCCTTACACGCCGTCGCCCAATAGACGTTCAGATTCAGCCCGTGCTCAACGCTGACGAAACGCCACGTCAACGCTTCACCCGCAGGGCACCGGTACTGGTCGTGCTCAGGCTCGTAGACAAAATCCTGTTTGGTGAACCGACCGGCCTTCCTGCCCGATGACGTTAACGGCTTGGGCACATAGGCGGTGATGCCCGCCTCCTCACAGTCCACGATTTGTGTCCCGCTGAAGTAACCCCGGTCAGCCACCGCCGTCAGCTCCTCGGTGTCCATCGCACCGCGCGCCCGCTCGGCCATCGCGGCGAGCTGGGCGCGGTCGCTGCCCACGTTCGTCACCTCGTGCGCCACAATCAGGTGGTGTTCCGGCTCCACCGCCGCCTGTACGTTGTAACCCACTATCCCGGTGCCTCGGGTCTTCATCGAGCGTGAGTCCGGGTCGCTCAGCGAGAGCTGCTTGTCCGGCTCATTCAACATCCGCTCCTCTAATTCCTTGAGACGAGCCATCTCCTCTTTGAGCTTCGTGAGCTTGTCTTGTAAGCCAGTCACCTTCGCCTCAGGCACCGAGGGCTGCGCTCGGTCTGCCTCATCGAGCTCAGCGAGGTAACGCGCAATCGATTTCTCTACCCGCTTCTGGCGTGCCTTCATCTTCGATTCGGTGAAGTTCTTGTCCCGGTGGTTCACCGCTTTGAACTTGCTTCCGTCAATCGCCACCACCGCCTGAGTAAACAGCTCAAGGCGACGACACACACCGACAAACTCACGGCACACCCCGACGATTGCCTTGCCGTTGTCCTTGCGAAAGTCCGATATCGTCTTATGGTCTGGCATTAATCGCTGCGTCAGCCACATCACTTCGACGTTGCGCTGCGTCTCGCGCTCCAGGCGCCGGCTCGATTGAATACGATTGAGATACCCGTAGATATAGAGCTTCAGCAGCGTCGATGGATGATACGGTGGCCGACCCATCGCATGAGCTTGGTGCCGCTCGAAGCCAAGGCCTTTAAGGTCGAGCGCGTCGACGAACACCTCAATCACTCTGACCGGGTTGTCTTCTCCGATGTACTCGTCGAGTCGTTCGGGGAATAGGGTACTCTGTGTTCGGTCTTCCCCTTCAACGAAATGCGTCATATGGCACACCTCAGCTGGTATTTTGATCAGTATACGCGCCCTGCCGGACTTTTGACACAGCCTCGGCCAAAAGCGGAAGTCAGAGGTCACGCCGCTAGCTGTCTGCTTCAACCTCAAAACCGGACATCGACGAGACATGCGCAAAATCCCATTGTGGATACGTGTGGTAGCGCATGCCGCATACGCTCAGGCCTGAGCCAGTAACCTTTTCCTTGAGCGCGAGAGCTGGACAGAGCGCGGGATCCTATCCCACA
>Ga0209980_10000920_pt1 | contig 16107 bp, 13 predicted proteins | sample CR02metaG_FD_183611 | JGI IMG/M metagenome (GOLD analysis project Ga0209980, IMG submission 183611) | Deep subsurface microbial communities from Mariana Trench to uncover new lineages of life (NeLLi) - CR02 metaG (SPAdes) (version 2) | ecosystem: Environmental > Aquatic > Marine > Ocean trench...
TCGGGCTAGGGACTCAACAAACTGCCGGGCAGCAGGTCCTCGGTATCGTCAATGATCTCCTCTTCGGTTTGTTCCACGCGCGTAATCTTGGCAATCACGCCAAACTTCGGGTGGTCGAAGTACCGTATGTCGCCGTTTTTCATGATGCGGTCCTCGAAGATCCGGTAGCGGATCGGTGGCGGCAACAATTCACCGTACTGATCGATCAGTTCATACTCGTTCTGAATGCGGGAATCGCCGAATGTCAGCACACTTGCCGACGTTGCTTCAGGTGGTGACGCAAGGGGAGGATCCCTGTCCATGGTCAAGTCGACCACGAGATGCAGGTAACGGCCGAGATACAGCATCAGAGTGCCGTCGAGCCCGGGCGGTGGATCGCCGAGCGTGCGTAGCCCGATCGAGGCCGTCACGTCTTTTTCATAGGTGGGCTGGGTCCAGCCTGCCCGCATTATCGGCTCGTAAGCATCGAGCTCGACCAGCTTGTCGTAAATCCCATTCATCGTGAAGGTATCGGTATCGAGCAGCACGAGCTCGAGATCCATGTAGCGGCGCGCTATCGCAGGTGCTGCGATTTCTTCAAGCACTTCGCCCGGCCCGGGGAATGCGAACAAATCCGGTTCAAAGGAATCGTTGCCCGTCGGATCGGGCGCCAGCTCGCTGGCCGCTTCGTCCGGTACCCAGATCTCGGTGCCGGCGGAGGCGCCTTTACCGTAAGAAAATATGATCAACTCGACCGTGTAACGACGAATAGGCTCGACAGTCTCCCCGGTCTCTTCGCCGGGCAAGAGCTCAGCATCTTGCTGGGCAAATGCCGGCAAAACCGACGTGGCGAGTGCGATGACTGCTACACAGAAGGCGACACGCATGAATGTCCTCTTTTTGCCAAAAAACCTCACGTTGTTCGCTCGCGGACTCCTAGCTGGCCAGCGCCCGGCAGGCGTCCGCGCCGGGTTTCGAGGCCAGCAGTGTAAGCAGTTCCTCGATGAATTTGAATCTCTGGGCGGCATCGTTCAATTCCCTTCGAAACCGTAATCGATGCGCGCTCTGCATTCGATAGGTCTGGCTGTCTTCCTGCACAAGTTGCACCAGCGAAACAGGATCGACCCCGCTCTGGCCGGCAAACTGGAGGTAGCCGCCGAACTCCGATGCGTCGATTTTCTCGATCCCGAGCATCGAAGCATCCTGTTTGATGGCCGCGATTCGCATCAGGTTCTTAGCTGCCTCCGGCAAGAGACCAAAGCGATCAATGAGTTCGATCTGCAAGTCCTTCAATTGTTCCCGGGAACTCGCGCTGGCTATGCGCTTGTAAAGAATGAGCCGCAGATGAACATCGGGCATGTAGTCTTCCGGCAATAACGCGGGTATGTGAAGGTTTATGTCGACGCCGGCATTCAGTGGCCCCTCGAGATCAGGCTCTTCACCCGCCCGCAAAGATCGAACAGCGCGGCCCAGCAGTTCCGTATACAGGGAAAAACCAATTTCCTGAATCTGACCGCTTTGTGTATCGCCCAGAAGTTCACCCGCGCCGCGAATCTCGAGGTCGTGTGTCGCCAGCACAAACCCCGCTCCCAAATCACTGAGTGAATCAATTGCCTCCAGTCGTTTGACCGCGTCCGCTGTCATCGCGGCCCTGGGCGGCGCCACGAGATAAGCGTACGCGCGGTGGTGAGATCGACCCACGCGGCCGCGTAACTGGTGCAGCTGGGCAAGACCAAAACGATCAGCGCGGTTGATGATGATCGTATTTGCGGTTGGTACATCAATGCCGCTTTCGATAATCGTCGTACACAAAAGGACATTGAAGCGGCGACGATAGAAGTCGAGCATGACCTGCTCGAGTTCCCGTTCGGGCATTTGTCCATGGCCGATCCTGATACTGGCTTCGGGAACGAGTTTCGCCAGCCGCTCCTCAACCGAGGCGATGTCCTCCACGCGGTTGTGAATGAAAAAGACCTGGCCACCACGCTTGATCTCGCGCAGGCAGGCTTCACGGATCACGACGTCGTTCCACTCACTGACAAACGTCTTGACCGCAAGCCTTTCGGGAGGAGGCGTCGTAATCAATGACATGTCCCGCAGCCCGCCGAGAGCCATGTTCAGCGTCCTCGGTATCGGAGTCGCTGTCATTGTCAGCACGTCGACTTCGCTTCGCAGCATCTTGAGCGCTTCTTTGTGGCGCACGCCGAAGCGGTGTTCCTCATCGACTATGACAAGCCCGATGTCGGAGAAGTCTCTTGTGTGTTGCAATAATCGATGCGTGCCGATGACGATATCGACAGTCCCTCGTCGCATTCCATCGACGATATCCTTCGCTTCTTTTTGCGAACGGAAGCGGGACAGTATTTCCACCTGTACCGGCCAGTCCGCAAAGCGGTCTTTGAACGTTTGACCGTGCTGCTGCGCCAGCAGCGTCGTCGGCACGAGAATGGCGACCTGTTTGCCACCGTGTACGACCGCGAACGAGGCGCGCAGCGCAATCTCGGTCTTGCCGAATCCGACGTCGCCGCAGACAACGCGGTCCATCGGTTTGTCGGATGCCAGGTCGCCGAGCACTTCGTCTATCGTGCGCGTCTGGTCCTCGGTGGGCTCGAAAGGGAAGCCATCCACGAACGTCTGGTAATCTGTCTCGGGCCAATGAAAGCGGTGCCCCGGCCGCGCTGCCCGCCTTGCATAAACGTCGAGCAATTCCACGGCAACATCGCGGATCTTCCTGATCGCCCGCTGCCGGGCCCTGGCCCACTGATCGCTGCCGAGCCTGTGCAATGGCGCGTTCTCGGCTGCTGCGCCCGTATAGCGCGAGATCAGGTCCAGCGAGTGCACGGGTACATAGAGTTTGTCGCCGCCCGCGTATTCCAGGCTCAGGAATTCGCCGGATACACCGCCGGTCTCCAGCGTCGTCAGGCCCAGATACCGGCCGACGCCATATTCCGCATGGACGACCGGAGAGCCCTGCTGGAGATCGTTGAGTTGCCGGATGATGACTTCAGGATCGCGTTCGGCCCGGCGTCGGCGGCTGCGTTGGCGCGGCCTCTCACCGAACAACTGTTGCTCGCTGATTATGGCGATTGCGGCCTCAGGCAAGAGCACACCGTTTTCGATTGGAGAAACCGTGACGCCAATATCCGGACCACCGTCCAGAAACGCCTGCCAGCCCTCGACGCGGAGAATATCGAGACCGCGCGCGCGCAACAGCTCGTAAATACTCTCCCGCCGGCCGGCAGAATCAGCCGTAAACAATACCCGGCCATCAAATTTCTGAAGAAAGTCGACAACAGCATGTGCTGCATCATCGAAACGGGACTCGATTCGTAAGGCAGGCGGCAATCTGGCAGGCAGGTTTACCGCGCCGTCAATTTCACGGAGTGACTGTGAGGAGTACTCGACCCGGCTATACGCGCTGAATTGTTCGCTTATGTCGTGAGGTTGGGAAAAACCCTCTGCGGGGGGCAGCACCGGCCGCTCCGGATCCAGGCTGCAGAGCTCGTATCGCTCATGAATTTCCTGCCACGCCTGGTCGAGGACTTGAGAAATGTCGGATGGAACAAAAAGAATGCAGTTTCCGGGCAGGTAATCGAGGAGACTCGCGGTCGACGCATAGAACAGCGGCAGGTAATACTCGATCCCACCATGTGCGATTCCGTCAGACACTTCCCGGTACACCCGTGAACGTGACGGCTGGCCCTCGAATCTTTCACGATAGCGATTACGGAAATTTCTGATACTTGTCTGGTCGAGCGGAATCTCCCTTGCCGGCAATATCCGAACGTGATCCATCGGCTCACGAGACAACTGACTGTCCGGATCGAAAAACCGCAGGCTCTCGATCTCGTCGTCGAAAAAGTCGATGCGTAGTGGCGCAGACGAACCCATCGGGAAAATATCGAGGAGGGAACCACGCACCGCGAACTCCCCGTGTTCGTCAACCTGAGGCACCCGCAGATAACCGGACGCAGTCAGTTTATCGATGAAAATCTGCCGTTCGAGGACTTGCCCAAGGCTTACCGAGAGCGATCGGGCCGCGACGTAATCGGTTGGCGGCAATCTCTGCAACAAACTTGCCGCCGATGCGATAACAATGCCATTTGTCTGACCGGGCAGATCAGACAGTACCCGAAGTCGTTGAGAAATAATGTCCTGGTGCGGAGAGAAACTGTCGTAGGGCAGCGTCTCCCATTCGACAAAGTGCGATACCGGCAGTTTCCCGCCGGCGAAGAAGCGGATTTCCGCCTCGAGCTGATCGGCGTGCCGGGGGTCGGTGGCGAGGACCAGGACGGGTCGAGCCGAGTTTTCCGCGAGTTCCAGCGCGGCCAGCGCCGCACTGGCGCCAATCAAGCGGCCCCATCCGACCGACCTGCCGACGTCCGGGATCGTTATGAGCGATGACAATAATGATGAACTACGAGCCACGAAACTGCTCGGCTGGGCAAACGACCCGCGATTATCTCACAGACAAATGACTACGTCCGCGCAGTTTTACAACGCGGAAGGCAGAAAAAGGTGTGCTTGCGCAGCGCTCGCTTAGCGCTTCAGTACCGCATGGATGACCCGGTCGTATTCGAAATAGACGACGTACTTCGGATATTCCCATCTCGAGATGGGTGGATCGCCGACGGCAGCCTGGCGTGACTGCGGAGTGCCATAAGTGGCTTCGACGCGGTCTTGTGTCATGCCGCGGGTCGGCCGGCCGGAACCCTCAAAGGCGGACCGGTCAGTACCTTCCATTTGCAGCGTTTCGGCAAAAAGACTGCCGGCAAAAAGACTGCCTGCCAGTACACAGCCGAGGGCAAGAAGTGGTGTGGCGCGAACCTTGGCCATCTCAGAGTCTCCAGATAATTACCCGCTGACTATAGCACTCGACAGCGGGTCAAAAAACTGCTGATTCAACAGCTTGTCAGCCTTTTGTAATGCCCGATCGCGTAAATGCGAACCACGTCACAATTTTGATCGCCGGTCAGGACGGGCCGCTGCAAGTTGCGCTTCATCCAGGTGGAAGCCCGTCCTGACGGGTGATCGAGAGCGGTAATAGCCTACCGGCAGGAGCCGATATTGCGGGCGTTCAGCGGCTCCTGATGTGTTTTAATGCGGGCGATGATCGATTCTGTTGAACTCTTCCTGGGCCTACGCTACCTCCGGGCCAAAGGCCGCACCAGATTCGTTTCCTTTATTACCTCGATTTCGCTTGCCGGCATCGCCCTGGGTGTCGCGGCTCTCATCATCATCCTGTCCGTAATGAATGGTTTTGAAGGCGAATTGCGGGATCGCCTCGTGAGCATGACGGCGCACGGCCGGGTGAGCGGCAGCGACAACAACGTCGACGATTGGCGAACGCTTCGGCAGGAGATACTTGCCGAGCCCGGCATTGCTGCGGCGGCGCCCTACATCGGTATGGAAGGAATGATCCGCGCTGGCGGCACCCTGCACGCGGTGCTCATCAGCGGTGTATTGCCCGAATTAGAAAGCGCAGTGTCGGGCGGGACGATCAATTTTGTCGAGGGCGATCTCGGCGTACTCAAGCCCGGCAAGAAAAATATTGTTCTCGGCCGCTTATTGGCCATGGAACTCGGTATCCGTATCGGTGACGGAGTCATCCTGCTGATTCCAAAGCCGACGGGAGACGGCGGTCTCGAACCGATCCTGGAGCGTTTCGTTGTTCGCGGTGTATTCGAGGCGGGCTTGCAGGATCATGATGCCTTGCTGGCCCTGGTGCACGCGGACGATGCTGCGCGAATGATGTCACTGGGCAACAACGTCTCTGCAGTCCGGTTTCGTGCCGACGATGTGATGGCGGCACCCGCTATTGCGCGCTCCATACAGAATCGACTCGGACCGGCGTTTAGCGCAAGCGACTGGACAGTGGAGAATGCCAGTTACTTTCGGGCGATTCGCCTGGAAAAAATGATGATGTCTTTGATTCTGTCGTTAATCATCGGCGTGGCAGCCTTTAACATTGTCGCCAGCCTGGTCATGGTCGTGACCGACAAGACGAGCGACATTGCAATCTTGCGGACGCTTGGCATGGGGCCAAATGCCGTGGTTCGCGTATTTTTTATTCAGGGCGTGGTCATCGGCTGGCTCGGTGTTTTTCTGGGCGTCATATTTGGCGTCGTCCTCGCAATGAACGTGCCGACGATCGTCCCCTGGCTGGAACAACTGTTTGGTTTCCAGATCATGCCTGGCGACGTTTATTACGTTACAGATATTCCATCCGATATTGAATTTTTCGACGTTGCCGTCATTGCCGTCGCTGCCTTTGCCCTGACTTCCTTTGCCACGCTCTATCCGGCCCGCCGTGCTGCCCACGTCAATCCTGCGATGGCGCTCAGGTACGAGTAGCATGATGCACTGGTATGAAATGTGGATAGGCACGCGATATGTGCGAGCGCGGACCAGTAATCGCTTTGTCTCTCTGATATCGGCCATTTCGATGCTGGGCATCGCGATTGCCGTGGCCGTATTGATCATCGTTCTTTCGGTCGTGAACGGATTCGAACGCGAACTCCAGGACCGCTTGCTGCTGATGTCGTCGCACGCGAGCATAGAGGATCCACAGGGCAGCTTGACAGACTGGAAAAAGCGAGTCGCCGATGCCGAGGCCAACCCCCGCGTGAGGGCTGCCGCGCCCTATGTCGAAGGCAAGGCCCTGGCTGTTTATGGGCGGCAACTCAGCGGCATCGAATTGCGCGGCATCGAGCCCGACCTCGAGAACGAGGTGTCCGGCGTATCCGGGGTCGTCACAAAAGGCAGTCTCTCGAGCCTCGAGGAGCAGGGCTTCGGTATCGTGCTCGGCGCCGAACTGGCGCATGCCCTGCAGGCGGATATTGGCGATAAAGTATCGATTACCCTCGCGCAGGGAATCGTTACGCCTGCCGGCCTCATTCCAAGAACGAAGCGTTTCACGGTAACGGGCATCTATCGCGTTGGCATGTATGAATTCGATCGGCGCCTGGCTTTTATCCATCTCGCGGATGCACAGAAACTGTATCGCAAAGGAAACAATGTCAGCGGCATTCACATCGCCGTAAACGACATTTATGCCGCAGCGGCAATCGTTCGAGAGGTCGCACTCGATGCCGGTGGCGGCGTACTTGTCAGCGACTGGACCCGCCGCCACGTAAACTTCTTCCGCTCAATTCAGATTACGAAGTCAATTCTGTTCGTTATCCTGCTGCTGGTCGTTGCTGTTGCGGCGTTCAATATTGTTTCGACGCTGGTAATGGTGGTGAAGGACAAACAATCGGACATCGCAATTTTGAGAACGGTAGGAGCAAGTCCATCCAGCATACTGAAAATTTTCATTACGCAGGGGAGCATCATCGGTGTGGCCGGCACGCTGGCTGGCGTGGCACTGGGTGTGTTGTTCACAGTAAACCTGGAAACGATTGTCTCGTTCATGGAATCGGCATTCGGCATAAAGTTTCTGGCGGCCGACGTGTATTTCATCAGCGATTTGCCGGCGGACCTGCGCCTGTCGGATGTCGTCAGGATAGGTGCCATCGCGTTGATCCTCGCCCTTGCTTCGACTGTTTACCCGGCCTGGCGCGGTGCGCGCACGATGCCGGCCGAGGCGCTGCGATATGAGTGAGCAAATGCCACAAACGAACGAACGGGAAGTGGTACTCCTGTGCCGTTCCATCGTGCGGCGGTTTGACGAGGGTGGTGCGACGCTGGAAGTCCTCAGCGGCATCGATCTGACGGTAAGAGCGGCCGAACGGCTGGCCATTATCGGCACCTCGGGTTCGGGCAAAACGACCTTGTTACAAATACTGGGCGGCCTCGACACGCCCACGTCCGGCGAGGTACTGGTCGACGGACAGTGCATGCACAAGACGAGCGAGCGCGGCAAGGCAGATCTGAGAAACCGCTACATCGGGTTTGTCTATCAGTTCCATCACCTGCTGCCCGAATTTTCGGCCGCAGAAAATGTCGCGATGCCGCTGCTGATCCGGCGTGTCCGCAAGGAAGACGCGTTGAATCAGGCACGGGCGTTACTGGAGCGAGTGGGCCTGGGCGAAAGACTGACCCACAAACCGGGTGAGTTGTCTGGCGGCGAGCGCCAGCGGGCGGCGGTTGCAAGGGCGCTGATAACGCGTCCGAAGCTCGTCCTGGCCGACGAACCGACCGGAAACCTCGACGCCGGCAATGGCGAGCACGTCCTGCAACTGATGCTTGAACTCAATCGCGAACTCGAGACGAGCCTCGTCATCGCCACGCACGATCACGCGATTGCCAGGCGCATGGACAGGATCATGTTGCTGGAAGGTGGCTGCCTCAGACCCGCCGACTGATGTTGCCGGAAGGATCGGAAGATTCCTTAACCCTTGTCTTTGCGGCGCCGACGGGCAGCCACGTAATCGGCCAGCGACGCGCGCCACAAAAGATCGAGCCCGACATAGCCGATCAGCGAAGCGAGCGCCCCACACAGGATGCAACCGAGCAACAGCGGTCGCCAGACATTCAGAAATCCATGTGTCAACCATTCCACTGACAGCTCGAGCTCGAAAGGTTGAGGCTCCAGCCCGAGCAGAAACGAACCGACACGGTACGCCAGTCGAAACATCGGATATATAGTCAACGGGTTCATCAACAATGTGCCGATGATAGTCGCCGGTATGTTGACTCTCAGGAGAAGCGCCAACAGTACGGCCGACAGCGTATGTGCCGGGAAGGGCAGGAAGGCGATAAAAAGTCCCAGTGAAAACGCTGGTACGACGGTTTTGCGCCGTATGCCCCAGTATGCCGGGTGATGCAGCAGGTGACGAAACGGGCCTAAATACCACTGTTGGCTGATCTTATGGCGTTTGAACGCGAATTTCCTAAAAAACCGCCTTGGCATTCGTGACTGAATCCGATCCAATGAAAAGCAGCATCATAACGATAAATCGCAGGGAAGCGGAACATGCTTATGCTTTGCTTATGTGCATTGGCAGGCGCATACACGCTGCAGTTATGCAGTCATTTGCCCGATAAATTCCTGTTAATTGTCCTTGTCCCCGTATCGCTTGCCGCTTTTTTCGCCCCGGGAATACGCTTTGCCGGCGCCTATCTGCTTGGGCTGCTGCTACTCGCGTTTGCCGCACATGGCGTCATCGATGCCACGCTGTCGCCGGCGTTTGCAGGGAAAACCATCAGGATAGACGCGCGGGTCGCTGACTTTCCCAAACACCGTGGTGCGTCACTGAGCTTCCTGGTAGAACCCGTCGGCCGTGATGACCTGCCCGGCAGGATTCGACTGAGCTGGTTCGAGGCGACAAGCAAACCGGCCCTCGGCGAGACCTGGCAATTTGAGGTGCGTTTGCGGCGACCGCGAGGCTTTTCGAATCCTGGCGGCTTCGACTACGAAGCCTGGCTCTTTCGGCAAGCCATTGGCGCGACCGGCTACGTTGTAAACGGTTCGTATAACGTTCGGCGCGACGATCGAGCTGTTGACCGGATTTCCCGCCTGCGGCAGCGATTTGCAACACGAATCGACGCACGCTTGCCCGACGACGACGCCTCGGCCGTCGTGATGGCGGTGGCCGTTGGCGCGCGACATACCATCACGCGGGAACAATGGCAGCGCTACGCGGCTACCGGAACGAGCCACCTGATGGCGATATCCGGTCTTCATATTGGTCTTGCCGCCGGTGGCGTGTTTTACCTTTGCTGGTTCCTGCTTTCCTTTTTTTGCCGCGGAGCCAACATCAGGGATTGTGCGGCAGTCATTGCGGCAATTGCTGCCTTGGCTTACGCCGAAATTTCCGGGTTTGCAGTGCCGGCCCGGCGAGCCGTCTTGATGACAATTATTTTTGTGCTGGCAGGCCTTTTTCGTCGCCAATTATCATCTGCGCGCCTGCTTGCCATTTGCGGCCTTACCATTCTGGTAACAGATCCACTCGCGATTCAGGCGCCGGGCTTCAAGCTTTCCTTCGCCGCTGTGGCGATACTGTTCTGGCATTTGCGTGTAACGCGGATCCCTGTGTATGCCGTGAACAATCGTCCTCTTGCGAAGTTGTTGAACGGCGTACGACGTTTGACTTCGACCCAGGTAGCACTTTTATTCGGTCTTTTTCCCTTGACGGCGCTGCTGTTTGATCGGGTCGCCATGCTCGCGCCTTTCGTCAATTTGCTGGCGTTACCGGTTTTCAACTTTCTTACGGTTCCTGCCTGCCTGCTCGCCCTGATGCTCGACGGACCGTTTCAGCCGGCGGGCGACATTGCGCTCGACATCGCCTATCGAAGTGTCGGTCTCGTGCTCTGGCTGATCCGTCATGCGGCCGAAATGCCGCTCGCAAACTTTCACATCGCGCGGCTGGAAGGGCTCATCGCGATAGCGGCTCTATTGCCTTCGCTTTGGGCGCTGGCTCCGCCCGGCTGGCCGGGACGCAAACTGGCCCTGGTTGCCGCGCTGGCAATGATTCTCCACCGGCCGCCACCACCACCGCAGGACTGCGTTGATATGCACGTGCTGGATGTGGGTCAGGGTCTCGCCGTTGTCTTGCGGACGCACCGGCATGCAGCGGTTTTTGACACCGGTCCGTCGTTTCGCAGTGGTACCGATACCGGTCAACTCGTCTTGCTGCCCTTTCTCAGGAGCGAGGGCATTGCTTCGCTGGACTTGCTGCTGGTCAGCCATGCTGACCAGGATCATTCAGGAGGGGCGCGGTCGCTGAGCGAAGAGATCGGCATAAAAAGGATGCTGACCGGCGAAGTGCTTGACCGTATCGATCTGCGGCAAGAGCGGTGTCAGGTGGGCGAGTCCTGGCATTGGGATGGCATCGAGTTCGCGGTCATGCACCCTCAGGAATCGGGCCGCTGGCACGGCAACAATGCGTCGTGTGTGCTGGAGCTGCGCATTGCCCGGCACAGGGTTGTGCTCACGGGTGATATCGAAGCACCGGTGGAGAGTCTGCTGGCGCGTAACGGCCTTCTTGCACCTGCTGACATCGTACTGATTCCGCACCACGGCAGTCGCACCTCATCGAGTGAGGCGTTTGTCAGGAGCATCCGACCAAAAGTGGCTATCGTTTCCGCTGGTTTCCACAACCGCTGGGGATTCCCGAAGGAGGATATTGTCAGCCTGTGGCGGAGCGCCGGTGCCGAGGTGTTGAATACGGCCAGTTCCGGGGCCATCAGCTACCGGATCTGCCGCGATGACGGCATACGGCGCCTTGCCGAACACCGGCGGGACGATCGCAAGTACTGGCATCAATATTCTGAGAAATGAACGCTTGCCGGGGAGCAATTTTCGGCTGGCCGCTGTATATTCCGATTTTCCTCAGAGTCAGTTTATATGGTTGAAATCGTCAAATCCGGCGGCTGGTTGATGGTGCCGATTATCCTGTGTGCGATTGTCGCAATGGGCATCATGCTCGAACGATTCTGGACACTGCAACAAAAGCGCGTGATACCGGAAGATCTGACCAGCAAGGTTTGGGGATGGGTCAAGAAAGACCAGATCGATCAGGGTCAGATTCAAACTCTGCACCAGGGTTCCGCGTTAGGCCAGATCCTGGCTGCAGGCCTCATCAATCGCGACTACGAGCGGGCAGTCATGAAAGACAGTATCGAGGAAACCGGTCGTCATGTCGTTCATGAACTCCAGCGATACCTGGACACCCTGGGTACCGTCGCAGCGATTTCGCCGTTGCTGGGACTGCTCGGCACCGTCATCGGCATGGTCAAGGTATTTGCGGCTATCACGACGCATGGCGTCGGCAATCCGACCGTCCTGGCTGGCGGTATTGCCGAGGCCCTGATTACGACGGCCGCCGGCCTGACTGTCGCCATACCGGCACTGATCGGATATCGCTTCTACAGTAGCCGGGTTGACACGCTGGTGGTCGACATGGAAAAGGAAGCGATCAAGCTTGTCGAAGCACTGCATCGCCGTCAGGCGTCTTCCGGCAAGAAGAAATGAACTTCAAAATTCGGCCACGCGCAGAACCTGAAGTCAACATGACGTCGTTGATCGACGTAGTTCTGCTGTTGTTGATTTTCTTCATGGTCTCCACGAGTTTCGTCAAGCAGTCTCAAATCACGATCAGGCTGCCCGCGGCGGATAGCACGGTAGTCGTCGAAGAAGTTCCTGAGCACCTCGAAATCATGATCACAGAACAAGGTACTTACCTCATCAACGGGCGTGAACTCATCAATAGCCGTCCGGAAACGATCAGAAACGCGCTGCAAAAACTCTCGGGTGGCAACACGAGATTACCGCTGACGATCAGCGCCGATGCGAACGCCCGGCATCAGCACGTAATCACCGCAATGGACGTTGCCGGCAAACTCGGCTTCGTGAAAATTAATATTGCCACCGTCAACGATCCGACTGAACAGTGATCGTAAGACTTGATCCACATAACGTAGCGGTGTACCGGCGTCTGTGGCGCTACGTCACTCCGTACTGGGTAATGGCCGTTGCCGCGATTGTGGCCATGGCTACCGCGGCTGCTGTGGAAGCCAGTCTGATCATCCTCTTGAAACCACTGACCGATCAGACCCTCGTCGAGCACAATCTCGAGACGGCGCGCTGGATGCCCTGGGCATTCATCGGCATTTTCATTGTGAGGGGCCTGGCCGGGTACACGTCCGAATATAGTCTGGGCTGGATCGGCCGCGCGGTGATCAGCTCGTTGCGGCGCGACGTGTTTCAGAAATTCCTGACACTGCCAACACGATTTTTCGAAACGCAAGCCACAGGTCCATTGCTGTCCCGCATAACCTACAACGTCGAAATGGTCGCGGAGGCTGGCGCGAATGTCGTCACGATCATGGTGCGCGATATACTGACAGTCGTTGCGTTTATCAGCGTCATGCTTTGGCACAGTATTCGGTTGACGGCGTTCGTCGCGATTGTCGTCCCGCTGATCGCGATATCCGTGCGTATACTGAGCCGGGCCTTCAGGCGCTACAGCGGACATATCCAGGACTCCATTGGTGACGTGACGCGCGTTTCCGAGGAAGTTCTCATGGGAAACCGCATCGTCAAGGTTTTTGGCGGCCACGAATACGAAACGAATCGCATCACCGAGGCCGACGGGAAAAACCGAAAACAGAATATGAAGCTGATCAATGCGCGCGCACTCGGTGTTGCCGTAACACAGGTCTTGTTCGCGTTCGGTATCGCCGGTGTCATTTACGTTGCCGGCAAAGAAGCTGCAATGGGCAGCCTGAGCCCGGGAACTTTCATTTCTTTTATTGGCGCGATGATTCTGATGTTGCAGCCCTTGAGGCGGCTCACTAACCTGAACGCGTCTCTTCAACGTGGCATAACGGCTGCTGATAGCCTGTTCACCATCATGGACGAACCCGACGAAGTCGATTCGGGCACGTTTCGAAAGGACCGTGTTGAAGGAACGGTCGAGTTCAAGAACGTTAATTTTTCCTATGGCGGAGAGAATACGCCGGTCCTGAGAGACCTGTCGCTGCGGATCGAAGCAGGTAGTTCTCTTGCTATCGTTGGCTACTCGGGCAGTGGCAAATCCACGCTTGTCAGCCTGCTGCCGCGTTTTTACGATGTCGGGTCAGGCACGATCCTCCTCGATGACAGGCCGGTGGAGGAATACACACTCGAGAACCTCCGCGATAATATCAGCCTGGTGACCCAGGACGTCGTGCTGTTCAATGACACGATCGCCAACAACCTTGCGTACGGGCAGCTCCGGCAATGTTCACGCGCCGATCTTCTCCGGGCCGCGGAAGCGGCACATGTTATTGAGTTTATTAAAGATATGCCGGATGGGCTCGAGACGATCGTGGGCGATCGCGGGGTGCTTTTGTCGGGCGGACAAAGACAGCGTATCGCGATCGGCAGGGCGCTTCTCAAGGATGCGCCGGTACTCATTCTGGACGAGGCCACCTCGTCGCTCGATACGAAATCCGAACGTCACATACAAGATGCACTGAAACATCTGATGAAGAATCGTACGACGCTCGTAATCGCGCATCGACTGTCGACCGTGGAAGGTGCAGATCGCATCATAGTGCTCGACAAAGGCAGCATCGTTGAGTCTGGAACGCACCGCGAACTCATTGCACAGGATGGCCTGTACGCCAACCTGTATCGCATGCAATTCAGCGATGAACAGAACGGCGATAGCTGAAACGGCGCTGGTGGGCAGGGCGGTCCGCTGGTGATTCGTTACTTGCAAGACCTGATCCAACGTATCTGGTACGAGGATTCGGCCGCGTACTGGGTGCTCCTGCCGCTGAGTTGGCTGTTTACCGGGCTCGTTTCGGCCCGGCGGAATCTCTATGAGCGCGGGGCGTTGCGTCGTTATCAGGCAAATGTGCCTGTCGTCGTCGTCGGCAACATAACTGTCGGCGGCACCGGCAAGACGCCGGTGACGATCTGGCTTGCACTGCAACTGAAGGAACGCGGTATGCGGCCCGGCATCGTAAGCAGGGGCTATGGCGGATCGGTTGGTCGAAAACCCTTGCGAGTGACCGCGGACAGCGATCCCGATACGGTTGGAGACGAAGCCGTACTGATGGCCAAACGTAGCGCCTGTCCCGTCGTGGTTCATCCGAATCGTGCCGGCGCCGCAAGGGAAATTTGTGACCTCGATGTTGACGTGATCATTGCCGACGACGGACTGCAGCACTACCGCCTTGCACGAAATTATGAGATTGCCGTCATCGATGGCGCGCGTGGCTTTGGCAACGGCCGCTTACTTCCCGCCGGACCATTGCGCGAACCTTTGTCGCGCCTCAAGTCAGTCGATCGCGTGCTCGTGAATAAGAGTGTCATGCGTAGTGAACGGGCCATCAGGGAATTGCCTGCTGGCCTTGCTGTGACCGACTTCTACCTGAAAGGCACAATGGTCCGAAGCCTGGACGAACGCGAACAGGCGCCTCTGGCCAGATTTGCGGGCAGGCGAATTCATGCGGTGGCTGCGATTGGCAACCCAGGCCGCTTTTTTACGTTTCTTGAATCGCATGGCATGCAGGTCATCGAGCACGCATTCCCGGATCACAGCAAACTGACCGAGAAGGATTTGCGCTACGATGACGGGCTCGATGTCCTGATGACGGAGAAGGATGCCGTCAAGTATGGCAACCTTTCTATCGAGCGATGCTGGTATGTACCGGTCGAGGTAGCGGTTGATCGGCCCCAGGACTGGCTTGATGAACTGCAAACGAAACTGTCAGCGATAACCCTGCGGGACAAGGCATGAGTGAATTTGTTGTAGTAATACCTGCGCGCTACGCATCGGAGCGACTGCCCGGCAAGCCACTGCGTGAGATTGCAGGCAAGCCCATGCTGCAACATGTCAATGAACGAGCTAAAGAAAGCAACGCCAAAGAAGTTTTCATTGCAACCGACGATCAGAAAATCTTCGATGCAGCAGAGGGTTTTGGTGCAGCTGTGCGCATGACTGACAGTCAGCATCGCTCGGGTACGGAACGAATTGCAGAAATCAGCGAGCAGATGAACTGGCCCGATGAGCAAATCGTAATAAATTTGCAGGGCGACGAACCCTTGATGCCTGCCGAGCTGATCAACCAGTGCGCTGCGTTGCTTGACGACAGTTCGGTGCAAATGGCAACGCTTGCGTCGCCGCTTGCTTCACGGGCGGATTTTGAGAATCCTAATGTCGTCAAAGTTGTTTGCGACCTCGACGGCAATGCGATTTACTTCAGCCGTGCGCCGATTCCGTACTCGAGGCGCGAAATGACCGATGCACTTGCAGTGCAAAGTGCCATGCATCACCACGGAATTTATGCCTATCGATGTGCGGCCCTCAGAAAAATCGTGGCCGCAGAGCGCTCGGATCCGGAGGCCTGCGAGCAGCTCGAGCAGCTACGCGCCCTTTCGATCGGACTTAAGATCAGGGTGGCCAGGGCCCTCAGCAGGCCCCCGTCAGCTGTCGACACCGAGGCAGACCTGACCCAGGTCGAACGCCTGTTGTCGGGACAATAACATCAAAGTTATCAGTAATTTACGATAGACTTGGAAGCTTGAAACACCGGCGGAGAGATTTAATGCCTGTGTTGCATCGACTGGTTGAAGCCGCAACCCAAAGCGGATGTCACCACTTCACACACCTCGCAAACTGATAATCATGACGGGTGAACTTTTGCTTGAGCCTGGTCGACCGCGCGTGAATCATCATCACACCGCCCGCT